>Ga0315551_10000569_pt1 | contig 29400 bp, 30 predicted proteins | sample SalMarSW160290MG_FD_203678 | JGI IMG/M metagenome (GOLD analysis project Ga0315551, IMG submission 203678) | Salt marsh sediment microbial communities from the Plum Island Ecosystem LTER, Massachusetts, United States - Salt Marsh Sediment SW1602-90 ...
TTGGCCAGAAAAATTGCATACATACAAAATCATAAAAAACCAGCAATGATTAGCCCCGTTGCTCGCAACGGGGGAAATTGAAACGTCTCTTGATCAAAATGAGGTAGTATATGAATTCTGATGATACTCTGCGAAGCACGAGTGAAAAGTGTGTAGAATGTAAATATTTTGTAGGTAAAAGTGAAGATGAAAACACCGGCGAATGTCGAAGATACGCACCCCGGCCAAGCCCTCGACCCAAAATGCAAATAGAAGGCAAAGACATCTGGGCTGACATCCAATGGCCGAAAGTCAGTTTAACTGCTTGGTGCGGCGAATTTGCGCAGAAATAAGCAGTTGGCGGGTATGTTTTTACCTTGAATTATCGAATTCATCATTAAAATTATTTGACAAATCCTGCTATTCGGCTAAAATCCCCATTTCCGTGTAGGGTGTTAGAGGCATTCTATGAAGAGCTTTTTAGCGAAAAAAGGCGAAGTTGAAAAGAAGTGGGTGCTGGTGGACGCTGACGGTGCGATTTTAGGGCGGATGGCGGCTAAGATTGCACCGATACTTATGGGTAAGAATAAACCAACGTATACGCCGCACGTGGATGTTGGTGATTACGTAGTTGTGGTCAATGCTGAGAAAATAAGGGTTACCGGCAAAAAGGCTGAGCAAAAAGAGTACGATTATTACACTCATTATCCCGGCGGGCATAAATACGTCAGCTTTGCCGATATGATGGCTAAAAAGCCGGTGAAGGTGGTTGAGTTGGCGGTAAGGAGGATGCTGCCAAAGAACAGGCTCGGCAGAAAGATGCTAAAGAAACTTAAGGTTTATCGTGGGCCGGAGCACGAGCACCAGGCCCAGGGACCTGAAAAGATAGAACTGTTTTAAGAGTTACAAAATATGGCGGAAATTAGAGCAGATAATCCTGGCACACAGCAAAGCTCAGGCACAGAAAGCAAGTCGAAACGGGCACCAGTCGCGAGCAGTGAGCCTAAGTACGGGTACTGGTGGGGCACGGGCAGAAGGAAAAGCTCCGTTGCCCGTGTGCGGATAAGGCCCGGCGAAGGTAAGCTAGTGGTTAATAAGCGCGAGTTGAACGAATACTTTAAGAGAGGGCAGGATAGAACGATGGTGTTGGCTCCGTTGAAGGCGGTAGATGCGGAGAAATCGTTCGACGTTTTCGTCAATGTTAAAGGTGGCGGTACGACCGGGCAGGCTGGAGCGACACGGCTGGGTATTGGTCGGGCGCTAAAGAGTTATGACGACAGGTATGTGCAGGTGCTGCGCGACGGTGGGCATCTGACACGCGACCCGAGGATGGTCGAGCGAAAGAAGCCCGGCCAAAGGGGCGCAAGAAGGAGATTTCAGTTCTCGAAGCGATAGTTTGCACAGTTGCTTTTTGGTTATTACAATTGCCGCTGAGAGAAAATCTTGGCGGCATTTTTTATGAGGAGAAAATATGATACGCGTTGGAATAATTGGTGCTAGTGGATATACCGGGGCGGAGTCGATACGGATAATCCTGCGGCATGATGAGGCGGAGCTTGTTTATCTAAGTGCGCTGCCGGATGAGTGCGCGCACGTGGCAGAAGTATTTCCGCAATTCGCTGGCCGATGTGATCTGCAGATTGAGCCCTTGGATATTGATAAGCTTTCGGACTTAGCTGATGTGGCATTATGTTGTTTGCCGCATAAAGTGTCGATGGGATTTGTGCCGAAGCTTCTAAATGCGGGGCTGAAGGTGATTGATTTCAGTGCGGACTATCGGCTCAAGGATGTTGCTATTTATGAAAAGTATTATGTCGAACACACCGACACCGAGAATCTACAGCACGCGGCATTTGGTCTGCCGGAGCTTTTCCGTGATCGGATAAAAGGCGCAAAGCTCGTTGCCAATCCCGGTTGTTACCCGACGGGAGCGGCGCTTGCTCTGGCGCCGCTTCTTAAGCAAGGACTCATTAAGACGGATTCGATTATTGTCAACGCGGTAACCGGCGCATCCGGGGCCGGCAAGAACCCGTCGAGCAAGTTTCATTTTCCAAATATGAATGAGAATCTATTCGCATACGGGATCGGGACGCACCGACATATGCCGGAGATGGAACAGATCGCAAGCGATATCGCAGGTACGGCTGTTAAGATATTGTTTCAGCCTCATGTGGGCCCATTCGATAGAGGGATTTTATCGACGGTTTACTGCCAACCGAAGGGCAAGGTCGCGAGTGAACAATTGCACCAACTCTATATTGATTTTTACAGAGACGAACCTTTCGTGCAGGTGCGCAAAAGTGCACCAGCGGTCAAGGACGTGATGGGCACGAATTACTGTCACGTTTTTGTTACTTATGTAAAAGGTCGGATCGTTTGCTTCTCAGCGATTGATAATCTGGTAAAGGGCGCGTCCGGCCAGGCGATTCAAAATATGAATATTGTATTTGGGCTGGATGAGACTCTGGGGCTTGAGTGATACAAGGTTTTGTGATGTTGGCAAGGATGTGCAAATATGAATGAGCTTGAAAGAATCTCGCAGAAGAGAGAGAAAGCGCATAAGAAGCTGTTGTCCATGAAGTCGAAGGTTTATGCCGCGTTTTTGGATTTGGAGAAGGCAGCATTCTCTGACGGTGCACTGGCTAAAAAGTACAAAGAGCTTGTTGCCGTTGGAATTTCGGTTGTGATTGACTGTGAGTCGTGTATGCAGTGGCATATCGAGCAGGCGGTAAAAGCCGGGGCTTCTGAGCGAGAGGTTTTGGAGGCGATCGAAGTTGGGATGGAAATGGGTGGAGGGCCTGCAACGGTCTCAGCGAGATTCGCACTTGATGTTATAGAGAGTGTATTCGGGAATAAGTGACTTTATATGCGGCAAGGGGTATTGAAAATTGCGACGTGTCAGTTTGCAGTGGGGTGGTCGATAAAGCGGAACTCCCGTTGTATTTGCGCATTTTTACATAAAGCAAAAAAGGATAAAGCTGATATTGTGCATTTTCCTGAATGTGCGCTGAGCGGTTATGTGGGAACTGATTTTCCGAATTTCGATGGCTACGATTGGGACCTTCTCAGAGAAGAGACACAAAAAATTGTGTCACTTGCTGGCAAATTGGGCCTATGGGTTGTTCTTGGCAGTACGCATCCATTGCCTCCCGGTGACCCCCGATTACGACATTCGGGGGCAAGCATTCGGAGGCAGGCTGAGTCGAACAAGCCAGCCACACGTATAGTGGGCAAGCCCGCTACACGTATGGCGGACAAGCCGTATAATAGTTTGTATTTGATTAGTCCAAAAGGCAAAATTGTTGACCGATACGATAAAAGATTCTGTACCAAAGGCGACCTACGCCGTATGACACCAGGCAATAGATTTGTGAACTTCACTGTCAACGGTGTCAAATGCTCGCTACTTATATGTTTTGATGCGCGGTTTCCGGAGCTTTATCGGGAGCTTTACAAACAGGGTGTCGATTGCGTTTTGCAGTCGTTTTACAATGCCCGGCAGAAAGGGCCAAGCGTGCACACACACATTATGCGGCAGACAATGCAGTGCCGGGCGGCGGAGAACTATTTCTGGGTAAGCATGGCTAATTCGAGCGGGTATTACGCGCCGTATCCATCGTGTTTCATCCAGCCTGATGGCATGATTGTCCATCAGCTAAGAGCGAATCGGCCAGGCATGATGGTCAATAGCGTTGACTTGAGCAAGAAATTTTACGATCCGATGGCGGATTTCAGGGATATGGTTATTGCTGGGGCTCTTAGTAACGGGCCGAGAAAAATTGAAGGCCCACGGTCAAAGAATACAAAAAGTATTTAGGCTGTAATTGATAAACGGTATGCATCATGGGCTGACTCGTGCTACGTAGCAGAGCTACTTGGCAAAGTAGCAAGCCTATCCTAAGAAACTGTATACGAATAACGAGTAAAGAATAATAAAGGCGGGAGCAAAAAATATAGATGGCAAATAATACTCTTACTGCACCGAAAGGATTTTTAGCAGCGGGAGTGAGTTGTGGAATCAAGAAGTCGGGCAAGTTAGATATTGGACTAATTGTATGTCCGGCTGGGGCAACTTCGGCGGCGGTGTTTACGACAAATAAAATCCAATCAGCAGCGGTGCAAGTGTGCAGAGAACATATCAAAAGCCCCAAGGTCTATGCGGTTGTCGTTAACTCAGGCAATGCAAATTGCTGTACGGGACGCCGAGGAATCGAAAATGCAAGGCAAATGTGCGAGAAGACGGCGTTGCTCGTCGCCCATCGCTCGCTGGCCGGGTCACGAGTCACGAGTCACGAGTCACGAGACGTGCTTATTGCGTCAACAGGTATCATCGGAGAGCTATTGCCAATTAAGAAGATAAATGATGGGATACCAAAGGCGGTAGATAAGCTATCGAGTTCTACGTCGGCGGGTCTGGATTTTGCCAGGGCGATAATGACAACGGATAAAAAGCCAAAACAATCTTTCCGCCAATTCGATCTCGGGTCACGAACCACGAGCCACGAGCCACTAATTGCTATAGCCGGGGCGGTAAAGGGAGCGGGGATGATTGCGCCAAATATGGCTACGACGCTCTGCTTTATCACTACCGATGTCGCAATAAAAAAGTCGCTACTCGCAAAGGCGCTAAAAGCTGCGATTGGCGATTCTTTAAACAAGCTGACGGTTGATGGTCATCAGAGCACGAATGATACGGCGATAATTCTTGCATCGGGATTGGCGGGTAATCGGCCAATTGTAAGCGAGTGTCCTCGATACAAAAGATTCGCTAAGACTCTTGCGGATTTATGCCATGATCTGGCAAGGCAGATGGCTCTTGATGCAGAAGGAGCAACGCGGATATTCAAGGTTGTTGCCAAAGGCGCAGCTACAAAGGCCGATGCGGCAAAAGCTGCGAGGGCTATAGCAAATTATCCGCTGGTAAAATGCGCGGTGCATGGAGGCGATCCGAATTGGGGCAGGATTATCTGTGCTGTAGGCTCAGCAGGTGTGAAGGTAAATCCCCGAAAACTATCGTGCAAGCTCGATGATCTTACGGTCTTTAAAAATGGTGAACCAACCAGATTTGACGCAGAAAAGGCGAGCAAAATCGTATCACAAACTGAACACACAATCACCGTAGAACTGGGAGCGGGAAAGCAAAGCGATTTTTGCTATGGCTGTGACCTAAGTGCCGAATATGTAAAAATCAACGCGGAATATCACACTTAAGAGCTATAAGGTCAGAGTTGGTGGTGAAAAAGGAAGCATTCGGAAGATAATAGAATCTCTGGTTTCATTTTAGTTGTCTTGTTGTGCGCACAGATTTAACTCTGATTTCCTTGGTAAAAACAGTTGAAAAAAAGCTGTGTTTGGTTAAACTGCTTGGACTTATTTCTCATGTATATACGTAGTAGCGGCAAGATTCGAAAGGAGAAGACAAAGTGAAGGTTCTTAGCGGCATAGTGGGTTTCGTGATGGCTGGTTTTGTGTTCAGTGCGACGGCGATGGCGGCTGAAGGGGCTGAGTCGGCTGAATTGGCTGGTACGCCAATTAGCTGGTGGCTGGCTCCTGTGGGGTCGCTGTTGGCGCTTGGTTTTGCGTATTATTTTTATAGGAAGGTGATGGCTGCGCCCGAAGGTACTGAGAAAATGATAGAAATCGCACGCTATGTCCGCGAAGGGGCCTACGCCTATCTGTTCAGACAATACAGCGTTGTATCGCTGGTATTCTTGATCCTGTTGGCTATCCTGACGGTTGGCGCTTATATGGGCGTTCAAAACCCATTCGTTCCGGTAGCGTTTTTGACTGCTGGTTTCTTCAGTGCCCTTTCTGGTTTTCTGGGTATGAAAACCGCCACAAACGCCTCGGCCCGGACTGCTCAAGGTGCCAGTGGGAGTCTGAATCGCGGCCTGCAGGTCGCCTTTCGTTCAGGTGCGGTCATGGGCCTGGTCGTCGTCGGCTTCGGCCTGCTGAACATCACGGTCTGGTATCTGGTTCTTGATAGGCTCATCTACACGCCGGAACATATGAGACAAGGCCTCGAATTCCTCGGCCTGATCCTCGTACCCAAAGGAATGCTTCCCAGCGACAAGCTCTTCGAGATTACCACTACGATGATCACGTTCGCTATGGGGGCCTCTACCCAGGCCCTTTTTGCTCGTGTTGGTGGAGGTATCTATACGAAGGCAGCCGATGTCGGAGCAGATTTGGTCGGCAAGGTCGAAGCCGGAATTCCGGAAGACGACCCCAGAAACCCAGCTACCATTGCTGATAACGTCGGCGACAATGTTGGCGATGTCGCCGGCATGGGAGCAGACCTTTATGAAAGCTATATCGGATCAATCCTCGCAACGGCGGTACTTGGTGCCGCTTTGCCGCTGAGCGTGCTGGCAGAAAAGGGAATGGACCCGTTGAGAGCTGTTCTCGCTCCAACGCTGGTTTCTGGTTTGGGGATTCTGCTTTCTATCGTTGGAATCTTCCTCGTTCGCTGCAGGGAGAACGCGACACAGAAGAATCTATTGCATGCTCTACTGACGGGAACGCTGACTAGTTCCGGCTTAGTTGTAGTTGCCATAGCGATAATGGCTGGGACAGGCTGGATTAGCTGGGGTGTTTTTGGCTCGGCTGTCTCGGGGCTGGTAGCAGGTGTACTCATAGGGCAATTCACTGAATATTACACATCTGACAGCTACAGTCCGACCCGCGGGATTGCAGAGCAGACGAAGATGGGACCGGCCACTACCATCATAGAGGGTTTTGCAACGGGTATGTATTCTGCGGGTTTGCCGGTGATAACGATTGTGGTCGGGATTTTGTGTGCATTCGGTTTTGCAGGTGGTTTTTCGAATGTTTCCATGGGACTATACGGAATCGGTTTCGCAGCGGTTGGTATGCTGTCAACTCTGGGTATCACATTGGCGACTGATGCGTATGGGCCGATAGCGGATAATGCCGGCGGAAATGCTGAGATGAGCGGTCTTGGGCCAAAGGTCAGAGAAAGGACCGACGCCCTCGATGCCCTTGGTAATACCACCGCGGCGACAGGCAAAGGCTTTGCGATAGGTTCGGCAGCTCTGACCGCAATGGCGCTGTTGGCGGCCTATATCGAGGAGCTTCGTATATGGATCGCCAGACTAGCAAACGAAAGTGTAGATGGACTGTTTCATATTGGAGAGGTAGCGTTTTCGGGCAAAGAGGGTGTGGCTGGCGCGATTAACGCCAAGACGGCTGAGATTATGGATTTTATCAATGCCTACGGGATGAACATTATGAATCCGAAGCTGATCGGCGGGCTATTTATCGGTGCGATGATGGCCTTTATATTCTGCGCGATGACTATGAAGGCAGTCGGCCGGACGGCAGGTTTAATGGTGGAGGAAGTGCGCCGGCAGTTCAAGGAGATAGCTGGGATCATAGAAGGAAAGGGAAAGCCAGATTACGCCAGGTGTGTTACTATTTCGACCCGAGGTGCACAGAAAGAGATGATTTTGCCGTCGCTTTTAGCTATCATTGTTCCTGTTTTAACGGGACTATTGCTGGGTGTGGCAGGCGTGATGGGGCTTTTGGCGGGAGGGCTGACTTGTGGCTTTGTTCTGGCGATTACGCTGAATAACGCTGGTGGCGCTTGGGACAACGCCAAGAAGTACATTGAAAAGGGGCATCTTGGCGGCAAAGGTTCCGATGCCCACAAAGCAAGCGTGGTCGGTGATACGGTTGGCGACCCGTTCAAGGATACCTCGGGGCCGAGCTTGAATATATTGATTAAACTTATGTCAATAGTTAGTGTAGTGTTCTCAGGCGTTGTGGTCAAATTCGCTCCGGTTGTCAGCGGCTGGCTTGGCCTGGGCGGCAAGTGATTATGTCGGTTCTTGTTTGTTGCCGAGAGGCGCTTGTTCGAGGTCACGTAGTTGACGCAGTGAGTTGATGTCTGTAATCTGAAGGGTGGCAGGAATAGCCGCCTTTTTTATTGAACACGAGGATAAGGAATTTGGCGAAAAAGCAAGATGTAGAATCAAAGGCATTTGCAGTGGCTGCTGCAGAGATAGCAGCCAGCCGACATTGCAGCGACATTTCAATTCTGGATTTGAGAGGTCTGTCACCGGCAACGGACTATTTTGTGATCGCGACCGGCACAAGTGACAGGCAAATGCGCACGGTTGCCGACGAGATAACTAAGGCTGCGAAAGAGGAAAGCTTGCAGCGTTTCGGCATAGCCGGCTATCAGCACGCTCATTGGATTCTGCTGGATTTTATCGATGTAGTAGTTCACATTTTCGATAGCGAGCATCGGGACTATTACGACCTGGAGCTTCTGTGGGGCGACGCAAAACGAATTGATTATTGATGATTGATAATTGATTATTTGATGAAATTGGTCTGCGATATTCTTGAAGAAAAAATTAGTGCTGCGATGGCTGATGTCGCTGGGCAGCTCGTGCTACATAGCGAAGAGGCTTCGCTACTTCGCAAAGTAGCAAAGAATTGTGCCGCTATGGTAGGCCCGGCGACGGATCCTAAGTTTGGAGACTATCAGGCTAATGGCATAATGTCCCTTGCAAAACAGCTCGAAATAAACCCTCGCAAGTTAGCCGAAGAAATCGTAAGTAAGCTCAACACTGAACCTCGAACCCCGAACGCTGAACCCTTATTAAGTGACATCTGCGAGCCGCCGGAAGTTGCAGGTCCCGGCTTTATCAATCTTCGTCTGAAACCAGAATTCATCACCGAGAGTCTGCTTGAAGTTAACTCAGATCAAGATAACCTTGGAATAGAAAAAACATCTCAACCTCAGACAATCGTCGTTGATTTCTCCGGCCCGAATATCGCCAAGGAGATGCACGTCGGCCACCTGCGAAGTACAATTATCGGCGATTGTATCTGCCGAGTGCTCAGATTTTTAGGCCACGATATCAAACCACAAAACCATGTCGGCGACTGGGGGACACATTTTGGAATGCTCATCCAACAAGTCTTTGAAGGCCGAATGGCTGCTGCTTTCGAGGGAGTTACTGGCACTCCAGTGTATAAGCAAGGCGACTTCTCAGTGTCTGATACAGAGGAATTGTACAGGAAGGCCAAATCGCGATACGATTCCGATCCTAAATTTGCCCAAAAAGCACGTGAATGGGTTGTTAGTCTCCAGAATGGACACTTGGAAGCTATTGCTTTTTGTAAAAGTATTGTGCGAGCTTCGCTTTCTGAATGTCAGGAAATATATGACATGCTTGGCGTAATCCTGAAAAGAAAAGATGTTCGAGGCGAGAGTTTTTATAACGACATGCTGAAGGATGTTGTAGAGGAGTTGAAGAAACTGCCAGAAACGAGAAAGTCTGATGGCGCGGTTTGTGTCTTTCCGCCGGGATTTAAGAATAAAGAAGGTCAGCCGTTGCCATTTATGATTCAAAAATCCGATGGGGCGTATCTTTACGCGACAACGGATTTGGCGGCGTTGCGTTATCGAGTCAATGAACTGAAAGCTGACAAAATTATTTATGTCACGGATGCCCGGCAAAAACTGCACTTTGAGATGCTCTTTGCGGTGGCCAAGATGGCTGGATGGGACATAAAACAGAGAACAGAAGACAGAAGACGGACGACGGAGGACGGAGGACAGAGGACAGAATTTGTGCATGTTACTTTCGGCTCGGTACTCGGTGAAAATGGCAAACCTCTGAAAACCCGCGAAGGAGAGAACGTAAAGCTAAAAGATTTACTCGATGAGGCTATAGAGCGTGCAAAAAAGATCGTTGATGAAAAGAATCCTGATTCATCAGAGGAGCAGAAAGAAGGTTTATCAAAGAAGCAAAAAGAAAGAATCGCAGAAGCAGTTGGAATCGGAGCCGTCAAATACGCTGATTACTCAAATAATCGAACGAGCGATTATGTCTTTAGCTTTGACAAGATGTTAGCGATGGATGGCAATACTGCGCCGTATATGCAGTATGCATACGCGAGGATAAAATCAATCGAAAGAAAGGCGGAAGATAAGGACAAGGGCATAAATGTTGAAAAGGAGCTTGGGGAATTAGACGCGGTAAGTTTGACTGAGCCGGAAGAGCTTGATTTGGCTAAATACTTGATTCGCTACGGAGAGGCAATTCAGGCTGCTGCGAACGACTATCGGCCGAATTATCTGACGAGCTATCTTTATGAAGTGGCGCAGAAATTTAGCGTATTTTATACGAACTGTCCGGTCTTAGATGCTGGATCGGATAAGAGGCCTACGAGGCTCTTGCTTTGCGATTTAACTGCAAATACAATCAAGCACGGCTTAAGTGAGCTTTTGGGCATCGAGGTTGTTGAGCAGATGTGAAAGAAAACAATGAATACGATTTATCTACTCGTGCTTCGTAGCGAAGAAAGAGAATATTTGCTACTTCGCAGAGTAGCATAGGAAGATAGGAATGTCTTATTCACTTGAGAAAAAAATTTCCAAAGACAATTTGATAGAGTTTTGTAAAAGAAACCATATCCGAAAACTGTCTATTTTTGGTTCGGCTATTCGGGGCGAGTTGCAGCCGGATAGTGACATTGACCTTTTGGTAGAGTTTGAGCAAGACCATACACCTGGTCTTTTTTCGATTATCAAAATGGAAATGGAGTTAGCAGAAATGCTTGGCAGGAAAGTCGACTTGCGGACACCTGAAGATTTAAGCCGATATTTTCGGGATGAGGTAATGCAAAATGCCCAAATTCAATATCAAGCGTGAGGACGAGGTAAGACTACGGCACATGCTGGATGCGGCGCTTGAAATCCAGCAATATATTCAATCCTCAACGCGTGAAGATTTGAACCACGACCGTAAGCTGGTTCATTCGCTTGTTCGTCTTCTTGAAATCATTGGTGAAGCGGCAAATCAATTATCGGATGAATTTCGAGATAATACTCCCGAGATTCCATGGCCTGTGATAATAGGTATGAGGAATCGACTAATACATGCCTATTTTTCAATAAATCTGAATGTTGTGTGGAGCACCTCAACGGAAGATATCCCATTGCTTATTACAGGATTGAAGGGGCTTCTTGGTGAAGACTAATAAAATAGATTTCCTAATACAAAGAAACGGCTTTACTCGTGTGAAAAGTGTGGAGTAAGCATGTAATGAAAATCGTCCAGAAGGAATTCAGCGTTAGCACTAAGTCACGCAGTCAGATGATTGATATTACAAGCCGGGTTGCCTCGATTGTAGGCGAATCCGCTATCAATGATGGTGATGTGATAGTCTACTGTCCTCATACAACAGCAGGGATAACCATAAATGAGAACGTGGACCGTTCTGTGCCGCATGACATACTGCTGGCCCTGGAGGAAGCTGTGCCGCATCATCTGTCCGGATTTCAGCATTTCGAAGGCAATTCCGATGCCCACTGCAAAAGCTCTATTATAGGATGCAGTGAACAAGTCTTCATAAAAAACAATTCTTTGCAACTCGGTACCTGGCAGGGCATTTTTTTCTGTGAGTTTGACGGGCCACGCAGCAGAAGAGTAATCGTTCAGGTACGAGGGCAGTAATCCATTATGCATCTAAAGCAAGATGGTTGACCAAGAATGGATAACGCCGCTCGAAAAGGAATTGCGCCAAACGTCATTCTTTTGGGCATCGTTAGTTTCCTCAATGATCTGAGCAGCGAGATGATAATGCCCATTCTGCCGATGTTTCTCAAATCGCTGGGCAGCACGGGCGAGGTAATCGGCTTAGTGGGCGGATTGCGGGATAGCGTATCGAGTATTCTAAAGGTTTTTTGCGGCTATTTGTCCGACAAGACAGGCAAACGCAAGATTTTTGTCTATGCGGGCTACTTCACTTCGACCATCTTCAAATTACTGCTTGCGATTTCCAGCACCTGGCCGATCGCGGTCGCGTTTTCATCTTTAGAAAGAGTTGGCAAAGGATTGAGGACTGCCGCGAGGGATGCAATTATTGCAGAATCCATGACCACTCAGCGGGGCAAAGGCTTTGGAATTCATAGGGTTTTTGACACCGTTGGTGCTATCTTAGGTTCGGTTGTAGCGTTTTGCTTGTACTGGTTCTCAGGATTTGGATTCAAGACAATCATAATAGTTGCAAGCTTGCTCGGCTTTGTATCGCTGGTACCTCTGCGTTTTGTCAGGGAAAGTGAGTCTAAGCCACAGGATGTGACATTGAAGATGGGACTCAGAGGTCTATCCATGCCCCTGAAACTGTTCATCGTTGTTTCGAGCGTGTTTGCACTGGGAAACTTCAGTTACATGTTTTTCATTCTCAAAGCACAGCAGCATTTCCCCGGCAGACTGTCGGTTGCAGCTCCTATTCTTTTATATGTGCTATTTAACATTTTTTACAGCGCCTTTGCCGTGCCATTTGGTGCCATTTCGGACAAGATTGGCAGGCAGAAGGTCATTATCTTTGGTTATATTATGTTTTCGGCAACATCTATTGGTTTTGTCTTTGTCCATTCGTTAGGGGGTTTTGTTGTGCTGTTTGCTGTTTACGGCTTGATGTATGCTGCAGTTGACGGAAACCAGCGAGCTTACGTATCCGACCTCACCACAGCCCAGCTCAGAGCAACTGCTCTGGGTGCGTTCCAAACAACCACGGGCCTTATGGCACTACCGGCAGGATTAATAGCCGGATTTCTATGGGAAAAAATTGGCCCTTCAGCCACTTTCATTTACGGAGCTACTTTTGGATTGGCTTCGATATTGTTATTCATCATTTTCAAGGACTATTTCAAGCCACGGCCACAGCATGCCTGAGAACAACCCACCCAAAGGTGCCTTGTCCAGCAACATCTGTACCTAATAAGAATCTGCGCTTTGCGCATAAAAATGGCGAGGTGGTGGGACCGGCTGGGGGGGAGACCGGTGGACCACACTGCCTCGCCGAGGTTTTTTAACTGCAAAAAGCAACTATATTATATATAGCCATGCCAAAGTACAAAATAAGAAACTAACGCTTCAAGTAGTCCTGTCAAACAAAAAAATGCAAAATGAAAAAAGTTTTAGGGCACTTTACCCACTTCCAACCCTCATTTCTAAGTTCGTATTATACAAGCTCAGCGGAAAGAATGCAAGCCAAAAATACCGTTTTTTTCATATTTGGGGCAGCCTACAGACCTGTCAGACTGCGAATCATGAAATTCGGCTGATAAACAATCTAGCTGGCATTGAGATACGTGCGCTGAATCTGTCGGCACTACTACCTGTGTGACATGGTTGTAGAGATGGGCTGAAAATCTATAAAAAACTTTGTCTACTCTCAAAGTCATAATGTACTATCGGCTATAAAGTACATTTTCCACTACTGGTTTGTCAGTTTGAAATCACAGACATCGAGTGAGTAGCCCGGGCAGTAGAGCTAAGTCGTACCATGCAATTTCGGATGTGTTTCGAAGGTGAGCAGCAATTCTATTGACTGATTTCACATCTTTGGAAAGTAAGAAAAGACACTAAAAATTTTGGCTTAATTGCTTGTGTGGTTAGGAGAACTCTCATAAACTAATATCTATAATGAATTGTGGGCTGGCAGTAGTTGATGTTCTTTGGTGTTTTTCGTGAGGTATCTTCTGTGAGTAGGATTTCTGAACGTATAAAATGCTTGCAAGAGACAATCAATACGACGTGCACACGCGTTGGCCGAGACGCCAGCGAAATAAAGCTTGTGGTCGTGACGAAATCTGCCACATTCGACGCTATCAAAGATGTCATCCGGCTTGGCTTTTCAGATCTTGGTGAGAACCGAGTGCAGCAACTGAAGAGAATCTCAGGCCAAGTAGCTGAGCTGTTGGAGCAAGGTAACGGCAGTCCGAATCTGCCAGAAAAAGTCAACTGGCATATGATTGGCCATCTGCAGCGCAATAAAGTTCGGCAGGTCTTGCCGATTACAACTCTTATACATTCGGTTGATACACTTCGTCTGGCTGAAGAGATAAACAATTCTGCAGCGAGGTTAAATCTGTGCCCACGAGCACTTTTGCAGGTTAATACATCGAACGAGCCACAAAAGTATGGTGTTCCGGTAGGTGCTGCGACGCATTTAGCGGAACAAATAGAGACACTGCCAAGTTTGAAGTTGGTTGGGCTTATGACGATGGCGCCGCTGACCCGTAACAAGGATGTGGTTCGAGCCTGTTTTACTCGAGCCAGAGAATTGTTTATCGAGATGCGCGGTGAGAAGATAGTAGGACCGCACTTCACTGAACTCAGCATGGGGATGAGTTCAGATTACGAACAGGCCGTCGAAGAGGGGGCCACAATCCTTCGCATCGGCTCGGCAATTTTTGCCGGCTGATGCAGGACCACGAACATTCATAAGCCGATATACGGCCAGCATTTTGCCACGCTAAGCGGCTGGAAAAGCCAAAAATCTGGAAAGTAAACTCCCTAACAAGCCGAAGAGTAACTTAGATTGTTACTTGGGTAGTGTCTATCTGCCCGTAAGTCTTATAATTAGTTGCTCTCCAGGTAAGCGTGATGGGAAAATCGCAATTGCTCAATGGTATCGAAGTTCCAAAAAGCTTTACAGATGTTTTATATCTCATGAGCAACGGCCAGGTACCGAACGAAATCAGGCGTCTTGTTAAGCGGAAAAGTCTTTCCCTTTCAACACTGCCGATAGACAGATACAACGATATCCGTGACCGGCTTGACTTGATCGGGACAGTTGTAATTGACGCGGCAGGCTTGGACATGTTGCAGCAACAAAGGCTGGCCGGAATAATCGAGTCGCTTGAGATGGAAAACATCGGCGTGATTCTGCTCACGGATCGGGTGGAATTGCCGATACGAAGTTTCTCTCTAGCGCCGACTAAGATAAGTTTTTCAATGGTAAATTCTGTAGAGTCGGTTTCGATAAACGAGTTGTGGGTCAGGATTAGCGTTAATCTTGCATACCGTAGGAAGAATTTTGGTATTGCTGTAAAGCCCGCAATTCCAGCGAATCAATCCGGCAGGAACGGCAAAAACAAATTAGAAGAACAACTTCAGATGACCGGGGCATTAGTCGAGAATCTAACGGAGCAACTTCATTTGGCTGGCCTTGTTCAGCAGGATTTTCTTCCCACTGAGTTGCCTAATACCGATGCAGTGCGGTGGGCGACGACGTTCTTGCCGGCAGAATGGGTCTCGGGCGATATTTACAATATCGTTCGTGTTGACGAACAGCATATTGGTTTCTATGTGGCAGATGTAGTCGGCCATGGATTACCAGCGGCACTATTGACAATTTTTCTAAAGCAAGCGCTTGTCATGCGGCAGACGAATGGAAACAGCTACCAGATACTGGCGCCGGCGGAAGTCATGGACAACCTGAATACGAGGATGGCTTCACAGAAACTCTCTGGCTATCAGTTTGCCACCTGTTGCTATTGTCTGCTCAATACAGAGACAATGCAGTTGACGTATGCTCGCGCTGGACATCCTTATCCGATCCTCATTAAACGAGGGCAAGAGCCGCGGCAGTTGGAAATCAGAGGTTCGCTTCTTGGGGTCTTTGCCCAGGCTGAATATATGCAGGAGACGGTGCAGCTTGAATCGGGTGACAAACTGCTGCTGTACTCTGATGGGGCAGAATCCTTCATCGGACGTTTTGACGACCAAAGCGGATTTCGTTTTAAGGACGAATTCTGCAAAATTACAGGTTTGCCGATTTCCGAGATGATGGCTAAGCTCAACAATATGGCTAAGGATTGTAGCCTTGATCTAATCGAAGTTGATGATCTAACTATAGTAAGTCTTGAGGTACTTTAGTGTTCTTTTCACTGTTGTATCCGATCTGCAACTGCAGGTGCTGCCATTTTGCCATTTTTTGAAACGTGCTGTTATTTTTGGCCCGATAACCCAAAGTGGGTCCTCTATTGCGAAGAAGATCCTGAATTGTATGGGCGTGGAATAAGCAGCACTGATAGAGTCTCATGGAGCTCCATTGAAGGGGTTTCTGTATTGAGTCGGCAATAAAAGGACTGGTTGAGAAGATATCAGGAAAAAGGGATAGTGCATATAAGGGCTTTTTAGTAAAATGGCTAAGTTTTTTAGGACCTTTTCTAAAACCTATAGATACACATGACATTTGCATTGACGTAAATGTAAGCAATCTGGTATAATTGAGCAGTTAGACACAATCAGATATTGGGCAATGGGCAAGTTGTTTCGTATGATTTATTATAGAAAGGCATGGACTATCTTCAGTTATTGCTGGGGATTATTCATGTATTGTGGTAACAGATGCTGGATAATGAGCTGTTATCGAGAAAGGAAGGGGTGTCATTTCTATTGACTCTACGGTTTCTTGACTCGACCAGCCCAGAATAATTGCCTGAGGTCTAAGAAGCTATTATTGAGGGTAGGGCTTGGTGTTTGGGAGAGTCTTAATCTCCTTTGAGTCGGCTAAAGATACGAAAGGAGATGGGTAATGAGAAGCTTATTTAATATCTTGCTTGTTCTTTCAGTGTTCGTTCTACAGGGTTGTTATTCTGGCACGAACTGGGATCCATCGTTGCAGAACCTGCCAAGGCGGAATGAAATCGCCAGTGATGAGGTTCGCTGGGATAAGGATTTGAGACCCATAGTTGTGGCTCCACGGGAAGCAGCAGTTGTACCTGCAACTACGAAAGAGCCCGCTTATGTTACGCCACATCTGACATCTGCTCCCATGCCGAGCCATCCTAGGGTGTTAGAGCAGCCTGTAACGGTTGGGCAGGGACGTGTAGTGGGAGGTGAATCTGATTTTCTGACAGTCTCGATGATCTATCCACACGCAGCTTTTGGGATTCTTCAGCTGGATAAAACCATGCCGAAAGAAGTTGAGTTTGAAGCAACGTTCGACTACTTAATCAAGGTGAGTAATCTGACGAATAGGGCGCTGAACGACGTTACGATAGTTGAAGAACTGCCGTATAATTTCAATTTCACAAGTGCTAATCCGGCTGGTATTAGAGAGGAGAACAAACTTATATGGGAAATCGACTCTCTTGGACCCAGAACTAGTAAGGAGATCATTGTTACTGGTGTTCCCTCTACAATGGAAGTCATGCGGCATCGCACGATTGTCACTCATGCTATTGAATCGCGGGCGAATGTGATGGTTGTTCTTCCAAAGTTGGGATTGGCTGTTAATGCACCATCTGAGGTTCTACTGTGTGAGACGATTCCTGTTGAATTTGTAGTGACCAACTCTGGAACGGGCTCGGCAAAAGACGTCAAAATCACCAGTACGTTGCCGGCGGGACTGCAAACGGTTGATGGTGAGATCGAACTTGTGCTGAATGTAGGCGCGGTCAGGTCTGGTCAGTCGTGGCGGTTTGTAGCTCAACTGCGGGCGAGTAGGACAGGCGTGTATGTTAACAGGACCGTGGCGAGGTCAAGCTCCGGGCAGACAGCCGAATCGGAAACGTCTATAACTGTGCGTCAGCCTGTGCTGACAATTGCCAAGACGGGTCCAGGGCAACAGTACGTTGGTCGGACCGTAAGTTACGAGATAGCGGTTACGAACATAGGTGATGGAGTGGCAAAAAATACGGTTTTGGAAGACACTATTCCTTCAGGTGTTACTTCAATAGAGGCCACTGAAGGTGCCAAGTTCTCCGCGTCGAAGTTAGTGTGGCAGTTAGGTACTCTTATGCCCAACAATACCAAGAATATTCACGTATCCTATACACCCACAGTGATTGGCACATTGGCTGATATTACGACGGCCACGGCTTACTGTGCGGAAAGAGTGACTAATTCGGCCCAGACGGTGGTCATGGGGATCGCGGCGGTGCAACTGGAAGTTGTTGACCTGGAGGATCCTGTGCAGGTGGACAGCGAAACGACTTATCTGATTACTGTGGTGAACCAGGGTTCGGCACCTGATACTAATATCCGAATCATCTGTTCTCTGGAGGATAAGGTTCGATACATGTCTTCGAGTGGGGCGACTTCCAGCTCGATAATGGGCCAAACGGTGAGCTTCGCGCCATTGAATTCTCTTGCACCAAAGGCTAAGGCGACATGGCGGGTCGTTGTTCGTGGCATCAGGCCCGGCGACGTACGTTTCAAAGTGACTATGCACAGCGACCAACTTGCTCGTCCTGTTGAAGAGAATGAGGACACTCATTTGTACTAGAAAATCGTGACACTACAGCAGTGTCTTTGCTATGTGCGTCTATAAGGATTGAATTCCTTATTTGGCTTGTCTATCCACTGTTTGGCTCGGCAGGGCAAAAACATCACACAGGTGGAACTTCCATGTAGCATTTTGTTGTCCGACGGATTTTCTGCAGACTACCGGCGTTGAAATGCTATTGCTCATCTGGGCTGTGTGTCAGCAAACGTAGTCAACATATCCACCGATCAATTTTGTGTGAAGTTTACCTTCCAAGCGGAGCTCTATTTATTCTATATGTTGGTTTATTGCCACTAATTCGTATCTTCTATTGCATCAATCCAGTTATTACGGTATAGTTAGTAGACGTAAAGAGAAAAGCACAGTATTTAGCTGGCAGAGTTTGCGCTTTGAGGGCAGGAACAAAACGATGGAATTCGGAGTTTCTGCTTTATAGCTGTCTCAGCCATAATTGCTGTCTTGGTGGTGTCATAACGTCTGATCCGAAGTGAAATTGTTTGCACGAACGTATCTGAGCGTTATACTTATGTGACTTGATGGATCGAGGGGGTGGTATTTTGGGCATGTTGCTGAGGGCTCTGGATAAAGAGTTCCAAGCCCCAGAAAGGATTAAATGATGGCGGAAAAAGAAACTGATTTAATTAAAATCAGGAAAATTCTCGAAATAATGAAGGATAATGACCTGGTTGAGATTGAGATAAAGCACGGCGATGAGAAGATTTTTCTCAAACGCTCCCAGCCTCAACAGCCCGGTGTTGTTGCTGTGCCGGTGCACGGACCCGTTGCTGCTGGCGCAGATGTTGGCGTGGGCGCAAACAATGTACAACTGCCTGTAAAGGAGAATTCAGTTGCGCAGCAGGAAGAGGGGTTGACAGAGATAAAATCCGCCATTGTTGGGACTTTTTATGAAAGGCCGAGTCCGGATTCAGAACCTTATGTCGAAGTCGGTTCACACATTGAGCCACAGACGGTGGTCTGCATTATCGAGGCGATGAAAGTGATGAACGAGATAAAGGCTGAGACCAGTGGAACAATCGTCGAGATTCTGGTGACCAATGGACAGGCTGTTGAATATGGTCAGGTGCTGTTCAAAGCAAGACCGGACTGATTCGTGAATAAAGTTGTCGTGGACTAAGACGCGTAATGCAAACTACCAGATACAAATTGTGGTGCCATGTTATCAAGAGTTCTCATAGCGAATCGCGGTGAAATAGCGCTTCGGATAATTCGTGCTTGTCACGAGCTTGGTATCGAAGCAGTGGCGGTTTATTCTGAGGCTGATAAGGATGCGCCTTACTTACACTTTGCTGATGAAGCGGTTTGCATAGGCCCGGCTGAAAGCGCAGGTAGCTATCTTAATATTCCTCGCATCATAAGTGCAGCCGAGATCACAGATGTCGACGCAATTCATCCGGGCTATGGATTCCTGGCTGAGAATATCAACTTCGCCCAGATATGTCAGGATTGCGGCATAGGATTCATCGGTCCTCCTGTTGAGGCGATGCGACTTCTGGGTGACAAAGTCCAAGCCCGTAAGCTGGCGCGCAAGGTGAAGGTGTCCGTAGTGCCCGGGTCGCAGGGCACTATCGAAGACGAAGCCGAGGCGCTGAATTTGGCAAATAAGATGGGCTACCCAGTGATATTGAAAGCAGCAGCGGGCGGCGGTGGACGCGGCATGCGGGTTGTACATAACGAAATCAGCCTGCGTTCAGCTTTTAGTGCGGCACGTGCAGAGGCCCAGGCTGCTTTTGGCGATGGCAGCATTTATCTGGAGAAATTCATAGTTGAACCAAGGCATGTTGAAGTACAAGTCATGGCCGATGAGGCTGGCAACGCGCTTCACTTCTTTGAGAGGGATTGCTCCATACAGAGGCGACATCAGAAGATGATTGAGGAATCGCCGTGTCCTGTGCTGGATGAGCGGGACAGAGAACATCTTGCTGATGCCGCCATCAGGCTTATAAAGGAGGCCAACTACGTCAACGCAGCGACAGTTGAGTTTCTCCTGGATAAAGACAAGAAGTTTTATTTTATTGAGGTAAATACGCGGATCCAGGTGGAACATCCTGTTACCGAGATGGTCACAGGGCATGATTTGATCAAATGGCAATTGAAAATTGCAAGCGGACATAAGATAAAGTTCCGCCAGAAGGGTATTAAGCACAACGGTGTGGCAATTGAGTGCCGTATCAATGCGGAGGACCCTGGGAATAATTTTGCTTCCTGTCCTGGTACGATAACCAGATACATTCCCCCTGGCGGTCCAGCCGTGAGGGTTGACAGTCATGTCTGTCAGGGCTGGACGGTTTCAAAGTATTACGATTCGATGATTGCCAAGGTTATTGTCCACCAAAGGACGCGGGCGGAAGCTATTGCGACAATGCGGCGGGCATTGCGTGAATTTGTCATCGAGCCTATTAAAACAACAATACCAGCCTGTTTGGATATACTCTCACATAACCTGTTTGTCAGGAACGAGGTTGATACAGGATTTGTGGAAAGAAACTTTTAATTTCGTCGCTCGTCACCCGTTGCTCGTGCCTCGTTTTTTTCTGTTATTCCCGTGAAAACGGGAATCCATAATCCTTGTCATTGCGAGGCAGTCAGGCCGAAGCAATCTCTATTACAAATCGAAAACTTGCCTCGTAATCGTCCTGAATAGTGTCGGAGGAGCGGGAATCGAAAGGCCACTACATTATTAGCGTGCAGCGTTCAGTTAATCCTGTACGCTATATTAAAATCAATGTTTCCTGCCTAAAATATCCGCAACAAAGCCGAGGAGCAAGTACATGCCAGTTTCGTTCTAAGCAGTTGTTGTCTGTCAAGGAACCTCTTTATAAAGCAGCACAAATTGTTTGTCTGTTGACTTCCATCTCTCAGGGAATTTTACAATTTCGGAGCCTTCGAGCGCAACATCAAGGACACTTGCCTCTACAGAGTACCCGCTATGTCCGTCTCTTTTCTTCATCACCACATCTGCGGTTAAGCCGAGACCGCTAAGGTGTTCAAGTCTGAAAGAAAGGCGATTTCTCATTACTTTTACATTCTCTATTGTACCTTCGAGTGTACTGAAATGTCGAGCACGTGAGCCAACTTCTTTGTTGTCACGTGATGGGACGATATCAACGTGAGTCCAAAAAACATGAAAATTATCCTCGACTTTCCATGTTTCCAACCAAACAACCATCATCTTTGGAGACAATTCTCCTTCTCTAAACACTTCTAGCTTAAAATCTGTAAGTATTGGTGACTTTATGTCAGATTCTTCATTCTTGGCAATTACAAAAACGGAAGAAATCATTAAACACGGCAAAGCAATGGAGGTAATTAGTATACATTTTCTCATTTTCCTGCCCTTTCAAGAATCAGTGATTTGAGTGATCCAAGTGTACGCCTTTTTAGGAAGCAAATCAAAGAGAAACAGAGTAATTTACGACTCACAGAGTTCACTATTTGTCAAACGGGGCTGTAGGTTCTATAATGGCTCTATACGTTATATGGGAAAGTATTACTGAAAAGTGAATGAATCGGGACGACTGGTTTGCTACCGGTCAAGCGGTTTCAGGAAAGAACTAAGAAATGGTTGATTAAATGGTATGGACTATGAAAAAGTTTTTTCATATTTTAGGGTGGGTGCTGTCAGTCTATGGAATAGTGGGATACGTTGCCTGGACACTGATAAAGGGACACGAGAGGTCAATTTTGTCCTACGGAGGTTTTTTTGGCACTTTTCTTATGTTGTGGGTGAACCCATTTTTCTGGATAGGTTTGATTATTCTCAGCCGGACTGACAAGAGACGAAATACGGATGGTAAGCCAGTGTGGCAAAAGTTGTTTGCTATATATATTATAACAAGTTTTGCCGCAATTGCAGTGGCCATTGTGCTTGCAATCCTTACCAAAGGGTAGATATTGACCAGACAATGGAGCTTTAGACTAGAATACTGTAAAATTGTTGTATTAAAATTGTAATTGGGACGGCTGGTTAGCTACTGGTCAAGCGGTTTGAGTAGTTGTAAGATTTTATCCATCTGTCTAACGTGCCCTTGCTCAAACCGAAACAAAGACCCAAAGAAAGACAGATGAAAAATGGAAGAAAAAGAGCATAAAAACTTTCTACGGCAAATAGCTAATGAAGTTGACAAGCTGATACAAAACGCTGCTTTCAAAAAGATTTTTGGAAGTCAAATAAAGGCAGGTTTCAGAGTACATGAACAGGATAAAGACCTGTTTGGACACCACTTTATCTCCTTAATTGAAGGTGCCGTTTCTGAACCACCGCTGCTCTCTGATGATGAAAAATCGATGCTCGAATATTTTTCATTAGCGGTCATCCATGATTGGGACCTGATTGACTCGAACAATCCCACAGCTCGTCTCATTTGCTTCGAGAATCCAGCTAACAAATATAGCGAACTGAATGAAATTGCACATGGGTCCTGGGAACTACTACGCGACTTTTCCCATGTTCAAGAATACCAAATGGGAGATCAAATTCGGTCAAATATTACACGCGCCTTAGAGCATGTGAAAGTTGACCTTGCCGAAAAACATTCAAGGCATGAAAAGCCAGCAGAAACAGAGGAAAAGGCTACTCTTGCTAAATCCGAAAGGGAAAGCTGGCTGTGGAAGTTATATGAAAAGACCTTAAAGGTTATATTCGATGCAGTTCTGGAAAGAATGTGGCCGAAGTGAAAAGCGTTTTGTTCGTTGTTGACGAAAGGGGGATAGATTGCTTCGCTGCGCTCGCAATGACACGTAAGAATAGATCCTTCGGCTTCGCTCAGGATGACAGCGTGATAGATTCCTCGACGGAGTTTACCCTGAGCATAGCCGAATGGGCTCGGAATGATGGGGAATGGATTCCCGCCGGAGTTTACCCCGTATTACGTTACGGGGCGGGAATGACAGGCGGAGAACTCATTTTTCCAGTGTAATTAAATCTTCGTAGGTTTCACGTTTTCGGATGACGGAAAATTTGTCGCCATCGACAAGGATTTCAGGGGCTTGATCCTGGGCGTTGTAAATAATGAAATGGTGGGGCACTCGTCTCGGCGAAGGCCAAGCCGGAGCTGGAAGCCCTGCTTCGCAGAGTAGTATTTGACAAGATATAGCTTTATTAGGATAATATTCTTTCATCTGGGATATCGTGTGTTTGTAAGGTATTTATGCCAATAGACCAAATACTGGTTAGTGAAATCGTCAAACGCATTTTGGGCATAGCTGAGCCGCAGCGAATAATTCTGTTTGGTTCCGCAGCAACGGAAGATATGTCCAAAGACAGCGATATTGACCTGCTGATTCTTGAATCTGCACCGGCCGATACACGCAAAGAAAGCATTCGTATCCGACAGGCGGTGCGCGGGCTGGGCTATCCTTTCGATATTATCGTTATGGCTACCGAACGGTTCGAGGAGAGTAAAAATGTTGTTGGTGGTATTGCTTATCCAGCCAACAAGTATGGCAAGATAATATATGAGGCCGCCTGATAAAATAAGAGATGAATTTGTACGTCAATGGTTGTTGAGAGCGGAAGAAGATTTTAACGCCGCCAAGTCTCTTCTTGCTTGTGGGGAATCTTTTCTGTCCACAGTTTGTTTTCATTCACAACAGGCTGCAGAAAAATATCTAAAGGCATTTTTAACCTATCATCAGGCCGAGTTTCCAAAAACGCACGACATTGATGAACTTCTTGATCTGATTGCCACGACAGACAGCAAACTGTCCGAATCATTGCGCGATGTCATTGTGCTTACACATTATGGTGTAGATGTCCGCTATCCAGGTGATTTTCCTAATGTGACCAGCAGTGATGCTCAACAAGCGATCCAAATGGCCGAAAAAGTTCGCAGGTTCGTTTTAGAGTTGCTATAGCGCACAAGCAACCCCTGATTCCACTGCTTCAGCATGAACAGGTTTCGCAGTGACAAGCGAGCGGTTATTTCTCCAGGGCCATCAGGTCCTCGTAGGTTTCGCGTTTTCGGATGACGGAGAATTTGTTGCCATCGACAAGAACTTCGGCGGCTCGGCAGCGAGCGTTGTAATTGCTGCTCATCGTAAAGCCATAAGCACCGGCGGTGAAAATAGCGATAAGGTCACCTCGCTGAACAGGAGGGATGGCTCTATCCTTTGCAAAGAAATCCGCACTCTCACAAATAGGGCCGACTATATCAACGACATTGGTGCCAGCCAATTGCAAATCTTTGTCCCGTTGTTGGGGAACTAAATTTTCATCCACTTTCACCGGCCAGATGAAATGGAACGCACCATAGAGCGGCGGACGAATCAAATCGTTCATCCCGGCATCGACTATAACAAACTTTTTCTCGCCACTGCATTTTAGATATAAGACCCTCGTCAATAAGATCGCTGCATTGGCTGCGATGCTCGCTCCGGGTTCAAGAATAAGTTTTAGATTCTTGCCTTTTAATAATGGCAGAATGGCTGCGGCATAATCAGCAGCCGTCGGTGCTGTGCCGGTTACATAATCGGCGCCGTATCCACCGCCGATATCCAGCGCTTCAATAGTGAAACCATCTGCCCGTAGCCGGTCAATCAAGATGAGCATTTTTTCTACGGCCTCGACGTAAGGCTCAACTGTATGCCCTGCTGAGCCCAGATGGATGTGAATAGCGCAGAGTTTGACTGAGGATTCTTTGCCATATTGGGCAAAGACCTTTTGGGCCTGTTCGATGTCCACGCCAAACTTAGTTTCTTTTTTGCCGGTGGTTGTATAAGTATGTGTCTGCGGATCAACGTCAGGATTGACTCGGAGGGCAGCTTTTGGCTTTTTGTTATTGGCCGGGGTGTTTTCTTTTACCAGGCAGATTAGATTTTCAAGTTCAGCTTCTGATTCGATGTTGAAATAAGCAATGTTTGCTCGCAGGGCTTCGACGATTTCAGTATCGGTTTTACCGACACCGGCGAAGACGATTTTTGATGGATCGCCGCCGGCCTGAATCGCGCGATATAGTTCACCGCCACTGACAATGTCAAATCCGCTGCCTGCCTCGGCAAGGAATTTCAGGATGTTGATATTGCCGCAGGCTTTGACAGAATAGCAGATGGTTGTATCAATTTCGCGATAGGCTTGTTGAACCTTTGCCAGGTGGTCAATGAAAGTGGCTTTGCTGTAGATGTAAGCTGGCGTGCCCACATCGGCAGCAATCTTCTCAATATCCACGTTTTCGGCGAAAAGTCTGCCATTTTTATAGCTGAAGGAGTCCATATTGTTATTTTCCTCATTATCGACCATAAAAATCTGCCTGGGCTGGCTTTATAAGCAAATGCCAGCATCGAAAGAAAGTATAGAATAAAGATGATTAAATGCAATATGTAGATCGGTGATATGTAATCTTATCTATACCGGGAGCAAGGAGCACTGCTGGAAGGTTCGAATAGTACAGACAAAAAATGGGAGGTTCTATCGTTTGAAAGAGCCTCCCATTTTTACTTTGCTTGCCTCAATATTAGGTTTTGGTCTCGATGCTTCATCTTTTTGAGACAAGCAAACTACAAACTAAGCTATCACTCTATTTCTTCTTCTTTTTTGCTTTCTTCTTCTTAGTTTTTTTCTTTGCTGTTTTCTTCTTGGTTACTTTTTTCTTTTTCTTAGCTTTTTTCTTTGCCATTATTGTCTCCTTTCAGTTGACTAATTCCTTTTTGTATTTACGGTCATTTGACAATAACATCATAATACTAATTCAATATTGAAAATCTTGTCAATTAAATTATGAAAAAAGTTAATAAATATATTATATTCTTTATCGTCAAAAAGTTTGCAATTACTTCATAAAATTTTTTGTCATTGTTGCACATTAACTTTTGTATTGTTTATGATATGGTCTGATCAAATGAAAGATTTGTATTGAAATGATTTAGTCTGTGTAGTTGGAGATATAGATAGTTTATCATATTTATTAGGCGAAATGTGCTTTATAATTCAATAGATATTATCGATTCTGATTGTTACATGAGAAGTTTTGTCTTCGGTTCTCGTTGTTTGTTATAAGCTGTTATGAAAAATTGTCTGTGAAGAAAGTCTTACTTGCACCTGGTACTTTTTAATCGTAAAGTAGGTTAACCTTACGTGAGAAATTTTACCTCGCGGATATAATATTTTAACCAACAACACACAATTTACCTGTTAATTATTTTATGTCGGAGCGAAAGATAGCTTTGTTTGGTGGCACATTTGACCCAATTCATCTCGGTCATACCCGTGTTGCGAATGAGGCAGCAGAAAACATCAGTATCGAGAAAGTTATCTTCGTTCCCGCTAAGCGTTCGCCACTGAAAAGTGTTTGCCCGCGCGCAGGTGACAGCGATAGGATGGCGATGATAGCTCTTGCAATTGCTGGGCAGAAGAAATTCGAGGTGAGCGATTATGAACTGAATAAGTCTGCGCCCAGCTACACCCTGGAGACGGTACGACGATTCAAAACCGACTATGGCGGCAACGCTTTAATCTATTGGCTCATAGGAGCTGATAGCGTTGAGGATTTGCCGTACTGGTACAGGATCGTTGATCTAATCGACGAGTGCAGTATTTCTACAATGTATAGAGCGGGTTGTGCGCCGCCGGATTTTAGTCGATTTGAGTCTCTGTGGGGTTCTGAGAGGGTTGCAAAGCTCCAAGGGAACGTTATAGAAACGTCCCTGATTGACGTAAGTAGCACAGAGTTGCGAAACAGAATAGCAGCCGGTCTCGATGTGGCGAATATGCTGCACCCGGCTGTAGCAGAGTACATACAAAAGCACGAGCTGTATAGATCGTGAGATTAAGATCGCTGGCTGCATGATCATCGTTTGCTGGTGCATGAGGTTTGTCTGGCTGAGTTGAGCAACCAGTCATACCAGGTTGTCATGCTTTCGCCGGTTTTAGCTGATATCGGGAAGATTTCAATGGCTTTGTTCAATTTGCGGGCATCGGTCTTGACTCGCTCAATATCGAAATCCACTTGTCCTTTTGTCTGCAACAAATCGATTTTATTAATAAGCAACACCTTTGACTTCGCGAAGATGACAGGATACTTTGCGGGTTTATCGTCGCCCTCAGCTACGGAAAGAACGACAATCTTGCCGTTTTCACCAAGCTCAAAAGCAGATGGGCAAACAAGATTACCCACGTTCTCGATGAAAATCAGGTCCAGACCATCGACAGGTAGATTTTCCAGGGCGCTAGCGACCTGGGCAGCCGAGAGATGACATGCGCCCTCGGTGTTTATCTGTACAACGGGTGCTTCGGTTGCCCGTATTCTCTGAGCATCAAAGTCAGTTTGAATATCCCCCTCGATTACGCCGATGTTGATCTTACCTTTTAGTTCATTTATTGTCCGGGTGAGAATTGTTGTTTTGCCGGATCCTGGAGATGAAATCATATTCAGGCACAGTACCTTTCGTTCGGCTAAGAGCTTGCTATTATTAAGAGCATATTGTTCATTTGCGCTGAGAATTTTTTTACCAACATTGATTTTTTGCATAGCCTATTCCTCTTGAAATTCGATTTCTTCGAGCATTAGTGGTGCATCCGGCAGTAGCTCAAAGTTATCACCGCCGCAGTTCGGACATGCTGGCTGGGAAAACTCGATGTCGAAGTCAAGATCGCAATTTTTACAACGTGCCTGGATGGGCTTATGTTCGATTTGGAGCTCCACTGATTCACATGTTGTGCCTTTGGCAATAGCCTGGAAAGCGAAACAAAGTGCCTCATCGTTGATGGCATATAGCTGTCCACAAGAGATTTTTGCAGAGATCGGCTTGGCATTTTGTTTTGTTGCTTCTTCCGAGATTTTCTCTAAGAGATTCTGAGCTACCATCATCTCGTGCATTAGCATATCCTCGGCAGTTCTCGTCCGTATGGCATTTGCACGATTCTTTTTCCGCCGATTTTGGTTATAAGCTCCACCAGAGGCACATCCTGGGTTTGAACAATTTCGCCGATGAGACTTGCATTCTTGCCCAGCGGATGGTTCCTGCAAATACTCAAACACTCGCTGACGGCATCGGGCGATACGACCGCAACGAACTTGCCTTCGTTTGCGATATTAAGTACATCGAAACCAAGCATATCGGCTGCCGCCTGTACGGCGGGATTAATTGGGACATCTTTTTCACGGATTTTGATACTCAAACTACTTTGTCTTGCGATTTCATTTAGCGTTGCAGCTAACCCGCCGCGAGTAGGGTCGCGCATAAACTTGATGCCGGGTACATTTTCTAAGAGCTGACAGGTCAAGTCAGCCAGGCCCGCACAGTCGCTTTTAAGTGGACTTGGCCATCCCTTACGGGACTGCGACTGGAATTTTATGTCTTCTCGCTGAGAGATGATGGTCATTCCATGGTCGCCAATCGTGCCATTGATGATTATTTTATCGCCGAGTTTAATCTTGTCGAAACCTAAATCCACTCCAGGTAATCTGACTCCGATGCCTGTGGTGTTTATGAATAATTTGTCGGCTGATCCGGCCTCTACTGTTTTTGTGTCGCCGGTAACAACTGAAACGTTGTTTTCGCGGGCAGAGATTTGGATGCTGTCTAAGATGCGATCGAGTAAATCAAATTCAAAGCCTTCTTCGATTATCAAAGACAAGGCTAAGGCGATGGGTTTGGCACCTGCGACGGCGAGGTCGTTTACCGTACCGCAGACGGCCAGTTTTCCGATGTCTCCACCATTGAAGAATAATGGCTTGACTACATAGCTGTCGGTGGTAAAGCAAATCGACTTCGTAGTCAAATCCAGTTTTGCTGAGTCGCCCAGTTCGGCAAGCGCGTCATTTTTGAATTTAGGCAGAATGTGCCTGCGAATTAGCTCATCAGTTAGTTGACCACCACCTCCATGGGCGAGTAAGATTTTATCATTTTTGGCAGTTGTCATTTCAATTTGCCATATTTGAACCAGGCAGAACAGATTCCTTCTGAGCTTACCATGCAAGGGCCAACAGGTGTTTGTGGTGTGCACGCTTTTTCGAAAAGGGCACATTCAGGTGGCTCTATCAAGCCACATAATACTTCGCCGCAGCGGCAGCCAGCCATTTCTTCACCCGGAACCTCGGTTATGTCGAATCGCTCAAAAGCATCGAACTGACTGTAGCTATCTTTTAAACTTAGTGAACTCTTCTCGATCTTTTTAAGGCCGCGCCAATAGCCATCGGCCGGCTCGAAACACTCGGCAATGATTTCTTGTGCAGCGATGTTGCCTTGCTTGGTTACTACTGCGGCGTAGATTGATTTCAGTTCGGCTTTGCCAGCGGCAAGCTGCTCACAAATCTCAGCGATCCCTTCGATTATTTGCACGGGTTCGAAGCCAGCTACCACACAAGGCCTGTCGAAATCTTCAACAATCTCAGCAAAAGC
>Ga0315551_10000570_pt1 | contig 29342 bp, 20 predicted proteins | sample SalMarSW160290MG_FD_203678 | JGI IMG/M metagenome (GOLD analysis project Ga0315551, IMG submission 203678) | Salt marsh sediment microbial communities from the Plum Island Ecosystem LTER, Massachusetts, United States - Salt Marsh Sediment SW1602-90 ...
CTCCGCTATCCAGCGCCACCTCAGCAAAAGAAAAGCCCATATTGCGATAAAATTCGGAAAGCGTTCCTCTATATGCCTCAGCTAAAATGGGGTCGAGGTAGTCGCCCACCCTAAAGCCCAGTTTTTTTGCCAGGTTATCGTCTTTATACGCACGATTACCGACAAAATCAATTGCGCGGATAAGGCTTCGCTCGGCCGTCGTTTCCTGCTCAGCCCCCGCTTCTGCTTTCGCAGAAAGCTGCGGGGGGGGCTCGCCTAAAAACTCAGGCCCTTTAACCTGCGTTGATGAACAACCCGTGGTGAGCAACATCGAACCACCAAAAACAGAAAGCACCCACGATATAACAATTATTGCTACTCTGCGAAGTAGCACTTCGCTACGCAGCACGAGGAAAATCCTTTTTCGCATTCGGTCTCCCAAATATATTAAAAATCAAATATCAAAATGTAAAGTTTAGGAAGTCGTCCCCACGGGACTCCATAATTTTGATTTTTAATCTTTGATTTTTGCATTCTTTTTAGCCCATTAAAACGGCATACCGCCACCGGCCGGCTCTTCTGCAAAAGAGGCGCTCTCAAACCGCGTATATTTTTCCCTGAATATCAGCGACACCGCTCCGGTCGGGCCATTGCGCTGCTTCGCTACTATCAGTTCGGCCTTATTATCAAAGACATAATCCTCTTGACCTTTATGGTAGTAATCTTCGCGATGCAGCAGCATCACGACATCTGCATCCTGCTCTATACTGCCGCTTTCCCGCAGGTCGCTCATCCTCGGCATGTGACCTTCCCTGCCCTCAGGAGCGCGATTCAACTGGCTCATAACCACAACAGGAATACTCAGCTCCCTCGCCAGTGCCTTGATATACCTTGATATTACGGTGATTTCCTGCTGGCGCGACTCCACTCTCGTTCCCATATGCATCAACTGCAAATAGTCCACGAAAATACATTGTATATCGTGCTGGCTCTTCAGCCGCCTTGCCTTGGCCCGAAGCTCCAGCGGCGTCATCGTCGATGTATCATCGATGTAAATCGGGACCTCGTACAGGCCTGACGCCGCCTCTTTCAATCTCTCGTATTCCCCGGGGTCGAGATACCCTCTTCTTACCCTCTGGCTGTCAATTTCGCTCAAGCTGCATAAGAATCTCTCTGCCAATTGCTGCTGGCCCATCTCTAAAGAAAATACCCCCACAGGTATCTTCTCCTGAACGCCCATATGCTCAGCCATGTTCAATGCCAGCGACGTCTTACCCATGCTGGGCCTGCCGGCAATAATTATCATCTCGCCGTTCTGCAAACCACAGGTCAGCTCGTCAAGCTCGTGATACCCTGTAGCTATACCGGTCACGTGCCCGCCTTCGCGCTTCTCTATAAGCTCGAAGCTCCTCGTAACCAAATCTTTTATTAAGGCCGCGGAACCTTTTATATTTTTATCCGTGATGGCGAAAATCTTCCGCTCCGCTTCGTCAAGTGTCGTGCTGGTTTCCGTGCCCTGGTCGTACGCCTCGGCTAAAATCTCACCGGCTGCACCAATAATCTCACGCAACAAGCTCTTGTCTTTAACAATCCCCGCATAATACATCACGTTGGCCGATGACGGCACCGAGTCTATTATCTTGCCAATGTATTCTACGCCCCCCGCATCATCCAACTGCTTTCGTTTTTCCAGCTCATCTCGAAGCAGCACCCCATCTATCGCCCCTCCCGTGTGCCTTTCATAAAGCGCGATTATTGCACTAAATATGTAACGATGCTCAACACGGTAAAAGTCGTCCGCCCTCAATCGCTCGATAACCTCACTGATACAATCAGGGTCCAGCACCATTGACCCCAACACCGCCGCCTCGGCAGCCAATGACTCCGGCATCCGCCGTAAACCCGCCTGCCCCCGAACGAAGCTGTCGGGGGCCTGCGCACCCCGAGCCGCCGCCGAGAGAGGTTCCACCCTTACACCTTTACCGGCAGAGACCTTGATGGGTGCTATTTTTGTATCTTTACTCATCGATTCACGTCCCGCGCAAACATTAAAGCCAGTTGTCCAATTATATTGCCCCGCTCTTTTTATTCAATCATTTTTTTATAACAATACGTGCCCAACTACAGGCGGGCATGTATCCTCCCTATACCGGCTATCTTAGCTAAAATAACACGGTAAGAGGACAAGCCCTGTTAGATAATTTCATATCTAACGGGGCAGGCAGCACTATAAACTAAAAGAGCATTCCCTTTCTCCCCGCTGCACCTTCCGTGCTAATTCGGCAAATGCAGTATCTACATCAAAACAACCTTTTACCGTATAACTTACAATCCTATTATTACTGTTCTCTCCGCTTGCTGATGCTATATACGTTCCGAGCTTAGTCTGAAAAATCGTTACTTCAAAACCATTTTTCAAAACTTCTTCTATGCTGCCTTTCTTAGATTTAGTATTATCTTCGTATGATATTTTAAGAAAGGATAGAACCATGAGTATTAGGATTGTAGTTGGAGTAAATTGGGGGGACGAAGGAAAAGGCAGAATGGTTGACTATTTTGCTAAAGATGTGGACTATGTAGTCAGGTACCAAGGGGGCAATAACGCAGGGCACACTGTTGTTAATGAAAAAGGTAAATTCAGACTTCACTTGATTCCTTCTGGTATATTCTATGATAATATTGTTAATGTTCTTGGTCCCGGCACGGTAATAAATCTTGAGGCACTTCTTGATGAGATTAATGAATTACAGAGTCGTGGTATTAGTATTAATGAAAAAAATTACAGAATCTCTAATAGGGCTATTATATGTTTCCCCTATCACCAGTTGCAGGATGAGTACGAAGAATGCAGACTAGATAGTAAAATATTTGGTTCAACAAAACAGGGAATTGCCCCTGTTTACAGTGACAAATATTTGAAATACGGTATTCAGATTGGCTCACTTTTATATCCAGAGTATTTAAAAGAGCAAATAGAGCGATGTTTAAGTTTGAAAAATCCAATTTTCAAAGCCGTATATAACAAACCGGCTGTATCTGCAAATGAAATGGTTGAATGGGCCCTGAAATACGGAAGTCTGCTAAAACCTCATATAGAAGACACAATAGCTCTATTTAGAAATGCGATAAAATCTGACAAGAATATTCTGATGGAGGCACAACTAGGAGCACTAAGAGACATCCATTATGGAGTATATCCTTATACGAGCTCATCTTGCTCACTCTCAGCATTTGCTCCCATTGGATCTGGTTGCTTTTCATCATCGCCCGACAATATTACTGGTGTTATGAAAGCGTTCTCTACATGTATTGGAGAAGGCCCGTTTGTAACGGAGATGAAAAGTGATATAGCCGATAGCCTAAGAGAAATTGCTCATGAATATGGAGCTGCAACAGGTAGACCAAGGCGAATTGGGCATTTTGATGCTGTTGCTTCTAGATATGGAGTAATTACACAAGGTGCAAACGAGATAGCCCTGACAAAATTAGATTGTCTTTCTGGACAAACCACCTTGAAAATCTGTACTCAGTATTTGATAGGTACAACCAAGACTAATGAATTTCCAATTACGGCTGGACTTGTTCAAGCTAAACCTGTTTATACTGAAATGCCTGGTTGGAGCGAAGACATTACTGAAATACGTGATTTTCATAAACTTCCTTCAAATGCTAAAGCTTATATAGAAACTATTGAACAGTTGATTGGATGCCCGATTAAATATATTTCAGTTGGTCCTAACCGTGAGGCAATAATATTACGTTAGAGTTTGCGTATGCAAATAATCGCGTATAACTTTTCAGATATTCCGTTTTAAGCTACCATTTTATAAAATTTATTTCAAAACTATCTTTGAGCACTAGGCCCTAAAATCTGTAAAAATACGAAGGAACATTAAAAACCTGAAAATTTTGTGTCTAATTTGTACCAGTTGCTACTGGCTGGTTTTTGGTTATGACTGGTTAGTAGACTTGTAAATCACTTGCAGCTCTCATTTTGACATAAAAAACCTCATATTACCCCTTGTGTAATAGTAAGTTATAAGTCGAATTGAGGACTGGACAGGAATTTGGTCTAACTCTTGAAGATCTCTTAGAACTCTTCAAATAATAACTTTGAATTTACAAATTGTGAATTTAAAGATGTCCGGCCATATTTCTTTCAACTAAACCTGTCCTGCTTGTTCTGCCTGCGGTTCGGACTTTTTATTCTTTCATCGAACCGAAATCGAGTTAACAATTTCAAATTGCTCGAATTCGAGTTCGAGAGTATTTAAATATATCTTTCGATTTCGTTTCGAATTCGAAATAGCAAATCCCATACCAGAGTTCAAAATGCAAATATCAAAAATCAAAATTGTGGAATCCAGCACTTAAAATATTTTAAGTGCTGTGATGACATCCTTAATTTTGCATTTTACGTTTTAATTTTTGCTTTACTTCTGTTCCTTCGGGCTCGCCTTGTTGGCCGAATCGGCCTCGCCTTGATTCGGCGAAGCGAGCGGGTCTGCCCCTTCGGGCACGACCACAACGGTAACCTGCACGGTCAAATCATCGTCGAATTTAAGCGTTACCGTATGTGTCCCGACCTCTTTTATATGTGTGGGCAACTGCACCACCTCATCGGCAACTTCAAAGCCCTGTCCGCGCAGATTCTCTGCTATCCGGCCGGCGGCAATCGAGCCGAACAAGACCCCCTGCTCATTGGCTTTAGCTGCCAGTACCGCCTCTGCCCCTTCGACTGCCTTGGCCGCTTTCTCCCGCCGGCCTCTCTCATGTATCCTTTGCTCGGCACGTTTGGCCTTTTCACTGGCAATTGCTCTTATACTCGCCTCCGTTGCAACTTTTGCCAAACCCTGAGGCAGCAGATAGTTTCTTGCATAGCCGTCGTTTACTTCTACAAAATCTCCAAGCCAGCCAAGCACATTAATATCTTCACAAAGCAAAACCTTCATATTTCGTCTCCCGTCTCTCGTGACCCGTGACTCGAACAACGAGCGACGAGACACGAGCGACGATTTACGTAGTAAACGGCAATAGTGCCATATACCTGGCACGCTTGATTGCCTTTTTCACCTTTCTTTGACAGCCGGCGCAATTACCGCTGCGTTTACGCGAGTATATCTTGCCGCGATTAGTTAAAAGCCGTTGTAAAGTATCGACATCCTTGTAATCAATATACTTTACACCCCATCTGCAAAAACGACATTGTGTCTGCTCGCGGGCCCCGCCCCTAACAGAGGCCGGGTGAGCACCTGCAAAATCTGTTTTTCCCCGTAAGGAGCCCCGAGGACTGTCACTTCTTCTGGCCATATTCTACCTTATCGTCTACCCCTCCCTATGAGGGGCGGGATTCATAACCCATGAACCACGAACTCAATCTCTCGACTTCGCTCGGAATGGCGAGCTTGCCTGCCCTGAGCGAGTCGAACGGGTCGAACCATTAAAATGGTATATCATCTGTCACTTCTCTGTCTGCGGTGGACTCCGTTTGAGAATCTGCAACGCCTGCATTCTGGCCAACGCGGTCGACACCTGCTCCCGACGTGCCAGGCAGAAACTGAAAGTTTTCAACCGTAACTCTGTGCTTGCTGCGCTTCGTTCCGTCCTGGGCCGTCCAGCTATCAAACGTTAATCTGCCCTCCATAAACATCGGGCGACCTTTGGTCAGGTACTTATTTATATTCTCAGCCATTCTGCCGAACGCCCGGCAGTCCACAAAACAGGTCTCCTCCCGCTGTTCGCCTTCCCTGCTCGTCCATTTGCGATTCGTCGCCAGACCAAAATCAACTACCGCCGTCTGGTTCGGAGTATATGACAGCTGCGGGTCGCGGGTCAGATTCCCCATCAGAAAAACCTTATTAAAACCAGCCATACTTAAGCTCCCTAATCAATCGACTCTACAGTTTCCTTTACAAGCTCATCGTCGCCTGTCTGCTTTGCTTCAGCCTTCTCTTCCGGCTTGTGAGTGCTCTTTTGCCCTTCAGCTCTCGTCGCAGGAGTATCTTTTTCAATATCTTTCTTCTCTCTCGACTCTGCGCTCAGAATCAAAACACGCATTATTTGTTCTGAAAGCTGAACGGCCTTTTCAATCTCACGCACCTTCGTGCCATCGGCCCTGAAGTAGCAAAGGATATACGTCCCCCTGGCCTTGCCATTAATCTCGTAAGCCAGCTTTCTATCGTCCCATTTTCTTATCGAGACGATATCGCTATCGGCTTTCTTTAACACCGTCTCCAGGGTCGCAATAACTTTATCCCAATCCGACGCTTGAGCAGAATCAATAAGAAACATTGCCTCGTACAATTTCTTCCTAACCGCGGTTTCCATACCAATACCTCCTGTCTAAATTAACATTTTCTTTATCACAACACATTACCTGATACCCTGATTATCCCTGCCACAACTAATTTTCTAAACCAGTGTCAATTCGTGTCTCTTTCTCTTTTCCAACATTAAACCGATTCATCGCCGCCTCGATACCATATTCGACCCAGCAAAGCACGGCATCGCGCGCCTTTTCAACCGCCTTATCCAGCAGCGGCTTCTCTTCTGCCGGCCTATCAAGAACAAAATCCACCGCCTCTTCTTCCGTGCTTCGGCCGATGCCTATCCGCAAGCGTGCGAATTCATCCGTGCCAAGCTTCTCTATAATGTCCGCCAGGCCGTTATGGCCGCCCGCAGAACCTCTCGCCCTGAGCCGAATCCTGCCTGGCTCCAGGTCCATATCGTCGGTTACGACAAGCAAGTCATCTAACGCAAGCTTATAAAAAGCAACCGCCTTGGCGACCGGCTGGCCGCTGCAGTTCATCCACTGCCCCGGCTTTAAAAATATTAACTTTTTATCTGCAAACTCACCCGCTCCTGTGTAGGCGCCAAATTTCCTTTTTTTTGTCTCTATCTTCAATGTCTCAGCCAGCAAATCAATCACCCGAAAGCCCATATTGTGCCGCGTATCAGCATACTCACCGCCGGGATTACCCAGCCCGACAACTATTTTAGCCCCGTTAGAAATAACCATCTCTATACCACATAAACCACGTTGGGTTTATGGCCGTGAACCACACGCGGTTCACCGTTTCTCTTCTTCCGAAGGCTCTTCATCCCCCTTAACTTCACTAATAACCTCAGGGGCAGCCGGGACCTGCTCCTCAATCTCCTCAGTGGTCTTGGCTGCTGCAACCAAATGACAGCTAATAAGGAGGGTCTCTGGTGGGCTTATCAGCTTCACCCCTTCTGGAAGCTCGACATCGCCCATGTGTAAAGCATCGCCGACGCCCATCTCTTTGACCGAAACAATAATTGTCTCCGGAATATCAGTTACTCTGCACTCAATTTCCAGATGGTCCATATTTTCTTCAACGATACCACCCTCATGCGTTCCCTTTGCCGTACCTTTAAGCTCGATAGGAACCGATACTTTAACCCTCTCAGCCACGTCAACTCTCATCATATCCACATGAATGACATCTTGACCAAGGTGGTCATATTGCAGGTCTTTAACCAATATTTTTTGCTTGTTTTTACCAATCTGTACATCCATAAGCCGACGCCCATGATGAAGCCCTTCGATAAAGCTACGCGCATCCAGTGAAATGGCGACCGGCTCCTGCTTATGTCCATACACAATAGCAGGAATACGGCCGCTCTTACGCACTATGGCGGCATGCTTTGTTCCGGTTTGTTCCCGGATTTCTGCCTTCAGAATCAATTCTTTTTCCATAACATCCCAACTTCTATCAGTCTCGGCGAGGCCGAGCCTCGACGGATTAGTATATATTCTTTCTTCATCTATATATTATGGACTGTAATTGTCAAACAAGCCACTCACTGACTCGTTCCTGTGAATTCTCTTTATCGCCTCACCCAACATGGACGATACCGTTAAAACCTTTACGCAGCCTGCCTTTTTGACCTCGTCGCTCAACGGTATTGTGTCAGTAACGACTATCTCATCAATTGGTGCCTCTTGCAGTTTCTCTATCGCTTGTCCTGCAAAAACGCCGTGTGTAGCACCGACGTATATCTTTTCAGCCCCACGCTGTTTAACCAGTCTGGCAGCGTTGCAGACTGTCCCAGCCGTGGCGATAATATCGTCGCACATAAGGATGTTTTTGCCCTTTACTTCCCCTATTATCTCCTGTGCCTCAACATCACTGCCGCTTATCCGTTTTTTATGTACAATTGCCAGTTCCCCGCCGAGATGCGCCGCATACCGGGATGCAATCTTCAAATTACCCACATCCGGCGAAACCACCGTTAGGTTACGAATTCCTTTGTCTCCGAAATACTTGCTCAATACCAGCTCTCCCAACAGGTGGTCAACTGGTATATCAAAAAATCCCTGCAGCTGCTGTGCGTGAAGGTCTATCGCCAAGACCCTGTCGGCACCGGCCGCAACAATAATATTCGCCACCAATTTGGCCGTGATAGGCACTCGTCCCTCAGCCTTTCGGTCCTGCCGGGCATAGCCAAAGTAAGGAATAACCGCAGTGATGCGCCTGGCACTGGCCCTTCGCAAGCAGTCCAGATAAATTAACAGCTCCATCAGATACTCGTCTACAGGATTACACGTTGACTGCACAACAAAGCAGTCCCTGCCACGAACATCATCCTCAACCCTGATGCCCTTCTCGCTGTCCGGAAACTTTTCGATTTTCGCACCACCGAGCGGAATTTCCAAATACCTACAAACCGCAGCAGCTAACGCAGGATTACTGCTGCCGGAAAAAATCTTTATGCCCTCATCTATAAACATCTGCTTTAGTCCTTCTCGTCGAGCTGCGCTTTCGACGCAGCCGGCTGCCCCAGTTTATTAATGCTTTTTTGAGAAACCACTGTCCCCGCATCTATATGCGAGCCATCTTTCAACTCAAGTGGTGCTACCAGTATTGCGCCGGAGCCGATGTAGCAATCGTTGCCTATAGTCGTCCGGCTGACTGTTTTGCCGTCGTAATTTGCCGTTATCGAGCCAGCTCCCACGTTGACGTTGTGTCCCACAGTAGCATCACCAATATAGCTGTGGTGCCGGGCCCGAACACCATCGGCCAGGGTGGAATTTTTAATCTCCGCAAAAACACCTAATACAACATCATTTTCCAAAACCGTGCCGCTCCTCACATAAGCAAACGGCCCAACTCGACAGCCCTGGCCAATTCTAACTTCGCCGTGAATATATGTGAACGGCTCAATCACAGTATCCTGCCCTATTTGTGCCCTTGCGTCTATCCAGGTATTATCAGGGTCAACTATTGTTACACCATTTTCCATCAACTCCTGCTGAATTCGCCGCTGCATAATCTTGCTCGCTACGCTAAGCTCGCGCCTGCTGTTGACACCCATCGCCTCCTCGGGCCGCACCGCCGTTATCGCAACAATCTTATGACCCGTCGCAAGAATAAGACTCAGCACATCCGTCAAATAATATTCCTGCTTGACGTTGTCCGGCTTAACCTTTTCCAATGCCTCAAAAAGAACCTCGTTGTTGAAAAGATAATAGCTCGGGTTAACCTCTCTAATAGCCAACTGTTCTTTCGTGCAGTCACCATGCTCAACAATACCCTGGATATTGCCATATGCATCCCGGATTATCCGTCCATATCCGGCTGGGTCATCCAGAACCGCCGTCGCCAGTGTTGCCGCCGGCTGCTCAACCTCATGCTTTTGGACTAATACTTTTAATGTTTCAGCTCGAATCAAAGGCCCATCACCACAAAGTACCAGTGTCTGTCCTTTGAAATCCCGCAAATATTCTTTGCAACACAATACCGCATGAGCCGTTCCAAGCTGCTCTTGCTGACGGGCCCAGACAATATCATCGAAACTCTCGAATCGTTCTTCGACCTGCTCAGCGGAAAAACCAACCACAACATATATCTTTGTTACCCCAATCTTTCGGCAGGCATCAAGCACATAGGCCAGCATAGGCCGACCGCATACTTCGTGCAGCACCTTCGCCATTTGTGTATTCATCCGGCTGCTGACTCCCGCTGCCAATATTATTGCTACCCTGTCTGCCATTAGTATTTCACTTTTAAGTTTATAATTTTCAAAGCTACCCGGCCAGGACTTGAACCTGGAACGTGGGCACCAAAAGCCCATGTGTTACCAATTACACCACCGGGTAATAAAAACTCAAAACGTAAAGTGAAAAACCAAAAATTATCGAATTCCAAAGCTTTACATTTTGGGTTTTAAGTTTTTCATTCTTCATCTGTCACGGACCCCTTAGGGGCGATTTGGCTCCGCCGGAGGCCTGAGTCAACCACGCCGTGATACTGCTGACCCCATATCGTGGCACGACCATCCTGGCCGTGTCTTGGCTAAACACGGGCTGGAAGCCCGCGCCACACAGCTACCCCATGCGACAGAGCATTCTAAACCGCAACAAACTACTCAACTTATAACTGAAAATCAACCATTTTTCTGCAAAAAAACAAAAATTCCTCCTAATCACCCAAAAAACAATCATAAAATACAAAAAAAGGAAAAAGAAATCCATTTTCTGTAGTGCTACAAAGGATGAATAAGTTTGTGCTGTATAGTGCAAATACCAAAAAAACCTTTGTGGCTATTCGGTCATAAATGGATAAAATAAAAACAAATGGATAGCGGAGAACAAGCTATATGACAAAAATGCAAATCATAGCCAAAGCCGTCCTCACTTTCATTGGACTCAGTGCTATCGTCAACCTCTGCCTATATCTCCATTCACTAACATACACGGCGCAGAACCTGGCTACATTTATGTTCCGAATTGTCCTATTTTTATCCGTATTTATAATCTTCGCTGTAGCGATTGCATATTTGCTCATCTTTAAAAACGATTGGTTAGTTTATAAAATAGCTGGTTCTGGTGAAAAATTAAACCCCGAACGCGGAACACTCTGGCTGGATAGTTCTCTTAGAATGGTTGCGGCTCTTTACGGTCTTATATTGCTCGCAACCTTAATGCCTACGATATTGAATATAATAGTGTCGCCTCTGTATATACTTTCCTTGGCAAACGAGATACTCACATTTAAGACCTTTCCAAAATCACTTATTTTCACCCCCTCGCAATGGTCATATATGATATACAATTTTCTCAAAGCAATATTAGCAGTTTACCTGCTTTACGGCTGGCCTCAGTTTATACGCTTCCAATTGAGTACCCACAAAACTAAATCGCTCTTTAATCAAAACCCGGATGCAGAAGGAATCGAAAAATGAATAAGATGCACACGCTCACCAAAATTATTCTCTCGGCAATAGGAATCTTTTTTTCTATTCGCTTACTGTCTCAATTGCCCTACGTAATTTTAATGTTTTATTTAGAACCATCTCGGCAAATTACAGGTTTATCGCTCTTCTCGTTATTGCTCGTTACAGGAGCCATCGCAGTGCTTGTGTACATCTTTATTTACAAACGCGAGAACCTAGCTCAAAAAATCGTTGGCTCAGAACGGCTACCGGAGCCCGGCTCGCAAATCGGATGGCTACCCGTTGCATTTCGTCTTATCTGCATTGCTGGCGGTATCTACTTACTCAGCAACGTGCTCTGGCACACAACATACATTATAAACATGCTTGCTAAATTCAAAGCCGAAACTTACTCTGTTAACGGTACTACTTACACCCGTTTTTTCACTAATTTTGCTCCCTTCAGTTTCGGGGATTTGCTGCCTTGGACAATTATGCTTATATGTGGTATTTATCTACTCTGCGGCGCCCCGCACTTCGTCCGCTGGCAGGTAAAAAAGACTCTTCAGCAGTGTAAAATAAACAAGCAACTACAAGAGGCGAGTTAATCCGCCTCTTCAGTAGCAATATATCCGCGCTGTCCCTCATTTAACAAAGCGGCCTCAGGTAAATCCTTACCCTCAGCCGAATCTCCCCGCTCCGCTTCCATCTGCCCTCGGCTTTGCCGAGAGGCGAGCTCACGAACCCGCTCATACTCGTCCAGCGTCATAATAACCTCCCGTGCCTGGCTGCCCTTGTACTCGCCGAGTATTCCCGACGACGCCATCATCTCAATTATCCGTGAGGCCCTCGCATAGCCGATGTTGAGTCTGCGCTGAAGCAGTGACACGCTGCCCCGCTGGGTCTCTAAAATAATCCTAACTCCATCATCAAAAAGCTCATCCTTGACCATATCAGAGGTATCAATCTTCTTTAGTTGAGTCAGCTCAGGATGAAACTGCGGCTCACCAAATTCCTTGAGGTACTTGACTACCCTCTTTATCTCCGGCTCGTCAACAAAAGTTCCCTGAGCGCGCACCAGGTCGCTTGTGCCCGGCTTTAGAAACAGCATATCACCTTCACCAAGCAGCGTCTCAGCTCCATTCTGGTCGAGGACGATTCGGCTGTCTAATCTCGCGGCAACTCGAAAACCAATTCTTGTCGGCATATTCGATTTTATCAAGCCCGTAACAACCGTCGCCTGTGGCCGCTGGGTGGCCAATACAATATGAATACCAACCGCCCGGCTCTTCTGCGCAAGACGAACAACATATGCCTCTATCTCCTTTGGAGCGGTCATCATTAAATCAGCAAGCTCATCGATTACTATTACAATAAAGGGGAGCTTTTTAGGAATCCTCGCCTCTTCCTCGACACTACTCGGTTCAAACCGCCTGAATATCTCCTCTGCGCCAAGACTATTATATTCAGTAACGTTCTTGACCCTTGCCTCTGCTAAAAGAGAGTAACGCTCATCCATCTTAACGGTGGCCCACTCGAGAATCTGGACTGCCATTTGAGTCTCGGTAACTATCGGACACATCAGGTGCGGAATAGTATTAAATGCCGTCATCTCAACCATCTTCGGGTCAATCAAAATCAACTTCACCTCGTCCGGCCGTTTCGTAAGCAGTATTCCCGTAATTATGCTGTTGATGCAGACGCTTTTGCCCGAGCCGGTTGTGCCGGCAATAAGCAAATGGGGCATCGTAGCTAAGTCCGAAACAAGCGCCTCTCCAGACGAATCCTTGCCCAAAAACAGCGGTATTTCCATTCCTTTGGGCCTGCTGCCCGCCAGCTCTATCATACTTCTCATACGAACTCTTTCTTTCTCGCTGTTTGGCACCTCAATACCAATCGTATGTTTACCAGGCAAAGGAGCTACAACTCGAACCGCACCAACTCCCAACGCACGAGCCATGTCATTTGCAAGTGCACTAATCTGGCTGACCTTAACACCAGCGGCAAGCTCCAGCTCAAACATTGTTACTACCGGTCCGGTTTCAGCCGCAACTACCCGCGCATTGATATTGAACTCCGAAAGCAATCTTTCTAAAGCACTCGCTTTTGCCTTGACAACCTTCTCCTGTACAGAGCTTATACCATACTCCGGCTCAGCCAATAACTCTAAAGGTGGCAAAACATAACCATCATAACTGGGCGGCACATAATGGACTTGGCCATCCCTGACGGGAGACTTGTCTGGCTCACATACTCCTGTTGAAGTCGCCCTCGGCTGCTTCAGTGGCTCAATCTTGGCAGGCTCGGGCTTACTCTGAAAAACTCCGGTTATAGTATGTGGAACACGGGGTGCAGACTTCGCTTTTAATTTTTGCCATATCTCGCTGAAAACCTCTCCGCCTTTGGCGAACCTTTTAACCACCGACCACGTTGTCACAAACACGCCGACTATCCTTCCGGCCGCAAAACCAAAACATCCCGCAACGATTACAATAAAATTGTCCGCTAATAAAAGAATCCCCACTGCCCAGATTGCTGTAAGTAATAGCAAGGTGCCCAACGAAGCAAAATGGCTCCGCAGGAAATGCGCTATCCCAATACCGAGCACCCCACCTGAGCCCATAGGAAAACCAAAGAACCGATAAGGCCACAGGCAATAAAAACTGCTTGAAGCAGCCGCCGTAACCAGCCCTAATCCAACCGCCCTAAATACCGGCTGACCTGTAGGCTGATGCGCCAGCCTGGCAATTAGAAAGCAAATTACCGAAGCCAATATCACAAACACACCAGGCCCAATATAATACACCATATAATATGCGCAGAAAGCTCCTATCGAGCCGCACCAATTAGCCGGCGGGTCATTATGCGGATAAGCAAACCTGCTCGGCCAGTCGCCCATATTGAAACTAACGCAGCTACACAAAAGCATTAACGACAGGCCAATGCCAAGACATTCCAATGCTGTTATGCCTGTCCTGAACATAGTCGAAGGGTATGAATTTCTATCTCTCACGGACTTAATCCTGCCGTAATCCACAGGATACCTTACGGTAGGCATCCCTTACGGGACTACATTGTCCTATAAAATATGTCTTTTTTAACCCGAGTCACAAACCCCGAGCCACGAGCCACGCTTTTATATCGGCAGTGTTTTACCCTTTTCTACACAATTGCATAGGGATAGTAGCGGTATGACTACACAGAAGGCAGATTATCGATACGCTTTATGCCATAAAGAGGGGCCTTATGTGCCGTTCGTAGAGATTCTCCGTTACATTCTGCGCGATTATATCCTCATTCTTTTCAACCACATCGAGGTGTCGTGTTCCCATTTCAGCGGCAACCTTGTATGCAACGTGCAAAAGCTGTCGAAAGCTCGGCTCGCTGTCCACACTCCAATCGCTGCCATGCCCAAAAAACACAGGCCCAGGACTAAAATGTCCGCAATATGTAATCCCAACACTGAAATTTACCCCGTCCTTCGACTTCGCTCAGGATGGTGAGCTTGCCTGCCCTGAGCGAGTCGAACGGGTCGAACCATTAGACTTTTTTTTATTATAAAATCATTATAGATTTTCTAACGGGGTAAATAAAAAAACCCCGCAGCGCATCCTTTCGCCACGGGGCAATGAAAAAGCAAAAACAGTTTAATTTAAAATCGCACGGCTTTTAATCTATACTAATCAACCCCCTCATTCGACTGCTCGACAATCTCGTCTAACTTCTTTGTGTATTTCTCGGTCTTTCGGGGTATTCTTACTTCTACACCGAGTCGGCCTAATTCGCCAGCCACCTCCGGCTGGTTGGAATTAAGGCCAAAGCTTCGGCTCAAATAGTCTCTCGCCCGCTCTTTTTGGCCCTTGCTCAAATAATAGTAGCCAATCTGCCTGTTAATCTTGGCTGAATTCGGGGCTAAACGAAGCGATTGTTGATAACAAGCTAACGCATACTCATCCATCTCCTGTCTCTTAAACGCCTCTGCAAGTTTAAGTGACTCCGCCGCTGAACCCGCAGCCTGATTCATAAAGATTTCAGAATAATTGCTTGCCTTCTCCTGGTTGCCGCTATCTATCATCACCTTAATCATCGCTGCCTGAGCCTCTCTGTGAGATGGGTCAAATCCCAAAGCAACATTGTAACGATACTCTGCCTGAGTCCATAGCCCGTCTGCCTGATACAGCCGACCAAGCTCATAATGCACTTCCGGATTTTCAAATTTGCGGTCAAGCTTCTTAAGCAAATCGGCCTTTTTCTGCTCCGCAGATAATTTGCCAACCTCCTTAACTTTTGGGGAAGAAGCTGATTCAGGGGATTTTAAATTCTCATAGCAGCCCTCAAGCAGCAAAGTGCAACACAAAACCACAAAGCAAAAAAAGCAAGGTGGAAAATTGTCGGGACTACAACTGGGCCTTCGCCCTGATGAGCAGAACTTGCCAGCTCTTGCTTTTATCCTTCGCAGTAACGCAAGCAACGAATTTTCGCCTCGCGTTTTTCCCTCTAAGTTGCCTACCCTCATTTCCAACCTCACTGTTGTCCTATGAACTCCTTACGGAGAAATGACATTGCCTTATAGAAACCTAACACCCCGACATTTTGATAACCTATTTGGAATTTTGCAAGTAAAAAATTCCAATAATCGTATAAAATATCACTTTTTTTAGGTGTTCCCGACAAAACCAAAGATTAGCGTTATGGTTGCAACTTCGCAAGGCCACCAGCTAACTGACGGGCAATAACCAACTTATATAATCAGAGCCATAAACGGCTCCGGCGGCCTCGATTTATTCCAGTCGATATAAATCTCCAGAAAAATTTTTTGCTGAATCCTTACTCTTTCCGAAAGTGTTAATTTGGGTAATTTTGGGCTGATTAGTTATTCTGTGATAACTTCCAAGAGTTGCTGAAAGTCAGACATCGAGATTTTGAACTTCAAGAGCATGGTCACGGATGAAGTTTCGCCGCTTCTCCACATCACCACCCATCAGAATGCTAAATAGCCTATCGGCCTCGCCGGCATCGTCGAGAGCCACTCTCAGCAGGGTCCTCGTCTGCGGGTTCATAGTCGTCTCCCACAACTGCTCAGCATTCATCTCACCCAGGCCCTTGAAGCGTTTTATCTCAATCCCTTTACCGCCAATCTGCCTGATAGCTGTGCATATATCGCCTAATGAGGCAACATCATATTTGTCTGGGCCGCTAACGAGCTGGAACTTTGCCGCAAGTGATTCACCGGAAACAGACTTCGCAGGCTTTAATAAAAAATCCTTTAAATCCAGGTGCCAGGTCTTTTTCAGCTTTTCATTTATCTGATTTATTCTATCAACCTCATGGAGCTCCTCGGCGACAATCAACTCTTCCTCTCCACCCTCAGCTAATGATTTGATACGAGTCTTGAGCTCATCGAGTCTTTTCTCGTAATCATCACTTTCATAGTAAACCTCCTCCTGGCCTTCGACACAGATACGAAAGCAGGGAAGCCCACCTTTATCTGGGTTGTAATAGGCCTCAATGAACTTGGAAAAGTTAATACCGCGTCGATTTAACACTGCTATAATGCGTTCGGCCTCATCTAAAATCTTTACGAGGTCAGAAAGCTCTTTATCTGAAATCTTACAGGCTTTTTTCTCTTTGGCCTTCGCTCCTCTTACGGCTTGTCTGCCATCTTTTTCGCGAGTTTTTTTGCCGTCCTTTATAAATAGTTCTGTGCTCTGCAGACCACGGGCAATCATCTGCTTACGCATTTGTGCTTCACTTAGAATATACTCAGACTTTTTTTGACCCTTAACCCTTATCTCATATAAGGGCGGCTGGGCAATATAAATCATATCGGACAAAAATAAATTTGGCATTTGCCTAAAGAAAAAGGTCAGCAATAACGTTCGAATGTGAGCACCGTCAATATCAGCGTCGGTCATTAATATTATCTTGCCGTATCTACACTTGTCTAAATTGAACTCGTCTGCGCCGATGCCTGTTCCCAGAGCGCTGATAATGATCCTGATTTCGTCATGGGCGAGCATTTTCTCCAGACGGGCCTTTTCAACATTAAGGATTTTTCCCTTCAGCGGTAAGATTGCCTGGATATTTCTGTCCCGACCAGCCTTCGCTGAGCCTCCTGCTGAGTCGCCTTCAACGATAAAAATCTCCGTAGAAGACTTTTCTTTGCTTGCACAGTCCCACAATTTCCCGGGGAGGTTTGTGGTACCGAGCGCGCCTTTGCGCCTGGTCAGCTCACGCGCCTTTCTCGCCGCCTCTCTGGCCGCCGCCGCCTGGATTGCTTTGTTTAAAATGCACCTCGATTCGGATGGGTGCTCTTCTAAAAAATGGCCTAACTGCTCATTAACAGTAGTCTCAACAAAACTGCCCACCTCCGGGTTGGTCAACCTTACTTTAGTTTGTGCTTCAAAATGTGGCTCGGCAAGCTTTACGGCAACAACTGCAGTTAGTCCCTCTCGCAGGTCTTCACCGCTTGGTGCCTGACCATTCTTTAATAGGTTATTATTCTTGGCATAATAATTCATAGTGCGCGTCAAGGCGGTTCTAAAGCCGGAAAGATGTGTGCCCCCATCGATGTTGCGGATATTATTTGCAAAAACAAGAACGTTTTCAGCATACCCGTCATTGTATTGCATCGCTATCTCGCAGTTAAGCCTTGCCTTGGTATCCTCCCTGGCAAAGTAGATAACATTGCGATGCAGGGTATCCTTGCCTTCATTGAGGTGCTTAATAAAAGCTTTAATTCCATCATCAAACTTAAATACTTCTTTTTTCTTCACCCTGTCGTCCTTAAAGGTAATCTTTAAGCCCGCATTTAAGTATGCCATTTCTCGTATACGCTTTACAAGGGTATCGTATTCGAATTCTGTATCACCAAATATATCCTCATCAGGCTTGAAAGATATCTGCGTGCCTCTTTTATCTGTTTTTCCAACCCTCTTAACGGGCGCTTTTGTCTTACCTTTAACACACTCGAAGTGATAGTGTTGTCCCTCTCGATACACATCAGCTTCTAACCACTCACTCAGGGCGTTGACCACACTAACTCCTACGCCATGCAGGCCTCCGGCAACCTTGTAGCTTTCCTGGTCGAACTTTCCGCCGGAATGTAGTGTTGTGAGCACGACTTCCATCGCGCTGATTTTCGCTTCTTTATGTTTTTCAACAGGTATGCCTCTGCCGTTATCCTCAATAGCACAACTTCCATCGGCATTGATGTGTACGTTTATACTGTCGCAGTATCCAGCCATTGCCTCATCGATGGAATTGTCCAATACCTCATAAATAAGATGGTGCAGGCCGCTGCTGCTGCGGTCACCAATGTACATATCCGGCCGCTTGCGAACCGCCTCTATGCCACCCAAAATCTTTATATTGCTCGCGTCGTATTTATGTTCTTTCATAACAACTTTATGCCTTTATTATGTATATCGTCCACGCCCACTTCCGGACTATAGGAAGTTCCTCCCTTTCCGGCGTTATTGATTGCGGCTCAAGCAAGAACAAGCTTGATTTCTTTTACCCGAACACTTGGGCGGCGGCGCTGTATCTCTTTAAGAAGCCCGGAACAACACAATTGTAACTCATACATATATGCCGGTGAATCCACTTTTACTTTTAGCTGGCTGCCGGAAATCCCGGCAATTCTGGTATGCCGGACAAGCTCTTCTGGAAGAAGCTGGTGCCACAACTTATCTATTACATCAGACGCTTCCTGTCGCGGTGAAAGCTGATTATCTATAAGCCGCTGGACAACATCGCCCACGCGAACCATTCTGTCTGGCTTATTTACTCCTTGCCGGCTGGCGGCATCGTGCAAATGTATGGTACTCTTCATCTCTCAGCTCATCTGTTGAAATATAAGTGTTGCCTTTCCTGGTGTATTTATCCGATATTAATAGGCATTAAAACATATAGAAAATCTGCTCCACTTTTTATTAGGCCCGGCCTATCTGATTGCCCCAACTCTAATTCAAATTCCGGCGATTTGATAACACGCAGGGCATCTATTAAAAAATGCGGATTAAAACCAATTTCAATTGGCTCGCCTTTGTAATTGATAGACATATCTATCTGAGCGTTGCCTGCTTCTGGCGCACTGCCGCTAAATACAATTTTATCCTTTCCTATCGACAATTTAATGCCCCTTGATTCCTCGCTGGTCAGTAACGCCGCGCGCCTAACAGCGCTTAAGGCCGCCTCGGTCGAAAGTTTTAATTTTTTCTCATAGTCCTTTGGGATTATATCCTCATATTTCGGGAAATTACCTTCAACAAGATTTGAGCTAATAACTACATTCGCACAACTAATCAATATCTGGTTATCCAGAAGCTTAACCTTGACCGGTTCTTTGGCGTCGCCACCAATCTTATCTAAAAGACTAGTCGTCTTGGATGGTACTATTATCTTCGCGTTCGCCATCTTCTCGCCTGGAGCCGAAGATAGATTGACCCGACGGCGCGCAAGTCTTCTGCCATCGGTTGCAATTAACAGCATCTTTTTGCCCTTTAGCTCCCAAAGTACTCCGTTTATTGCATAACGGCTGCTTTCTCTCGCTGTAGCAAAAAAACATTGCTCAATGCCGGCTTTAATCTCACCCAAAGCAACTTCAAAATCACCGTCTCCATCAAAACTTGGAACGGCGGGGTACTGTCCCGGCTCTTGGCCATAAATTGTAAAATAACTGTCGGCCCCTTTTATCTTACAGGCCCCCTCCGCCGCCTCCATTAACAACACGTCATCAGCGCTCTCGCGCACAACAGCCGCTAACCGGTCCGCAGGCACGATAACCTCCCCAGTTTCTTCAACTTGAACCTCGGAAATAAGGTGGTTTATGCCAACTTCTAAATCTGTGGCGCAAATTCTAACCTCTTTTTCGCTTGCGGTAATTTGTAAACATCGCAGTATTGGTTTTGGTGTCCGATTTGGCACCACAGATGTTAACAGGCCTAACGCTTCTGCTAAAGCTTCTCTACTAAAGCTCGCTTTCATAATAAACCTCTGCAATAAAATACCAAAAGGGTTAAAATCACAGGTCTTCAAGCCTGTAAATATCATTGTAGTTTATAGTAAAATGCGGTCTTCTACAATCTTTTTTCACAAAAAAGCGTGGCATTTCCAAAGCAGGCAAACTTGTTACTCAGAAGGTTGCTTAGGTTGGTAAATGTTATTAAGAATATTTTAAAAGAGAGTATTATTAGATATATAAGTTGTGATTTTGTTATGTCTTGGTGGGAGCTATTTACTAATACGTTATAATATAAAGACTTAAGAATATTGCGGGGTCACAGGCGCTTGTGGAAAACCGGTTAAGTTGTTTGTGGGGTCGCGCTACTTAACTAACTGTTATGGCTGCCAAGTGGAGAATGTGTGTTAATTTACAAAAGGATTCAACAAAGATTTAACCGCTTATTTTTTACTTATATCAGGGTTTAGAGCAATTATGTATAGTAAGGATAATAGGAAAATTTTTCCATTTTTTTCAAAAGGCATTCTTGACAGAATAGTTTATTAGGCAACAATATATATATAAACAAAATTATAAAAAGGAAATAGAAATGGCTCTGCGGCAAGAATTAGGCCTTAAAAAACCAATCGCACTGTTTGGACACGAGGCGCTGCTTAATATTTACTACACGGCGTCTCAATTAAGAAAAAAAGCAAGCGACTTTTTACAACCACTCGGATTAACAGATGTCCAGTTTAACCTTATGATGCTTCTGCAGCATCAGGGCAACGCAGAAGGATTAAACCAGGCTCAGCTTAGTAAAATGATGCTTGTCAACCGAGCAAATATCACTTCATTGATAGACAGGATGGAGAAGGCAGGCCTTGTCGCTCGGTCATCCTCCCCGACGGATAGAAGGTATAATATAATAAAACTGACTAACTATGGGACGAAGCTGCTCGCAAGGATAGAGCCGCTATACATAAAGGAGGTAAAAAAAATAATGGCTCCCCTCAAAGATGTGCAACAAAAAAGCATGATAGCAATGCTGGAGAAAGTTCGTAACAATGTCTCTTGATAAGGCATAATCAGAGTCTGCATCATTAAGAGTAGGTATGTTTTAAGACTAGATATGCACGGATTAATATAAGGATTTAATTAAAAAGCTATGGATAACACAAAAAAAAGAATTAACCCAAACACATTGTTTGTAGGCTTTGACGTCGGCAGCAGCTTTGTACATTATGCCGTTATTAACGCGGATAAAAAGGTAATTTACTCTCCAAAGCCAATAATGCATTTCGCCAACCCCATTGGGGCGATAAGAGAAGCCTGGCAGGAAATCACTCAGAAGGTTGACACAAAGAGAATAAAAAATACGGCATTTACAGGCAGTGGTGCAGAATCATTTCCTAAGGTTATGAATGGTGTAACATATGTTTTTGATAGTGTGGCAATACCAAAAGGAGCTCAGATAATAGGGCCGAGGGCAAATTACATTTTCCATATAGGAGCAAAGGACTCGTATTTTTTTAATTTAGAAAGCACAAACGGCAAAACGATTATCCAGGAATGGAAAACAGGAACTAAATGTGGAGGCGGCTCTGGCACACTAATAGAGAAGCAATGCCGAAGATTATTTGAGGGAGAGGTTCCAAAACCTCAATTAGAAAACATCAGCTCAACAGTAGATGAAAAAGAAAAAGACCAAATCACAGCAGGAAACAGAAGTAAGATTCAATTGAGACTGGAAGAAATGTTTTACAGGGCGCAAGAGCAGGCGTCGAAGTCGAAGGAGCCGAGCGAGTTTCTGGCAAGATGTGGCGTTGTTATTCAATCTGATTTGATTCATAAGCAGAATGAAGGCGCAAAAAGCGCAGATAATTTAGCTGGACTTTTTAAGACTGTTACCAGAAATTATAAAATTGATGTCCTCGGCGCCAGAGAATTCTATAATTCCCATAATGCCATAGCAACCGGAGGCGTTTTCACTAATGACCTTATAAAGCAAAACCTCCAGGGCTTACTCGGAATCTCTATAGATAGGCCGCAACATTACAGCAACGTAGCAGCCATAGGCGCAGCATTAAAGGGATTAGAAGAAAATAATGACTTTGTTTTTAATGTTAGCCAGCTTGATAGGGTCGCAGAGTACAGCCGACAAAAGAGGAAGTTTGCCCCACCTCTTTCTGAATCTCTGGCTCAGGTGCACGAGAAAAGTGAGGGGCTGAAGGAAATAATACCCGACGGAACTGAGGTTGTCTTGGGTATAGATGGGGGAAGCACAACAACAAAGGGAGCTTTGGTTGAATTAGAAACAGGCAGGCTTCTCGATAAACTTTATATCAAAACTCATGGTGACCCCGAAGGCTCACTAAAAAAAGTTATAAAGTATTTGAGCAGACACAAGGATAAAGTGCTTGTAAAAGGTGTTGGGGCCACTGGCTCGGCGAGAAAACTGTATGAAAAGATACTAATTAGCAAAAAGAAGGCCGAAGCATTAAAAGACAAAGCTATAGAAACCACAGACAGGGTAACTGACGAAATTACCTGCCACGCCCTTGGGGTTAAACATTACAATCCCGCCATCGATACTATATTTGAGGTAGGCGGCCAGGATATGAAATTTACCAGCTTTGCGAAAGATGGAACGGTCAAGCAGGCGAAGATGAATTATAGCTGCCAGGCTGGTTCCGGCCAGACCCTTGAAAATATGGCAGACATTATAAATTTGGAGGTAGAGAGCTCTCTACAGCAGGCGGCGCTTCGGGCAGAAAGGGTTCCGATTATAGACTCAACGTGCGGCGTTTTTATGGAGATGGACGAAAACCGCCTTATCGCAGAAGGTTTCAGTAAAGAGGAAATAGCTGCCGCGATAATAAGAGGAACAGCCGCAAGTTATTATTACAAGTTTGTCGGCGGACCTCAGCACGTTGGTGAAAAATGTTCGGCACAGGGCGGCCCGCCATTAGGAAAGGCCTTCCTTGCAGCGCTTGCGCAGGTAGCAAATCAGGAAATAGAGGCATATCCGCACAGAGAAATGTTCGGAGCGTGGGGACAGGCGCTGGACATCATTGAAAACATAAAGCGATTAAAGGCTCAGGGTAAAAAGGGTGAATCTGCATTCAGGGGCTGGGGCATTGTGGATATGCCTTTTGAAAAACAAAGAATTTCCTGTAGAGAGCTGTTTAAAGAAAAATCCTGTGGGATAAGAGATTGTCAGCTTGAAGTGTTTTCTATTGAAGATGATGAAATTCTCACCGGAGGTTTCTGCCCCAGAGGGAATTCCGATGTGGCCTTGAAACCAAAGACCAATTACGTGGAAAAATACCACAAGATTTTCGAAAAACATTTCAAAAAACAGGGGTGCCTGTTAGGGGAACTCTCTGCTGATAAGATTAAAGCTCATAAACACAGAACCGTAGGCATCAAAAGAAGCACCGCGACCCTCGGCGAAAAAGGAATCTTCAGTGCCGCACTATTAAAAAAACTCGGTTTTTATCCCGTTGTATCGCCGAAATCAAATAAGGAGATTGCAAAAGTTGGCGTTGACTTGTCCAGAACGGAATTTTGCATAGCCAGAAAACTGGTTACAGGTCATGCAGCACTATTGAATGACAACCCAAACATTGAATACTTGTTTAATCCCAGCTTCATCGAGCAAAGAAGAGTTCATCCTCCGGACTTAAAATATTGTATTTATACGGAATCGGAAGGCTACATTCTAAACGACACTCTTTCCCTCGATAAAAATAAGCAAATAAATCCTATCCTGCACTTTGGGGATTTGCCCCTTCTTGTACAGGAGCTTAAGCTCGAATTTAACCGATTAGGTTTCAAATTTACCGACAGGCGGATTAAAGATGCCATCAAATACGCCGAATATGCCGAAAGTGAATTCAAACAGGAGCTTTATAAAGAGGGAGATAAGTTCTTGGAAAAGATTGAGCAAAACAATGAAACCGGCTATATCGGCCTCGGTAGAGATTACGTCCTGCTTGACCCGGAAGCCAGCTCGAACTCAGGTGTTATGTTTTCGCAAATCAGGGGATTAAATTACATACCACAGCTTTTCTTAGAGCATAAATTCGAGAGTTTATCTATTGATGACATCGTTGAAAATGAATATTGGGTCCAAAGTGTCAAGATTCTCAAAGCCAATTTATTTGTCGCCAATCACCCGAATCTCTTTGCTATCCGAATGATGAACTTTGCCTGTGGTCCGGACAGCTTAAAAATCTATCAGGAAGAGAAGATTCAGCAGGCTGTGGATAAGCCCACACTTGTTTTATTGACCGATGCACAAACCAATAATGCTCCTTTTGTAACCAGAACCGAAGCTCATGAAAGAGTAGTAAATCAAACCGGGAAGAAAAAACCGGAGCTCGACCCCACTCCTCGGAGGGGCGGGGTGGAACGGATAAAAAGACGTCCTCGGGCGGGAATAGGCAGGCGAACCTGGCTAATCCCCTATATGGGAGATGCCAGTCATATTGCCGCCGCGGGCCTGAGGTACTTCGGCGTAAACACCACTGTATTGCCCACCAACACACAAAGGGGCTATGAAGTAGCGCGCAAACACATATATACCGAAGTCTGTCATCCCCTCAAAGGCGTAGTTGGTGACGCCATTGGTTTCCTGCAGCAGGAAATTGATAGAGATGGCAAAGAATTCGTTGAAAGCAATTATTTAGTTATGCTGCCCACCACAAGCGGCCCTTGTAGATTTGGAAAATATGTAGAATTGCTCAGGGAATTTTTGGATAAGGAAGGCATGGAGAAAGTGCCGGTAGTCGGCCCTTCTTCGGAGACGGACTATTTTGACATACCTTTCCCGGAACAAATTTCCATAAAAAACAAAGCGAAAATGCAGGCCATACTGTTTAAAGGGATAAAAGCCGCGGATTTGCTCGAAGATATTACGCTGAGATTCCGACCTTATGCTAAGGATAAAAACGAAATAGAAAAAATTAAAAAGCAAAGATTAGGTGAGTTAGAAAGAATCGTCGAAAGAGGAGCCGGCACAGCAGAATTGCTTAAGTGGGGCAGGGAAACAGTATCTTTGTTCTCCGTAAGGAGTCCCGAGGACAAGGCAATAAATGGTAGCATGGGCTTCCAGGACATTCGGCTGAGCTCAGTCGAAGCCCCTGTGAATCCCGCCAGATTCCCCCTGGTCCTTTATATAGGCGAAATCTATATGAGACAGCATGACCCTTATACGAACTATGTTATTCAACAGTTAGAGCAGCAGCAATTGGAGATGATAAGGGACCCTGTAACGGATTGGCTGGATTATGTAAATAAGGTAAACGTAAGAAATTCGAAAAGGGACCTGAAGTTGGCAATTAAGGATTTCAATTTAAATCGGGCTAAAAAAGAACTCAAAAAGCTTGCCAAAGTTCTTCTAAAGGGCATATATATGTCCCACATTGAGAAAAAGCTGGCCCATCCATTCCATAAAGTGCTTTCCGGAAGACATGTCCTTCCAAAACCGATGGAAATAATTGAGGCTCTGCAGGAGCAACACGAGTTCCACGGAAATATTGAAGGTGAGTCTCCTTTAAGCACTGGGATTGCTTATTACTTTATGCACGAGTTAATCCGCCCAATAGGCGATGCCTATATCTCTGGCATATTTCACATAGGACCTTTTACTTGCATGCAGGAAGGCGTGGCTACTGCCAAAATAGAAGCGATGGCAAAAGAGCTCAGAAAGAAAAAACCGGATTTGGTTTTTCCGATTATACATGCTTTTTTTGGTGATTCACCGAGCGCAAATCTTGATTCTGAAATCGCTGTATTTAGAGAGCAGTGCTATCAAAAAAGAGCTCTCCTCAGGGAAAAGTATGGTAGCACGGGCTTCCAGCCCGTGCCTGAACAAATCTGTCCTGCGAAGCCCAGCCATTTAGGGCGAAGCGGGGAGCATGGTCGAGGGAAAACAGGGATGCGCATTTTGAATATCTTGGGCGGAAAGAAACGGTCCAAATCACAAACTGCCGAGACTAAAATCACCATTAAAAAATAATTATTTTCTTAAGCAGTTTTTTTCTATCTCTAATTTGGGGTTTCGAGTAACACCTTTTCTATACAGGTTATTCACGACCCTGCCAGGACTCGGCATGTCCGACGGCAGCAGTGGCGCCGGTGATTGGCATATCAGGGGCAATCTTGGCTGGGCCTCGAACTGCCCGGGCCAGAGCTGCTTTACTGACCTCAACCCGGCGGGTAATCAGTTCCGGGACGCTATAGGTCTGCAGCAGTGAATCGTAATATGCCGGGTCTTTTTGTGGCAGGATGAAAGGCTTGTATGCACGGCCAGTTTCATCAATATAGCTGAAATAGGTTCGCGTAAACAATCCGTCCAGCCGCTTGCTGCTGAAAGTTAGCCACCGGCTGTTGCTTGAGAAGCTGTGCCACGATTCTGAATATTCGCTGTTGATGGGAAGTTTGTCATATTTGCCGGTTTTCAGGTCCATCATGTATAGGTCACTGCTGGGTTGATACACCGGAAAGCATCCATATTCACACATACAGAATATGAGAAATTTGCCGTCTGGAGAAATACGGGGGCACAAAATGCTCATCTTTGTTTCTTCTGCTGAGAGAACCGTCTCGGGTTGGCCCCATTCGTCTTTTTCCACGTTGTAACTGATTCGCCGCAAGTCATATTTTACTTCATCATATCGCTGCAGTGGTAACTTATCGCGGTCCGTCCACAGAATTGGAGCGCTGCAGAAATACAGGTATCGACCGTCCGGCGACCATGTCGGATATGTTTCCAGTCTGTCTTTTTCGGATAGTGCGGGTATAGTTTTTATTTTCTGACTGTCAACAATGTAGTAGCAGATAGCCGAGTCAAGGTCAATCACATCACGAACCTCCATCGTAGTCCTATGAAAGAACTGCCGAACCTTATTCATAGAAAATGCGACTAATCGACCGCTGGGATGCCAGGACGTGTAGCTGAACTTTGTCCCTAACTTATGGACCTTCCTATCGTGAGCAAGTAGAGTTGCGCTGCCATAAGTGGGACTGCGAATACCCAGCGTCATATACTCAGGCGTATTATTTAGGAAGGTATGGCAATTAAGACAGCCGTAAATAAAAGACGTACCGTGTAGAACTACTTTATTTTCATAATTTTCCAGATTGCGCTGATAAATGCCTATGTTGTTCCACCAGCTGAATATTGGTTTCATAAAACGGTATACCAGATAACTGTCAATATCTTCTTTTGCGATAGTGTTAGTAATTGTTTCATATCGGCTCCAGAGACCGTCTTTGTTCTTCGCATAAACATCGAAAGAAAGCTGCCTGCCACGGTTGGTATTTAACAGTGACATCCATCGCCGCAGTGGGATTTTAATCTCACCTGTCTTGCTGAAGACATCGATAGGTTCGCCTGCGCCTGAGTATATTTTGACTAAGTATCTTGTGCCCGGCTCAGTAACTATAAAGTTCAAAGGTGATATGTTTGGCGGAATAGCCGTCCCTGTATAATCCGGCCGGATGCGGGGCATACGAGGAATAATCTTGTAGTCTTTGACTACCTCAGTATCTTTATTTAATGCAAACCACAATACAGCTGCCCCTGCAGCGGCTGTACATATTAGTATAAGGTAGCTACGTAGTTTTCTCATATTTTGTCTCTTGGCACACCGAAGAGGTAATATAAAAAATAACTATTGGCGAAAGCTGGACCCAATGCTTTCCTGATAGGCTGTTCATTACCGCTATAGTAGTTGTAAACTCTACCGACTGTTTTAGCTCGTTTAATAGTTTCGCGTCGTGGCGGCAGGACTTGTCCGGGCAGGGTTGGCTTTTTAAATCTTCCCATATAGATCACAATTGCTTCTTCGTAGTATTGTGGTAATCTCGCATAGCCAAGGTCTTTAAGACGACCGATGTTGGCCACAATCTTTTCTACCTGCCCGCTCAGCAGATAAAAAGCCATCATATATTCGAATGCCATCCTGTTATTCTTATTTTTATCCAGAAGTTGTGAGAAAAATTCGTCGTCAAGCGTATCGCTGACGCTTTTTGTATCAGAGGCAATTGAGCGTAATTGTTGAATCCTTTTATCGCTTGCCGGTTCGGGGTTCTCTTGGAGATGTCGAAGCATCTCTCGCCCACGATTGCCGAATATCAAATCCTTGGCTAACGCGTTCATAAATACCTTTGCAGCCTCAACCTGACCTTTGACCAGCTTTATTGTCGCAAGCTGTTCAAGAATTAAAGGATTGTTGCCTATAACCTCCAAATACTCGAAGGCATCTTTTTCAGCACTACCGATGTGCCCAAGCTTCAAAAACAACTCACTCCTTTTCATAAATATCCTGCCGGCAGGGCTCTTGCCTTCGGCACTGAAAAGTATCAAAGCGTCGATATCCTGTGGATAATAGAACATCTTATCTCCAAGCTGACCGGTATAGTATAAAGCCTGGTCAATATCATGAATGCAGCAGAGATCGTATGATTTGAGCTGAATCTGGCGGGCTGTCTGGAGAACTTCAGGCCACATCTCCTGATGCGCAAAGTAGTCTACCTGCACCAGTTTCTTCTTTGTACCGTCGAAGGAGACAAAAATACTTACGAGGAGAATGACGACCGGCAATGCTGCTTCTATGGCCCATTTAACCTTGTTGTTCTGGAAGGGCCGCCACGGCTTCTCTGCCGCTGGGGATTTATGCTTGTCACGCATTTTGGACTTGTCCGCCACTTGCCCGTCATCTGTGTGGCGGGTCTGTACGGCGGACTTGCCGACGGAGGCCTTCTTTATGGTCAGCCATCGCCATAACCCTACTGTAAATAACACCAGCGGGAAGAAAAAATAAATACATATTATGATGTTTCTAACCCTCGGCCGATATGTTAACTGCCATAGCGAGGGCAGATAGATAATTTTAGTTTCTAAATCAAAGACGTATCTGGTGACAAGATAGGTACCGATTGCTACCGTTGGAAACAGTATTTTGAGAGCCTTGCGCCGACCAACGAAAATTTCATAAATCGTTGCCAGAAATGCGAAGACGAAACCTGCACCGCTGGCAATATAGTACAGCAGGCAGAATTCAGCTAAAAACACTGCCAAACGAGCCCCTAAGGGGCGAACGGTCATCTTTGCATACCCAACCGAGAACCAGAGCACTGCCAATAAAGATAGAAAAGTGGTTAGGTGACTATCATAACGGTTATGTACCAGCAGTAACATTATTGCTGGTATATAGCATATAATTTTTAG
>Ga0315551_10000572_pt1 | contig 29288 bp, 27 predicted proteins | sample SalMarSW160290MG_FD_203678 | JGI IMG/M metagenome (GOLD analysis project Ga0315551, IMG submission 203678) | Salt marsh sediment microbial communities from the Plum Island Ecosystem LTER, Massachusetts, United States - Salt Marsh Sediment SW1602-90 ...
ACAATTGTTTTGGCATCGGCGAGCTTCTCTACAAAGAGCTTTCTGGTATCCGGCCCGATATCCATTCCCTGCCAGTCGGCTTCGATATCGCCGCTGATGACCTTACTCTCGGCACCAGCCTTAAATTCCTTAGCCACCACTGTATCAACCGGCAGGACCATTTCGCAGCCGACATCCTTCGCTCGCTCCAGAAGTTCAGTCGCTTTATCGAGAAAATCATCCTCGCACAAGCTTTTGCCGACCGTCTGATTTTGGGCCTTAAAGAAGGTATAGGCCATCGCCCCACCAATCAGCAGCCGGTCAACTTTATCCAGCAGATTCTCAATCACACGTATTTTGTCAGAAACTTTAGCGCCACCTAATATGGCTACGAACGGCTTTTCAGGATTACTTACCGTATCACCCAGGAACTTTAATTCTTTTTCAATCAAAAAACCGATAACCCGTGGCTTTGCTTCCATCATTTGCGGCACGGTGTACATCGAGGCGTTGTCTCGGTGGGCGGTGCCAAAGGCATCGTTAACGTAAATATCCGCCAGCTCCGCCAGTTGTTTTGCAAAATTGTCCTTAGCCTCTCGAAGCTGCTTATCTTCTTTCGCCGCTTTATCCTTAATTACCTCTTCTCTATGAAAACGGACATTCTCAAGCAGCATACAATCGCCGCTTTTGAGGGCTTTTGCCTTTGCTTTAACTTCGGGGCCGATGCAATCGCTGGTAAAAATTACCTTCTTACCGAGCAGCTCTGATAGACGTTTCGCCACCGGCGCAAGACTATACTTATCGTCCCGCTCACCCTCGGGCCTGCCAAGATGGCTCATAAGAACCACCGCACCGCCACGCTCCAAGATGTCCTTTATGGTCGGCAAGGCCTTTACAATCCGGTCATCGCTGGTGATATTGCTGTTCTCATCTAACGGCACATTAAAGTCGCACCGCATCAAAACACGCTTATCCTTTACATTAATATCAGCTACGGTTTTTTTAGCCATTTGCTTACCTATCTAAATAAGAAGTCAGAAGCCTGCTCTGAGCGACCTGTGGCGAGCAAGCCCGTCTTGCCTGTCCTGAGCCTGTCGAAGGGAGCGTAGTCGAAAGGGTCGAACCAAGTCGAAGGGTCAGATTTCTGTTTCCCTGTGCCTTGTCTTTACAATGCTGCCATTTTTTCCATAATATCAACGCTGCGGTTCGAATAGCCCCACTCGTTGTCATACCAGCTGACAACCTTGACAACCCTGGCCTTGACTATTGTCAACAGAGAATCAAAGATACTCGAAGCAGGATTATTAATGATGTCGCTGCTTACGATAGGCTCATCACAGTAAACCAGGATACCCTTCATAGGCCCTTCTGCTGCTTTCTTCATTGCTGCGTTTACCGCATCGACGGTAACGTCCTTTTTGACGTTAACGACCAGGTCAACCACGCTTCCGACCGGCACAGGTACACGAATGGCAAATCCATCAAGCTTACCGTCAAGTTCAGGGATAACTTTGCCGATGGCCTTGGCCGCACCGGTTGTTGTAGGAATAATATTCGCTGCTGCAGCTCTTGCACGACGTAAATCCGTGTGTATCATATCTGCAACTTTTTGGTCGTTGGTATAAGCGTGGATAGTGGTCATAAGCCCCTGCTCAATACCGAACGAATCGTTGAGAACTTTGGCTATAGGCGCAAGGCAGTTTGTCGTACAGCTTGCATTCGATACGCATTTGATATCGCCGGTAAGTATATCATCATTAACCCCTAAAACAATCGTGGCATCGATATCATCCTTCGCAGGCACACTCAACAATACCTTTTCTGCACCAGCTTTAATGTGGTCGCCGTAACCGCCTTTGGGTGATTCCTTGGTGCGGAAGATACCGGTTGATTCAACAACAATCTTCACCCCCATATCCTTCCAGGGCAGCTCAGCCGGATTCTTAACAGCCAAAACCTTTATTTCTTTGCCGTTAATGACCAGCTTGCCGTCTCCCGCTTCGACCGTTCCATTCCATTTGCCCATCACCGTGTCGTATTTGAATAGATGTGCCAAGCTCTTGGCATCTGATAGGTCATTGACGGCTACTAGTTCCAGCTCGCCTTTTCTTTGCATAATAATTCTTGTTATTGCTCTTCCGATTCTGCCGAACCCATTTATTGCAACCTTTGTTGCCATTTGCTAATCTCCTAATTTACAATGTCTTAAATACGGTTTTTTGGTTTTAACGTCTTTTACAACAACAAACAAAGTACTTTATTTATTATGTGTCTATTTTGCAAGAGTTTTTTTGTAATTTGGTGTAACATATCTATTTCCGGCGCAATTATACGTGTGGTGATGGTTGATGCTATGGCAAAAATTGTGAAGCATCATTGCCCCCCTTATTAACAACCGGTCGTTCTCAATTCTCTATCATTCAAAAATAGAAATCTTCGGTAGTTAAGGGCAATTCCTTATCGAGTGAAAAATCCTTTATAAGAGGAAATAGTTCCAGCCATTTCTCCCGATAGTATTGCAATTTTTGTTCATTGTATGCACTACGAAGATACTTGGTCTGCGTTTGATATTCATGCTTTGTAATCAATTTAGATTTATATTCCAAGTTGAGTTGTAACAATTTATCTGTATAATCACACTCCTTTTCAAAGGAGAACAGGTCGCTTAGTGCTAATTCCTGCCAATATTGTAAATCGTAGTTGCCGTATCCTATCTTATTGCCCTGACTGTCTTTATAGATAATCGTCACCTTTTGAAGATTTGGCATCCTATCAAAAACACAGACCCGTGTTGATTGGCCTAAAGCCTCAAAAGTATCAAATATCAATTCAATCATGGATTTTACAGGGAGTTCCAGGTACAGCACCTGATTTTTTGTGTCATATTCCAAGGGCTTTACGCGGTAAAAGCACAGCCCCTCCCTTAAAAAATAATCATACAAACCCATATCGTCCAAAGATTTTGGTTCGCACTTATCCCCAAAAAGCACTCTATTACCAATTTCATGGGAAGAATTATAAAAGAACGAACTATGATGCATTTCAGCAGCCATAGAAGTCTCAGCAACCCTCCTGTTCCAATAATCCTCGATCTTAAGTACAAACGAAGGCCGGTTTGGGGCTAATTCCTTTTGTATATAATCCCCCAAAACCTCCAACTCTGTTGATGTCATGGGTTTGGTGTGGAGACGAAGCCATCTTATGAATGCTCCTGTGCCTTTGTCTAATACAGAAATCAGTTTTTTCCTGGCGGAGTCCAAAACAAATTGACGTTCTGCCGGGGTTAAAGATTTGACAGGCTTAAAAATATACTCTTCTGGGCTTTTATTGATTTGTGTATCCGTGGAAGCTTTGAAAACTTCGTTATCGGTTGAAGAGATGGCTTCGATGCGCTCAACGGCATCGTCGATTTCTTTGGAAGCTTTGAAAACCTCGTTATCGGTTGTAGAGCCGTCCAATCTGTTTTTATAATACGGCTGATGAGCTCTCTCGGAATTCTTAACTTTCCGATAGTGGCCAACTATACCTATTAAGGTAAAGATGCCTAAAAGCGCAAAGATGGCAACAATTTTCCACTTTGCTTTTGGGAAACAGCTGCGATTTTCATTTTTACTATCGAGCACAAAAATCTGTTTGCACTTAGGGCATTTAATTTTTTTGCCTTTATATTCGTTGGGAGTTTTAAATACGACGTTACAATGTGGACATTTTATTTCCATATCAAATCCCATTATACAGACGCTATGACCCAATGCGCCAATAGCCACAGCTCAGCCATGTGCGGCTGACGAGGCTGGCCTACTATTGTTTTCTACTAACGCAGTTATGTCAAGCAAGTTTGCTTGCAGCACCACCATTGGGTATTGCTCGGTCTTTTTTATGCGCTCGCCATATCGGTAATTTGCATTTGAAGTATTTTTCGAGTCTCGCTGGTAATTTTGGCTTGTTCGCTTATTCGAATCGGCCAGACCCAGATTATCTTTTCGCTATCAGAAACAATAAGCACCTTTTGACGCATCTCTTGTGGGACTTTTGCAGCGGTCAGGAATTTGCCCACTTTTTTCTCCCCGGCCAAACCCAACGGCCAAAATCTGTCGCCTGCTCTGCGATGACGAACCACCAACGGCAGTTTGACCTTATCAAAATCAAAGCACTCAATAAGCTTGTAACTGGTAATTGGTAACTGGTAATTGGTAATTGGAGCATCAAGTATGGTGGTTTCTATCAGATAACATCCGAATTTCGTTTTTCCCGGGATTTCGATGGTCTTACCTGTCGACTCATCAGCAGTAAAGCTTCCTTCAGGATGGGTAAAGATTAGGTGTGTGTATTCTCTTTGAACTATAAAACCATTTGGCAATGTGATTTTCTTACCGCTGGCTTTTTGTTCTGCCAACTGCAATATCCTTTCATAGTGCCGATGTGTTAAATCTCTCTCGCCGCTGCCTAATTGAGTCAGACTCCGCCGGACAAGCTCAACCTTTACCGGCTGCGGCTGGGCCAAAAAACTCTTCAAGTCCAACGTAATTCTGTCACCGCTGGCCTCGACCGTCTTGGGCCATACTCTCTCTGCTTCGCTGCAAAGCAGAGTGTAAAACCGCTCGGCTGAGACGGACAAATTAAACAACTGCTCGACAACAGAACTGCTGCATTGCTGCTGCAACTCTGGCATCAGCCGATGCCGAATAAAGTTTCGCCTGTACGAGCAATCGACATTCGTGTGGTCATCCCGCCATTTTAGATTTTGCTTTTTCAAATACTCAATAATCTCATCGCGCCCGACACACAGCAGAGGTCTTACAAAATTGATATTGCCAGCAAAGACTCGCTTCGGCCAGATTCCTCCCAGGCCACGAAAGCCGGTTCCGCGACTGAGCCGCTGCAAAATGGTCTCAGCGTTATCGTTTTTCTGATGTGCCGTTGCTATGCAATTGCAGTTGTTGGCCTTTGCAATATCAAGCAGACTGTCGAGCCGCAGCTTCCGGGCCGCGGTTTCAATCGATAGCTTATTACGACGAGCAAACTCCCGTACGTCCACACGTCTGGTTATTACGGCCAGCTTTAGTTTCGCCGCCTCTTCAATAACAAAATCTTCATCCTTATTTGCTTCAGCCCCTCTTAATTGATGATTTATATGAGCGCAGAGCAACTCCACACTTAAAATGTTCTCGGCCTTCAATGCACACATTGCATATAAAAGTGCCGTCGAGTCAGCTCCGCCGGAAACAGCTAACAAAACTCTACCCGACGAGCCAAAAAGTGCATTTGCCTTTATAAAATCCGCAACCTTGTTCTCAAATCCGGTCAACATTGCCTAACTTTATACAGTGTAAATCCTTCGACGGTTCGGCTGAGCTCACCGCAGGCTTCGCTCAGTCCTATGGACTCCTAACGGAGGACAAGTCTGTTTTTGAAAAAGATAAAAAAATGGGCCTGACGTCTATACAGGCCCAAAATTCTATCGAAAAATTTTTCTCAAACTTTCATCAATCCAATTTGCTGCCTTTTTTACTCTCAGTCAGCTCCTTAATTCGTTCCTCCGTCCACAGCTGCCATTGCTTATGCTCTCCTTCTTTCTTGATTGCTTTCAGGGCCTTCTGATAAAGCTCCAGTGCCTCTGCTCTTTGGTGAAGCCGCTGGTCTAAGATATAGGCCTCCTTGAATCTTGCGGGGTAAGTCGTTTCAGCGTTCCACTGATAAGTTCTTTTGTAGTATATAAGAGCTATGCTGTAGTCCTTAAAATACTCATAAATTTTGCCCGCTCTGTACGCTGCGTCGTCAATCTTATCGCTCGAAGGATGCTTCTTTATAAGCTCGTTGTATTTATCCAAGGCCAGTCGTAATAAATCGTTGTCTTTAATTACAATTAGCCGGTTGCCTTGTTTTTCAAGCCGCACTGCATCACCATAAAGCTCGTCCGCCTCCGGAATCGCAGTGGCCGCTTTCAGGTTCGGACCGGCCACCTCCGCCTCGATGATGTATTTATATTGCGGCATAGCGTTCAGAGCAGCCAGCTCCTTTTTAGCCCACTGCAGCTTCATATTGTTGCCTACCTTGTTGTAATAGTCTATCAGTAATTGAAGTCCCTGACGATATGCCTGCCGATTGACTGCCATCTGCTCGACGGTATCAATCTCTTCCTTCTGGCTGACCTTGGCCTCGCCGGTATAGCTGTACTTCTTCGCAGAAGTTGCTATAAGCCGGCCTTTGCCTTTGTCGGCCCCGCCGCAGCCGGCCAACACGTTTAACAGGACTATTAGTACTGCGGTCAAAACTATCCTTGCCATAATTGCCTCCTTTCGGCCTCTATCCAAATCTCACGGGTACGAACAAAGATTAAATTCCGGTTTTTATCAATTATCACTCGAAATGCCTGCCGTCAAGAACAAACTTTTAAAAAATAATCCGAAGTCTATAATGCTCTTAAGTATTATCATCAAACTCAAACAGGAATTATATGCAAATCGCCGGAATACACGAATCACTTGTGGATTGAAAATCAGCCGAGAACTGAAAGGATTTTTTCCAGAACGGGCTGACTAAAATCCTGGCCATAAAATCTGATAAAGATTTCTTTTTTCACTTGTCCGACAGATATTTGCGGGTATTTGTTATAGATGGAACTGCGCACTATCTGTTTAGCAGTATCATACATAGAGCAGCCCATAAGCAGTCGCTGCTCGCCGGATTTGAGCATCATCAGATTTTGAAAACGAACAGCAATATCAGGATGTGTGTCGTTCATTGCGTGCCTCTTTATACAGTCCTTCCAAATGCAATTTTCCAACCCAATTATCAATATATTTTAAGTCTAAATTGTCCACTGTTTTTATCAGATTTCTTACATCTTTGATCTGCATTTCGGACAAACTGTCTTTTGCCCAGAGCAGCTTTGATATAATCAGGTCTTCCGGAGAGATAAACCACATCGGGCTTTCTTCGATTAGAACGTGCTTTTTATGTGCAAATGCTGCTTGTTGATATGCAGAGCCCTTTTTAATGATGAAATCTATTTTAAGCACGTATTGATTTTGGATGAGATTAAACATCCCCTGCTGCAAGACTTCTCTCTCAAGCATCTGCCTATCTACATAGAAATCTTTTTGAAAAAGACCAACGAATTTATCAATATCAGGTTGCTGCAATTCTATTACAATGTCTATATCTCTGGTCATGCGCGGAACCGTATAATAATTTGCAGCAATAGAGCCGGAAACCATATAGTTGAGACCGGCTTCGTTTAATCGTTTTGTAACTATCTTAAGAACCTCAAGCTCTTCGCTCATACGCTCCCCTTATTCAATAGAAACCTAAATATCATAGCAAGTTACACAACCTACGGCAAGAAAATCCAGTATGTTTTATCCTACCGAAATCCTTGGAACGTTGACAGCCGTTGGTTATCCGGCTAATATCCCTGCTTATGCAGGAAAAGTCTATAAACATTCTGGGTATCGAGACCAGCTGTGATGAGACCGCTGCGGCGGTGGTTGCTGATGGTCGAGTTATAAAATCATCTGTAATCGCATCGCAGACTAAACTTCACGAGAAATACGGCGGAGTTGTGCCAGAGATAGCCTGCCGTGCACATATTGAAAATATATATCAGGTGATAACCGAGTCAATGGAGCAGGCAAAGACAAACAAAGATGATATTGATGCAATAGCAGTTGCTAATCAGCCGGGTTTGACCGTTGCCTTGATTGTCGGTGTCACTGCAGCAAAAACTCTCAGCTTCGCGTGGGATAAGCCCCTGATAGCAATCAATCATCTACACGCACACCTGCAATCGGCGATATTGGCCGAGGAAAAGCCGAAACTACCCGCAGCAGCTCTTATTGTCTCAGGGGGACATACCTGCCTTTATGATTATCGTTCGCCTCTGGAGCCGAAACTTTTGGGCAGTACGATTGATGATGCTGCGGGTGAAGCGTTTGATAAGGTTGCAACGATTCTGAAACTGCCCTATCCCGGCGGACCAAGTATCGAAAAGACAGCAGAGAAAGGCAATCCCGACGCAATTAAATTTCCGCGTTCGATGCTTGGGCCTGATTCGCTGGATTTTTCTTTCAGCGGTATCAAGACGGCGGTTCTGTATTATTGCCACGGTCAGGATATGAAAGGTAAAAACAAAGTTGATTCGATGAGCGAACAGGAAATAGCGGATATTGCGGCGTCGTTTCAGGCGGCGATGATTGATGTGCTTGTGAAAAAAACAGAGCGGGCAGTCAAAAGAATTGGCGCAAAAACGGTTTTGCTCGGTGGTGGCGTAGCCGCCAATAATCAGTTAAGGACAAAGCTGCAACAACTGTATAATTCTGCTGAGCCAGCCAAAAAACTGCTTATTGCGCCAAAACAATATTGCACTGACAATGCGGTTATGGTAGCTTCCCTGGGTTATCACAAATTTAGGGCCAAGCTCTTTGCAGATTTAACTCTTGAAGTCAAGGCAACCGGCTGAAAAAAATAGCTGTGGTCGAAAAAGGAACGGGGTAGTTCAGTGGCTGAAGAAAGAGACGAAAAAAAACAGCTCTTCGAGCAAATTGAAGAACTGCTCGAAGCCAAAGACAGCTCCGCACTGGGGCAATTGCTCAACGAGCAGCGCAGCAGCGACATTGCCGAAGTCGTGGAACTTCTGGATAACGAGCAAAGACGAACTGCCTTCGATGTATTAAACAAGCCATTGTCGGCTGAAGTCTTGGAAAAGGTCGATGAAGCGACACGGTCAGAACTTTTCGAGATTCTGGGAGATGAGGAACTCAAGAGTATCATATCGCACCTTGATGCCGACGATGCTGCCGACCTTCTTGCCGAATTGCCGCGTGAATTAAGCCGGAAAGTTCTCAAAAGCTTAGCGCCTGTAGAATCATCTGAAATTGAAAAGCTGATGAGCTACACTGAAGATTCAGCCGGCGGTATTATGGACCCTGCTGTAATCAGTGTTTCCGAAGATGCCACGGTGGCCGAAGCCGTCAGTAAAATCCGAGCTTTTGAAATAGACGAGGATTTCTATTCAGTTTTTGTCGTTGACAAAAATGGTAAATTCCTCGGTGACGTTCGCATCCGCCTGTTGCTGACCCGTCCCGAGGACACCAAGATAAAAAGCTTGATAGACTCAGATACGATCTATATAACCGCCGATGCCGACCAGGAGGAAGTCCGCAATATATTCAGAAATAACGACCTTATTGTAGTGCCCGTGCTTAACGCAGAACACAAACTCATCGGCAGAATTACCGCTGACCGGGTTATCGAGGTGGCAGAAGAAGAGGCCGCTGAGGACATTTATACAATGGCAGGTACAGACCCGGATGAGCTGGATAACGTTTCGGTGCTGCACGCCGCACGTATCAGGATGACATGGCTTCTACCCTGTTTGTTCGGCACCGGCATAACAGCTTTTGTCCTGATAGTCTTTCACAGGAGATTCGGCTTCGAAAATATGGCTCTTGTCTACACCGCAGCGGTTGCTTTTGCACCTATGGTTGCTGCAATCAGCGGAAATGCCGGGCTGCAAACATCAGCTATCGTAGTCTCCGGATTGGCTACCGGACATTTAGCTGCCTTGAAATTGAGCCAGGTTTTTGCACGGGAGGTACGGATTGCTCTTGTAGTTGCGCTGGCTTGCGGTCTGATAGGAGGGGGCGTTTGTGCAGCTCTTCTTCACTTTCGGGCTTTGGCAGCCGCTATTGCACCTATGAAGATTGTTTTTGCCCTCGGAATTGCTATGTTTTCAGCAATAATGGTCGCCACAACGCTTGGTTTACTTCTGCCCTTTTTATTCCGTCGAATCGGCATAGACCCAGCTATAAGCTCCGGCCCGCTCGTTACTACGGCCAACGACTCCATCAGCGTCGCCATCTATATGACTCTGACGCTTCTATTAGCAATATAGATATGTAGTATGCAGGGTGAGTAGAGATAATGGTACGCAGCTCGCCTCGGCGACCCAGCTCCGCCGAAGGCTTTGCCGGAGGCGAGAGGCCGAGCCGTAGCCGGGAGCACACCCAACCAATAAGTAGCTTTCTGGAAGTTTCAGCAAGCGCCAGGGTTGACAATTCACATCAAAATCCTGTATAATACATATAAATACACCCCGGCAAAAGTTGGGGCTGAATACTTATGAAAAATATTTTGTGTTAGTTTTGTTTCGATAAGAATTGAAATTCGAACTGATTATGGCTACGGAACAACCTCTCGATACTCAAAAAAAATTAGACCATGAGCCAGAGATTAACAAGTATTTCCGGGCAGCTATCAAAACTCATGCAAACGATATACACCTCAAAGTCGGCCAGCCACCGAAATTACGCCTCTACGGTCAACTAAAAAACACTACCGGCGAAGTAATAACTGCGGCAAGAATGGAAGAGCTGGTCTTCGAGATATTAAGTCCTGCTCAGAAAGAGTTCTTCCTGAAAAAAGGAACTCTGGATTTCGCTCACGAAGTCGGCGATGAAAACCGCTTCCGGATAAACATATTTCACCAGCGAGGCGTGATTAGTCTGGCGGCAAGACGAGTCAGCGCCTATGTTCCACCGTTTGAGACGCTGCACCTGCCGCCTATACTCGAAAAGATATCCGATAGCAATCAAGGGCTGGTTCTTGTCGTAGGTCCGACGGGATGCGGCAAAACCACAACCATTGCGTCAATGATAGACCATATAAACCGCACGCGTGCCTGCCATATAGTTACTATCGAAGACCCCATTGAATATCTGTTCAAGGACAAAAAAGCAATGGTGTCCCAAAGAGAAATAGGCATTGATGTACCAAACTATGAGGAGGCCCTGACATATCTGATGCGACAAGACCCCGATGTCGTATACGTTAGCGAAATGCGCGATTCGTCAACAGTTACAGCAGGGATGAGAGCCGCCGAAACCGGACATCTTGTTTTCGGAACGATGCACTCTGCAAATGCATCGCAGGCAATTCATCGAGTCTTGGACCTCTTTCCACAAGCTGAACGGGACCTTGTAAGACAAACTTTAAGCCTGGCAATCAAAGCAATCATCAGCCAGGTCTTGCTACCCTGCATCAAGGAAGATATTGACAGGATACCAGCCGTCGAGATTCTTCTTACAAACCCGGCTGTTAGAAAACTAATCTCGGAAGGTCGGGAAGCTGACCTGCCCAGCGTCATACGAAGCTCCCAACAAGAAGACATGCAGGACCTTACAGAAAACCTCTGTGAACTAATTAAAAACGGCTCTATTGACCCCAAGGATGCGTACAAATATGCACCAAATACGGAGGAATTAAAAATGGCGCTAAAGGGAATTAGAACCACTGCCGAAGGTATCTTATGAGCTTCAAGGGAATTTGCTAATGGGGCATCCTATGCCAGATTTAGTACTAATGTCAATTGAATACGGCGGCTACATATCCATAATTAAACTCATTACCTTTTTGATTCTATTTTTTTTGTGGCTGCCATTACTTGGCTGGGTGTACAAAGACGCCAAGGCCATAGAAACCAAAGAGGTTTTCTGGACAGGTATTGTTCTGGTCGCAGGAGCAGCAGCATCAATAATCTGGCTGATTATGCCCGTCTTTATCATCGGGATGGTGCTCTATACAATAGCCATAACAGCAGCAACTCTGGCTTATGTAAAGCACCGCAATACCAGAGTTATGGATTATGAACGTGTCTTCACCGCTGAACACGTTAAGAGTCTATTCGTCAGCGAGGAGAAGAAACTCGAAGACTTGAAAAGTGTTACCTTCGTAACAGCTAACAATAACCAGGTACCCATACCTGCCCCTAAAACATCCGACTTTTTCGGTTATAAGATTGCTTATGACGTTTTAACCGATGCCAGCCTGAAAAGAGCAAGCAGTATCATCTTCTCGCCGACGCCTCAAGGTTATAACGTCACTTACTATGTTGATGGCGCTATGCTGAAACAACCGACCATAACCTATGACCAGATGGAATATCTCAACCGATTTCTAAAGAATCTTGCCGATTTAGATGCCAATGAAAAGCGAAAACCACAAAAAGGAAAGTTCGGTGTTTTGCGAGCAAAAGGTAAGACCGATTGGGAAGTAACCACAGCCGGGTCAACCGCTGGAGAGCAAGTCAAGCTCAAACAAATAATCAAACAAGGTGAAATAAGGTTAACAGATATCAGCTTAATGCCTGAGCAGTACGCGCAGCTCAAAAAACTTCAAGGGCTAAAACAAGGCCTGTTCCTTATAACCGGCCCTGAGAAAAGCGGCATAACAACCACACTCTACGCACTGCTTCGAAACCACGATGCCTTCATTAATAGTATAAACACAATTGAAAGACAACCCACCGCTGAACTGCCAAATATAACTCAAAACATTTACACCCTCAGCGACACCAGCACAAAAACATTTGCCAAAAAGCTTCAGGAAATAATAAGATTGGGGCCTGATATCGTTGGTGTTGCAGACTGCGATGATGCCGAGACGGCCCAGATTGCCTGCGCCGGCGCTAGAGACGGAAAAATCACATACGTCACACTCAAAGCGGACAGCGTGATTCAAGCGCTCGGCAGATGGATTAAATTGGTCGGTGATAGAAGAACCATCGCCAAGACCTTGGTTGGCATAAGCAACCAACGGCTACTCAGGAAACTTTGCCAAGAATGCAAGCAGGCATACACGCCGGATAAAGAGCTTCTGCGAAAATTTAACATCGCACCCGAAAAGACCAAAGTGCTCTACCGTGCCGGCAAAGTTCAGTACGACAAACGCGGCAGAGAAAGAACCTGCGAAAATTGTCAAGGGACAGGTTATATAGGCAGAACAGGCGTGTTTGAAATCATTATCCTGAGTGATGAACTAAGAAGGGTTATAGTGCAATCAAAATCGCTGTCGCAAATTGGTTCTCAATTCAGACGGGCTAACATGCTCTACCTACAGGAGCAGGCAATGAGAAAAGTCATTGCCGGGATAACAGATATAAATGAAATGATCAGAGCATTATCAAAACCTAAAGGGTAAAAACGAAAAAAACATTGTAACCACGAACCATAAAAGACCAGAGAGACCGTAATGGCCAACTTAATTATACTGTTAATCATTGCAGGCAGTGTCGCCTATCAGTATCTAAAAGGCACACTTGTCAGAGCATTTGCCACGATAATAATTACTATTTGCGCAAGCGTAGTTGCGTTCGGCTATTTTGAGACATTAGCAGGTGTATTAGTCAGCCACATCGGCACCGAACAATCTGCACTTATATCCTGGGCACAGCCGCTCTGTTTTGCATTGCTATTTATCCTGACCTTTGCCATCCTACAAACAGCCCTCATCTTCTTAACTCGCGAGCCGGTTGATTTGGGAGTTTTGCCCGAACGTATCGGACGCGTTGTCTGCGGAATTTTCTCGGGCCTTATTCTATCCGGCGTTTTGCTTACAGCACTTGCAATGGCCCCATTACCAAATAAGTACCCTTACCAGCGTTTTGATGAAAGAAATCCGGATACTGAAAAGCCTAATAAAGCCTTGCTGAACGCTGATGGTTTCGCAACGGGTTGGTTCAGTATGTTAAGTAACGGCAGTTTTAGTGCTATAGCTAACAAAAAAGGTTTTGACACCCTGCATCCGGCTTTTCTGGACCAGGTTTTCCTGAATCGGCACATCATCACAGACAAGATAACAACTATCACCAGCTCACAAGCAATAGAAGTTCCAACGAAAAATGGCACCTGGTACGCTCCTGAAGATATAAAAGATTCAGACGACAACACACTACAAAAAAGCGGATACGACGTCATAATCGTACGTGTTGGAATAAAAAGAGCTGCGATAAGAGAGGCGGGCACATTCACACTTTCTCAATTAAGATTGATTTGCAAACCAAAGAGCGACTCAAACCGGCTTACCGGAAAAGGCAAAAACGTTTACCCCATCGGATACTTAAAAGCACAGAACCAAATACAAAAAAAGAAATTAAACGACAAGATAATAATAGAACGCATTGAATCCGGCGAAAAAGCAAAATGGATTGACTTCGGTTTTTACGTTCCTAAGGATTTTGTGCCGGTGTTCGTAGAATTCAAGTTAAACAGCATTACTGAGGTCAAGCCGCCAGTACCTGCGGAACAAGCACCACCGGTAATACCCTTCATAGAGAAAACCGAAGAAGATAAGGATGCTGCAGAACGTGATGCATCTTCAGAACAAGGTAGAAACAAAGCATCGAGACGGCCGAAAACCTCCTCCAGATAACGCAAGCCTCAGCGACATCAGCAGGTCCGTCACTCTTAGCGCGGGCGAAGACAATTAGCATAAAATCTTTTATCTACTCAAAATGATTGGTATTAGATGAAGTTACAGTGTACAGGTGTATGTTTTAATAGCTACCGGCAAAGAACTGCCGCATTACTGGATTTGCCGTTAACCGCAAGCAACCAATTCTTCTAAATCCAACTCCATAAGATGCTCAAGATAATCCTTCAACTCTTCTTCTGAAAAAAGGACAAGAAATTCCGGCTTGGCACCTTTGTTGATTGCACAAATGCAGTCTATCAACTCCCGTTTACTCATACGCACATATCCTTCAATCCGCCGTATGTCCGGCGGATAAATCCCTCATTAACCTACGCAATCTTGACTGCCGTCAGACAAGTATCGACAGAGTGAACATTTTTTCTTTAGCCAAGCCGTCGGCCATTAAAGCAACGACCTATAAAGCAAAACACCATATAGCCGAACTACTTTTGCCCGGACTACAATATGTAGAGTAAGTGAATAAACCGCCCTGCCTGCTAATTTAACTGTCCAATAAAATCAGCTTCGGTATCGGACAATCCAGACATAAAAAAATCACGAATTTTTTTATTTTTTCAAATTTTCGGCCAACAACAAACTACATAAAAAATTCATAGACATCGTACATATAAAGCTGTAAGTTACACTCGACCACCTCCAAGGCAGAGGCAAAATCGCGTTAGCGAGCACCGAAACCTATGAAAAGAGACGTAAATCAAATCAGCGACCCGGCAATTCGCAAGCCGCCCACAGGCCTGGCAATTCTCGCATTGGTCGGGCCGTCGCTTGTCTGGGTTGCCGAATATATCGGCTCCGGTGAAGTCATCTTAGCTACACGAACCGGCGCTATTTTAGGCACCACTGTCCTCTGGGCCGTCATCACAGGCATATTCTTAAAATACTGGATTGGTATGAGCGGCGCCCGCTATACTGTCTGCACCGGCGAGGGTATGATTGATATGTTCGACCGCATTGCCGGGCCACGTCATTGGGCGGTCTGGATTGTACTTATTGTGCAGTTCGTTGCCGCAATTATTGCAATAGCGGCACTGGCTAATGCCGCAGGCATTTTTTTCGCTGGTTTTATAGGTGTTCGCACCCGCATTGTTCAAATCATCTGCGGCTGGTCGGTGTCAATCTTTGCAGCAGCTGTCGTTTTCTCAGGCACCTTCGAAATTCTCAAAATCATAATGAGCATTTTTGTTTTTATAATTGTCCTCGGCACAATTTATGTCTCTGTCCGGGTATTCCCGCCGCTTTCTGAGCTTATCCATTCCCTGGTTCCTAATGTTCCTGATGTTCCCGACTGGGCTCTTGAAAAAGGACTTGCCAATGATGCCTGGAAAGAAATATTACCACTTATCGGCTGGGGTGCAGGCGGCTTTGCAAGCCAGGTCTGGTATACATACTGGGTTCTCGGTGCCGGCTACGGAGCAGCCGAAGGCCGCAGCTGCGGAAAACCAGCAGATGTTTCTATGCTGAAAAATATGAGCCGGGCCACTGCTGAAAAAATAAAGGGCTGGTGTCACGTTCTTTACTGCGATGCAACTTTGGCTATGGTAATAGGAATTGCAGTAACCAGTGCCTTTCTAATCGCCGGTGCCGGTATCCTAAGACCAAGGCAGATTGCTCCTGAAGGCGCTAATGTTGCTATTATGCTTTCAGAAACTTTCGCAACAAATTGGGGTAAAACAGGCTCGGTCCTTTTTATGCTTGCCGGTGCCGCAGCTCTTATATCAACGCAAATCGGACAATTAGCCGGCTGGCCACGACTGCTCGCTGACTCAACAAGAATCTGTTTTCCCTCACTCGCAGGTAAATTTTCCTGGAAAATCCAGTACAGGTTTTTTCTTATCTTCTTCTTTTTTACCAGTATGGTCATCATTTATACGCTCGGCTTCAAACCGGTCGTTCTCGTAAAGGTCGGTGCTATTCTTGATGGGCTGCTTTTGACGCCTCTACAGGCCATTTTGGTGGCGGTTGGTTTGTTTATAGTGATGCCTAAGATGCTTTCTAAAGATGCAGCTGAGATACTCAAACCAAACCGGATATTCGCGGCTGGATTGATAATTGCCTTTTTTGTTTTCAGCTGTTTTTGCATATTCCAGATACGCTCTGTTTTATCTGGAAATTAAGATGCCCGGCGGTTATCTTTTGGGCTTCGAACGCTTCAGATTAGTTTTCCAAAGAGTGTTAAGGACGATGTTTTTGTAATTTTTACTTTTGCAAACTCACCAGCCAAGGATTCGGGGCCATTAAAAACCACTATATAATCTGTTGCGGTTCTGCCGACCAGTTGCGGATTACCATCACTATCAATTTCGTTTAAATGCGGCTTTTTACTTAACCCTTCTACCAGAACTTCAACCTGCCTACCCAGAAAGTCGCGGCTCAGCTCATCGCTTATTTTTTCCTGTACTGCGAGCAGTTCTATATTTCGTCTTTTCTTTATTTCCACGGGGACATTGTCCCGTAATCTTTTGTCCGCAGTTGTATCAGGCCGAGGCGAGTATTTGAAAATAAAACAATTTCTGTATCTTGCTTTTTTAACCAAATCAACCGTTGTCTGGAAATCCTCTTCTGTTTCACCCGGAAAGCCGACAATAAAATCACTTGCAATAGCCAGCTCCGGGACGATTTCTTTGGCAGCTTCTATTAAGTCAAGATACTGTTTTGCCGTGTATTTGCGGTTCATTGCTTTCAGGATTTTATCCGAGCCGGACTGTGCCGGCATATGGAGATGATGACAAACTTTCGGTAAATCTCGCATTGCCTCGCATATTTTTACAAAATCATCTTCCGAAGGATAATTCGTGACAAACCTTATCCACTCAATACCTTCGATGTCGTTTACCATTTCGAGAATGTCTGACAGCCGGTATGTCTTTTCACCTGAATAGTATTTATAGAAGTTCACCGCTTGTCCTAAGAGCGTTACCTGTTTTATCTCTTCGGCTGCGAGTCTTTTAATCTGCTCGATGATTCTTGTAGGCGGCCTTGAAACCTCCGGCCCGCGAACATAAGGGACAATGCAGTAGCTGCAGAAGTTGTTACAGCCGCGCATCACGCGCACGAATGCCTGGCTTGGAATGGCCTTGTCATCGCTGTCGTAAACGCTTTCAAATTCCTCGAGCTGCGGATTTTCCGGTGGGCTGGTGCGTATATTTTCGGTAACCGCAAGTTGTTTTCTCTTTTGTGAAAGTGCGTCTTTGACGTATTTGACGAGTTGTGGTATCTGTCCCGGCCCGCAGACAATATTAACTGCGGGATGATTTAATAATTCTCCTGCAAGCCGTTGCGCCATACAGCCGATTACGGCAACAACCATATCAGGCCGGCTTTCTTTAATATGTTTTAGATGTCCAAGATGCGAAAATACTCTTTCTTCCGCATGTTCACGCACGGAACAGGTATTTATCAAAACCGCATCCGCCTCTTTCTCACTGCCAGATATTTTAAATCCCGCCTCTTTAAGCGCAGCAGATACGAGAGCTGAATCGAGCTTGTTCATTTGGCACCCATAGGTTTGGAGGCACACTTTCATAGTGTGCCTCCAAACCTAAACACGGTTGCCCCCACGTTTTGTTTTGCTAATGCAAAACAGTGGGGGCACCCTTTAATCATAATTACGTTGATTATTGGTTTCATAAACTCTTATAAGTCTTTCCTTCTGCTCCCGTGTCAATTTTTTAATCCGCCTCTCGGCACACAACGCATTCTTATAATACCGATACTCTTTGGCATAAACTAACTTTACAGGTAGCTTTCCTCTTAAATACTTAGCACCATGACCCTTATTATGCAGTTTAACCCTATCCTCTATATTATTCATGCTACCTGTATAATATGTTCCATCCTTACACTAAACTATGTAAACCCAGTATTTACTTTTGCGTGTGACTTTTCTTGACATAATTTTCCTTTGTCGAAACTCTTGATGTATACGTTCTTGTCGCCGATTGACGTCACTCTAAGCCATACCTTTTATAAGGATTTATATTTTGCTTTATGAGCCATTCCCTCACTTGGTTGTTTATTTTTATGGTCTCATCTACAATAAATGTGGATGGGAAGATTAAATGTTTCTTCGTTTCGATGGGTTGACTGCTCGAGGGGAGTTTTGGAGTGTATCTTATATAATGTGGACTGTCTTTTCCTGTGTAATCCCAAGCAGATGTAGAATCCCTAAGAATTCTTGCCTCATGAACAAGCCCACACCTGTACCGTTCATAAAAATAGGTCGAATACTTATACTTTTGGCAAATTTTAATAAAGTTTTTTGGAAAATCGAACACGCTGATCTCATTTCGGATCGCATCAATTTTGGGGTCGACTGTATAAGGATTACTGCAATCGTTTTGATCTACCCACTTGAGTTTTTCGCAAGTGTAGGTGGTTAAATCTTGATCTCCTTTAATAATTTTATTCCTCGTCTCCTCTCGTTATAGGAATAATTCTAAACGACTGGACGATTCTTGTCTGGTCAGGAGTTCCCGAATATCTGTATAAAATCAAATTTTTAGTATTTGAGCCGTCTTCAAAGGTAGCACCCTCCAATGTTACTGTATAACCTATTCCTAATGTATGTAACGGAGGGTAGGGAACTCGCAAGTTATCAATAACTAGATACAGGGTATTTTCTTGAAAATAATAAGAACCTTCCCAGACACCATTGGGTAGGCCGCGCCTGTTTTCCTCATCATCAAAGCTAAGGTTTGGATAACCAGAATTCCAAAACCCGATAGTATCATCAGTGTAATCCACAGCGTATCCTTGGATGCTGCCTATACTTACACCGGGCAAAGGAGTTCCTATGCCTTCTGGCGCACTAAGTCCTGCGGCTTCTTTGGCTCTAGCAGCTTTTTTCTCTTCTTGGCCCCGGTGTATTTGGGCTACTTCGGCCTCTGCCTCACTCATCCTATTCTTAGTACCTCTTATTCTTCGTTCAGTTTCATTAAGGTCATTTCTAGCTCTGGCTAACTCATTAATTGTTCTACCTAATTCTCTGTTTTTCTGGGCAATTCTTTCTCTGTCTGCTTCCCATTGCCTTCTTGACTGCTCAGTTAAATCATGATACTCTCTCATATATCTTTGCTGGGTTTGCTCATCCCACTCTTCTGGCGGCCCATTTTCTCGAATAAACTCTTCTCTAAATCTCTGCTGGTCTCTGCGCAGTCGCTCTTGCCAAGTTTCAGTAAGCGGGCGACTCTCTTCTCTTAACTGCTCAAATCTTCTTTGCAATTCATCTGCCCTTTCTTGTTGTCTCTGGCGTAAGTCTTGAAGTTTTACTAACTGTGACTGGTCATCCTCTAGGAGCCCTCCCGGAAGTCTTCCTTGGTCATCACGATAAATATCTCTCCAGTTACTGCCGTGTTTTGTCTCTTCTTCTTGCATGAGCCGATTCATCTGCTCCTCAGTCGATTTAAGCCTGCGCATCCTAGCCTTTGCCTCTTCACTGTTAGGGTCTAATCTTTGTAAAGCTGCTCTATCTTCCATGTAAGTCTCATTTAAATCTTTGAGTGTTTGATTCTGCTGGCCTCTGAGTCTTGCTCTTTCTAACCTCTCTTTCTCGGCGATTCCTGCTTCTACTCGCCTTAAAGCCTGCTGGGCATTAGTACGTACTGACTCATTGCTATCTTTAGCGACCCTGCGTAAAACATTCGCAGCATTGTCTCCACCTATTCTCCCCAAAGAAAGAGCAGCATATCTGCGAACATCTTCTGAAGGGTCTTTAAGCGCTTTACCCAAAGCAGCAATAGCTTCATCACTTCCTGATTGTCCTAAAACCCAGGCTGCTTGAGCTCGAATATGTTCAGAATCATGGCTTAAAGCCTCTATTAATGCAGCTTCAGCCTCTCTCCCTTCCATATTTACTAAACCCCTCATGGCTTGTGAACGGGCATCGGGAGAACCAGAGCTTAAAACACTTCTGAATGTATCAACTGCACCTTGACCGCCTATTCTTTGTATAGCGCTTCTAGCTCTGTTTCTAACTAGTTGATTACTATCATTCAAAGCCTGGCTTAAAGCAGCTAAATCATCGGAATTGCCTAGTCTTCCTATTGCTTCTGCTGCCTGCTTGCGGACGTTAGCATTACTATCACTGCTTAAAATCCGCTTTAAGGCATCAATATCCTGGCGGGAACCAACTTCACCTAATTCTCGAGCAGCCGCCGCCCTAACAAACTGATTATCATCATTTAATGCATTTCGTATAGCCTCAGCTGCTCTAGGGTCTCTGGTATCTGCTAATCCCCCTATTGCATAAGCCTTGGTGCCATAGTGGGAAGAACTAGTTGCTGCCTGTCTTAAAGCATTAAAAGCTTCATCGCCTCCGATTTTTCCTAAAGCACCGCAGGCAAGCCGCTGAATCTCACTATCACTCGATGAGCTTAACTCTCTGGCAAGTGCTCCTACAGCTCTTTGGTCTCCTATTTCACCCAATGAGACCATAGCAGACTTTTTCACCCATTCATTTTCATCTTCCATCGCTCTTAAGAGCGGTTCAACAGCTCTTTGGTCTCTTAACTCTCCTAGTAAATCTGCACCTTCGCCTCGAACGAGAGAATTTCTGTGCTGCAGCTTTCTTAAACCTAATTCTAATCTATCTTGAGGGTAACAGGCTTGAGTCAGAACCTGTATTTCAGATTCTCTCCCAAAGTTGGAAGGAATATAGCCTCCTGTAGGCTCTCTAAGCTGTAAACTATCATCAAACCCCTGGATTCTGGTTCTTTCTCCGGTAAAATACCCTCCACTGCGAAAATCAACATTTAGCCTTTCAGTATTACCTAAAGGCATTAATATATGGCGGCGAACCTCTATTTCTTGAGTCCCTATAGGTACAACCATTGCCTGATTTGGCCTTAAGGTATGCCTTTCTGAACCATTCAAAACTATATTAACAGGATAGCTGTTATTATTACTTACCACACCATATCTATGGTGTTGAGGAGAAGTAGAAGTTCTAACTTGAGACGGCTGACCTTGATTTCCTGACGGCCGTGTATCTACGCCCGATCCCCAGTCAGATGGATGTCCGCCAGGCACCTCATCATCTGCTAATAAGTTAACGGAATTTAACAAAATCCATCCGCAGATCGCAAAAACTAATATGAAGTTATATCTTGGCTTCATAATGCACCTCCTTTAGCAACCAAGTTTTATCTAATTTGTTCAATAGTCCCAGAATCATCCGTAGGTACTTAAACGTTCGGTCAACCAAAATTTTTAGGGTTATATTTTCCACCCTATAAGCATGTATTAATGCAAAATGCTTTGAGAACATGCTTTTGATCATCTGGGCGAATTAGAAAAGCAAACCTGATAGGCCTTAAGCGCAAATCAACACTTACATTGCTCATTTACTAGCAATACTCCTAATATACCCATACATTTTTAACCTGATGCATTTTAACATATTTTAACAACAATAACAATCACCTGCTTTAAGGGGGAAGCAGGCACATAAAAGGCGGTGCGGAACACGCCAGAGGCGGATCAGCCTTGGGCTGAAAAGAAAGAATACAAGGTGCGGTAAAGCCGCAAAAAAAGTTCACCCGTAGGTTTGCCACGGCAAAACTGCGGGGGCACCCTTCATTTAATTTCCGACCACTCATAACCGATGGAATATACGAAATTTGGAGTACGAAATCAATTTGCCTTGCTCAGTGCCCGATTCAACTGCCGCTGCAAGTCTTTCAGGCGGTTCGACTCATCGAATCCCAGAAGGACAATTGGAAATGCGGTCTTATTATGGAACAACGGCTCATCCATATCAACCCACTTTCGGCAGAATTCACCGTCGGGCGTTGATGGAATCGGCGAAAAATCCGCTAACATCCCGCGAATACCTAAGCTATGAACAAAATGCATCGTTTCTTCTAATTCCTGAATGTCACCGTATGGATGGCCAAGAATTTGATATGCCGTTATATTTTGTGGTTCTGCTCCTGCAATGATAAGATTTTTCACAGCTCGGGCAAGTTCATCGCAAAAGACTTTTGAGCCGGTGCGCTTCTGCCAGTCAGAAGATGCACTCTCAAAACCAAGATAAAAGGTCTTAAAGCCGGCACAAACCATAAGCTCAGCAAATTCTTTCATGACAAAACGTGCGTGAAGACCATTCGGGCAGTGAAAGTTAACTCTTACATTACGCTTTATAACCTCATTCAAAAACGGCACAAGCACTTTATCCGCCTCACACAACAAAGCATCATCATAAAAGGCGATATTCTTAACACCACATTTGGCTAATAGCTCCAGCTCAGCTAAAGACCGTTTTAGAGACCGTGCTTTGAATTGGCCATAAACCTTCGGCACCGAGCAGTAAGTACAATTGAAAGGACAACCATCGGCCAGTCTCAGAACGCCAACATTCAGTTTCTCATAGATTTCCCATAAAGCCGGCTGATTCAAATCCGGCGTGATTCCCAGGTATTTCCAAAGTGGCTCAAGATTCGTACCCTGGACCAAAAAATCCGCCCCTGATTTTTGTGCGTGATTATTGCAAAGCGTTACATAATTACCACCCAGAACGATTTTTGCCTGCGGCCAGACCTTGCGAATATCCTCAATAACTTCTACTACACCCTGGTACCAGTAAGTCATTGTGGTTTGGATAAGAGCAAAATCGAACGTCCCCTGCCGTGCCAGAAAATCCGTAAACATTTTATGAGGTAAACCAAACCGGCGAAAGTATCGTGGAATCTCCTGCAAACAGGACGGATTTGGTACCTTTTCGCAATAGAACCGGCCTCGGCTCCACCGGTCGGATTGGAGTTCCTTCTGCTTCACCACGAAAGGATGCAGGCGGTCAAGATAATCAAACAGAACAAATTCGGCTTTATTGCGCAGATACCCTGCTATGCCAAGCAGTCCATAGGGTTTTAGCCAGAAATCATACGCAGCAAAGTCATATATCGGAGGATTTACAAGCAGAATTTTCAGCGCCATATATTTACGTGCAAAGTCTTTTATTACAGCAAAATATCAAGAATCAAATCCATTTTTCCATTAAACATAATGGTTAGCAACTAAAAGTCCGAGAAAATGAACAATAATAGCCAAAAGGCGCAAAAGCCAAAGTTTTTGACATGTTTTTCTAATATTTCTACACTGAAATTATCGAAAATATAATAACTGGATATCTTAATCGATGTGGAAAACCAGCCGGGTTAGTGGGTAATATGACAAAAATTGAGATAGTCTTTGGCTTCATATGCCGATATTCATATCTGGCGTAAGCCCAAATTAGGCGATTATAAGGAGACAAAAAATGCCTGCAACAATAGTAGCTCGAAAAAGCATTAGTATGACGGAAATCAAAGCAAAGGCAAACTATCTTGGGATAAACCCAGGGAAAATGAAAAAGCCGGAGCTTATCCACGCCATCCAGACAGCAGAGGGTTGCACACCGTGCTTTGGCCGCTCAAACGGCCAATGCTCTAACACCGACTGCTGCTTTATGAAAGACTGCCTTAAAACTAAGCTGTAAGTTATAAACCTTGCGTATTCCATTTAGCGTATTCCTGGTGTTTTTCCAAGCAAGGAAGGTAAAGACTGTATCAATATCAATATGTGAATTGTCCGATGCGAATAATTTCTGCTCCCGAACTTCAAGTATCAAGTCGTTCAAATTATTTTGTTGACAAATGGCGAGTGCTTTGATAGCATTTCCAGCAATAATGTTATGTGTTAAGGAGTATTCTTTAGTCCCTCAAAAGTATACTCATGCTAAAAGATGAGGGAATTTTTACGCAGGCCAAAAAGGCCGAAGGAGAAAAAAGTTGAGTAAAGGTACAGTAAAATGGTTCAATGAGAGGAAAGGGTTTGGTTTTATCACCCCCGATGATGGCGGTGAGGATTTATTTATCCATCACTCGAACATTGCAGCAGAGGGATTCCGGTCTCTTCAGGATGGACAGGCAGTAGAGTTCGAGGTTGCACAAGGCCGAAAAGGACCTGAAGCAACTAATGTGCGCCCATGCTGAGTTAAATCTTAGTGTGCAGTAACGGTGAAAGCCAGAGGCCTCGTCGAAAAGCGAGGCTTTTTTTTATTGATTACCGCCAGACTTTAGAGTCGGACGACGGCGTGATTCGACAATAAATATATTTTTTCATTTCATCAGAAGCAGAGCTTTGATATTTTATAGGTGGGTACAAAAAAAGAAGCTCCGACAGAGGTAACTGATAAAACATAAAGGAGAAAGGAGGCTGTTATGGGTATCAGTTTACAATGGCTGGGCCATGCAAGTTTCAAGATTTGCCACGAAGAAAACGTCATATACATCGACCCCTGGAAATTAAGGGAATCGCCCAAAGATGCCACATTAGTGCTTGTCAGTCATAGTCATTATGACCACTACTGTGCAAAAGATATTGCCAGGGTTACAGGTCCCGATACGAAACTAATCGCTCCGGCTGATGTGATTGGAGAGCACGGTAAGGGCCAGGTGATAAAGCCCGGCCAAACAATCGAATTAAATGGTATTAAGGCTACCGGTGTGCCTGCGTATAACCCAAACAAACAATTCCACCAGAAGAGGAATGATTGGGTGGGATTCATAATCGAGGTGGGTTCAAAACGGATTTATTACGCCGGCGATACCGACCTGACGGTTGAAATGAAAGCCCTTAAAGATAAAGATATTGACGTTGCACTTTTGCCTGTGGGAGGCACTTACACTATGGACGCCGAAGACGCCGCTGAAGCCACAAGGCATATAAAACCGAAACAAGCTATACCGTATCATTGGGGCGACATCGTGGGCAGCCAAAAAGATGCCGAGAAGTTTGCTGAAACGGCTCAATGCGAAGTAACCGTAATGGCACCCGGCGAGACAATAAATATAGAATGATATCCCCTGCCGGGAATATAGTACCGTTTAGTCTATCTGCTCCGCCGGACAGGACAATGATATTAAATTGTGGAACTATAAACAAAAAGGAGTGTTACGATGAATCAAGATGAAGAACATTTGAAATTACTCTCCATCTTTCATTATGTTGTTGGCGGTATTGCTGCTTGTTTTGCCTGTTTTCCAATTATACATTTGATTATTGGTATAGTGATGCTGGCCGGCGGCTTTCAAGATGCATCCGGCCAAGGCCCCCCAAGAGCTATTGGCTTGATTTGCGTGATAATGGCCCTTTTTATTATCACCCTGGGCTGGACATTTGCGGTTTGCCTGATTATCGCTGGCCGACTGCTCGCCAAGAGAAAACACTATATGTTTTGTTTTGTGATGGCCTGCATTAGTTGTATCTTTATGCCATTTGGTACTGTCTTAGGCGTATTTACAATCATCGTTCTTGTGCGACCCTCCGTTAAAGAATTATTCGAAGCTAACAAAGGCATCGCAGCAGCTTAACTTCTTTAGGCAGTATAAAACTGTTGAAAAAGTCGATTAGGTCTGCAAAAAAATAGATGGGACTTTCGATTGGTTGTTGATGATTGACCATCGATTATTTTTTAGGCAGGTCAAGGATTCTTTTACATCGAGGGCACCTGACCTTGTTGGATTTGAAATTCGGCGGGATTTTTAATTTTAGGCCGCACAGGCAGGTCAAAAATACGAATTGATTTACCTTCCGCATAATGTCGCCGACCTGGCGCATTTGATATTCTGCGCGCTCTTTCTTTTTGGCCTCAGCACTCGCTTCGCGCAAAGCAATATCTTCTTTGGTCAGGGCCACAGCCGGAACAACCGTCTTATTCTTCGTTACGTTAGTATAGGCATCCGAATAATCCTTGAAAGATGCACCGTGCGCCATACTGCGCAGAATTCTTATCCTTTCAGAAATCGGCGGATGTGTGCTGGTTAAATCGGATAGTTTCATTTGCCCTTTTTTCTTGAAAGGATTAACGATGTACATCGGGGCTGTTACTTTGTTCACGGCAGCCAATTGTGGTGATGGGTCATTGGCAATTTTTTCCAGGGCACTGGCAAGACCTTCCGGGTAACGTGTCAATCTGGCACCACCGGCATCGGCAAGGTATTCGCGTCTGCGTGAAAGCGCAAAATAAAGCAAATATGCCATTATGGGAGCGAGAATCGCTGCTGCTATCGCGATAACCAGCATAATAATCTGGGCCTGGCCACCACCTTTGCCGCCACTCGAATACCTTCGCCGTGAACCCATCGAGCTATAAAACATTCCCCGCAGAAAAACCTGCGACAGCAACACAATTGAGCCGAGCATAACACCGGCAAGGGTAACAAAAAGAATGTCACGGTGGAGAATATGACTCATCTCATGGGCGATGACACCCTGAAGCTCATCACGATTGAGCCGGCCTAAAAGACCCGCAGTTACAGCAACCGAGGCGGTTTGTGGACTTCGGCCGGTCGCAAAGGCATTAGGGGCAGGGTCAGCTATGATATAGATTTTAGGCATCGCAGGCAGACCCGCAGCGATTTTCATTTCTTCAACAACATTGAATAGCTGCGGGTGGTCATCGTGAGTGATAGGTCTGGCTTTGCTCGCTGCCAAAAAAATCCGGTCGCCACTTGAAAAACTTATCAAAGTAAGAACCAGCCACACAACCATGGCTATGATTATGCCAAAAAAGCCACCCTGCCTCGGATTAAATGCCATGCCGATGATAAAGCCCAAAAACAATAGAACCGCCGCCATCAGCACAATCAGCATGACGGAGTTTCTCTTATTGGCCCGTATCAGTTCCCACATGACATTAAGTTTTTAGTTTTTAGTTCTTAGTTTTTAGTCTGAGACCTTACTTTATAACTGGAATATTCAAAACTAAAAACTAACCTTAGGCACTTCTCGCTCGGCAGCAACTTCAATCTCAAAGAAATCACGTTTGCTGAAACTGAACATGTTCGCAACGATGTTAGAAGGAAACATCTGAATCTTGTTGTTAAAGAACAAGACCTGGTCATTGTAGCTCTGCCTGGAAAAAGCGATTTTGTTTTCGGTGCTGGTCAATTCTTCCTGCAGCGAGAGAAAATTCTGATTGGCCTTCAAGTCCGGATAATTCTCAACAACCAGCATAAATTTGCTCAGTGCTTCACCAAGAGCGCCTTCGGCTTTCGATGATTCAGCAACGCTTTTTGCCCCCATCGCCTGGCTCCGGGCCTTTGTTATCTCCTCAAAAGTCCCCCGCTCGTGCTTCATATAGCCCTTTGCTGTTTCGACAAGATTTGGAATCAAATCGTGCCTGCGCTTTAGCTGAACATCAATCTGCGACCAGGCATTATCAACCTGATTGCGAAGCCGGATTAAGGCATTGTAAATACCGATTATAAAAATAATCAGTAGAACAAGAACGACAGCAGTAATAATTAGTGCCAGCATAATTCCTCTCCTTTATTGAATGCATATATTGAATACATATTGTTGCTTTAATTACCCTCGTTTTTTAAGGATAATTACTGCGACAATAGCAATTACGCCAATAGCTATCAGTACCCAGTTCGAAGCACTCATGATTTACTCCTTTCATTAAAAATGTTTATCATTTGTATTCTACCCGATTTTTCTTAAGAAGCCAGACTTTTTTCCGCTTATTTCATCGCTTAACTTCTGACTTCAATTCTGCTGACTATGGCCGAACATATCAGCTAATAATCCCAGAATTTTATTATCTTTATCCAGCTCTGCTCTATTTACGATATCCTGCAGCTCACCCTTATCGAACCACAGACCATCGCCTCTGCGGCACTTATCTATAATCATATTTGGCTCGGATGAGCCAAATATGATTTTCTGCATTTTTTTATCGCAGATGGGACATTTTCTCGGCTGCTCAACGGACTTAGAGTCAGGTTTGAACGAATCGAGCATTTGCCTGGCCTTTTCCGGCTCACCCAATAGCATTTCAAGTTCACCAGCATCAAGCCAGATTCCGCCGCAATCGGTGCAATAGTCGATTTCAACATCAGCAAGCTCAAGAGTAATCATCGCATTTTCGCAAACAGGACAATCCATAAAATTCGCCACCTGCTAAATTTCTATGTGGGGGCATATTATACACCCTGCATTTTAATGTCAAGAAAAGCTTTTTGCCGATTTTATGAGGAAATTGACTGATTAAATGCCTCATTTTTCACCGTCTATAGTGCCAAATATGTGCTTGACGGTGGGAATATGCAGGGCTAATATAAATCGCACGGGCTTGGAGCCCGTGAAGACACGGCCAAGATGGCCGTGCTACGTAGAAGGGCTAAAATATGATTGTTGACTGTCATACGCACATAAATTGTATCGCCGACGATGATGCCAGCACATCTGAGCATCTCGAGGCAGCACAGACAGTAGATATCTGCTTCGTATTGGCTAACCCGGATGAATCAAGCGAAAAGGTCAATAAGAGACTGTCTGAATATGTGAACAAACATAAAGAGAAGATGGTCGGCTTTGCAGTTATAGAGCCCATCAAAGATAATGTTAGTGCAAAAAATCTAACATATATCAACAAACTTGGACTTAAGGGAACGGTTCTGTACTGCTGTCGTTGTGGTTTTCATCCGACCCACAGCAGGGCGATGCGGTTCTATGAATCGGCGCAACAGCTTGGCCTGCCTGTCTTCTTCCACAACGGTGGCTCTTTACAACCAGACGCCATTCTGGACTATGCTCAGCCATACCTTTTGGATGAGGTTGCCAGAACATTTCCAAAGTTAAAAATCATCATCGGCACTATGGGGGTGCCGTTTGTTGAGCAAACATTGTCGATGGTAGCGAAACATGAAAATGTGTATGCGGATTTGACAATCAAGCCCGGCAACGTCTGGCAAACTTACAATATCGTGGTTGCCGCACATGAGCGAAGAGTAATGGATAAACTACTTTTCGGAAGTGGATTTCCACTCAGCACTCCAGGCGAGTGCATAGAGACACTGCTCGGCTTTAATATGCTTTTAGCTGATACGAAGCTGCCAACGGTGCCGCGAGGCAGCATCCAAAGCATCATTGAGCGAAATTCGCTGGAGCTGCTTGCAATAAAACATACAGGCGAAATACTAAAAACTGTAAAAGCATAAGCCCACGTGACGCACTAACTTAAAACAGGAAAACAAGTGGCGATGGCTGAACTT
>Ga0315551_10000573_pt1 | contig 29270 bp, 28 predicted proteins | sample SalMarSW160290MG_FD_203678 | JGI IMG/M metagenome (GOLD analysis project Ga0315551, IMG submission 203678) | Salt marsh sediment microbial communities from the Plum Island Ecosystem LTER, Massachusetts, United States - Salt Marsh Sediment SW1602-90 ...
CCACCGGCGGCGGCGTCTATTACGGGCTGTTATGTGCCGACATCGCCGCCGGGGTGCTCCAGCGCTCCTTTGAGGCCGACGACTTTTCCGCTGACGCTCTGGCCGCCTACGAGGAGGAGTGGCGGGCCAGATTGAACCGTGAGCTGACTATCGGCTACTGGGCCCGGACCTTGCTGGCCAACTTAAGCAATAACAACATCGACCGGCTTTTCCGACTGGCCGGCGAAAAGGGACTTCCGGAGCTTATCAGCAACGGCAACGGTTTTTCCTTCGACTGGCACAGCCAGCTGCTGCTCAAGATGGCCGGCTCAATACTGCCTTTCTGAAAACTGTAAAACCGGGTTCTGGCTTAAGGAGACGACGATAAGTAGTCCGGGTTTTTTGCTGAAGAGGGCCAGGGAAATCTTCCAGACAGAAGGGTTACTGGCCTTACTCAGGCGGGGATTTATATTCCTGTTAGGTTACCTCTTCCGCTATCAGCGCTATTACCTCTATGAGCATACACTTGAGGAAAGAAACGAGGCTGACTTTTTACCTAAAACCAGGGACTTCACCTTTAAGATGATAACCACCAGGCAGAAGGCCGATGAGCTGGCCGCCGCCGGCCTTGACTTCGGCACACGTCATCCCAATGAAAGGAGTAAGCTGGACAATGGGGCGGTGGCCTTCTGTTTTTTCATTAACGGCGAGCTGGCCCATATCGGCTTGGTGGCCATGAATGAAGCAGCTAAAAACAGCTTCGATTCGCTTCCTTACCAGGTCAATTTTTCCGCTAGACAGGCGTGTACCGGAGGCAGCTGGACCAATCCTAGGTACCGGGGGAGGAGGCTGATGGTTTACGGCTATTTTAAGCGGTTTGAGTTTTTGCGGGAAAAGGGGTTTAAATCTTCGCGAAATGCGGTGGATGTGGGCAACATTGTTTCACAGAAGGCGCATTCCAAGTTCGGGCCTAAAATATACGCCAGAGCCCGATATCTGAAAATCATTGGCTGGAAGTCCTGGAAGGAAACACCGATTAGCGGTTCCCCGAATAAATAATCCGGCAGTGAAATGAGCCAGGCGACGATAAGGGTAGTCACCGACCCCAAGGAATTTGAGGCTCTAGCCCCGGTCTGGAACAGCCTCCTGGAAAACTGCCACGACGAGAGTTCCATGTACCTCAGCCTTGAGTGGTTGGCTACCTGGTGGCGGTATTTCGGGGAGGGGAAGAGGTTAAATCTGTTGCTCTTCGAGAGGGATGGCCAGACAATCGGGATTGTGCCGCTAATCAAGAACGAGTACCGGATAGGGCCTTTTAAGCTTGATGCCTTAGAGTCGATAACCTGGACGAGCTGTAACTATGTGGGGCTGGTGCTGCCAGAGCACCGTGATGAGATAACCGCCGCCCTGCTGGGCTATCTTAGGGAAAATTTGCACGGGGTTAGCCTTATCCTGAGGCTATCACTGATACCTGAGGATAGCCAGTTCTTGAGCGCTCTTAAAAAGAATATGGCTCCGCTAGTTAAATCTCTGGTATTTCAGGAGAGGGTGCGGACGCTGGCACCTTACATTGACCTCCCGTCGTCCTGGGAAGGATATTCCGCCTCGCTGGGGAGGAGAAGGCGGAAGGTTCTGGGCAAAGCATTAAGACATTTAGAGAGAGAGAAAAGGATGGTTGAGTTCCGACAGTATACCGCCGATTCTCTGGATGAGGGGTTAAACCGGTTCTTCGACCTGCACCAGGAGCGGTGGCATATGGTGGGATTACGCGGTAGTTTTCCTGAGTCCAAAGACAGGGAATTCCATAGAGAGGTGGCTAGGAAGTTTCTCAATCGGAACTGGCTCCACCTCTCCTCTCTGACCATAGATGGTGAGGTCGCTTCGGCACTGTTTGCTTGCATCTTTAACCAAAAGTTCTACGCCATTACCGAAGCCCGCAACATCCGGTATGCCCGGTACAGCGTGGGGCACCTGCACGGGATACAAGTGATAAAGGATGCTATTGACCGAAGGTTAAGCGAGTTTGATTTCCTGCAGGGTGATGAGCCGTACAAGTTCTACTGGACCAAGTCCGCCCGGAGGTACATGCGGGTAACTATCATCAGGAGAGGCTTTCTGCCGGCACTGCGCCTGCAGCTGCTGCGCGCCTTTCTGCGGCTCTGGGATGTAAGACAGTACAGCCTGAGGGAGATATGGGCTATATTGTCGATAAGAAGAAGGGAGAGAAGAGAACTTAAGAAGATGGGATTAGCCGGGAAGTTAGATAAGCTGAGGAAAAGCTAGGGGGCACCAGTTTTCTTATAGACCCGGCCGTAGCGCCCGTTGCCCGCCTCTAACTTTAGCAGTTTTCTCATTTCCTTGGGGGTCATAATCTCTCTTTCGTTGGCTTCGGCCAGGCGGTGGATGCGGCTGACTAGGTCGATATTATGGGCTAACTTGGTGCGGGCGGGGTCGTACCAGATATCGTCTTCCAGGCCAACCCTGACCCCGCCGCCGGCGGCGATGGCGATGGAGTTCATCATCAGCTGGTAGTCGCCCACCCCGCCCAGAGTCCAGAATGAGTCGGGGGGCAGGTCACGGATCATGACGCTGGCGTGCAGGAGGTCGGCCTGGGCGCAGGCAATGTTACCCAGTATCAGGTTGAAGTAGTGCGGCGGCTCCAGAAGCCCTTTTCCCTCCAGGTACTTGGCGTAGTTTATCATCCCCGAGTCAAAAGCCTCCAGCTCGGCCAGGACGCCGCGGCGCTTCATCTCTTGAGCCAGCGCCTGTATCATGTCAGGGGCGTTGAGGCTTACCTGCTTGTTAAAGTTCACCGAGCTTAAGGTTAGGCTGCCCATGTCCGGCTTGACCTTGCCTTCCAGCGTTAAGACCTCGGCGCGCTTTTCGAACTCGCTAAAAGTACGCCCGCTTAGAGAAACGCCGATAATCAGCTCGGGGGCGAAGCGGCGGATGCCGGCGATAATCCGTTCGTATAACTCCGCCTTGTAGGTCGGCTCGCCGGTGGCCTCATCGCGGGCGTGAAGGTGTACCATGGTGATGCCCATCTCCACCGCCTGATGCACGTCCTCTATAATCTCTTGAACGCTGACCGGGACGTGGGGCGTCATCTCCTTGGTGGGAATCATGCCCGTGGGCGTTAGATTTATTACCAGCTTCAACTTTTGCCTCCCCGTGACTGAAACATTATACCTTGTCATATTGTTACTCCCGTTGTCAACATTCTCCCTACCCTTTACCCCGGAGAGCAAAACCTTTATACTGATTCCACAAAATGAGTGTGAGCCAGCCGGAAATTCTAATCATTCTCCCCACGCTTAACGAGGAGCAAACTATAGGCCGGGTTATTGATGAAATACCCCGCTCGTCCCTGGAGGGGGCGGGGTATAAAGTTAGCCTGCTGGTGGTTGATGGCAACAGCACCGACAGAACCAGGGAGATTGCTGAAGAAAAAGGGGCCAATACTGTTATAGAGCGGCAGCGGGGCAAGGGCATCGCTGTGAGTAAGGCTCTGAGTGCGGTGGAGGCCGATTTTATCTTTATGCTCGACGCCGACTATACCTATCCTGCTGGCTATATCCCCGATATGCTGAGGCTGCTGAGCGAGCACCACGCCGTCATCGGCTCGCGGATGAGGGGGCGGCGGGAGAAGGGGGCGATGAGCCGGCTTAACCTGGTGGGCAACTACCTGCTCAGCTTGATAGCTACCGTGTTCTACGGCAAAAAGATAAGCGATGTCTGCTCCGGCTTCTGGGGTTTTAGGGGGGAGGTGATTAAGGCTTTACACTTAAGGGCTGCCGCCTTTGACCTGGAAGCCGAGATATTCGGCCAGCTGACCAGAAGGGGCTATACAATAGCTGAAATTCCCGTTGATTACCGGCGGCGCCCCAGTCCGCCCAAGCTGAGGTCACTGCGGGACGGTACCAGAATCGGCTGGGCGCTGGTAACCAGACGGTTCCGTAGGCTGGATAAGCCGGGGGAGGAGGGGGAAAAGGGATGAAAAACCCTCTGGTATCCATAATAACCACTGTCTATACGCTGGACAGATTTAAGGATGTCACCGAGCTGCTGGATAGCCTGAATGCCCAGAGCTATAAAAATACCGAAACCCTGGTTGTGGCCGAGAGGCTGCCGGAGCTGGCTGACAGCATCAAGAGTTATATTGCCGAAAAGGGTTATTCTAATATGCGGGTGCTGTTTAACGAGGGAGAGTGGGGGTTATCCTCCGCCCGCAACCTGGCTATCGGGGAGGCCGAGGGAGATATTATCGCCTTTGTTGATGATGACGCCATGCCTTTCCCCGATTGGGTGGAGTGGATGGTGAAGGTCTATAGTGAAGATAGCTCGGTGGTGGGCGTTACCGGACCTATCCTGCCCCTCTGGGAGGATGAGTCGATGAGCTGGTTCCCCCGTGAGCTTTACTGGATATTTTCCTGCACCTACTGGGATATGGACGAAAAAGTCAGGGTAAGGAACGGCTACGGCACCAACCTCTCTTTCCTCCGGGAAGCCTTCGGCTCGGGGGAGCGTTTTAAGACGGCTCTGGGGGTAAAGGGGCGGGGGCAGAAGGGGTGGCAGGAGCCGGGAGCCGAGGAGGCCGAGTTCTCGCTGAGGGTGAGGCGGAAAACAGGTAAGTACATCGTTTATCATCCCCAGGTCAGGGTGAAGCACCGGGTTTACCGCTACCGCTTCAGAGCCGGCTTTATCGCCAGACGGGCTTACTGGGAGGGCTACGCCAAGGCGATGCTTAAACGCTGGTACCGGGATGGTGGGGAGGTGGTGCTTTCAACCGAGTACGCACTGCTGCGCCGTATTTTATTAGAGCGCCTGCCGCAGACAGCCGGGCGCCTGTTCCGCCGGCCGGCTACCGCCTGGCGACAGCTATGGGCGTTGATAATGGTGCTGTCTGGCGTTGCCGGCGGTTACCTGATCTATAGTTTTTTAAGCCTTTTCCGGCGGGGGGAGTCTGGTGGCGATGGCTGAAAAAGGCACCAGATATTTCGTAACCGGCGGGGCCGGTTTTATCGGTAGCCACCTGGTGGACCGGCTGGTGGAGGGTGGTGGGGTGACCGTCTATGATAATTTGAGCTCGGGGCGGCGGGAGTTTATCAGCCGCCATTTTGACCGGAGTGACTTTAACTTTATTGAAGCCGACCTGCTTGATTTTGATACCTTGAAAGAGGCTATCGGTGGGCACGACGTGGTCTTTCACCTGGCGGCTAACCCCGATGTCAGGGCCGGTATTACCGCTACCGACCTAGATTTAAAGGCAGGCGTTATAGCCACCTACAATGTGCTGGAGGCAATGAGGCGGAATGAAATCAAGCGGCTGGTGTTTGCCTCCAGTTCCACCGTCTATGGGGGTGCCGGTATAACCCCGGTTAGTGAGGATTATGGTCCCCTCGAGCCGATATCGCTCTACGGCGCCAGCAAGCTGGGCAGCGAGGGGCTTATCTCCGCCTTCTGCCACCTGTTTGATATGCAGGGCTGGATATTCCGGCTGGCTAATATTGTCGGCTCCAGGTCTACTCGCGGCGTCATCTTTGATTTCATAAACAAGCTAAAGCAGAATCCGGGGCGGCTGGAGATACTGGGCGACGGCAGCCAGCAGAAGCCTTACCTGCATGTTGATGACTGCCTTGACGGCATGTTGTTGGCTGTGGAGAAATCAGGGGAGCCGCTTAATGTTTTTAACCTCGGCCCCGCTTCTTCCACCAGCGTGGTTGATATCGCCAGGATTATAGTGGCGGCGATGGGGCTAAAAGATGTAGATTTTCGTTATACGGGTGGCAAGGGGGGCTGGGTGGGGGATGTCCCCCAGGTGAGGTTAGATATGAGCGCCCTGGGCCGCTTGGGCTGGGAGCCTGAATATAGTTCCGGCCAGGCCGTTGAGCGGGCGGTGAGGGAGCTTATAGAGGGGGACGTTGAGAATGAGTAGGCCGGAGGTGATAATGGGGGCGCCCGTATGCCGGTGTACCGCTTTTGCCCTGGACGAGTTCCTGGCCAACCAGCGGGAAATCCAGCGGTCTTGTCCCGATAGCGAGCTGGTTCTGGCTACCGAAGAGCCTGACTTTGTCACCGAGCTTAAAGAGCGGATGGCCCGGTATGGCTTAAGGGGGGATGCCATCGCCTTTGAGCTGGTCAGGCCGGGCTACGCCCGGCACTGGTCGTGGGCGGTGGCTGGGGGGCGGGAGGCGATAAGAAAATACGCGCTACCGCGGGGGGTGGACTATCTTTTATACTTTGACACCGATATGATCTATGACCCTTCGGTTGTCACTATCTTAAAGGAGAAGATTGGGGGCTTTGACGTGGTTTCCAGCGGCTACCGGCTGCCCCGTTATGGTGGTTGGGGGTTTGGTGGCGGCTGTGTGCTGATTAACCGGAAGACGCTGGATAAAATCAGATTCCGCTGCCATGAATTTAAGAGCGGCTATGCCATAGCCGAAGACGAATGGCTGGATTTTGACCTGTTTACCGGCCACGCCCGGGTTAAAAAGGGCATATTTGTCTCCATAAGGCACTATGTAGAGGGCGGGCAGTATTATGCTATTGAGCCGCAGCCGGTGGGCTGCTTCCGCCAGCTGGCTAACCGCCCCCTGGTGAGATATATTTTAATCCGGCTGAGCCTCCTCTTCGGGCGCAATATCGCCGGCTGGCTGCACATTCGCCTTTTCCGCAGAACCAAATTCCTGCCCAGGCGCCCCAGCTAAAGCTGGCTTGCCCCGGCGGTTCGGCCAGAGTATAATCAGCACGTGCGCAAGGATATCCGCTACGTAGTCGGGCATATCCGCAGCCCCCTCTACCGCAACTCCTTTTTCCTGATGCTTAACACCGTGGTGACCTCGGGGCTGGGCTTCTTTTTCTGGATGGTGGTGGCCCGGTTTTATACCGAGGCCGAGGTGGGGTGGGGGTCGGCGATAATATCGGCTATCTCCCTGCTGGCTATGCTCAGCGTCCCCGGCTTTGGCGCCGCCCTTATCCGCTTCCTGCCCAAAGCGGAAAATCCGCAGGCTATGATTAACTCCTGCCTTACCCTAAGCGGGTTGATAGCGGTGGTGATATCGGTAATCTTTATCGCCGGGCTGGATTTCTGGTCTCCGGCGCTTGCCTTTATCAAAGGAAACCTGGTTTTTGCCGCCGCCTTCGTTTTCTTTGTCCTTGCTCAGACTCTTTACGGGGCGGTAGCTTCGGTCTTTATCGCCCGCCGGAGGGCTGATTTCACCCTGTACAAGAGCATTGTATTTTCGCTGCTCAAGATTCCGCTGCCTATCTTCCTGGTTCTCTTTTTCCACGCCTTCGGCATCGCCGCTTCGTGGGGTATTGCCGCGGCGGTGGCGCTGGCGGTTGCCCTGTTTTTCTTCGTCCCCCGGGTCCACCCCCACTATAAGCCGGTTCCCAGTCTTAACCTGAGTGTAATCGGCGGTATGTGGCGCTACTCCTCCGGCAGCTATATCGCCCGCCTCTTTAACTCCGCCCCGGCTCTGATATTGCCGATAATGGTGGTTAACCTGCTGGGGGCTGCGCAGAACGCCTATTTCTACGTCGCCTGGATGATAGCCGGGCTGCTCTTTGCCATTCCGGCGGCGGTGTCCAATTCCCTGTTCGCCGAAGGCGCCCACTTTGAGGAGGACCTGTGGGGTAACGTGGTTAAATCTCTTAAATTCGTCTTCCTGATACTGGTGCCGGCGGTTGTCCTGTTGCTGCTGGTGGGCAAGTGGTTGCTTCTCCTCTTCGGCGAGGGCTATTCCGAGAGCGGTTTGTTGTTGCTGAGGATTCTGTGTGTGGCCAGCCTGTTTGCCGGCGTAAGCATTATTTATACCACTACCCTCCGCATTGAGGACCGGATGAGGGAACTGGGGCTTATATTCGGCTTTGTAACTGTGGTCACTCTGGTCGGCAGCTATTTCATTATGCCGCAGGTGGGCCTGGTTGGCATCGGTTATATCTGGCTGGCCGTCCAGGGGGTGGTTGGCGTTTACGCTATTCTGATGATGAGGGCGCGCTATCGCGGCGCTAGGGCGTAAATCTTTTCTCAAAATACCTTGAGGCTACCGGGGTGACGAGCTGATAGGGTATGACCCCCTGCCGGTATAGCTCCAGGGCGAAGCTAAGGATTCTGGCGCTGAAATTTTTCCCCTCGGCTGATGCCTTGGCCTTGCCAAACCTCTCCTCGGCGATTCTCTGGGCATATGCCCCGGGGGCAACCTTTGCCCTCTCGGCGGCCTCAATTATTCCGGCGACCTGCTGGCTGATTTTGTCTTCCAGAAAGTGCTGGATATAGTCTTCTTTTAGCCCGGCGCGCTTCATGGAAACCCCCAGTACGCCCCCGCAGTTAGCTACAAAGTCGGGGATAATCAGGATTTTTTTCTGGAGTAGAGCCGGCTCCGCCTCGGCGGTGATGGGGACATTGGCGCCGGGGCTGATTATTCTGGCGGCTACCCGGCGGGCATTTTCCGGGGTTAGGCTGTAAGACTGGGCACAGGGGGAGAATATATCTACCTCCAGCTCAACTAGCCGGCTCTTGTCTATTTTTTCTCCCTGGTCAGATAGATTGACCACCTGACTGCCCACCCGGTCACGGAGTCTGATAAGCTCATCGATATTCAGACCTGCCTCATCATGGATTGCCCCCTGGCTGGTGGAAATAGCCACCACTCTGATTCCCCGCCCCCAGAACATCCTGGCGGCGGAGGCCCCCACACTGCCGAACCCTTCGATAGCTACCGAAGCCCCGTTTAAATCCAGGCTGATGTGCCGGGCGGCCGCCGCAGCGGCGGCAAATACAGTGATGCCGGTATAAAACCCGGACGTTTTCCAGGTTAAATCTCTGGCCTGAACTTTGAGCCCGATGGACTTGAGCATGAACCTGATATCATCGTTTGATGTGCCCAGGTCTTCAGCCGGGATATAGCGCTTGGTTTTGAGAAATGGCTCAAGCGCCTGCCCGAAATTCTTGAGTAGCTCCCGTTTCTTATTCAGCGGCATCTCCGGGTCGGCAACAATCCCTGCCTTGGCTCCGCCCACCGGCAGCCCGCAAAAGCCGTACTTCAAGGTCATTACCCTGGCAACCTGAGTCATCAATTCCGGTGAAAGGTCGGGTGACATCCTCAGTCCGCCGTGGCTGTGGCCATTGACCGTAGAATCTATCGCCAGGTATCCTTGGAGATTTGGCTCTCCTTCAATATTGACACAGATTAGTTCGCTCAAGTTACCCTCGCTTCACCGCTTTAATGGCAATATAGCGCCCGGTGAGGTATTTGATTTTGCTTCCCTCCAGCCGGTTGAGACAGGCCAGCCACTTTCTGATGGCGTTGTCCAGTTTGCCCCGGCTTAAATTACGAAGAGAGCGCTCCAGCCACCTTACCAGCCCGTCGGGGTGGGGGTAGTGGAGAATGGCCGTGTTTTCCTCAACAGTAAGCCCGATTTCCGTTAGGGAGCGTCTCAGGCGGGAAAGAGAAAGAGTCCGGCCGATGAAATAGGGGGCTAGTCCCAGTTTCATCCATAGACGGACTATGCAGTAGGGGGGGTAGGTTATATTGCCCTTGTTGTCTATGGTTAATATGAGAGTGCCGCCGTCGGCTAGTACCCGCCCCAGTTCTTCCAGCGCGGTAACGATTTCCGCCTCGGTGGGGAAATGGTCGAGGGTGGAATCGGAGATGATAAGGTCGATGGAGTTATCCCGCAGCGGGAGCTTTTTGACATCACCGCAGAGATACTGACCGGCATCTATGCCCCGGTTTTGGGCCTGGCTTCTGGCGGCGGCCACTATCTCGATGGAGACATCGATGCCGACGACATCGCTTTTGGCCGGGATGATATCAAAGAAAAACTGCTCCACGCTAAAGGCTTCGGCAAAGAGGTCTGTCTTTAGAATCCTCTGCCCGGCGGTTATCTGGGTCCATCTGGTTATTAAGTCTATGTAGGTCTTTCTCTTTTGCTCGCCGAGAAGCTCGTTGGCATAGCCCCGCTCCGACCAGCCCCTGGCCACCTCTCCCCAGTGCTCAGCTTCCTTGCTTGGCAGGCTCATTTCTTGCTGCTTGAGGAGTAGTTGCTGCCGATATCAAACCAGGGCTCGGTGAACAGGTAGCCGTGGACCTGGTCGACCTCAATAAGGTGAGAGATGAAGCTGCCCAGGTTATCCCGCTTGCCGCCGGAGCAGTACTGTTTTAAGAGAGGGAATATGCGGGGGGGGAAAATATAGCAGGCGGTGGCAATGAGGCTGGACCTGGGGTGAGCCGGCTTCTCTTCCAGCCCGGCCAGGCGGTCACCATCCAGCCGCACCACGCCGAACTGGCTGGCCCGGCTCTTATCGCCGATATCGTGGACGGCAACCAGGGTGTTATTGCCATCATAGGCAGCGATAAACTGCGATAGGTCGAACTCGAAGTAGTTGTCACCGGCTATGACCAGCAGGTCTTGGCTGATGTCCTTGGTGGTAACCCAGAAGTTGAGCGAGCCGACCGCCCCCTTTTTCTGCTTGTCACTCCAGATTGCCTCGACGCAGAGGTCTATGTCTCTATCCACCCCCTGCTGCCACTGACGGAAATCAGACTCAAACTTGAGATTGGTGGAGACCAGAATTTCTATATTCCGGGGGACCTTATCCACCAGGTGGCCTAACAGTGGCTTGCCCTTGTATTCAAGCAGCGCCTTGGATTTGTTGGTGATGAGGGGGTAGAGCCTGGTGCCAAAGCCCCCGGCCAGTATCAAGCATTTCATGGCAGCTAACAGATTACCACAGAGTGGCCTTACCTGTCCATGAGCTAGAAGCGGGGGGGGGTTGCCTTGCCCCTTAAGGGGGTTGATGCTAAAATGGTAGCAATTTAGTTTGAGAGTGACGGTTTCTTGAGTAGAGCCTCTTTAATAAAAGCTATATTACTGGTTGCTATCATTGCCTTGGCTTTCTTTATGGCTTTGTACCCCCGCCTCGATTACCCCTATCCCCTCCATGTGGATGAATGGATGCACCTGGGGCATACCACCCAGGTTCTGAATACCGGTCACCTTAACTATCCCAATCCCTTCCACGGCGGTCAGTGGGAGGTGGAGGGGCACCCGGAAACGGGCTATTATATCTGGTTCGGCACTTCGTTGCTGGCTACCGGCTCGTCCTGGCTGGTGCTGGCCCGCCTGATGCCGGCGCTGGTTCTGGGCATAATAGCCTTGGTCGCTTATGCCTGGGGCCGGAAGCGGGGCTTTGGGTTGGAAGCCGCCTTTTTCGCCACCTTCATCCACACCACAATCAGATTTCTGGGGCCGGCTTTTCTGGTGCCGGTGACTCTGGGGCTGGTCTTTTTCCCTCTGTGCCTGATACTGCTGGAAAAAATGGAAAAAGACTGGAGGCCACTGCCTTTAGTAGTGGTTAGCTTAGCTTCGTTGTTTCTCATTCACGGCACTACTGCTGTCGCCGTGGGCTTTGTCCTGGTGATTTACCTCCTCTTTTACCTTGTCCTTTCCAAGAGCCCATTCCGGCAGACGCTGCCGTCTCTTACCTGCATACTGCTTATCCCGTTTTCGGGTTTGGTTATCTTTCTGTGGAACCGGGCGTTTGTGCTGAGGGAAATCCAGAACATTATGAACGCGGAGAAGATACCCCTGCCGGCTATTCCTATTCCCCTGCCTCAGCTGGGTTATATAATGATAGCCCTGGCTGTTATCGGTTTTGGCTTTCTGATAGCCAGGGGCGGCTGGCGTAACTACGCCCTCCTGGTACCTACCGTTATCCTGCTTTTCTTTGTGCAGTTCTACCGGCAGTGGTTTGAAGTGGGCCCCGATATCCTTTATGAAAGGGGCTGGCTCTACGTTATGCTCCTGGTGGCTTTTATTGCCGGCTATGGCTTGAGCCAGCTCCGCCAGCTGGGGCTTGACTTCTTTAAGCGGTGGCGCTGGGGGGCGCTCCCGGTCTATGTGGCCCTGGCGGTGGTGGTGGTGTTTGCCCTGGTTCTTAGGATGGATGGTTACGCTAAAGAGGATTATTATCACGTGGTTAATACCCCCACCTATCATGACTTTAAGTGGATAGGTGAAGAGCTGCCTCAAGACTCTGTCGTTCTGCTTAACCCCTACGTCGGCTGGTCTCTTGTCCCCATAAGCGGGGGGCAATATGTTTATACCGCCCAGGCCTACCCCTGGGGAGTTGAGGAGGCGATAGAGATCGACCAGTTTTTTAGGGCGGGTGCCCCTGATACCGAATATATCAGGGAAAGAAACGCAAACGTTCTTTACAGCCCGTTCCCGCTGAATAATCCCGACCTGGTGGAGGTACGAGAAGGGGTATATATCTTGAGGGAGGGGAGTTAGCGTGGACCTGCTGGCGGTGGTCGTTGTTTCTCTGGTTCTAGTGCCCCTGGCCGTTTTCTGTGGGGGAAGCCCGGCGAGCCTCGTCCTGGGGCTGATCTTTGCCCTTTTCTCTCCTGGCTATAGCCTGGTCGCGGCCATCTTTCCCAAACGTGATGACCTTGATATCGTCCGGCGCCTGGCTCTGGGCTTCGGTCTCAGCATTGTCGTGGTACCGTTAGTAGGCGTTGTCCTTAACTTTACCCCCTGGGGTATCAGCCTCTATCCGGTGCTGATAGCGCTTCTGGTTTTCATTATCGCTGCGTCAGCTGTCGCTTACTACCGCCGGCGCCGACTGCCTCCGGAGGGGCGCTTTGAGCCCCGCTTTCGCTTCTCGCTGTCCGGGTTCCGGGGCAGGCAGCACCTCTGGGATAAGGTCCTCCTGATTCTGCTGGTGGTGGTTATCATCGGGGCTATCGGCACGCTGGTCTATGTAGCCCGGCCACCCGATACGGGGGAGGCATTTACCGAGTTTTACATGCTCGGTCCCGAGGGGAGGGCGGACGATTACCCCGACGTGATTGTTCTGGGGGAGGAGGCAACGGTGACCCTGGGCATAGTAAATCACCAGCAGGAAATAGCTGACTATCATATCAGGATAGTTATCGGGGAGCAGGATGTGGGGGGGGTGGCCACGATTACTCTGGCACACGAGGAGGAGTGGGAGCAACCGGTTAGTTTTGCTCCTACTGAGGTTGGTGAGGCGCAGAAGGTTGAATTTCAGCTCTACTGGGGCTCGGAAAGCAAAGCCTACCACACCCTCGACCTGTGGGTTGACGTGGTAGGCAGTCAGTAACCTAGCCGGCTGAGGCAAAGCATACCAACGCTTCAACCGTTATTTATTCAGTTTGACCTTCGGACGGAAAAAGGGCTTGAAGTTTAATTACTTCCCGATGCGGAACATCTTGGTCCCACATACCGGGCATACACCCTGGGTTGCCGGCTTACCATTCTTCATGGTTATCTGCCTGGCATCCTTCATGTCCCTTTTGGCTCGGCACTTCACACAGTAAGCTTGCATCGGCTAACCTCCTTTGTGATTACTAAAACGATAGACCATTCTTACCTCGATGTCAATAGGTTTTTCGTTCAATTTTTTCTTTTTTAAGTTTATTTAGCCTTTACTTCAGGCTGATATTTTGTTAATCTGTTTAGTAGTGCCCCCTGTTGGTTAATAAAAAGAAGCCCCCAATGAATAATTTTGTGCCGTTCATGAGAGTATTCGGCGCCCAGTGCCGTAAACCCAGCGGCTGGCTCGGCGGGTTGATGGGCCCCCTGATGAATTGGAGACACCGCCCTTTAAGCCGCTGGACGATTGAACTGATGGGTATCCAGCCGCATAGTTCCATACTGGACATTGGCTGTGGCGGCGGTATGACCATCAAGGAGATGGCCAGGCTCGCTACCAGCGGCTTTGTCGCCGGAGTCGATTATTCTGAAGTTATGGTGCGGCAGGCGCTAAAGCGTAACGCCGCCGCCGTGGGAGCTGAGCGTGTGGCTATAAAAAGGGGTGACATCTCTAATCTGCCTTTTGAGGATGCAATCTTTGACCGGGCTTGCGCTATTGAGTCCTTCAATTACTGGCCGGAGCCGGTGGCCGGACTTAGGGAAGTGTACCGTGTTCTGAAAGACGGGGGGCTGGTGGCCATTACCACCGCCTGGAATAAGGATATGGATGACCAGCCGAAATACGCCGCCATGGCACAAAAGATGCGGTTTCCGCTCTATGCCGGTGCTGAGATGGTGGCCATGCTCACCGCCGCCGGTTTCTCTAAAGTACAGTGCCGGCTTAAAGATGGCCAGGGCTGGCTCTGTACCGTGGGCGTTAAGTAGGCAAAATTTTTTAAAAATAGATTGACAATTGTGCCGATAAGGGCTAAACTCAACTCCGAAGATGTGAAACCGGCCGGCATTTTAGCTTAAGGCCGGGGAAGCAGGTGAGTGATATGGAAGAAGTGAGCAGTGAGGTCAGGCAGGGGACTGAAGGGGGCAACGGTGTTATTGCTGAGCACAAGCAGAGGCTCGCCGAGGCTATTGAGACCGAGTTCAGGAAGGTAAAAGAGGGGGCGGAGCAGGAAGCGGCTTATATTATCGCCGGCGCTCGGGAGAAAGCGGAGCGGATTATCGCCGAGGCTGAGGCCGAGGCGGAACGGGTTACCGGCGGGGCCAAGGCCAAGGCGGAGGAGGAAGTAGCCAAGCTTGTCGCTGAGTCGCGGAGTAAGGCTGAAGAGGCTATAGCCGAGTTCGAGGAGGTGGCCAAGAGAAAGGCGGAGAAGGAGGCGGCCAAGGTTGTTGCCGAGGCAGAAGAACTGACGGCGCAGATGGCTAAGGAGGCTGAGGCCAAGGCCAGGAAGGAGGCCGAGGAGGAGAAGCGGCAGGAGGTGGAGCGCCTTGTGGAGCAATCCAGGGAGAAGGCAGCCGATGTTGTGGAAAGAGCTAAACGTGAGGCCGAGGAGGAAGCCACTAGGATAGTGGCTGAGGCGCAAAGTAAGGCGGAACAGGCGGCCAGTAAGGTGACCGAGGAGGCCAATCGGGAAGCCCAGGAATCGGCTAGGGCTGTTGCTGAGTTGAGAAAGCAGGTGGAGAAGGAGGTTAGGGAGGTTAAGCAGAGGGCGCAGAAGGAAGCCCAGATGATTCTTAAGAGTGCCAGGGAGGTGGGGCGGAAGGAGGCTGAGGAGAGGTGGGGTAAGATTGTCACTGAGGCTAAACAGAAGGTGGACCGGGAGACCAGTGAGGCAATAGAGAAGGCGAGGAAGAAGGGGGAGGCGGAGGCGGCCAAGCACATGGCGGATAAAAAGCGGCAGGCGGAATGGGAGGCGGCTGAGACTGTGGCTGAGGCTAAACGAATGGCCGAGCAGATTACCTCTGAGGCCAGGGCTACCGCCAGGAGGGCGCTTGAGGATTCCAATAAGCTTATCGCTGCCGCCCATGAGAAGGCTCAGGGTATTATCGAAGGGGCTCAGGAGGCAGCTGCCCAGGCCAAGGTGATGATGGATAAGCTGGAGAAATCAGAGGGATAGAGACTAACCAGACGGGTATTCTTGATCGGGGGCGAGGGATTCGCCCCTTTTTTGTAGGTGGGGGGTGGTAAAGCTTTAGGCAGTGGGCAGGACCTGGGCAATGTTGTCCAGTAAGTCTTGCGAGTTGAAGGGTTTGGTGATATAGCCGTCGGCGCCTATCTCTTTACTGAGTTGTAGGTTGAGTTTGAGGTCTATGGCGGTGAGTATGATGATGGGGATTGACCTGGTGGCCGGCTCTCTCTTTAGCACGTAGCAGCTGGTGTAGCCGTCCATTTTGGGCATCATGATGTCCATCAGGATGAGGTCTGGTTTTTCCGCACCGGCTATTTCTACCGCTTGTCCCCCGTCTTCGGCTTCGACAACGGTGAAATTCTTCTTCAGCAGGGTGCGCAGCAGCTTTCTGACGTTGGGCTCATCGTCAACTATGAGTATCTTTCTTTTATGGCCGGAGCTGGTGTTCTTGTTGATTTTCCCGCTCATTTTTGGCTCACCTTGCTTTTTTAGCCTTTAGGCGTTTGCTGGTGGCGGCCTGGCCGTTTTTCATCACCGGCAGGGCGGCACTTATCTTGAGGAAGGCACGGGCCACCACCGGGTCGAACTGGGTATCGACGCATCGTTTGATTTCTCTCAGGGCTTCCTCCACCGGCATTGCCGGGCGGTAGGGGCGGTGAGAGGTCATGGCGTCAAAGGCATCGGCTACCGCCATGATCCTGGCCCCCAGGGGTATATCTTCTCCGGTTACCGTCTGATTGAGTCCGGCGCCATCGTAACGGTCGTGGTGGTGCTCAATCATGGCGACGACTCTGTCGTTGACCACCGGTTTTACGATACCAGCCCCGATCTGGGTGTGAATCATGATATGTTCGTACTCGACGGGGGTAAGTTTTTCCGGCTTGTTCTGAATGGACTGGTCAACGGCAATCTTGCCCACGTCGTGCAGCAGGCTTCCCCAGCGCAGGTCTTCAATTTCGTCCTTGGCTAGGCCGAGCTCTTTTCCGATGGCCAGGGCAATCTTGGTCACCCGCCGTGAATGGCCGGCCGTATACTTGTCTTTGGCTTCCAGAGCGAATACCAGTGCCTCGATGGCTCCCAGAAAGAGACGGCGAATCTCTGCCGTCTGCTCATCTACCTTTTGCTGGAGGCGTTCCTGATACTCCCTGATCTCCAGCTCCAGTCTTCTTTTCTCCAGGGATTTGTCGGCACTGATGACTACCTCTTCCAGATTGAAGGGCTTGCAGATGTAGTCGTCGGCTCCCTCCCTCATGCAGTTTATGGCGTTAGCGGCGTCGGTAATGGCCGTGGCCATAATTACCGCCGTATCCGGGTATTTGGCCTTTATCTCCGGCAGCAGCTCTATGCCCGATTTGCCCGGCATCTTGATATCAAGAATCATCAACTCGGCGGGACTGGCTTTCATCTTCTCCAGCGCCCGCTCGGCGCTTTCCGCCTCTTGGCAGGCATAGCCGGCTTTGGCCAGCTTATGGTTTAGCAGCCTCCTGATTCCCGCCTCATCATCAACAAGTAGTATTTTCTCTTGCTTTTCCATCTTTACACTTTTTTACGGTGAGGCGAGGGCTTGGGCCATCTTTATCACCGACCTTAACTCGTCAAGGGTGAATGGCTTGGGCAGAAACGGCCGGCTGGTTTCCTCCAGGAAGGTTTTAATTTCTTCGTTGACTACGTCTCCGGTGGTGAATATCACCCGATTTGTCATCTCGGAGCCAGTCTCTTTCAAGTACTGGTAGAGTTCAATGCCGTTCATCCCCGGCGTCCTGATGTCAATGAGGCACAGGTCGTACCTATTCCCCTTTACGGAGAGTCGGGCTTGAGCCGATTTCCCATCGGCGGCTACATCTACTTCGAAGCCTTCCGCCCCCAGTGCCCTGATGCACATCCTGGCTATGGACGGTTCGTCTTCTACTACCAGACTCCTTTGCTGCTGGCCGTTACCTTTTACCATGCCTTTCCCTCCTTGCGTCTGAGTTACCGTCGAGTGGTAGCTCCACCACGAAAGTAGCTCCCTCATTTACTGCGCCTTCAGCGTATATTCTGCCGCCGTGCCCGGCTACTATCCCGTGGCATATGCTCAAGCCTAAGCCCGTCCCCTTGCCCACCTCTTTGGTGGTGAAGAAGGGGTCAAAGACGCGCCTTAAGTTTTCTTTGGCAATCCCCGGGCCGTTATCGGTGATAGTAACCTTGACGGTATGGTTGTTGCGGCCGGTGGTGATGACCATTTTGCCTCTGCCGTTGGCTTCCAGCATGGCCGATTCCGCGTTGACGATGAGGTTGAGGAATACCTGCTGCATCTGGAAGTAGTCGACCATGATTTCGGGGAGGTCGGCGGCAAACTTCTTTTCCAGCTCAATATTGTTTACTTTGTGCTCGTAGGAGCGCAGTTTCAGCACGTCTTCCAGTATGTTGTTGAGCTGGCTTAGTTGCCTCATCGGGGCGTGCTTGCGGGCAAACGTCAGCAGGTTTTTGACTATGGCCGAGGCACGCTGGGCTTCGCTGTAGATAGTGCCTACATCTTCCTTGAGATTTTGGGAGATATCTTCCTCCAGGAGTAGCTGTGAGAAGCCGATGACACTGGTCAGCGGGTTGTTGAGCTCATGGGCGATGCCGGAAGCGAGCTCGCCGATGGAGGCTAAGCGGTCGGTGAGCATTAGCTGTTCCTCCATCCGCTTGCGTTCGGTGATGTTTTTGTTTATGCCGACATACCCCTTGAAATTGCCGTCACTATCGAAGGTGGGGATGCCGCTGATTTCAAATAATATGGGATTACCGTCTTTATGGAGATGGGTAATTTCAAAGCCGAAGAACGGCTCCCGCTTGGCATTGATTTCTTTGAAGCGTTTAAGCCACTCCCCTTTTTCCGCTTTTGATATAAGGTCAAGCGTTCTTATTTTGCCGATTAATTCTTTGGCCTCATACCCCAGAATGTCCTTAATCTTGGGGCTGACAAAGGTAAATATTCCCCTTTCGTCGGCTTCCCATATCAAGTCGCTGGTGGCTTCCGCCAGGTTTTTGTATTTCTTCTCGGACTGCCGCAGTGCTTCCTCTACCTGCCTGCGCTTGGTGATGTCAACCCAGTTGCTGAGCAGGTATTTAAACTCGCCGTTGTTCATCACCGGTATCGAGGTTATCTTGACCCAGAAGCGCTCGCCGTTCTTCTTCTGAAAAAGCTCTTCGGCTCTCTGGTCTCCCTGGCGCATGGCTTTCCTGAAGCCTGTGATGGTTTTCTTGAGTGTTTCTTGCGTCCAGTAGGGGTAGGGGGCTTTCTTGCCGATAAGCTCCGCCGCCGAGAAACCGGTGAGCTTCTCCAGCGCCGGGTTTACGTATCTTAGTGAGCTATCGGAGTTGATAACGCTTATGGGGTTGGGGGAGTTAGCCAGCAGGCTGGAGCGAAATTCTTCGCTATCCCGCAGCGCCTCTTCCGCCCGCTTGCGCTCGGTTATGTCCAGCGCCACCTCTAATAGGCCCGTGATGATGCCGTTTGCATCTCGCATTGGATAGCCTTGAATGAACCACGTCCTGCCATCGGGGGTGGCTATTTTGGCGTCATGCGGTTTGCCAGTTTGGCGTGCTTTGGCCACAGGGCAGCCTACACATGGTTTGTTCCGCTGAGACCATACCTCATAGCAATGTTTTCCCACCAGTTGCTCGGGGGGCAGGTTAACCGATTCAGTGGCGATCTTGTTAACCCATAGCATATGGTGCTCGAGATCCTGAAATATCACAATCTCTGACATGCTGTTGAGAATGTCGGCCTTTTCCTGTTCGGCTCTTCTGAGCGCCTCCTCCGCCTTTTTACGCTCGGTGATGTCCCGGCACACGCAGAATATCAGCTTCTGCCCCGCACATACGGCCCCGTTGGTGCTGATTTCAACGTCAATGATTGAGCCGTCCTTGCGGCGGTGATAGGTTTTGAAGTTGTCACCGGCTTCGTCAACACTCCGGACCATATCGAGCAGTTGCTCGCGGGACCACTGGGTATCCCAGTCCCACACGTGGAGTTCACGGACTTCCTTTGGTGTGTATCCCAGCATCTCGGCAAATTTCTGGTTGGCCTCGTATACTTTGGCGTTCTCATCGAGGACAACGATTCCGTCTATTGACTGGTCGACTAGGATACGCCGGCGGGTGGCTTCATCGGCCAGCGCCTGCTCGGCCTGTTTGCGCTCGGTGATATTCCTGCCGATCTCAAGACAGGAAACAATATTTCCCCGGGAGTCTCTAATGGGATTGGCCGTATTCTCCCAGAAGATAACCTCACCCGAAGGCGATACCCGTTTCCTCTCTACGGTGTGGGACTTGCCGTCCTTAAACACCTGTTCTACCGGGCAGCCATCGCATATACTGTCCCTGCCTTCATAGACCCGGTAGCACTTCTCCCCGATACGGCTGCCATCAGAACTTATTCTCGACGGTTCGTTCTGATAGACAATGTTATAGTCTTTATCCTGTATGGTGAGGGCATATTCCAAGGAATCTACTAACGATTGCAGCCTGCTCTTCTCGGTGTGGAGTGCCTCTTCGGTCTGTGTGCGTTTGAGGACCAGCCTGGCCACCAGGTAGGTGGCACAGATACCGGCTAGCAGCACAAAGAGGGCATCGATTAAGGGGCGCATCCATGCCGGTGAGGCGGGCAGTGCGCTGGTCACAAAGGCTGGGGCATTAAACATATCGCTTAGCCCGGCAATAACACTGGCTATGCCGAAAGCACAGGCGAAGATGATGACTGGTGTGCTTGCCATGGTGTGCTTGATTTCGGCTGATCTCATCTATCTACCCTATTCCTCACTTGATCTTGATCTTGTTGGATTCGCCGGTAATTCGGCCGATATCGTGGTCAGTGAACAACCTCCAGCCACGCCGGTCCCGGTGAGATACGTCATCAAGGATGCCTCTCCTTAGCCAGCGGAATAGTGTCGACCGGCTTATGCCAGCCAGGGAACATACCTCGGCGGTTCTATAATAGGTTTGGCCATTCATGTTCACTGTCATCGTTCTATCACCCCTCTGACTATCTGTGTGACTATGTCCAAGCCGTGTCAATTATGTTCGCCTTATGGCGAATTTGCCATCACCCAAAGGTACGGATGAGGGCACTATTTAGTCCCGGTACTTTGGTCATAGTCAGTGGGTGTGATTACTTTACTATTTTGGGGTATTGACAAGTACATAAATGAGAACTAAACTCAAGTCACAACACATAAAACGACCTTAAAATAATATAGCGGTTTAGGGGATAAGGCGATAAAAGAAGGGCACCGGGACCGCTAAGTGATGGGCGGTGGCTGTTGCCCTTTTTGATTGTTTTGAGGAAACAGTTTTGATTGCGTGTGAGTCAGTCAATTAGAGTCAGTCAATTAATTAAATGAATGTGAGGTTGTTAACATATTGCCTTTTCATCCATATTACTACGGTCTAACGCCCCCCGCCTATATTGACCCGGGGACGGGCAGTCTGATGATTCAGGTGCTCATAGCTGTTCTAATTGGGGGATTGGTTTCAGCCAAGATATTCTGGGGCCGGATTAAAACTTTCTTCAAAGGCTTATTTTCTAGGAGATCAAAGCAGATAAAGGACGATGACTAGCCGGGTTAACTCAGGCTCGTTCCGTGATCCAAGCGGGTTCCTTTTCTGGCAGGATGGTTCGCTTTATCGACAGGTAAATACCACTTACAGGGACAACTACGAACACCTGATGAAATCTGGGCTCTATGAAGCCCTGACTACCGATGGTTTGCTGATTCCCCATGAGGAAGTTGATATCGAATTCCCGCAACCTGACCTTGCCTCTAATGTAATAAGACCTGAATTGATACCGTTTATATCATACCCCTATGAGTGGTGCTTTAGCCAATTGAAAGATGCCGCGCTGACTACGCTCAGAATTCAGAAGATCTGCCTTGATTTCGGCATGTCTCTTAAAGACTGCAGTGCTTACAATATACAGTTCAGGAAAGGTAGACCTGTGCTCATCGATACACTTTCCTTTGAAAAGTATCACGAGGGACAACCATGGGTTGCCTATAGGCAGTTCTGTCAACATTTTCTAGCGCCTTTGGCGCTGACGAGCTACAGGGATACCCGCTTAAACCAGTTGCTGCGGATTTACATAGATGGAATACCCTTGGATTTAGCAAGCTCGCTTCTACCGTTTCATACCTACTTAATCTTCTCCCTGCTTTCCCACATCCACCTTCATGCCAGAAGTCAAAAACGTTTCGCCAGCAAAACTGTGGATACAACGCGTTACGAAGTTAGCCGCCTCTCTTTTCTGGGCATTGTTGATAGCTTGGAATCTGCTATCAGGAAGCAAAAATGGCAGCCCCACAGTATGGAGTGGGCTGATTATTACCAGGACACCAATTATTCCTCGGATGCGTTTGTGCATAAAAAGCAAATTGTAGCTGAGTTCATAGACAAAATTGACCCCGGAAGCATCTGGGATCTCGGCGCAAACGTGGGGGTGTTCAGCCGTATTGCCAGCGATAAGGGGATACCGACCGTCTCCTTCGATATTGACTCTGCAGCTGTTGAGAACAGCTACCTAGAATGCGTCAGGAGGGAGGAAACTAATATTCTTCCTTTGGTGCTTGACCTGACTAATCCAAGCCCCGGTATTGGCTGGGGAAATGAGGAGAGGTTGTCCTTAGCGGAGCGTGGTCCAACTGACTGCGTGCTTGCCCTTGCTCTGGTTCATCATTTAGTTGTTTCCAACAATGTGCCTTTTAATAGAATTGCTGAGTTCCTCGGCGACATTTGCAGGTCGCTTATCATTGAATTCGTTCCCAAGTCCGACTCACAAGTTCAGAGGCTTCTAGCGACCAGGGAGGATATCTTTCCAGATTATACCCAGCAATGTTTCGAGAACGAATTCAAGAAGTATTTCAGGATAGAGAGTAGTGCGGGAATCAGAGATTCTCAGAGAACTCTGTATCTAATGCGAAAGCGCTGAGGACAGGTAACCTATGAATCTCAAAGATAGAATATTTTCTTCCGTTGCTGTATCGGCATTCTTTGTTTTTGCAGCTTTTATTTTTGCGCCCAGTCAAATGTTTTTAACAAATGTACAAGAATTTAATGTTCTTTATTTTGAATTACTGGGCTATCTCTTTATAGTAGCGCTACCCTTCTTTGTGATAGTGATGTTGATAGCCTTCTTACCGAAGAATCTGGTTGCTCATCAAAAAATAGTTGCGTTGTTACTGGCATTGTCCTTTTTATTGTGGCTTCAGGGTAATATCTTGGTCTGGAATTACGGATTACTAACTGGTGGCGAGATTGATTTTAATATCTATTTTCTAATTATCGATGCAGTAGTATGGGTTACGGTTATTATTTTGGTACTTATGAAATCCGCCTTTTTTTATAAGCATGTTAAATTTGTTAGTTGCCTCTTCATCGCTGTTTTGATAGCAATCTCACTTTTTACCTACCTCCGAACGGACATACCTGATTCAAATCGATATGAAGTTGATGTAACCAATGAGTTTACTTTCTCGGAAGAAAAAAATGTAATCATATTGGTGCTCGATACATGTCAATCTGACGTGTTTCAGAAAATAATTGATGAGGATGAATCTTATAAGGATATTTTTGATGGGTTTATATACTACCGCGATTCGCTCTCCGGCTTTCCAAGTACATATGCCTCCGTACCAAATATTTTGACTAGCCAATACTATGATAACTCTGTCCCGTTCTCTGATTTTTTGGAAAGAGCGTTTATTTCGCCTAACTCTATCCCTAAAGTTCTGATAGATGAAGGATTTGAAGTGGATTGTTTTATGCACCCGATGTATTTAGACAAAAGGGTCATGTCTAATGTAAAAGAGAGGGAGGGGGTTGAAGCTGCCACTCTCATAAAGATATATGACGCCGCATTATTTAGATATGTTCCGGACTTTTTAAAAATATATATCTATAACGATGGAAGATGGTTTTTAGAGAACCTTGTTCCTCACAGACTGGGTGTATCCAGCGATAGGATACCGGTTAGCGTGCCGCAAATAACCTTTGACGAAAAGAGCTTAAAATTTGAGGACGTCGCTTTTATCAATGATATGCTGACCTATTCAACTACTGTAGATGAGGGATGTATTTTCAAATTTTATATGTTGAATGGGTGTCATACACCATATTTGCTCAATGAGAAACTGGAATACGAAGAAATGGAAGGTATCGATGGATATACAAGACAAGCCGAAGGAAGCCTGCAAATTGCCAAGATATTTCTAGATGAACTGAAGAGATTAGGTGTATGTGATAACTCTATGATATTTATTGTTGCCGACCATGGTATTATGGCGGGAATGGAGTATATGCAGAAAAACGCAAATCCATTATTTCTAGTTAAGAATTTTAATGCTAAGGGACAGATGACAGTTTCGGATGCCCCTGTTTCTTTGTCAGATATACCCAAGACAATATTCTCAGAACTCGGCTTAGAGGGTGATTTTGTTGGAGAGTCAATATTTGATCTCAAGGACTCGGATTTACGTGAACGAAGGTTCTTGTACTATCAATGGGATTATGCTGGTTGGTCTAAAGACTATCTGCCAACAATGAAAGAGTATATTGTTTCGGGTCATGTCTGGGAAAGCGAAAGTTGGCAATACACTGGCCGCGAATTCACTGTTGGCTTCGTTGAAAGACCATTATTGGAGTGGGGGGACGGGTTTTTTACGTTGGAGGGAACAATAGATAATACCTGGCGTTGGTGTTCCTCAGAGGGAACACTGATAATAAATAATACCTCGGATAAAGACAGAAAATTCATAATGATTGCCGATTTTTCTACAGGACATCCCGAGCTGTCTAATTTTAAAATTGAGAGTACCCTGTTTAATGAAGACCTAAAAATTAACAATTCCGGCTATCATTATGAAAAAGAGATTGTAATCACGCCAGGCAGTCATGCCATTAGGTTTAGTTGTGATGCCGAGAGGGTTGATGCGCCGGCTGATCTAAGATATTTAGTATTTCGTATAGTAAATTTTCAGATGGTTGAAGTCGAATAAATATCAGGTATTTTAAGTGTAATAAAAATGTATGTGAAAGCAGGTGATAGTTCTACCTACTGTACACTATGGTGGGCGGTAGAGGACTCGAACCTCTGACCCCCTGCGTGTAAAGCAGGTGCCCCTGTGCGGTTTCAATTAGCCTTGAGTCAAGGGCATCCCAAAGCTGCTGGAAGGTAGGAGAATCTGGTAAAACAGGTGCCCTTTGTTTCATACATTTACCTCCTCATATTGTATTCATTCACCTTATTGGAGCATAGCCCTGGTAATACTACAAATCAAGTGGAAATGCGTAGTTCTTTGGGTAATTCTTGGAAGGGATTTGGCTCTTGGAGGTAACAAAAAGTGTTTTTTACACAAAAGCCTCTCTTGTGTCTTAGGTCACAAGACAAGCGATTGTGCAAAGTAGAGAGGAAATATATCAATCAAAAAGGCGGGATGCCACTTGCCCGATTACAGCTGAGGCCACCCACACGGGAGGGGGGAGAAATACATTTAAACCAGTTGGAAAGAAGCTTAAAACCACTGGTACCTCAGTTTCCCCTGGCAGAGCCCGCCCACCACGTAATCTTAGTAACGCCTTACCGCCTCTTGAAGTTCCTTCAAGTAAGCGCAGGATATTTACTCCTTTTGTATATTTATATACATCGTAGTACGGCAGGGGGCGACTTGCAAGAGTAAATTTTCTATGATGTCATAGATATTAGTTAGAAAGCGGGGTTGCTTCTCCTGCGGAGAACGCTTCGGTTGGCACCGAAAATGTTTCTCCGGCTAATGCAATAAATTTATTAGCGATTGGGGGTAAAATAACATCCCTGCGGACAAGAACTTCCACTCCCACCTGTATATCGTCAACAAGGTGAAGTATCTTCAGCCGGCCCTCAGAGACCTCTTTTTCGACGTTCCTCATATAGTAGAAACTTATGCCCTTTCCATCCTCCACCAGACTCCTGCCCCATTCTATGCTATCCACTTCCACAGCTATAAGTGATGACGTATTAAACCCCTTAGCCTTAAGCTTTTCCAAAATAATCTGTCGCGTAGCTGATGTTTCCGGCCCCAATATCAAGGGATAATCACAGAGGTCGGCCAGTTCTATTTGCTCCTTCTGAGAAATAGGGCTGGATGGAGAAGCAACAAGCGCCATCCTTTCCGCCTCCGAGAGAGCTATGCACCTCAATTCAGGACTGGCATAGTCCCGGCTTACCACAATACCGAGGTCGAGCTGGGAATTCAAAACATCCTCAGTGACTTTGAAGGAAGGGGCATTTTCAACGATGAGCTTTACATGGGGGTAGAACTCTCTGAATCGGGCGGCTGTCGAGGAGAAGCTAGAGCTGAAGGTGAGGGCTATGCCAACACGGAGGCTGGCCTCTTTCAGGTCCTCAACAAACCTTTCGGCATTAATCAGCTGCTGGTAGATTTGCTCGGAGTATTTGAAGAGACCTTCCCCGGCATGAGTAAGGAAAAGCTTTTTCCTCTTTATCTCTAGGAGCTTGGCGCCGACAGATTTCTCAAGGGACTTAATATGATAGGTTACGGTTGGTTGGGACAGGAACAGCTTCTCGGCAGCGGCGGTTATGCTTTTTTCACTAGCAACAAAATAGAAGACTACGAGATTATGAACATCCAGCTTTGGGGCACGCATTGTGATTTCTCCACTCCGCTTGACTCCAAGCCTCCTTGCCTGTTCCGGTAAAGTGCTAATTTTGGAATTCGGGGCTAGAACAAATTACTCGTCTGTCTCACAAGGTAAAATCTATGATATCATAGAAAATTTATTCTTGCAACTCGCCCCCTGCCGTACTACGATGTATACGAATAGCCCAGCCTCGAAGTCTCACTATACGGAGACCGACTACAATATCCTAACGAAGAGGAGGGAAAGATATGTGAGATTCTATGGTACCAAAACTAAGAAGGAGGTTAAATAATTGAACAAAAAACTGTTGCTAATCCCGTTAGCATTATTATTAGTCATCAGCCTGGTGGCTATCGGCTGTCCGACAACCCCAACAACAACAACTCCACCAACGACGAAACCACCAACGACAACACCGCCAACAGAGACAACCAAACCGCCCCCCGCCGATATAGATACCAGAGATAGCATCGTTATTGGCCAGGCAGTTTCTCTCTCAGGCTCAAATTCTATAATTCATCTGCCGGGAGCTTTTGTACCCCAGAGTTTGTGGGTTGAGCAGGTCAATGCCGATGGCGGTATATATCTTGCGGACTATGGCAAAAAACTGCCTGTCGAGTGGATCCAGTACGACGATAAAAGTGACCAGGGCACCATGGTGAGGCTACTGGAAAAATTGATTTTAGAGGATAAGGTTGACTTTGTATTCCCACCCTGCAGCACCTCATGGCTCTTTGCTGCCGCACCTGTCGCCAATAAGTATGGATACATACTAATGGGAGCCGAGGGTGGTGCGGAAAGCCTTACGAAAATAACTGCGGATTTGCCCTACGTCTTTCTCGTCTTGAATTACTCTGCCACCCAGATGCCAGTTTTGGCTGACCAGTTTAAGGAGTGGGGTATAAAGACGGTGGCGATAAGCTTCCTCGAAGACCTCCACGGCGTGGAGTACTCAAACAGGGCAATGGCAGAATTTCTGCCGAGGGGAATTGAGGTACCTGTGCTCAAGAGCCACCCCTTTGAGGTTCAGGACATGTCACCAATACTAAAGGCGGCTCAGGATGCTAACGTCGATGCCTTTTGCTCTATGAGCTATCCCGGCCAGAACATCCTTACCACCGCTCAGGCGATTGAGCTTGGCTACAACCCGAAGGTCTTCTTCGAAACCGTTGGGCCCTTTGCCCTCTGGTTCAGAGACATTTTCACCGCCCCGGCGATTGAGGGACTGATGGGTGGTGGTGCCTGGAACACCAAGAGTTCTCCCGCAGCCAAAGAGTTCTATGATATGAGCATCGACCGCTTTGGTGAAGAAGGGATTGATATGTGGGGGAATCTATACTATTGGGGTTCGTTGCAGTTCTTCCAGCAGGCTATCGAGAAAGCTGGAAACCTTGACCAGGCGACAATAAGGGATATAATGGCTACGGAGACTTTCGAAACAGCTTTGGGGCCGACCTGGTTTGATGAGAACCAAAATTTGGCAGAGGAATGCCATCCCGGTGAGATTGGCCAGTGGATAAACGGAGAGTGGGAGGTCATCTTACCCAAGGATAAGGCTACCGCAGAACCAATATTCCCCAAGCCAGCGTGGCCGACGCCTTAGCCTTAGACGTTATTGAGTTTTTATCAGTAGCGGTAAATAATTAGCAGGCTGTCTAGAAAGGTTGACTACTAGGTAGATAACCTAGCGTAGTATGTTTTGCCTTCCTAGGCAGCCTGTAATAACAACGGCCAAGTCAGGCAGCCAGGTGATACCTCTAGGCAGAGCAATTACGGAGTTAGGCGTTGAGATTAAACTAACTCTACTTAGTTCAGGAGGTTGATTATGGAGATGCATTTAATCAAAAGAGACCTGTCCATATTTGACAAGTTCGATTTCGAAAGAAAGCCGGTAGCAGTCAAATATATGCTCAATAAACCGGAAGGAATTGAGAGGATAAAGAAGCCGGTAGCTCTTTGCGAGATGCTGAGAGAGGCCCAGGAGGGCGCCCCTTTTTATGCCGGGAAAGAAGATTTCGAATGCGTCGGTCCATTCCTGTTAGGTATGGTAGAGCCGGGGGCACTTTTCGAGAGCGGGCAGGTAGGGCCCAGGCTGGGCGTGTTTGAGGAACCCCGCACCAACAGGAGGCTTTATCAGTTCGTCCCAATGATGCATAAAAATACCGTCAATTATATTGTTTGTTCTCCTTTGGACAAGTTGTCGTTTAATCCGGACGTAGTGATTATCAGCGCTAATTCCAGCCAGGCAGAGGTAATACTCAGGGCAGCGACCTATGTCACCGGGGGAATGTGGCATAGTAAAGTGACAGCGGTTATGGGCTGTTCGTGGATGTTTATCCACCCATATGTAAGCGGCGAGCTAAATTATCATGTCACCAATATTGTGCATGGTATGAGAGGAAGAAAAGTTTTACCCGATGGTGTGTTTGTTATATCCATTCCCTTCAACCTTCTTAATGAGATAACAGAAAATCTAAGTCAAATTGAGTGGGTACTTCCGGAGTTCGTTCAGGATAGGGACACAAATGCCCGCGATTTTGTCGAGTTGATTCAGGCACTGGAAAAGGAACTTCCAAGCACTTAAAAAGAGCAAAAATAAAATAAATAGCCTAGAATTACTGAATTTGTAATCGTGCTTAAGACATTCTTAGATGTAGCTATTGCCGGTTTGCTGATGGGCGGCATCTACGCCATAATTGCCGTAGGGTTCAGCCTGCAGTACGGTGTTGCCCGGGTGCTCAACGTATCCCATGGCGAATTTATCATGCTCGGGGCCTTCATCACCTGGACGCTGTTTACCATTTGCGGTGTTAACCCGCTGGTTTCTCTGGTTATTGTCGGCCCTGTTATATTTATAATCGGTTTTATACTTTACAGGATCTACTTCAACCCGCTGAGAGCCTCGTCACCCTCAGTAGGCGCCTTCGAGGGCAGTTCCCTGTTAGCCACTTTCGGTCTCCTATACATCATTCAGAATGTGGCTATAATAATATGGGGCGCTGAAGTAAAGGGGTACGCCTCCCAATACCTGACCTCTTCGATAAACATATTGGGAGCGGTATTTCCCACCAACCGCCTGGTAAGCCTTGGCTTTGCCATAGCTATAATTTTAGTCTTTTACATCTTTTTGGCCCGTACTCGTCTGGGAAAAGCAATTCGGGCAGCGGCTCAAGATGAGGTGACTGCTGCTCACGTAGGGGTAAACGTTACCCGGGTGCTGGCCATATGTTTTGGCCTCGGTGCTTTGATGGCTGGCATGGGGGG
>Ga0315551_10000575_pt1 | contig 29197 bp, 28 predicted proteins | sample SalMarSW160290MG_FD_203678 | JGI IMG/M metagenome (GOLD analysis project Ga0315551, IMG submission 203678) | Salt marsh sediment microbial communities from the Plum Island Ecosystem LTER, Massachusetts, United States - Salt Marsh Sediment SW1602-90 ...
TCAATCTGGTTAGAAATTTTTGTAAAATTTCAAGAACAGATAATGTAGCAGTCTGCGATTTAAATAAAAATAGGCTTTCATCAATAGAATCTGAGTTTTCAGGTATTGAAACTTTCCTTAATCTCGATAAAATTATTTCTAACAATAAAATCGAATCAATTGTAATAGCAACTCCTGCTGAAAGCCATTACGAAATTACAAAGAAAGCGCTCCGGGCAGGAAAACACGTTCTGGTAGAAAAGCCTTTGGCTCTAGAAATAGATGAAGCCGAAGAACTAATAGAAACCGCAAAAAACAATAAGCTGAAGTTAATGGTGGACCATTTACTCGTTTTTCATCCTGTTATATGCAAAATAAAGGAACTCATAGATAAGCAAGAACTTGGTAAAATATATTATTTATACAGTCAACGGCTTAACTTAGGTGTGGTACGTTCTAAAGAAAATGCCTTGTGGAGCCTGGGCCCCCATGATATTTCGGTTGTGCTATATTTATTAAATGAGTTTCCTTCGCGAATTGAAGCTTCCGGAGGTGTGTATATCCAGGAAAGCCAGAAGATTGAAGACGCTGTTTTTCTTCATTTGAGTTTCCCCTCTGGCGTAGACGCCCATGCTCATCTTAGCTGGCTTGACCCTCATAAAACAAGAAAGTTGACCATTGTGGGTGATAAGAAAATGGTGGTTTTTGATGATATGGAACCGAGAAACAAACTGACGATTTTTGATAAAGGCGTTGAATGGACAGAAAAAGGTGGAATTAGTGTTCGTTACGGAGATATCTATATACCGAGTATTCCTTTATATGAACCTTTAAAGGCAGTCTGTGAACATTTCATCGATTGCGTGGAAAACGGTAAAAAGCCAAAGAGCGATGGTGATAGCGGGCTCCAGGTGTTAAAAATTTTGAGGGAAGCCCAGAAGTCTCTGGAGAAGAAGAGATAAATGGAATATTTTGTACATGAGTCAGTTTATATAGATGAAAATATCAAAATTGGAAAAGGCACTAAAATCTGGCATTTTTCCCATATATTATCTAATGTTAATGTTGGAGAAAATTGCGTCATTGGTCAGAATGTATGTATCGGTCCCAATGTTAAGATTGGAAATAATGTAAAAATTCAGAATAATGTCTCGGTCTATGAAGGGGTAACCTTGGAGGACAATGTATTTTGCGGCCCTTCTATGGTTTTTACCAACGTTAGTACTCCACGTTCAGCTTATCCAAAAGATAAAAGCGAATATTTGAAAACTCTTGTTAAAAAAGGAGCAACAATAGGAGCAAATTCTACCATAGTTTGTGGTGTTACCCTTGGAAAACACTCTTTTGCTGGAGCAGGTTCTGTTATAACAAGAGATGTTCCGGACTATGCAATGGTCTATGGAGTGCCGGCAAAAATTAAGGGCTGGGTGTGTGAATGCGGAAATAAAATTGTTTTTACTGATGAGGAAACGGCTTGCGATAAATGTGGCAAGAAATACAGAAAAATAAATAAGCTAAAAGTCAAATGCATCAGTTAAGATGCCCGAAAATCTTTTTTTTAGCAAACAGCTGAAAACAGAAAATAGAGAATCAACTAAACTCATCGTTTGTTCTATACCCATATTTGCCACCGGCTTTTACAAAGGTGGCGAAACGCCAGCAACTATCTATTTGATGGGATTTTATATGGTTATTCTCTTCTCCGTTTTCTTATTTACAAGTAAAGAAACCAGTATTCGAAAAAACAGATTTCTTCTGCCACTAACGATTTTTACCGTCGCTTCATTCGTTGTAACCTTGTTTTCTCCCGCTTTATTATCCTCGATGGAAGGATTCTTAGAGTATTTTGTTTATCTTGTTTTTTTTGTTTCCTTGCTTTTAATCAAACCGGATAAAAAATTGTTATTATCTAGTATTTTCGTATTTTGTTTGATTGAACTTATTTTTTGTTTTTTCCAAATTGGTTTGCCGAGAGTTAAAGGCACTTACGGATACGCTAATTTTTTCGTGTTTCCACTTGTTTTTGGTTTCGTTTACAGTTTAAGTCTAAAAAATAAAATAATAAGATATTCTTTAATGGTACTGTTTTTTATTTTTTCAATTCTTACAGGCTCGAGAATTGTGCTCGTCCTAATTCTCGTTTTGCCTTTTTTCCTTTTTAAGCGTAAAATCCTCGCGCTTGTTGCCCCGATTCTGCTGGGATTTGTGCTTTTAGTACCTAACCCCGTTAAGAAAAGGGTAACTGGGAAAGTAGAGGTGTATTCTCTTCAGCGTCCGAATATCTGGAAACAGGCAATAAAGACGGGGCTGGACAGACCTTTATCCGGCTGGGGGTTAAGAAGTTTTGAAAAAGCTTCTCTTCGGTATAATTTTCCTGTACGAGGAAATTATTCAAGAAAGGCAAAAATCGCGCATAATGAATTCCTGTATTATTTTGCCGAAGGCGGAATAATTTTATTTTTAGCCTATCTATATTTATTTGTTGTGTTCTTTATGAATTTTAAAAAAATCGGCAAATTTGAGAGAATTTTAATGACGGTTGTTTTCATTCATTCACTATTCGATAATGTTTTGTACCTTCCCGCAAATTTCCTCATTTTCATTGTTCTCCTTTTCACGGCAGACGACTCACCGGAAGAGTATAAGGCCAGATTTTCGTTACCGGTTAAGTTTATATTCGTTTTGCTATCTTTCATTTATCTGATACCTTTATCCGCATATTTTTTAGAAAAGAAAGGAGAAAAAGAGTTTAACAACCAGAAATACGGAAAAGCCCTGTATTATCTTTCTCTGGCAGAATCACTATGGCCCCTGCCTGCTTATTCCACATCTCTCGCCATGGCGAACGAGCAGTTGTTCTATGAAACCGGAATGGTTGGATATCTGTCTTTTGCTTTTTACCTGCATTCAAGGGCTATGGAAAGTAATCCGATCGATTGGGAATTACCTTTTAAAAAATATGAGTTTTTTAAAAGACATAAAAAAAATATAAAAAATGAAGATGCCGATGCTACTGCCGAAGCATTTCTTTTGAAGGCAATCGAATTAAACCCTACAAACAGGAAATTATACGAGCTTCTTATTAGAGATTATAGAGAAAAAAATATGGAGAAAGAAGCCGGGGAAGTTGAAATTAAAATGAAGAAAATATTCGGTTTTTGAGTTGAACCGTGATTGACCGCAGAGATGCAAAGAACGCCAAGTGGCAAAGCCACTGAATTTAAAAAATCAAATATCAATAAATCGCTTTCGGCTTACCGCTTACGGCTAACCGCATAAAAAACAAAAAAAATTGCACATGTAGGTCATGTAGTCCATATAGAATTAAAAACAAAAAACTACAGGTTCTACATTTTCTACATGTTAAAAAATGGTGTGTGGGGTTGAGTTTAGCGGAAAGCAGAAACAGGATGGCTGATAGCGTACTAAATCATTTCGCTTTTTAATTTTTGATATTTAATTTCAATCGATTGTTAATACAAAAAGGTTTTTTGTTTTCTAAAAGCGTTTAGGTTCCTGAGCAGTACGTCTCTCCCCGCCCAACCAATTGAAGTGTTATCGAACAAACTTTCAAAATCTTCTTCTGATAGAGATTCAAGGTACCTGAGAGAAGGATTTATCTTTCTTTCATCGGGAAAGAAATCTTTTGTTCTGGTCGCTTTCGCATTACTGTTGAAAGGACATACTTCCTGGCATATATCACAGCCGAATATGTACTCATTCGAAGGAGAAGGAAACCAGTTCGGCAACCCGTTTTTTTTATTGATAGTATGGTACGCAGTGCATTTTTCGGCATTCAAAGAATATGGTCTGAGAAAAGCATTACTCGGACAGGAAGAGATACAAATATCGCAGTCTTTACATTTGTTGTCCTTTTCTTCGTCGGATTTTAGTTCAATGTCGAGAAGTATCTCTCCCAGAAATACCCAGGACCCGAATTCTTCCGTTATTAATATTGTGTTTTTACCTATCCACCCGAGACCCGCTCTCTGGGCAAACTCCTTTTCGAGAAGGGTTCCCGTATCCGTATAATATTTTATTTTTTTTGTTCCGGTTTGCTCCTCAATAAATTTCGAAAGAAGAAATAATTTTTCGCCGATAACGCTATGATAATCTCTAGCCAGAGCATATCTTGATATACGGACTTCTCCTGGTTCAAGTGGAGGAAAATTCCCCTGCCAGTAATTTAACCCCAGAACCACAACGCTCCTCGCCCAGGGAAACTTCACCTTGGGGAAAAGTCTTTCTTTTTCTGTTTCCCTCAAATATTCAAAACCACCATACATGTCTTTTTGTACAGAATTTCTATATTCCTTTTGATAAATGGAAGGTTCCAGGTCGGTTATCCCTACAAGGTTGAATCCTATTTTCTTAGCCTTATTTTTTATCTTTATTTCAATATTCACAAGACTTCGTTTATCACATCCAGCGCGGTTTGGAACTCAAAGCCCCTGCGTTTTAGATATTCAAGTATTTTCTTCTTTGAAGCACTTTTCTTACCGTATTTTTTAATTGCTTTTTCCAGCGCTTTTCGCGCGTTTTCTTTCTCGTCGACGGATTGTAATAAATTTTCTATTTCGTTTTCATCCACTCCTTTGTCCCTCAATTCCATCTTAAGAGCGAAATTGCCTTTAGGGTTAATTTTATTTCTGTTTTTTACCCAGGACAAGGCAAATCTATTATCGTCAATCAAATTCGCATTCTCGAAATCATCCAGTACTTCTTTCGCCACTTCTTCTTGAACACCTTTATTGGTAAGATAGTCTTTTATTTCTTTTTTTGACCTTTCTCTATATGAAATGTAGTTTCTGACTTTTTCTTTTGCTTCGGTAAGTTTTTCGAATTCCCTTATAGAAGATATTTGCTCTTGGGTAATTTCTTTACCTTCATAAAGATGATATTTGACGACTGTATCTTTATATAGACCGAAAGAAAACTCGCCGTCTATATATATGTTAACTCTTGTCTTTTTCTTCTTCTGCTCCTCTATCCTGGTTATCCTGCTCATGGGAGATGTTTAATTCCTTTTTTATTTTGCTTTCTAATTCCGCCGATATTTCGGGGTTTTCCTTGAGAAAAAGTTTTACGTTTTCTCTTCCCTGACCGAGTGAAGTCTCGCCGTAAGTATACCAGGCTCCGGACTTTTCTATAAGTTTCAAGGATTGCCCGATATCAAGAATTTCACCTTCTTTAGATATACCTATACCGTACATTATATCGAACTCAGCTTCCTTGAAAGGCGGTGCAAGTTTGTTTTTCACGACTTTAACTTTTACCCTTATACCTATTGACTCCTCCCCTTGCTGTAAAGTACTGATTCTTCTGATATCCATTCGTACCGATGCGTGAAATTTGAGCGCCAGACCTCCGGGCGTGGTGTAGGGATTCCCAAAGGAGATTCCTATTTTCTGCCTCACCTGATTTATAAAAATAGCGGAAGTCGAAGCTTTACTCAGAACACCTGTTAATTTTCTTAGTGCCTGTGACATAAGACGGGCTCTTAGCCCCATATGAGCGTCTCCCATCTCTCCTTCGATTTCAGCTTTCGGTACCAGGGCTGCGACCGAGTCGATTTCAATCAAGTCCACGGCTCCGCTTCTAACCAGCATTTCGGCTATCTCTAAAGCTTCTTCTCCCGTATCGGGCTGGGATATCAGTAAATTTTCCGTATTAACGCCGAGTCTTTTAGCGTACTTAGGGTCAAGGGCATGCTCCACGTCTATAAAAGCGACCGTTCCTCCTCTTTTCTGTGATTCGGCGGCAATATGGAGTGCAAGAGTAGTTTTACCCGAAGCTTCCATGCCGTATATTTCGATGGCTCTACCTTTGGGTATTCCTCCTATTCCGAGTGCGGCATCGAGTGAAAGAGAACCTGTCGGTATATAAGGCACCTCTACTGTTTTTTTGCTACCCAGTTTCATTAAAGCTCCTTCTCCGTATTGCTTGTTTATTTTGCTCATCACCGAATCAAGAGCTTTTTCTTTATCTTTATCCATAAAGACCTCCTCTCTTAAAGAGTATTATGAGAGATATTAGTAAAAATATAGCAAATATTTCAAACATCAAACTCCATTTGATTTTTGTTCTTCCTTTTCTCCAGACCAATATCGATTCGTAGGAACCAAGCATTCCCGCAAGACTTCCGACTGAAACCGAATACAGGATAAGGTTCACATCATATTTTAATAAAGGAAGTACGAATGAAACAACATTGGATGAAAGCCCTGCCGAGCTGAGACTGCCGATACAATACATTATCAGCGGATTAAGTTTAAAACCGTCCAAAGGAAAGAACCGGAACAGGTAGTAAACCACAAAGGAAACTCCTACAGGTATCAAAAGCCACCAGTTTACAGCCTTTAAGGGTTCGGTCCCCATAAAAGCAATTGTAAAAACTCCTCCCAAGATAATTAAGCCGAACAGATTTAGATTATAGTGTTTTCCAGCATTAAAATATCCGAATATAAAAAAGAAAAGGACCAGCGAGAAAATCAGCTCTTTTTTTCTCCACTGGACGGTGCTGCCTGTTTCTTTTATTTTATTTTTACTGCATAGAAAATAAGTCATAACAAGAATAATCACAAGGCCTGATATCCATAAAGGCAACATTATCGAGACAAAAGCAGAGACATTCAAATTCGGTTTCCCGTTACCCGAGGCTATGGATATGAAAACATTACTGAGGTTCCCGAATGGAGTGATTATGCTTCCCATTAAGGCGGAGGCGACCAGTAAGGTTAATGTTTTCTTCTTTTCTTGAAAGCGCAGGAGCCATTTATCGAAAGTAGAAATAAGAACAAAAGAGAGAAAAAAGGGCGCCAGGATAAAAGATAATGCGACGAGCAAGAGAGTTGCTTTTTGTTCGTTCGAATCTTTCAGGATTTTTTCGCCGAAGAAGTCGATTATCTGAGATTTCTTGATTGAAGCAGTCATAAAAGCAAGCATAAGGGTTACAAAAAGGTATGCTATCGGTGGATAAAAAGTCAAGATTTGCCTCCTAAGGGAACCTGATAAGCGACTTCATATATCGGCCCTTTTGGCGTCAGGGTGCTCTTAAAAAGAGTTAACTCATTTACGGGGAAAGAGTCGAACGAGAAGTCAAGGTTTTCCGGTAAACTGTACTTTCCCTTTTTTATCCTTCCGAATGTTATGTGCGGAGAAAAAGCTCTATCTTCCTTCTCGAAACCAAGATTTACTATTTTATTTTCGATAGATGAAAACAATTCTTTGAGATTGTTTTGCCCCTCTTCGATTCCGACCCAGAGGACCATCGCTCTTTGTGCGGAAGGGAAAGCACCTATTCCTTTCAGGGAGACACTAAACGGAGCAATTTCTCCCTCCAATTCGCTCAGCTTTTCTTTGATTGGAACGAGCTTATCCGTCTCTCCGAAAAACTTCATAGTAATATGCAAATTTTCTTTTTCCACCCATTTAACGGAAGGCGGGGCTTTGAGATTAACGTAAAGAGCTGAAATTAAATCTTTTGCTTTTTCCGGTATGGTAATTGCAGAGAACAGTCTTATTTTATCTCCTCCAGCAGTTTTTTTAGCATTTCTAAAACTTTTATACCTGCCTTCTCTTTTATCCGATTCCTTTCTCCCTCAAAATGCACTATATTAGTAATTATCTTCCCCGGAATGTCAACTCCCAGAGCGATAGTCCCAACCGGTTTTTTTTCGCTTCCTCCGGTGGGTCCCGCAATCCCCGAAACGGCTATCCCGACATCGGTTTTAATAAGTTTTTTTATTCCGGAAGCCATCTCTCCTACAACCTCTTCGGAGACTGCGCCGAACTTTCTCAAAGTCAAAGCAGAGATAGAAAGCACTCCAATCTTTATTTTATCGGAGTAAGCTATTATTCCTCCAAGGAAATAATCCGAGCTACCGGGAACAGAGGTTAAAAGACTACCAATCAGACCTCCGGTGCAGGATTCGGCAACGGAAATTGTCCATCCTTTCTCTCGCAGAAGATTTCCGATATTCTCAAGTAATTTTAGAGTGGTTTTTTGCATTATAAAGGCTTGAGGGAGTGCAAGACAAATAAGAAGATACTTGCCAATAGTCCTGCTATAATATCGTCAAGGACTATTCCACTCTTAAAATGTTCGACTTTTTTTATAAGAGGAATTTTAAAAATGTCGAACAGACGAAATAGAATCAACCCGATTATCAACGTCGATAAATCTTTATTGTGAAAAGCAAATGTTACCATTGTCCCGGCAACTTCGTCAAAAGTAAACCAGGAGGGGTCATCCTTAATTTCAAGGGATAAGAACATACTCAATGACAAGACCACGAAAAGAATTATAAAATAATAGGGTGAAGTCCAATTTAGGAAAAAAAACAGAAGTAACCCGGCGGCTACAGACGAATACGTTCCTCCGCCTTTGATTTTCCCTAAGAGAAACGAACTTCCTATGATTTTCTTCCAGAGCGCGACTTTATTTTTGGGAATTTTTTTATTCATATTTTATAAATTCTCTAATTCAAAACTTAGTTTTTAAAAAATCTATCCTTAATCCCAAAGCAATTCCACTTAAATTTACAGAAAGCTTTTCTTGCCATTCCCATTGCCAAGGTGAATCATTATTGTATTCTCCGGCAGAGCCCAACTCTAATTTGAAATAAGGAGTTATGAATTCGGTTGGAATGGAATAAGTAATACTGAAACTAAATCCTCTACACTTCCGAGAAACTTTCGCACTTTCTAAATATTCAGTATAACCTTCGTAAAGACTTTCCTCTGTTACTGCATTACAGAGGTTGAACACAATACCAACAGTCCATCTATCAAAGTTATAGTTCAGGAATATATTTTGGAAAGATAAATCCCAATTCCCTGAGTTTTCTAGGTAACCATGACTCAATGTATCACTCCATTCTTCTGGTGGAATATACATGCTTAATCTTTCCGTGTTACTTAGATGTGCCCACCTGTATCCTCCTCCTATTTCAACACCCCATTTATTGGGTAAAAAAATACGAACAAGGGGATAGAGATCAGTTGTTCTTGGTAAGGGAGACCCTTCTCTCCTCGTCTGGTAAAAGATACTTCCCTCAACCGAATGCAAAACATATAAAGGAACAGTTAATTCAAGACCTGAATAAGTAAATGGACTTAGATATTCACTGGTATAATATAGACCTCCCGAATAGCCAACTCCAAAAACCAACTTTTCCCAGAAGGATTCATTCTTTATTGGCAAAGAGTCCTGAATAGTAAGTTCTGTTATCTCCCCAATACTAAAAATAAATAAAAATATTATCACAGTTTATTTCCTTTTGCCAAACCAAAAATTTCAAAGTTTTAGGAATTTTAACTTCTGGCTCCCCGTTACCGAATTCTTTGTGTTCCTCTGTGTACTTTGTGGTTAATATAAATGAATTTTTATTTTCTTTCATTTTCTTTATTCAGTTTTTTTATGGTCCTCTTTTGATTTTCCGTCAGCAGGTTTCCCAATTCTATTTCAAGTACGATTTTTTTCTCAAAAGTCCCAAAACCCGAAAGGTAAGGAAGAGAATATACCCTGCTGGATTTTCTATCCGTTTCGAGTTCATAAATCCCCATAACCCCCGAAATCAAAAACGCACAGTAATCGAAAGCCGCAGGTAGCAGTAACACTTTCTTCTCAGGTGTCTCCAGATTCAGTAGCTCCCAGAATTTTACCAGCGGGAATACACTGTCTCTGTATTTTACAAACCCGCCAATCCATTTAGGACTTTCGGTAAAATTTTTTGTTTTACCTAATTTGCCAAGCCCCTTAACCTGGTCGATATTAACTCCAAAGAGAATATTATCCAAACAAAATATAAGAATTTTATTCATGGTAAACCTATATTTTTATTAGCCACAGATCTGCACCGATAATCACGGATTCCCTTCCCAACCATCTTTTATTGTAGTTAATTCAAAAAACTTTTTCATATCTGCCTGCCCTGTAGAGAGAAACGACCGTACAAGGGTGTACATCCGTGTTAATCCGTGGCTAATTTTATGGGTTTTGGGGATGGGAAAACGAAACCAAAAATCCGGTGTTAATCTTGTGGAATCTCGCGGTTTGATTTTTTTTAAATTTTGATTTGTCATTTTTCATTTTAATATTTGATTTTTGCATTTTGACGTCTTTATCGCGCCAGATTATTTAATCTCCTTAATCTTATCTGTCAACGACATTAACGTTTGAACTCTTACCTCGGTGTCTTCCATCGACGCTACCTGTTCATTCGTTTCTTTCGAAAGTGCCAGAGCCGATTCTACTTGCTTTTCATTTAACGACGATATTTTTTTTACCGATTTCTTTATCTCGTCGGTAAAATTGGATCCTTCCTTCAGTACAGAAGAAATCTGTTCTGCCATGTTCGTGGTCATACCGATTGTTTCCGAAATGCTCTTTAAGTCACCTGCCGTTTTCTGTATTATAGATTTACTTTCTTCGAATATAGATATCGACTTTTCCGTAGATTCGACTATCGAGTGCACTGCTTCGCTCATTCTTTTTATGTTTTCCTTCGTTTTTTCCAGGTAAGAAGCTGAATCATTAGAGAGTTTACGGATCTCATCCGCAATAACGCTGAAGCCTTTGCTCTCCTCACCTTCTTTCCTTGTGGCTTCAATGGAAGCGTTTAGTGCCAACAAATTGGTGTCATCGGATATCTGTTCCATTAAAGAGTTAAATTCTTTTATTTCTTCGAAAGCAGAAGACAGTTCTTCCAGACTTTTCGAACCTTCACCTATTTTCTGGACAAAAACACTGATTCTATTGATTCCTTCTTCCGATTTTTCTTCTCCCGAGTTTGAGAGATCAATCAAATTTTTGGAAGTGGTCATCAAAGTTTTAATTTGTGATTCTATCTCCGTGGAAAGAGAAGAGAGCCCTTCGTTATTCTTCTCGACCGAATCGATAATCTGTTCGCTTTCTTCTTTATTACTCAGGATTTCACGTACGGATTTATCAATCTGTTTGGCAGAAGAAGAACCTCTTCTTATGCCAGTCATTATTGCCTCCCCTTGAGTTCGAACATTATCAGCTGCACTTTTTATATCTGAGACCAAAGAAACTGTTTTTTTCAAAAACAGCGAAAGAACTTCGTCTATATTAGCTATTTCGTCTCCGGAAATGACTTTCTTCCTCTCTTCTAAGGAAGGAGATTCTTTAAGTAGGTTTTGCATTCTTTCATTTATATAATCGACAGGTTCTTTTATCATTCTAATCAGAGTCCAGACTACGAAGCATGGAAATACGAGGTAAACCAAGCCGCCCCACGACTTTGTTATAACGTATCCGGTAAATCCGGTAAATATTATCGCGGGAACAACCAATAATAAAATTTTTCGGCTTATGTTAAGTCCTGTGAATTTTTCTTTTTCGATTGTCTCATAGTAAGGAGTGAGCAAAAAGAAACTTAAAGAGTAAATAAGACTCATCTCGATTAGTCCTACCGGCAAGAGAGAAAAGCCTATTCTGACGATATTCTTTAAAGATGTTATTTCCATAAAAATATTTACAAGCAGAGCAAATACACAAATAAAGACGCCGAAATCCAGAAGCGTATGCAAACCGCATACTACCGGCGTATCATAAATAGTCTTAGTGTCTCCTCCACCAATTGCTTTTCGTAACCTGTTTTCCTGAAAAAAATAAAATACTATCCCTAAAACAAGAGCTATAATTCCAAGACAGGAAAGTGTTCTACCGTAAACATCAAGCGGAATGGTCCACCAGACACATGAAAGTACGAGCAGAACTCCGGTCACACTACTCACGAGAGAAGATATTAAGGCAAATCTATTTGATAACTTCATCTATTTTCTCCTTAAACGATTGAATTTGTTTACCTTTCAATAAGCTTTCGACGTTTAAAATGCCCACAACGATTGATTTATAAGAATACCCCCCGGAAAAAAGTTTCGGAGGAAATATGTCGGGAAGAGAAAGTATTTCTTTTTTCTGGATTTCTTTAATTTCAACGATTTCGGACACTTGAAGACCTATAAGTTGTTTTGAAATTTGCACGACGATAAGAGGTATTTTTTTTGTTTTGTTATCCTCTATCCGAATTCCAAAAAGCTGTCCAAAATTAACTACAGGGATTATCAAATCCCTTATTTCGGCAATCCCGGATAAAAATTCGGAGAGTTGAGGAGTGCTGGTCAAATTTATTTCTCTTCTGATTTCTTCAACGTTTGAAAGAGGTATCCCGTAAAACTCTTTTCCCACCCTCACAATCATTATCTCTTCTCGCTTCGGTTCTTTAATAATTTCTTTTCGTTCAGCCGGCTTTATCCTCACGGATTTGTCCTTATCCACCTTCTCTTCTTTAACTACAGGCTCCATCTTTGTAAGGGATTCCCTCGCCGCGATATGCTTTTCTTTTGAGATCTTTGTATCTTTCGGAGTTGTTTCTTGTTTCTTTTCTTCTTTCGATAGCATTTTTTTAAAACTTATCTTCTTTCTTTCTTTCACTCAGATCTCCAGATCCTCGGCTACGGAGTCTATTATATCCGGAGGGATACTTTTCAGGTTTTCCGTTGCTCCTACGAAAAGAGCATTCTGGGCAATATTATTTATCACTCTGGGAATACCTTTGCTGATCGTGTAGAGCTTATCTAAACTTTCTTGTTCGAATATTTCTTTTTTGCTTCCCGCTACTCCAAGTCTGTGTTTTATATAAGATTGGGTTTCGTCTCCGGTGAGAGGTCCAAGATGAAAACGGACATTGACTCTTTGTTTCAACTGAGGCACCCTGTCGATTCTTTTCTTCAAACCAGGCTGACCAAGCAACACAAGGTGCAAAAGTTTTTCCTCCGGAGTTTCAAGGTTCAAGAGAAGGCGTATTTCCCTAAGAGCGTCAAACGAGAGTATCTGGGCTTCGTCAATCAGGCCTATCACTGTTATCCCCTTTCCATTCAGAGCCAAGAGAGCCTTTTCAAGAGCGTTTAAGACCGCAAGTTTGATTCTCGGAATATTTTTTTCCCCTATATGTTGCAATATTACTTTTAATAATTGAGTTGAAGAGAGTTTCGGATTTCTTATTATAAACAGAAGAGTGTTTTGTTCTTTTAGGTTTTCTTTAAGCGCATTCGCAAGGTATGTCTTACCGCTGCCGACCTCTCCGGTAACCAGAGTCAAACCACCTTTGATCTCGGTTAAATTATATAAAAGTCTTGCATAACCCTCTTCAAAGCCATCGTTATTAAAGAGAAAACTCAAGTCAGGCGTGTTGGAAAACGGCTTTTTTGAAAGCCCCCAATATTCATTTACCATCCAATTCCGCCCTCGCTTTTTCTGCCCAAATATTGTATTTATTAATTTTTATCAACTTTTCCCAGATTTGATTGCAGAGGTTTTTCAATCCCTGTTTTTCGTAAGCTTTTCCTAAATAATAATAAGCTTCGTATAAATTCGGCCCCGCGTTGATGGCTTTATTCAAAAATTCAATCGAGTCCTCATACATCTCTCTTTCGTAATAAACCAGCCCAAGGTAAAATAAAGCGTAAAGAACAGCCTGTCTGTCTTTTGCGTTTTTTTCTATAGAGGATAGTTTTTCGATTGCTTCGCCATATAATCCTTTTTTGTGATTTATATAACCGAGGTTTGCGTGAGCCATCTCGTTTTTCGGGTCCATTGTTAAAACTTCCTGAAAAATGAGAGAACTTTTATCATATTTTTTGAGGTGTATGTAAGCCCAGCCGAGCAGATTATATACTTTTATATTCTTGGGGTCCATTTTCTTCGCCTTGGTGAGCGCTTTTACCGCTTCCTCATATTTGCCGCTTACTATAAGATTCCAGCCTTTGTCGATTAAGGTTGTTATATTAACCCTGGCCGATTGAATCTTGTTGATAAAGCTGCTCTCTTCGGCAGTTTCATTATTCTCCCGGGTTTCTTTATCTTCAACCCCTTTAACCGTGTTCAATAAAGTTATTGTCTTTTTTTCTATATCAAGTATTTCTTCTTTTATCTTACTGATTGTTGATAGAATTGTTTTTAATTGTTCTTCTTTTTCACCTTTATTTTTTACTCCTGTTTCTTCGATCTCTAACAACAAATTCTTTATTTTTTCAAACATCTTTCTTAACCAAATCAGTTAATTTGTCAGCAATTTCATGAGACGGCAAAACCAGATTCACGCAGCCGCTTTCAACAGCTGCCTTGGGCATTCCGTAAACGACGGATGTATCTTTATCCTGCGCTATTACAAATCCGCCTCTTTTGCTGATATTTCTTACTCCTATGGCTCCGTCTTTCCCCATCCCTGAGAGGACAACTCCTATAAGGTTACCATCAAAATTTTCCGAGGCAGAGTTCATCGTGATATCGGCACAAGGGCGAACTCCATGAAGAGCTGGTTTTTTGCTTAATTTTATTCGTCGATCATCGGTAAACTCAAGATGAAAATCGCCGGGTGCAATGAAAGCTTTGCCTTTCTTAAGCGGAGCTCCGTCTTTTCCCTCACTAACCGACAAGGGAGAATTTTCGTTCAATCTATGGGCAAATTCTTTAGTAAAAGTTTCGGGCATATGTTGAACGACCACTATCGGTGCGGGAAAATCGTATGGAAGTTTTTTAAGGATAGAGGTAATAATCTTCGGGCCGCCTGTAGACGCCGCTATTATAACTAAACTGTCGCTCATTTTCTCCTGATTTAAATTAATTTTTTTACTTTTTTTTGCCGTTTTGAGGTTGGCTTCTGAGGCAATTTTGATTTTCTTTATTATTTCTTCTTTAGTATCTATTATATTAAGAGAAATCGGTCCTCCGGGTTTCTCCACAAAATCTACAGCTCCGGCTATGAGGGCTTCTATGGTTTTTTGCGCTCCTTTTTTCGTATAAGCGGATATCATTATTATAGGTGTCGGGTTTTTCTCCATTATTGTTTTTACGGCTTCTATGCCATCCATATAAGGCATCTCTATATCCATCGTTATTACGTCGGGTTTTAAAAGTAAGCTTTTTCGAACCCCTTCCATTCCGTTTATAGCAGTATCAACAACGTTGATTTCCGGGTCATCATTCAAGATTTCGGAAAGAACCTTTCTCATAAACGCCGAATCTTCAATAACTAAAACATCAATCAAATTATTTTACCTCCGGTCTTATATGAATTTATATAAACCTTACCATCGGATAAATGAAATTTCACCGAGCGACCGTAGTCGCCACCTATGTCTTGCGCTGTCAGTTTGATTCCCAGCTCTCTTAGAACGTTTTTGGCCTTTTTTACATTTCTTCTTCCAATGGAATTTGCAACATCGTCCGTAAATTCGGCAAACATTATCGCTCCACCGATCATTTTTGCTACAAGGTTTTCCTTTCTCGCTTCTCCCTCTATCATTTTTTCTAAAAGAAGTTTTATTCCGGTATCCGCGTATTTTCCCCTCTTCTTGCCTCCGGGATTTTCAGGGAGAATAAAGTGTACCATACCCCCCAATTTTTTTGTTTTATCGTATAAGGTTATGGCAACACACGACCCCAGTGCTCTCGTCGTAAGAGTATTGGAACCGTTGGATACTTTAAGATTACCTGTTTCAACTAATATTTCTTTTGTTGTTTGCATAAATTCTATTTCTTATGTTTACCGGAGAAAACAGACTTCTTACCTTATTGGGGATGGATTCAACTTGGCCGAGTACCAGAAACCCGTTTTCTTTTAAAGCTATCGAAAATGAGTTAAGAATGCTTTCCTGAAATTGTTTGTTTAAATATATAAGCACATTCCTACAAACTATCAAATCGAATTTGTTTTCGAAGTTTATATCCTTCAAATCCAGGTTTTGAAAATCCACGGAATTTTTAATCTCGCGGTTTACCCTGTATCCGTCTTCCGTTTTTTCAAAGTACTTTAATCTGTAATAAGACGGTAATTCCGCTAAAGCAGCTTCGTTATAAAAGCCATCGTAGGCTTTCCTTATCGATTCTTTATCTATATCCGTTCCCAGAATAATACATTTAAGATTTAGTTCCCTGCATAGTATCGCAATTGCGTAAGGTTCGGCACCGTTAGAGCACCCCGCACTCCAGATCACCGGGTTTTTCATGGGAGGAAGAATTTCGTTCTTCAAGGTATCGAATACGGTCTTGTTTCTGAAAAAACTCGTCAGATTTATTGTGAGTGCTTTTTTAAGATTTTCTTTTTCTCCTTTGTTTCTTTTAAGCAACTCGGCATATTCACCATAAATATCAATACCGACCTTCCTCATCCTGGAACGAATTCTTCTTACCAAAGGTTTCAACTTATAATTTTCAGGATTAAAGTCCATGAAATTTTTTATTACTGCAAGGACTTCCCCTAAATCTTCGTCTTTAAATTTCTTCATGTCCTTCTGCAAGTTCAATCGTCCTTTTTATTAATTTGTTATCAGGGTTCAAATCCAAAGCTTTCTTCCATAATTCGACCGCCTCTTTCGTTCTCCCTCTCTGGAAAAGAATATTACCTTTTTTGAAAAATAAATCCCAATCTCGAACACCCGAAGACATAAGAGTATCTATTCTGACTTCGCAGAGGTCAAAAAGTTTATTCCTATAGTAGTAGTCAATCAATGCCTTTGAGAGTATAAGACAATCAGGGTCGGATTTTAATCCCTGTTGATACATCTCTGTGGCTTTCTTTTCGTCTCCGCAGGTTTCGTATAATCTGCCAAGATTGTAAAAATACTCTCCGAACTCAGGAGCAAGCGACAATCCTTCTTCCAGGAGATTCATGGCATCTTTGATTTTCCCCTTTCTCGCCAGAATGTAAGCTCGATAGAATTCCGTATACGGAGTTTTTGATTTGAGATCATTCAAAATATCCAGAGCTTCTTCATCCTTTTTAAGTTTTAAGTATATAATCGCTTTATTTAAAAGAATTTTTTCGTTGTTTTCTTCTTTCTTCAAAGCCTGCGACAAATAATCCAGTGCGACTTCACTGTTTCCTTTAAGTTCGTTTATCAGGTATATATTGTTCAGCGTGGAAGTATGCTTGACGACTAACAGACTTTCTCTAAAGGATTTTTCGGCCTCGTCAAGATCGTCCATCTTGAAGCTTATTATTCCTTTGTAGAAAAGAGCCTCAGCATCATTGGGCCGCAGTTCAAGTATACGGTGAATTTCCCGTAAAGCCTCATTCAGCATTCCTATTTTCACAAAAGCGACTCCCAGATTCCTGTGCTCATCTATCCTTTCTTTATCTTTTAATAATGTTTGCCTTTCTATTTTAAGTTCTTTTAAGACTCCTTTATTTATGAGGTCGGAAAGGAGCTTTAGAGCCTTAAATTCTTCTACCGGAAGCGCATTTATAAGAGAAGACAAGGTCCTTTCTCCGTCCACTTTGCTCAACACCATTTCCTCTTCATCCGTCAGAATGGAATAATCGCTCCAATCCGGAGAAATTACAAGTATAGAATCTTTGTCGGGAAGTGAAGATGCAGCCATTTCGTCTTTAAGCGCTGCGGATTCAAGCAGGACGTCATCTATTTTAATTGAAACCGGAAGCACTTCCGGCTCGTAAGATTCTCTCGATTCAAATACAAAGTACCCTTTTGCCCATCCCGATAATTCTATTATTGTATCTCTCATCTGTTTTCTCAGATATTCGGTCAAGGTTTCCCTACTAACTAATTCGAGTTCCAGGAAAAGCTCTCCCAGATGCGCATTTTCTCTTTCACTTTGAAGTGATAGAGCTTCCTGAAGTTGTTTCTCTTTTATGACTCCGTTTTCAACCAGTATAGAGCCGAGTCTATCTTTTCTGTTCATCCAATGAATGCTGGTAAGATCCCCCGAATCCAGGTAAAGGTAGACCAGATTTTCCTCATTTGTTATTGCGAGTTCTCCTGTTTTACTTCCTATGTGCAACATCTGCAGAATATCCATAATTGAGAGATCCGAAAGAGAACCTTTTATAGGCATATTAAAAATCCTCTATAAGCCTGAAACTTTCGTCCTGCAACTTTATTGATAATACTTTATTCAAATTTTTTATTTTTTCTTTCGAAATTTCCTCATCCGGTATTAATTTTTTCCCTGTGACTTCAAGTTTCTTACGGGCCTTTTCTGCAAGTTTATCCTCTTCTTCTTCGAGTTTTTCAATTGTTTTTGCCAGCCACTCAACTTTATCCGGATTGAAAAGCGCCTTTTCTACTTCTTTGTTTTCTTCTTCCGACAGTATAGAACCCTTTATTAGATTGTCCGTAGTTAACATACCATATCTTTTCTGTAGTTCTATCAGCCTCTGTATATCTGTTGTGTAAGATACGAATTCTCCTGTTAACAGGTCCAAATTACCGTCTATGACTTTTTTTATCCTATCTGTATTAAAACCTTTCATTTTCCAGACGAACATCTTAGCGCGATATTCATCCCTGAGAATTTCCGCTTTTTCTGTCTCAACCAACTTTTCCGGAAAACCTCTTTTGACATCCTGAATGAACTTTTCAAATTCCCCGGCTTGCTTCTTTACTTCTTCCTTTTTCTTTTCCTCTTCTTTTTTCTTTTTATCTGCCTCCTCCATCCTGTCTTTTTCGTCCGGAACGTATCCGAGAACCCTTACTTTCCTTATAGCTCCGATCGCCTGGCTCATCGTTTTTATGTCCAATTTCTGAAGTTTTTTTAAAAAATTATCGGATAATCCTTTCCCGAGCGTTTCTATGACGATCCTCTTCGAAACAGAATCAAACACCTTTATCGGAACGGTAACTCCGCTTTCAATCCGGGATATTATACGGTTTTGCAGATTTAATCCTCCCGGATGGCGATCGGATGTAAACGTTATCTGTTTGGTGCCCGTCTTTGTAAAGTGTTCAAGTATATTAAACAGAGTATCTATCACATTTCTTGAAGGTCTCACCAATTGAAGATCCTCAATTATTAGTAAATCGTTTTTCAAGTATTTTTCTAAGAGCGATGAATCAATCTCTTCCGCTTTAATGACGGCAGAAGTACCCTTAAATTCTTCCCGCATATTTTGGACCAGGAATGTTTTGCCTGAACCTGACGGTCCATATATAAAAAGAGGATTAACTTCTTTTGAAGAAAGAGCTTTCTTTATGGCTTTGATAACTTCTACGTTGAACCTTGAATAAATTATTTTTTCCAAATTTAATTTCCGAGTTTACTTTTTACGTTTTTCAATACTTCCGTACCTATAGTCTTAAACACTTCAATAATTCCTTCTCCTGTGGTAGCAATAGAAGGGAAAGAAAGATAATTATCAGGATTCAACTCATCCTCCAGTTCTTCCATAGGTGCGATATCGTCTAAATCTCTTTTGTTGTACTCTAAAATTATCGGGATTTCTTTAATATTAATATTATTCTCCGTCAAGTTTTCAATCATGTTTTCCCAGCTCCATATATTGTCTTCCATTCTGCTTCTTAGCGAGTCGGCTACGAAAACCACTCCGTCAGCTCCCCTTAAAACCAGCCTTCTGGTAGAATCGTAGATTACCTGACCGGGGACGGTATAGATCTGGAGCCTTGTATTGAAGCCCTTAAAAGCACCTAATTCTACAGGCATAAAGTCGAAGAAAAGAGTCCTATCCTGTTTGGTTGCCATTGAGATAATATCAGACTTTCTTTGCTCCGGGATGCGCGAGAAAATATATTTCACATTGGTAGTCTTCCCTGCCCTACCGGGTCCATAATAAACAATTTTACAGACAATTTCTTTTGATGCATATTTAATTACAGCCATGTTTTAACTTTAATATCCAAGTCTCTTCAGAAAGTTTGTATTTATATTGCCTTGAATGAAATCAGGATGATTAAAAATCTCTTTATGCACGGGTATAGTCGTAGGAACTCCTCTTATCACAAATTCGTTTAGAGCCCTAAGCATTCTTTTCCTGCTTTGCTCTCTGTTTTTTCCATAGGTAATCAATTTAAGGAGAAGAGAATCGTAATTGGGAGGAATTTTATAACCCTGGTAAATGTGAGAATCTATTCGTATTCCTGCACCTCCTGGCAGATGCAGGGCATGTATCGTTCCGGGTCTCGGCGAGAAAGAGGCGGATGGGTCTTCTGCATTGATGCGAGCTTCCATGGCATGTCCTCTTATTTGTATTTTACTCTGATCCTTAATCTCAAGAGGCGTTCCATTTGCGATTTTAATCTGCTCCGTCAAGATATCGATATCTGTCGTCATTTCGGTCACCGGATGCTCGACCTGTATGCGCGTATTCATTTCCATAAAATAAAAAGTCCCTTTTTCGTCAACTATAAATTCAATAGTTCCTGCAGATTTATAACCTAATTCCTTCACCCCTTTTTTAGCTGCCTCTCCCATTTTTTCCCGGAGTTTTTTATCCACAGCCGGAGACGGAGCTTCTTCGACCAATTTTTGATGTCTTCTCTGGATAGAACATTCTCTTTCGCCAAGATGTATGACGTTTCCGAAAGAATCGGCTATAATCTGTATTTCTATGTGGCGTGGATTTTCAATAGCCTTTTCCACATACAATCTCTTATCTCCGAATGTAGCTTGAGATTCCGATTGCGCCATTAAAAAACCCGTTTTAAGTTCCAATTCGTTTTTTGCCAGTCGCATCCCTCGCCCTCCTCCACCGGCAACAGCTTTTACGAGTACAGGATAACCAACCTTACCGGCAACGGAAAGGGCTTCTTCCTCAGTGTTTATGATTCCGTCGCTACCGGGGGTTACCGGCACTCCTGCATCTTTCATAAATTTTTTTGCTTCGGCTTTGTCCCCCATTTTTTTTATGACTCCGGAGGAAGGTCCGATAAATGTGAATTTATTGTCTTCACACGCCTCCGCAAAGGAAGGGTTTTCTGCCAGAAATCCGTATCCGGGATGAATGGCATCTGCTCCGGTAATTTCCGCGGCCGCGATGATACGGGGTATATTCAGATAACTCTCGGAAGGCGGAGCTCCTCCTATACAGACCGATTCATCTGCAAACCTCACATGGAGGGAATCATTATCGACTTCCGAGAAAACTGCTACAGTTTTGAGATCTAAGTCTTTGGCTGCTCTTATTATCCGGAGCGCTATTTCTCCCCGGTTCGCGATAAGGATTTTTTTCATCTCTTTACCAACGTTTAGAAGACTGTTCAATGCCCTTTAGCCTCATCTTAAATTCATCCGGATTGTTGACATTATCCAGGGCAGTTTCAAGGTCAACTATCCTGTCTTTGTACAGATTCATTACACTCTGGTCGAAAGAGTGCATTTTGTATTTTTCTCCTTCCCTGATAGCGTCTAAAATTGCCATTATTTTTTCCTCGTCCAACAGATATTCTCTTATTGTCGAGGTGGAGACGAGAACTTCTGTGGCGGGGATACGTCCTGTACCATCCATCTTGGCAAGCAAACGTAGTGAAATAATCCCTTTCAATACACTGGTCAGCAAAGTTCTAATGTGATGATGTTGATAAGGAGGGAAGAAGGTTATTATTCTGTTTATCGTTTCCGGCGCATTTAAAGTGTGGAGAGTCGAAAAAACCAGATGTCCCGTATCTGCTGCTTTTATTGCTGTTTCCATAGTTTCGGCGTCTCTTATCTCTCCTATCATTATAACATCGGGGTCCTGACGGAGAATGTATCGAAGAGAATTGGCGAAGCTTTTCGTATCGGTGCCGATTTCTCTTTGAGATATGATGGATTTTTTGTCCGTCAACAGATATTCTATGGGGTCTTCGATAGTAATAATGTGTTTTCTCTTGTTTTTGTTGATATAGTCTATCATTGAAGCCAGCGCAGTGGATTTTCCCGAACCAGTTGTGCCCGTTACCAGAATAAGACCTCTTGCCGCGAACGCCAGCTCGTTAAGTACAGGAGGCAGGTTTAACTCCTCGACGGTCTTTATTTCCCTCGATATAGGTCTTATGGCAAGAGCTATACTGCCTCTTTGTATATATATGTTAACCCTGAATCTGGATATCCCGGGGATGCCGATACCGAAGTCCGCTTCCTTATCTTTCAAAAATGCTTCCTGCTGTTTTTTCGTCATAAGAGAAGATGCCGCTATTCTTACGTCTTCTTTACTAAGTTTATTCATCTCCATGGGAGTAAGTTCTCCGTTTATCCTCAGTATCGGGGGCGTTCCTACCTTCAGGTGAAGGTCGGAAGAATCGGTTTCTATCATTTTCTTTAAGAGTGGTTTAATATCCATACGTTACGATTTACGAACGGTGAACAATGGTTGATTATATTCAACGGGGTCTTCGTTGGAAACCAGAACTTCAACAATTTCCCCTCTTATATCGGATTCGATTTCGTTCATTATTTTCATGGCCTCAATAATGCAAACAATATCTCCTTTTTTGATCATATCTCCTTTCTCAACATACGGAGGCGCATCGGGAGCCGGCGCCCGATAGAAAGTTCCCACCATCGGAGATTTGATAGTATGTATATCCGTGTCTTCTTTTTGTGATTCCTCTTTAATTGATTTTTTTTCTGTTTTTTCTACTGTTTCGGTTCCCAAATCGGCTGCCAATACTTTTACGGAAGATACTTTCCGACTTTTATCTTTAGATATTCTTATTCTTGTCCAGAAACGCCGGATTTCAACTTCTTCTATATTGCTCTCTTCTACTACGTTTATTAACTTTTTGATAAATCCTATATTCATTGTTTCACCCCCGTTATCATTTCTTAAAATATATGAATGATATAACGATAAGTCAAGAGGCTAATCCCCGTAGAACAATTGCGGAAAAATCAAAATCATAAGTCTATTAACCGGCTGCCGAAATTCCTGACAGGTCGGGAAAAACCACCTGCACACCGGCAAAATCACTTCCCAACATTCAAACCCTTGACAAATAGTAAAATATGCATACACTTTTCAGCTAACACACAAGGAAAAGGAGGTTCCATGAAATTTAAAGCATTTATTCTTGTCTGCTGTGTATTTTTGTTGATGGTTTTCTTTTCCGGATGCGGAAAGCCGTCTGAGGCTGGAACAACTACAGAAGAAACAACTACAGTAGAAGAGAGTACCGCAGAAGAAACAATGACAGAAGAAGCCGATACAACTGCGGAAGAAGAAGCTCCTGCTGCAGAGACAACTGAAGCAGAAGAACCGGAGGAATAAACCGACGAAAAAAAATTACAGGGGGCAACACTCAACAATATGATATTGCCCCCTAACTATTTTTTTAAGACGAATTTTTATCTTATCAAATGGCTATATATAACTATTAGTCAACACCGATAATATGACTTCCAATTTCACTTTATCGTTTACTTTTAACATTCAGCCCGTTTTAGCTCCGCTCCCCCTTGACAAAAGATTGAATCAGCTTATTAATTTTTCAGTCGAAGGAAGGAGGTTTCAATGCCTAAGGTTATATACGATTATAGTAAATGCACGGGTCTTGCTGCTTGTGCGGATGCCTGCCCGGTAGAAATCTTAGAAGGTAGCAAGAGCGGAAGATGGTGTAAACCTGTTGACAATGAGGTCACGAATAAGAAAGAGCTTGATAAATACTATAAAGAAGTTGACTCTAATGATTCTTCTAAACTTGTGCTGAAATTCGATATGCCGGGGTGCATTGAATGTCAGGCGTGTGTCGCCTCGTGTCCGAAAAACGCAATAGAGATAGAATCGGATTAGGTTTATAGTATATCAGCGAATTAGTTGATTGGTTATTTGGTAAAATTAAAATATCGTAGATGGGAAAAATATTTCAGGCACCGAGTTTCCGGTACCGGGTACGAGGGCAGACAAATAAACAAAAATCCTTTCTTAATCTGTGTTCATCTGCGTCCCATTATAGTTTTTTTTCTCTTTGTTTTTTCTTTAAAGTCTTCAGCAAGTATTAAAGGACAAATCGAAGGCACAGTTGTTGATGCTAAAACGGGTAAACTTCTGTCAGAAGTTAACATAATAGTTGTAGGAACAAGTTTAGGTGTAGATTCCAGAAAAGACGGGTCATACCATATTAACAATGTTTCTCCCGGAACCTATGAGATTCAAGCCAGGGGAATCGGGTACCTGCCCCTGACCGTAAAAAGTGTTACCGTCGAAACAGACCACAATACCGTCCTGAATCTTAAACTATTCGCTCCCAGAACGGTTAAGGGCAGAGATGTGACCCTGGAAGCGGAAAAAGAAATTATCAAAACGGATATCTCTTCAAGAAACTATTATTCAACTATCGAAGAAATAAATGAAATCCCTTTAGTTGCCAGCCTTGAAGATTATCTTGCTTTTCATAGAATGGCGGATTTAGGCTACAGGGAAAGAAAATCCCCGCAGAATGTGTTTGTAACCGATGGGTTCCCTATATCTGACAACAGAATAAATACATCGATATTGTCTCCCCCTTTGTCTGCCGTCGATAATGTCGTCGTGCTTGACGGATGGTTCGATGCCGCGTATGGCAATGCAAGTTCAGGTATAATCAACATAATAGAAAAAGAAGGAAGGAGAGATTCTTATCATGGTTCAGCTAATTTTCGATACACTCTTCCTCACATGCCGCACGAAGGCAATGGAATTTTCAGCCGGGATAACGTCCACATTCGTCCGTTCGTCGATACAACGGACAGTCTCTGCTGGAATGGTACAACAGTACTGCCGGAGGAAGAAGATGATTACGAGGAATTCGACGGCTGGATTCAGTATTCCAGAGAGAGAGAATCCGAAGGAGATACCCTTACACCCGAGGAGTGGAGAGATTTATTTATGTATATCTACAGGGTAGAAGAGAGCGAGGCTCTTGGTCAGATACCTGGAACTTATGGGGATAAACCCGGGTATATGTTTGATTTCGGCTTCGGGGGCCCTTTCCCGGGGATAAACAATATAACTTTTTTTGTCTCTAATGTAAGGAACATAGAGCCTTTCTCTCTTCCCGTTACGAGAGAAAATTACGTCGACAATAAAACAGACTGGAAAATAACGTTTCGCTTAAAACCCGAAGTAAAACTCAATATAAAAGGAATATTCGAAACCATAGAAACCGTCACCAGAGACTCACGGGAAATATACCCGAACGGCAGAATCTGGGCAGGTAGCGGTAATATACTTGAAAATGTTGCAGAAAAGGATTTTATGTACTGGGTGGACGCTCTTAATCCTTATGATATAAGAAGATACTTATGGGGTCTGGATTTTAGCCATTCTCTAAGTCCATCTACATTTTATAATTTAAGGCTTTCTTATTCGCGGTCGAGATACTTAACGACCCCGGTATGGGAAGAACCGGATTTCCCCGAAAATTACAGAGATACGACTGACCTTATATACTTCGGAAATATAGCGATACCGAGAGAAACACCATTCGGCTATGAAAGTTTCCCCGGCAATTATTGTTATTATCGGGACTTGCTACCTTCCGATTTTGTGTTCAGTAACTTCGGAAGGATAGTGCAGGACGCCTCCTGGGTCAACACCATCAACTTCAGCGTTGAGGCAACTTCGCAAGTCTCTTCCCGCCATCAGCTCGAAACCGGGCTCCAAATCAATCATGACAGGATATATTCGAATTCGTCCAATTATATCTCCGGAGGAACGGGAGAACTCATGAATGTTGCCGACTGGGAAGCAGAACTTTTCCGGGCCGGGCTTTATGTGCAGGATAAATTTTCTTTTGAAAACGCTTACACTAAATTCGGGTTAAGACTGGATTATTACAATTCGGGAAGGAATGACGTCGAATGGAAAATAAGCCCTCGACTGGGCGTATCTTCTTTACTTGGCGAATCCGGCAAAATTTACTTCAACTTTGGGTATTTTTACTTACTGCCCGAAACCGAAAGACTTTTTGGTTTATTTAATGATTATTCGGACTCGACCGGATACCTGGGCAATCCTCAAATGGACTTACCTGTAAGAATTTCTTATGAACTGGGTTTCGAAATGAGTTTCTTCGACCGGTATTTGTTTCACGTTTCAGGTTATTACAACAATTATGATTACCAGACAGGAGAGACAGATTATGATGATAACGGGGAGATTTCTTATACGACCTACACGAACAACGCTTACGGCAATATAGAAGGATTTGAAATTTCTCTACGAAAAAGATACGGCAAACTTTTTAAAGGCTTTTTGTCATATGACTTCAATACGGGCGCATACCGGGGAGAAGGATTCGAGGAAATCGAGATAGGACCAAAAGGGACTCTTTGCCTTCTCCTTACTTTTTATACTGCCGACGATTGGGGAAAGATAGCGAAGAATATTTCCGGCAGTATTCTTTATACCAGAACTGGCGGCGATTATTTCAGTTTCGACCCTCTTGCGCCGGACCCTCTTTCGCCCGACGACCCGGACTACATAAACAATCTCAAATGGCAGGATGAGGGTTACTGGAATTTGCTCCTCTGTAAAGATGTCTCGTTACGCGGTTTTAAATTCAGTCTTTACGCCGAAGTAAACAATCTGTTTGGCTCGAAATACATGACCGGCGACAATTGCTTCAGGTCCGATTCCGCAAACACGGATAAGATAGAATATCTGCGTTCTCTTCATCTACCAATGTATGAAGAGGAAAGATACGCCTCTGATACTCTTCTAATCGGAGGAAATGATAAAGTAGGAGAAGTCAATAAGGTTTATATAAATAAACCTGATTTTAAATATTTATACTATACCAACCCGAGGTTTTTGAATTTAGGAGTAAGAGTTGATTTTTAAACTAGCCACGAAGATGTGGAAAAATATTAAACCACGAAACACACCAAATACTTTTAATAGATAAAAAGGAGGTTGTTGAAAATGAAACAGAGGAAATTATTTATGTTAATCTTTCTGCTTGTCTTTTTTTTCGTGAGCGGTGTCCATGCCCAGATTGTTAAAATGGTCAATGTGGGAAAAGCGGAAGCCCGGATATATGACCACGGCTGCCAGAGTGCAGATGTTTATTCGCATAGTATGGTTGCCTACTATAGAGGCAGTTACTGTACCGTGAATGATGAGTATATCCAAATGTGGCCGGGAGGTCTTCTGAAGGATGCCGGGTTGTTTTTCGGGGCAAGAAACTGGACGGATACAACCGGATATCTCTGGGATGCTTATATTACAGGACATTGTGTTCGTAAACATACCTCTGACATTTATCAATTTGCCGTACCGGATGAGGGTGATGGTCATACTATACATAGATATTTCAGATATCCTCCCCCTCAGATAATTGTTAACGGAACACATGTGGAAGATTCGTTTCCTCTTACAGGTGACGAAATCGCTCCGGCTAAAATACGGGGAACTGCCGATGTAATGGTTGAATCCAACGTCAGACTGTCGATAGGTGTAGATGCTAAGCAGAGAGTGTTAGCCTGGAGTCAACCAGGACATGATGATTATGTTATATGGGATTGGACGTTTGTAAATACGGGTAATGTAGATCAGGATAGTATTATCGAATTACCGGGACAGACATTAGAAGATGTTTATATTACCAGGGTTACAGAAGCTATGATAAACGGTACAGGGTACAATAAAGTATTCCCTACCTGGGCAGGAACAACGGAAGACCATGACACGAGACTTTCCTATCCCGAGGATGATGACTCCCTTCGAATTGATTATCTTACTCCTCTCAGAGCAGGGGGGTTAACACATGATAGTTATGGTTTTAACGTTGCATCTGGTCAGTGGAATATTCTGAACGGAGCCCGTTTTGGAGGTACTGCGGTTTTATTTGCTCCTAAAAGTACTGATGTCCCGCAGAGTTATCCCATTGCGAATATTGCCGCGAGTAACGACCCAGCTCAACCATCCATGCATTCAAGTCTCTTATCGGAGCCCAGCTTTATTATATTGCATAATGGTGTAATGGCAGATTTCCCGCAAGCGGACAGCTCGGACTACCGTAATGGTTATGAAGTTATGGTGATGGGAGGATTTGGTATTGACTCGACGGATAACTTTTTTAAAGATGTTTATTATATGGACAGTATTTATGATGTTTACGATACTACAGCCAGCGGCGCAGCTACTTATTATGAACAACCTCTGGATAGATGGGGAGAGCTGGACCCGTTAAGGGGATATATCTATGCGTCTGATATCTCCTATCTCAGGTTTGACCAGGAGTGTCATTGGTCTATAGGACCTTACCAGATGGAATTCGGGGATACCATTAGGTATGTATATGCTTATGTAGGAGGCGCCATAAGCAGGAAGAGTTCATACCTCATGGGGGAAGCGTGGGATAATGGGCAAGCCACTTCTTATAGCTGGCTGGCAGGCTTGGATTCGGCTCAAATGGTTGAAGAGTTGAGGAAAAGAGATCCGATATTCAATGTATATTATACGACTCCACCGGGTATAGTTCCTACACCTTCACTTAACGATATTGCGAAGGATTTATTTGTAGCAACGGGCAGGGATTCTCTTTTCCGGAATGGCATGAATGCGCAGAGAAACTTTAATATAAATTATAATATTCCCGCGTCTCCTGCACCTCCTTCTGTTTTTGAAATAAATTCAGGAACAGATGCGATTTATCTTAGCTGGGAATATGAACCAGCCTTTGAGCCCTCAGATATTGCAGGCTTTAAAATATACAGAGCAATAGGCTCAACAGTGTATCAATTAATAACCGGAGATAGTGCAGTTGGCGACTGGGTTCCTCTGGATAGCTTAAGCCCTTTTGATCGAAGCTATGTAGATTCGTTTGTTCCGGGCGGCGTCAATTTTTACTATGCGATTACTGCTGTTAGTCAGGCGGGTATAGAAAGCGGCATGTATCTGACTATGACGCGCTTGCCGGCTATTGCAGGTATCGAAGACAAAGAATATTCTTTCGGAGGCATAGAAATATCTCCTTCGGTTTTTTCTAAATCTCTGGTAGTAAAATATGTTTTATCCGAACAACTTCCTGTTACTCTTTCGATGTACGATTTGGCAGGACGCTGTGTTCAGACATTCCTTTCTGGCGAAAGCCAAGGTCCCGGAGAATATACAGTGGAATTAAAACCATCTTTGCCTGTTGGTATATACTTTTTGAATATGAAGGCGGGAGAAGATACGGATTGCAAGAAATGTGTTTTGCTTAAATGATAGATTGAAAGCTAATTTTTTACTGACTTAAGACACAGGGGCGTGTTGCCGAAAGGCTTTTCGCTATCCAAAGTAATGTCTTTGCGAATTTGTCCTCTTGCTCGACTTTCGCGAAGTAATCTCTTGTGATAAAATTAAAGGGCTTAATTGCAAACTATACGTGGAGATTGCGTCACGGTGGAAAGGCGTGAAGAAGAGTTCGCAATGACAATGTGAACTGTGTTATTTTATTCTATTGGTTTTGGGCAACACGCCCACAGGAC
>Ga0315551_10000577_pt1 | contig 29156 bp, 27 predicted proteins | sample SalMarSW160290MG_FD_203678 | JGI IMG/M metagenome (GOLD analysis project Ga0315551, IMG submission 203678) | Salt marsh sediment microbial communities from the Plum Island Ecosystem LTER, Massachusetts, United States - Salt Marsh Sediment SW1602-90 ...
GAAAAGTCCCTGACCGGGAGGTTTTTGTCCGGAGCTCTGACCATCGAAATGCCCCGCGAGCGCAGACCGGGTAACGGCCGGGTGATCACCCTGATCGGTGCGGGGGAGCACAACTTGAAAGACATCACCGTATCCTTTCCCCTGGGAAAGCTAACCGTCATCACCGGGGTCTCCGGTTCGGGAAAATCGAGCCTGCTCACCGATCTGCTCTATCCGGTTTTGGCCAACCGGGTCAACCGAGCCCACCTGCCCACAGGCAGCTATCGGGCAGTCGAGGGAATCGAGGCGATCGATAAAGTCATCAATATCGATCAAAGCCCCATCGGCAGAACGCCGAGATCCAATCCCGCTACCTACGTCGGTGTGTTCACACCGATCCGCGAGCTGTTCGCCACGCTGCCAGAATCCAAGGCCATGGGCTACAAACCGGGTCGTTTCTCCTTCAACGTTAAGAGCGGACGCTGTGAAAACTGCCAGGGAGCGGGAACCATCAAGATCGAGATGCACTTCCTGCCTGACGTCTACATCACCTGTGATGTCTGCAAAGGCAAGCGCTTCAACAGGGAGACCCTGGAAATCATGTATAAGGGGAAGAACATCGACGATGTGCTCAACATGACCGTGGATGAGGCCTATGCCTTCTTCAAGAAGATTCCCGTAATCGAGCGCAAACTCAAGATGCTTATCGAGGTCGGGCTGGGTTACATCCACCTGGGCCAGTCGGCAATTACCCTGTCGGGGGGCGAAGCTCAACGCGTGAAGCTGTCTCTGGAACTGTCCCGGCGGAGCACGGGGCGCACCTTCTACATCCTGGATGAACCGACCACGGGTCTGCACTTCGCAGATGTTAAACAGCTGTTAGAAGTTCTTAATCGCCTGGTTGACAATGGGAATACCGTGGTGCTGATCGAGCATAACCTCGATGTGGTCAAGCAGGCGGATCATGTGATCGACCTCGGGCCGGAGGGCGGCGATCGGGGAGGGGAGATCATCACCACCGGGACTCCCGAAGAGGTAGCCGCCTGCGGTGCTTCTTATACCGGGCGTTATCTCAGGCCCGTACTGGACAGGCCGGTACCGGAGCCGCGGGTGGCCAAACGGCAGTAGATATGACGTTAAAATGTATATATTTTTGTACATTCGCAACCATCCTGCTCGTATTCAGCCCCGGCAACACTCCTCCGCTCCGGGCCCAACAGTCCTCCGAGGAGACGGCAGAAGAGCCTGAAGGATTCGAAGCGGCATTAAACCTCATCGAGAAGACATTGGCAAGTGACATCCATACGGCCAGTTACTACGAACTGGTCTCGTGGTGCCGTGAACTGGGTTTGGAGGATACGGGTACACGGCAGGCTCTGCAACGGCGGTTGTACGCCTACTATCGGATCCCTCCTCCGCCCGCAGAAACGGAGCCGGAGGGAAAGAGCAGGTTGCTGGAAATCAAGTCGGCGAAAGAGACCCAGTACTTCACGATCGAGCAGGTCGACGAAGATTACGTATTGCTCCTTGGCGATGTCCTGGTGGAAATAAAAGAGGAGGAGGCAACGCACCGCATCCGGGCGCACCGGATTCTCCTCAACGAGACGGAAAACATCCTCAGCGCCGAAGGAGGAATCGAGTACACCCTGATCAAGGGCACGGAAGAGGAGGTCTTTCGGGGTGAGCGGCTCACCTTCGATGTGGACAGCTGGGAGGGCGTGTTCTTCAGTGGGGGGATGGAGGCGGACCGCAGTGTCGGCGGTGAAACCATCCGGTTCCGCTTCACCGGGGAGTCGATCTCCCGCCTGGAGGGCAACACCGTGGTTATAGACCGGGGTCAGATTACCTCCTGCGACAACGAGAAGGATCCCCACTACCATATCCAGGCTCGCAAGATTTGGGTGCTGGCCCCGAACGAATGGGCGATACTCCACGCTGTACTGTACGTGGGCCGCGTTCCCCTGCTGTACCTGCCCTTCTTCTTTCGTCCCGGGGATGAGTTTTTCTTTCACCCGGCCATCGGCTACCGCGACCCGGAGGGGCAGTTCGTCCAGACCACCACCTACCTGATCGGACAGAAGAAGCGCAGCTCCAGCGCCCTGTCCTTCCTGGCAGCCACGGAGGAGAGCACCACCCAGTACGAGCTGGAACGGGAAGGTCTGTTTCTCCGTCCCATCCCGGACAAACCGACTGTTATCGAAGAAGATCGTTTCCTGAAAGTAATGCTCGACCTGTACTCCCGCCTGGGGGTTTTTGCCGGGGCAGAGGGAAGTTTCCCCAAGGTGGACTTCAAGGGGGGGATAGCCCGCAGCAGAACGGTGTACAAGGTGGAGAAGGAATTGAACGGTCTGCGCTACTACTATTATACGCCCTGGATCGACGAAAACGAGTACGATTCTTCCTGGAATAAATCGTACATCTTTGGGCTCGAATTGCCCTTTCGCTTCGGCGTGGAGAGCAACTGGAATCTCGGCAGCGGTCCGTACCGCTTTTCAGGGAGAATCGAGTACTTCTCCGATCCGTACTTCAGCGGTGATTTCTACAACCGAGCCGAGGATACCGGATTGACCCGTTTGGCGGGAATCGAGCCGATCGAGGCTACAACAACGGTGGGGGAGAAGCAGAATCTGACGTGGGAGATCAGCGGAAAGGTGGACTTTTCCGAGAAATTCGACACTCCCCTGGTGAAAACACTGTCATTCACCAACATCAATGCCAATCTTTTCTGGCAGAGCTACGACAACTCGAATTTCGATTCCCTGGACCCGGAGGACCTGGACGCGGATTACGATCCCGCCCGGAAGTTTTATTACCCGGCAACTTTGAGACTGCCCGGCATCTCCTTTCAAATGCTGGGGGATCTGTTGAATTTTTCTCTGCCTTCGGGCAAAAGCACCGCAAAATCTGAAGGCAAGAGAATCCCCCCGCCGACTGATCTACGGCCGCCGGGGGACGATACATCCGTCGACGGAGAGCCGGAGGCCCGTTCCCCCGCTCCCAGCTTCGAGGCTGGTCCGTCCGGGATGCCGATGGAATCCCCACTGGCGTCTGTTCGACCGCCTGAACTGAAGAAAAGTGTACCCGTCTCCCTGCAAAAAACCCCTCTGACCTTCGGTTTGTCCTACCAGTTTCGGCCAAATGCCACGGTAGAGCAGACCTTCAATGCGGATGATTGGAAAAAGCCAGAAGATGTCACCTACGATCTCAAGTACATAAGTTACGAAACCCAGGGCAGCTCGAGCCTGGCCTACTCTTTACGAATCCTGGAGAACGTTCTGTCCTGGAACGGCAATCTCGCCTTGACCGGGAAGTACCGTTATTTGAACCGCCAATCAGTATCGCTGGATGAATGGAACACCGAGTTGCTCAACGCTCAATCGGACTCCCAATTCAATCTCAAGCTCACCAACGGGCTGGATTACTTTCCCCTTGCCGATGATCCGATCTTCGGGAAAACCAGCTTGGCATACGATCTCAGTTGGCTCTTATACAGCTATTCGCTCAATAAAGCCCTGTCCACGCTGGATGACCCGGTGTATCAAGGCAGCGGACCGGAGTTTACCCAGGAAACCGTGGGTCAGCATAGCGTACAGGCGGCTTTGCGGTGGAGAATGTTTGAGGCGGAGAACTCCCTTTCCGTAGCTGCGCAGCTGTACCCACGGCAGGGCAGCCTGACCGGAAATCTGCAGTTCACGGTATGGCTCCTTACCACAACGGTGAACTCGGTGCTTCAGGATCCCGATTCCGACTGGAGCGACCGCAACCCATGGGTCTTCCAACCGCTATTCGTGCGGGAGACCCTGAATCTGGGGGAAAACGTACGAATCAGCGAAGAGCTGCAATTCGACGTCAATAAAACCTGGGATGATGGATTTTTCTCCAGGAGCCTGACCTCCCTCAATCTCTGGAACCTGTACGGTTCCCTGACCTATGAGTGGATGGAGCCCCAGGTTTACAGTGGCGGTACCTTTATTCCTGCGAATTTTCCTGCGTATACTCCTGAGCAGTTCCTGCTTTCCTATGTCACTCTCGGCTATAAACTCGCGGGGAAAGATCGCATGTTCTGGAAAAATCGAATACGCATGAGCACATCTATCGATGTTTCCTGGTTCATGAACATCGAGCAATTTACCGACAACAATCTCGACTTCTCTTTGACTTTCACTTTCTGGCTGCACAAATTCCTCGAACTGTCGATAAACACCAGCTCTTACAACAACCGCACCTTCCAATACTTCCCCGCATTGGCAACCGAGGTGGGACGTGAGCCGGTAAAACTACTGGAAGATTTGTTCAATTCCTTCAACTTCTTCGATACAGCCGCTCGAAAGCAATCCGCCTTCAACCTGCAGAGCATTCGAGTGGACCTCACCCATTACCTCCACGACTGGAACCTGATGCTCAGCTATGAGGGCAAGCCTGTGCTCGACGAAAAAGCCGTTCCCCGGCAGTACGAATGGGGAAGTACGTTTTCGGTCATCCTCCAATGGGTGCCGATTCCGGAGCTTCGCAGCAACGTCCAGGGGGAATTTGACGTGGAGACCGAAAGGTGGGATATCTCCCCGCGGGGTTGACGGCCGAGGGACGGGGGAGGTACATTCAACAAATAGGAATACTATGGGTAAACACCTGGCGGTGGTCCTTAAGAACCCGGAGAGGATCCAGGAACTGTTCGGGGCCAACGACGGTAACTTGTCCGTTTTCGAGGAACTCCTGGGCGTCCGCGTATACTTCCAAGGAAATCAGATCTATCTCGACTCCTGCGAAGAGGCCAAGAGAACACTGTTCGAGCGGATTCTCAGCGAGCTGGAGGATCACATCGCCCTGGGGCAGCTGCCGGGTCCGGATCTGATCCGGGCCGTGTACGGCACCCTGAATGCCGAAAAGGATCAGAACTCGCAGCTGTTGAAGGAAACCTGCGTGGTCATTCCCGGCGGACTGAAGAAGGTATTTCCCCGCAGCTACAAACAGGCGCTGTATCTGAAAGCGATCGAAACCAGGGATCTGGTCTTCTCCATCGGACCGGCGGGAACCGGAAAAACCTATCTGGCGGTAGCTCAGGCACTTAGAAGCGTGCTCTCCCGCAATCGTCGGAAACTCATTCTCACCCGGCCCGTGGTGGAAGCCGGGGAGAATCTGGGATTCCTGCCCGGCGACCTGGAGCAGAAGATCAGTCCTTATCTGCGGCCCCTCTACGACGCCATGGAGGCCTTCATCCCTCCGGAGGCTCTTCGCCGCCTGGAGGAGAACCGGATCATCGAGATTGCTCCTCTGGCCTATATGAGGGGACGTACGCTTTCGGAGTGCTTCGTTATCCTTGATGAGGCGCAGAACACCACCAGGGAGCAGATGAAGATGTTCCTGACCCGTCTCGGGGAAGGTACTCAGGCGGTGGTCACCGGAGATATCACTCAGATCGATCTGACCAAGCGCAGCAGTTCCGGGCTGCTCGATGTGATTTCCATACTTAAATCCATTCGGGAGATCGACTTTACCTTCCTCGGGGAGGAGGATGTGGTTCGAAATCCCCTTGTCCGCAAGATCGTCCGCGCCTATGAAGCAAATCAAGAAGAATAACACCCCCTTCTCGATTCTGCGGAAGCGGCTGGCGGCGGATCGACTCACCTGGACCATCCTGGGAATCACCTTTGTCGCGGCCGTGGCGATTGTGTTGGTGACTACCCAATTCGGAAGCGTCTTTTCCCTCCTGCGGGTAACGGACTACCAGATCGGCAGCGTAGCGGAGCGAGATTATGTGGTCGAACGGGATATTCTCTACCTCGACGAGGAGGCAACCCGTCTGAAAAAGGAGGCGGCGGGAAAGCTGGTTCTGCCGATCTTTCGAGTCAATGAACGGATCGGTGAGGAGCGTTTCCAGCGGTTCTCCGAGTTTCGAGAACGTCTGCTTGCACTCAGCCGGGAAGAAAACGCCCTGGACACGATCTTCCTGCGCCTGCAGGTGGGTTTCCCAGGCGTCCTCTCCAAGGACCAGCTGGCCCGGCTGCTGGATACGGGTCAGCTTTCAACGGTATTCACTCAGGCCGAGATCGTTCTGGAACAGGTTTTTGAAACGGGTCTGATCAAACTGCCCGAGCAGGATAGCGGGCTGCTTTCCTCCGGTGCAGTCGAAGTGTGGCGCTGGAGGGGAGGGAAGCTCGTAAAAGAGGAAACGTACGTGGAGGAGGTTCTGACCCGCAACAATCTGGATGGGTGGATCGAAGAACGCTTTCCGGAGATCCCGGCTCGGTTGCTTCCGCCCACCATCGACCTGGTTCGGGCGTTTGCTATCGAAAACGGCTTTTTCGACGCGGAGGAAACCGAGAAAAGCAGACAGAAGGCGATGGAGGAGGTGGAGCCGGTCCAGGCGAAATTGGTCAAGGACCAGGTGATCGTCAGACGCGGGGATATCGTGGACGCCGAAACTGCGGCCCAAATAAAAGCCCTTGGCGAGTATTCGGTTACCGTGAATCTTAACAGCATCGCCGGCAACGTACTGTTCCTCCTGATCGTCTTTCTCTTTTCCCTGTTTCTGTTCCAAGAGCGAGTCGTCGGCACCTCCTTGAAACGAAACCAGATCATCTTCCTGGCCGCCACGGTACTGATCTTCCTGCTGGCTGCGGGCCTGCTGTCGCGCTTCTTTACCCCCCACGAGGGTATTCCCGTATCGGTGATCCTGCCCACGGCTGCCGTTTCGATTCTAGTGACGCTGATCGTATCCACCCGGGCCGGAATTAGCCTTTCGGTGATCCTGGCTCTCCTGGTCCTGCCCCTTACCGCGATGGATCCGTATGCGTTTCTCTTCGTGCTGCTGACCGGTGTGGCCGGCAGCATCGTGGTGCAGCGAGCCGAGCGGAGGATCGACCTGATCAAAGCCGGCCTGTACCTGTCCGCTCTCAATGTCGCCCTGCTGATCCTCTTCGTGTTGCTGCAGACCGGGGCACGCGGGTGGCTTGTACCGGTCCTGGCTTGGGGTTTTCTCAACGGATTTGCCTCGAGCATGATCAGCCTTGGTTTTCTACCGATTCTGGAGCACGGTCTGAACACGGCCAGCCGCTTCCGGCTCATCGAGCTTTCGGATCTGAACGCGCCAATCCTCAAAAGGATGCTCTCCCTGGCTCCAGGAACCTACAATCACTCCATCAGCGTCGCCAATCTGGCGGAATCAGCCTGCAGCACCATCGGAGCCAATGCCCTGCTTGCCCGGGTCGGGGCGTACTACCACGATATCGGCAAGATCGAACAGGCCCAGTACTTCATCGAAAATCAGACCTCCTACAACAAGCACGACGATTTGAAACCCAGCCTTTCGGCAGCGGTGATCAAATCTCACCTGAAGATGGGAATCGAGAAAGCCAGGGAACTGGCTTTGCCCCAGGAGGTTCAAGAAATCATCTCCCAGCATCACGGCCGGGGAGTCATCAAATACTTCTACCAGAGAGCGGTGGAGAACGGTGAAAAAACGAACGTGAGCAGCGATGACTATTCTTATCAGGGCTACCGGCCCAGCAGCAAAGAGGCCGCCGTGGTGATGCTGGCCGACACGGTGGAGGCGGCCACCCGAACGCTGAAAAAACCCACAATCGCCAAGCTGGAGAAATTCGTCTGGGATATCATCATGGAAAAGTTTACCTCCCAGGAGCTGGGAAACAGCCAGCTCACCTTCCGCGACCTGGAAACCATCAAGAAGAGCTTCGTTCAGGTGTTGGCGGGCTACTATCATTCCCGGATCGAATATCCGAAGATCAAAGAGGCTGCCCGGTGAATGATGTGGAGGTTGCTTCGGCGGGGATCGATGATCCGGGATGGCTGCAAGGCTGTAAGCGCTTCGCAAGCATCGTGCTGAACACACGGGGCATCGACAACTGGGAACTTTCGATTTTGCTGACGGATGACGGCACGATTCGGCAGTTGAATCGACACTACCGGGAGATGGATGCACCAACCGACGTTCTGTCGTTTTCCCAAGACCCTGACACCACCATAGGAGAAGGAACGGTCCCGGCGGGAGATATCGTGATATCCGTGGAAAGTTTGAGCCGCAACGCTCAGGCGCGGCTGATTTCCGAAGAGGAGGAATTGAAGCGTCTGCTGATTCATGGCATTCTGCATCTGGAGGGAATGGATCATGAGGACGAGGAATCCGAGATGATTCGGCTGCAGGAGGATATTTTGACCCGCCTGAAAAAGGAGAGGATATTTTGAAAAAAAGAAGCTTCATCGACAGGCTTCTGCGGAAGGTCTCCGTCGAGGAGAATCTGGACAGCATCGATACGAAAGCCTTGGAAATGGTGAAAGGCATCATCTCCCTCTCTGAGTCCAACGTAAAAGAGATAATGGTACCTCGCATCGATGTGGTCTCGATCTCCCTGGATACTCCGATTCCGGACATCGTCACCATCATTTCCGACTGCGGGCACTCCCGCTTCCCCGTGTACCACGATACCGTCGACAACATCGTGGGCATGCTTTACGCCAAGGATCTGCTGCACTACATGGTAAAGGAGGAGTCGGAAATCGACCTGGAGAAGCTGATCCGGCCTGCCTACTTCGTGCCGGAGAGCAAAAAACTCGATTCCCTGCTCATGGAGTTTCAACGTCGCAGGGTGCATATCGCCGTGGTCGTCGACGAGTATGGCGGAACCTCCGGCATCGTCTGCCTGGAGGATATCATCGAGGAAATTGTCGGGGAGATACAGGACGAGTTCGACAACGAGACCGAAGAACTGCTCAAGGTCAGTGAGGGCGTGTATCTGTGCGATGCTCGGGTGAACCTGGAGTGGTTGAACGAGCAGCTTGGAATCGAGCTTCCCAGCGATGATTTTGACACCCTGGGGGGCTTGGTTTTTCATCTTTTTGGAAAGATCCCAGTCCGCTACGAAAAGATGAGCTATCGTAACATCGATTTCATCATCCAGAACATGGAAGGACACAAGATCGATACGATAAAAATCGTGCTTCAGCAAGAAGGAGCCTAAAGCCAATACAGATGAAAATCGTTGCAGCCCTGGCGATCGTGCTTTGCACCCTAACTCCGCTCATCCCGGCCCAGTCGGGAACGGACGAGCAAACGGATCCCAGGATCCTGTATCAGCGCGGCCGGACGGAGCAGGCCCGCTCGAACCTGCTGGCGGCGGTGGAGCTTTATCGGGCGGCCCTGATCGAAAATCCGGCCTACGACGAACCCCTCATCGGTCTGGCTGAGAGCTTCTTCGCCCTGGAGGAGTACGAAGAAGCCCTCGAGTATCTCGAGGAGGCCCGAAAATACGACCGGGGCAACCTGGACCTGATCGTACTGGAGGGGAGAATCGCCATAGCCCTGAACCAACCCGCCCGGGCAAGGAGCCTGTTCGAATCCGTTCTCGAGGAGGAACCCAACAATCTGGAGGCGCGCTTCGGATTGGCGGAGCTGGACATCGCCCAGGGACGGACGCGCAACGCCAGCCAGCGGTACATAGAAACCCTGAAGATCCGTCCTGAAAGCCAAAAGGCGCTGTTGTCCCTGGTCCTGCTCAGCGAAGCGCAGGGGGATCGTGCCGCGGCCCAGGCCTATCTGGAGCTCGCCCTGAAGTACCACAACTACGATCCCCGGGTTCACTACGCCGCCGGACGTTTTTCCATGGAGGAGGGAAACTTCGATCGGGCCGAGAGCTACCTGCTCACCGCTATCGCCCTGGACAGCGATTACTCGGAGGCAAAACGCCTGCTCGCCCAGGTTTATCTACTTCAGGAGAAGCCGCAGCAGGCCATTGATGTCCTGCGGCAGATCCTGACGACCGACAGGAACATTCCGCTGGTCTGGTACTCCCTGGGGCTTGCCTACGATCGCAGCGGAGATCCCGAGCAGGCTATCCGCAGCCTTGCCCAGGCCCTGCGCCTGCAGCCGGACGATGAAATCGCCCGGATCGTCCTGGAAAACATCGCCTTGAACGAGCTGCCCATCGATGATCCGATCCGGGAGCGATACGCCGCCTACCACCTGGAACGAGGCACCCTGTTCCGGGAACGGAATTTTCTGGAAAAAGCCCTGATGGAGTACCGCAGAGCCGTGAGGCTGCAACCGGAGGCCAAGGAACCACGTCTGCACTACGCGGAGCTGCACCGGCTGATGGGATTTCCGGAGAAGTACATGAAGGAGCTGGAGGTGCTCCGGAATCTGGGCTATACGGATGCGCAGATCCTCGACGATATCGAAATCATCGGCAGCACCCGCTACGACAGCGTTTCCGCCCGGTGGGGGATCGACCAGTACGGTCTGGATCGCAAACGTTTTTCCCTCGCCCTCTACCACCTGATCCCGGCCAGCCGGGAGCTCCACCCCTTTGCCGGAGAGGCTGCGGCGGCGTACCTCCACGATTTGTTTCAACGATACCCCACCCTTGATATGCTTGAGACCACCCTGGACGTGGCCAGCTACGAATCCGCCTTCCGGGAGGCCCGCAGCCTCGGTTCCGACTACTTTCTGCTGATGCACATCGAAGAGTCCGAACGAAGTTTCACGACCGTATTGGACCAGTATCTGACCGGCACCGGGAAACTATTGCGTACCTACCGGGTTTTCCGCACGGGAAATGATCGGGTCCAGGATAACTTCAACATACTGGCGGATCGCGTTTTCGAGGCCTTGCCTCTGCGAGGCAACCTGCTGGCCCGGCAGTTCGATCGCGGAGTCATCGATCTGGGCAAGTACGATGAGATGGAGGCGGGGCAGGAGCTGGCCATCGTGCGAAAGGGCAAGGTTCACCTGAGAAACGACCAGATCGGCGTGACGGCCGATGAGGGGGATGTTCTGGGAAGCTTCTCCGTGGATGCTCTGGATGAGATCATAAGCGCAGGAACGGTGACCAAGCGCAGTTTTTTCGATCTGATCAACGCCGGGGATGAGATCATCCCGGTTCTGCCGCCCTCGGAGCCCCCGCAACCTGCGGAGGCGGGTGAGCCCGGATTGCTGCGGCGCGTATTGAACTTCATAGGCCTGTAGGCGCCCGGCCAGGGCTGCCATTGACACGGGTCGTGTTTTTTCCGTATATTCAGTTGCGAGAAACACTCAATCACAACAAGTGCGATACGGGGGACTTATGAAGATTGCTATCAATGGATTCGGCAGAATCGGGCGCAGCGTGTTCAAGGTGGCGATGGAGCGAAAGAACATCGAGGTGGTGGCCGTCAATGACATCACCGACGCCAAGACCCTGGCCCACCTGCTCAAGTACGACTCGAACTACGGCAAGTATTCCAAGAACGTGGAGGCCAAGGACGATTCGCTGGTGGTGGACGGCAAGAAGATCGCCGTTCTGGCCGAGCGAGATCCCAAGAATCTTCCCTGGGCCAAAATGGGGGTGGATCTGGTGATCGAGTCCACCGGGATTTTCCGCCTTCGCGAGCAGGTGGCCTGGCATCTGGAAGCCGGAGCCAAGCGGGTTATTCTGACCGTGCCGGCCAAGGACAAGGTCGACAAGATGATCGTCCTCGGGGTGAACGACGATGATCTCAAGGACGAGGATCTGATCGTATCCAACGCCTCCTGCACCACCAACTGCCTGGCCCCCGTCGTCAAGGTGCTGCACGACGAGTTCGGGATCGTGGAGGGTCTCATGACCACGGTGCATGCCTATACCAGCGACCAGCGGTTGCAGGATGCTCCCCACTCCGATCTCAGGCGTTCCCGGGCCGCCGCCGTCTCGGTCATCCCCACGACAACCGGGGCGGCCAAGGCCGTGGGCAAGGTCATACCCGAGCTGAACGGCAAGCTCAACGGTGTCGCCCTGCGGGTACCGGTGACCACCGGATCGATCGTGGATCTCACGGTCAAGCTGAAAAAAGACCCGAGCGTGCAAGAAATCAACGCGGCCATGAAGAAGGCCGCCCAGGGTCCGATGAAGGGCATCCTCGAGTACACCGAAGACCCGATCGTCTCGGTGGACGTCATCGGCAACACCCACTCCTCGATCTTCGATGCCCTGGCCACGATGACGCTGGGCAACGGGTTCGTCAAGGTATTTTCCTGGTACGACAACGAGTGGGGATACTCCAACCGCGTTGTCGACCTGGCCGAGAGGATGGGGTAGAAACGAAAGAGCCATGGGGAAAAAAACAGTAGAAGACGTCGACCTGCGGGGCAAACGAGTCCTGTGCAGGGTGGACTTCAATGTGCCGATCAAGGATGGGCGCATAGGGGATGACACCCGCATCCGGGCGGCCCTGGATACGATCAACTACATCCTCGATCAGGAAGGCAGCTCCCTCGTCCTGATGAGCCATCTGGGCCGTCCCAAAGGCAAGGCGGCAAAGGAATACAGCCTCAGGCCGGTGGCCGTCCGTCTTGGCGAGCTTCTCGGCCGGGAGGTGATCATGGCCGCCGACTGCGTGGGACCGGATGTGGAGAAGCAGGCGGCGGAATTGAAGGCGGGACAGGTGCTCCTGCTGGAGAACGTGCGCTTCCACGAGGAAGAGGAGGCCAATGATGCGGCGTTCGCCGCTCAACTGGCCCGCCTGGGCGAGATCTACGTGGACGACGCCTTCGGAAGCGCCCACCGCGCCCATGCTTCCACGGAGGGGGTGGCTCATCACCTACCGGCCGTGGCCGGTTTTCTGATGGAGAGGGAGATCCGCTTTCTGGGCGGAGTGCTTGAGAATCCGGAGAAACCCTTCGTAGCCATCATCGGCGGTGTCAAGGTCTCGACCAAGATCGCGGTGTTGGAGTCCCTGCTCACGAAAGTGTCGAGCTTCATCATCGGCGGGGCCATGGCCTATACCTTTCTGAAGGTCCAGGGGCATCGGGTCGGAGCCTCGATGGTGGAGGAGGATCTGATGGATACCGCGAAGGATCTGTTGGCCATGGCAAAAAAGCAGGGGGTGGAGGTGCTGCTGCCCGTTGATCACCTGGTAGCCTCCGAGTTCTCCGAAACCGCCAAAGCCGAGTACGTTGCCGGGGTCGATATTCCGGAGGGTAAGATCGGTATGGACGTGGGCAAGCAGACCTTGTCACGGTACGGAGAGGTAATCGCCGCGGCCAAGACTCTGGTCTGGAACGGACCGCTCGGGGTTTTCGAATTCCCTGAGTTCGCCAAGGGAACGCTGGAGACTGCCAAGGCGGTGGCTCGGTGTGGCGGGACCACGGTGGTCGGCGGCGGGGACAGCGTGGCCGCGGTCAAGCAGTTCGGCCTGGATAAGCAGATCAGCCACGTGTCGACCGGAGGCGGAGCCTCCCTCGAGTACCTGGAGGGAAAAACCCTTCCCGGAATACTGGCCCTGCAGAACAAGTAGAGCGAGGTATCTATGCGTACACCTTATATAGCCGGCAACTGGAAGATGCACAAAACCCGGGCCGAAGCGGAGGAACTCACCCGGGAACTGGTACGATCCCTGGATCGGGAGGCCAAGAAGGTCATGATCGCCCCCGCCTTTACGGCACTGGGTCCAGTGAAACGTTGCCTGGAGGGCAGCCACATCCTCCTTGGAGCTCAGAACATGGGACCTGAGGAACAGGGCGCCCACACCGGAGAGATTTCGGTGCTGATGCTCGAAGACCTGGGCGTAGAGGTGGTCATTCTGGGACACTCCGAACGGCGCCACAAGTACGGGGAGGGAGACGAGCTGATAAACCGCAAGGTCAAGCTTGCTCTTGCCCACGGATTGGAGGTCGTCCTCTGCGTCGGGGAGACCCTGGAGCAGAGGGAAGGGGGGATTACGACCAAGATCGTAGAACAGCAGATGCGAGGCGGTTTGGACGGAGTAGGGGACCTGGGGCGGGTCACCATCGCCTATGAACCGGTGTGGGCAATCGGCACCGGGAAGACCGCTACACCGAAGGACGCCGATGATACCCACCGCTTCATCCGGGATATGGTGGGGCGGCTGTACAGCCGGAAGGCAGCCGCGGATACAGTTATCCAATACGGCGGTTCGGTGAAGCCGAACAATGCCAAGGAGTTGATGTCCATGGAGAATATCGACGGGTTGCTGGTTGGAGGAGCATCTCTGGCCGCCGATTCATTTGTGCCGATTGTGCGCTACGATGCAGGGGGTTGATAAATGGGATTGTTGAGCATCGTTTTACTGGTGATTTTTGCCATAGCCGCTTTACTCATGATTCTGGTCATCATGCTTCAGGATGATCAGGGCGAGGGCATAGGCGGATTATTCGGCGGAGGCAGTTCTTCGGCCTTCGGGTCCAGATCCGGGAATATCCTCACGCGATTTACCTCGATCTTGGGAGCCATCTTCATTGTCGGCGCTTTTGCTCTAGCCTGGCTGAACAGAACGCCTGAAACCACGGATATCTTGGAAAAGGCACGGCTGGAGCAGATGCAGAAAACGGAAGAATCGAACTGGTGGGTTGAACAGATCCAAAAGCCCGAGCCGACGATGCAGCAGCCGGAGAGTGCGCCCCAGTCCCAAGAAGAGTCGGATCTGCCGTTGGGGATCAACCGGTAGGGAAGAATAACTAACACAACATTCCCTCGTGCAGCAGAGTAGCTCTCTGATAATATCAATAAAATATTAATGATTTGACGAAAGAATGTTGCTATACTATCCTATAGCAACGGAAACCTTGTATTTCAGGTTCCGCTGTATTAGGTTTTCATTGTGGATGCTACAGGTAGGGTAGTAAAGCTCTTCGATGAGCTGATCGCCGAAGGCGAAACGATCAAGCAGTCCTGCAAGAAACTGTACTTCTCCGGACAGAAAAAAGCAGTCTCTCCCGAAATGTTCACCGAATGGAAGACCAAGTGTCTCAGCCTCTTGAAATCCACCTTCGGGTCCTCCAGCCCTCAGTTCGACAGCTTCACTAACGCCAAGTTCTTCGACTACTACAACACGACCCAGGTGTTTTTAGGTATTCTCAAAGCGGCCAGTCTGGATGTGCAGAAGGGATACTTCTTCCACAAGGACCTCATGTTGAGCGTCAACATCTACGTTTCCCTGACAGGCCGTGCCCGGCAGCAGATCGAAAGCGGCCAATTTCGCAAAGCTCAAGCGATCCTGGAGGCTGTTCTTCAGGAGGTGCTTGGTAAAATTTGCCACAATAAAAAGATACCCTTTGGACAGGATGATGCAGTCGGCACACTTGCCGAGCTGCTGCTCAAAGCGGAAACGATTCCCGAATCCGTACGAAACGAGCTAGTCGCTCTACAGAAGCAGTTCCGCCGGACCAACACCAATGCGGAAGAACTGACGGCCGGCACCGAGTGGATACTGTCGTTCTTGAACGAGTATCTTGGCGGGCAGATTTTGATTTTGAACTAAGGCGAGCGGACGAGCTTCTCCAGAGATCCGGACAGCAGCGTGAGGGTATCCGCTCTCAGGTACAGAACGTAGAGGGTATCTCCGGCCTTGAGGGCGGTGAAACCCTCTATTTTCGCCTCTCCCTCCACCAAGGCCAGCTTCTCATACTCCGCGCCGGAAGACTCCGGGTAGAGCAATGACAGCTGATAGCTGGTTTTTTTCTGCTGATCGGTTACCCGCTCGTTGAAGAGGAACAGAAGTTGTCCGTTGAAGGTCGTCAGGTAAACCGAGGTCGTTCCTTCACAGAGGGTCACAGGCGCAACCGCGAAGGAGCGTTGATCCGCGGCTTGATCCCAGATCGACGTTCGCTCGAGCAGCGCGATCGTGGATTTCTCGGGCTCGAACAGCAGAATGTAGAGGCGGTCTTCCAGAATCGTGCTGTAGTGTACCTCTCCTGAGGTGTATACCGGTTCGATTCTGAGGGTGTCTTGCCTCGGGTGTATGAGGTACAGCCTCTTCGAATGATCATCAAAAACACTGCACGCCCAGTATTCCCCCTGGCGCACGAGGCAGGTCCTCCCCGTTGGTTGGAGCGGTCCTGAGGACAGGTGCGCGGATGCCAGCTGCATCGGCTGTCCCTCCGGCTGGAGTCGGTACAGGGATAGCGATGTATCCTCGGAAACCAGCACCTGGAGTGCGCCGTCTTTCTCGGGGATGGCGGCCAAAGGCTCGCTCATCCCCGGAAAGGCATCGATCCACCAGGTATCATCCGTTCCGGATCTGCTCAGCCACTTCAGTACCGAATTGTCCTCGCCCTCCCGATCGATGTAGAGAATGTGTTGAAAGCGATCGTCGGATAGGAAGAGGTGTCTGCCGAAGCTCTCACCGATGTCCGGACTGTAGCTGATCCGGTCCAGGTACTTGGTGTCCTCCAGGTTCGGACGCAGCGGATCCCGGGAAACCTCGGCAGAGATCAGGTTCAGGGACAACGCGTCCAGGGAGGGATAGATCATGTACAGCTTTGCATCCCTCAGATGAACGGAGAAATTGAGACCCACCGAATGATCGGAAACAGCGGTTTCCCGGATTTCGGGCTTTTGATCGTCGGACCCGGAGAAACAGGAGCACAACAGCAGACACAAGGCTGTCACGGGCGGGAAGATGGACGCTGTGATTCGCTTCAAATACTGTAACCTTGACCTTTCCTGGGACTGAAACGTATACTAACCCATTACAGCGTCAGTGCATAGGCAGGTGAGTTATGAGAGCAGCGGTTGTCTTCTTTGCTACGCACTCCAGAGATCGAATCCTGAATATCACCCGATCCCTGGCCAGAGGGATAGAGTCCCAAGGTCATCAGGTGGATATCATCGATGGAGTTCACGATGTCAATGCCAAGCTGACCATGTACCAGTACATAGCGGTGGGCAGCGAAACGCTTTCGAATTTCAGCAGCAAGATCCCGGACAAAGTAGGCTATTTTTTGGGTTCATCGGGCATGGTGTCGGGGAAGCGATCTTTCGCCTTCGTAACCAAGAACGTTTTTGGTGCAGCCAAGGCCCTGGTCCGGTTGATGAAGAGCATGGAGAAGGAGGGGATGTTCCTCAAATACTCCACGATCCTCAACAGTCCGGCCGAAGCCGAGGAAATCGGCAAGCGCCTGCACATAAAGTAGACGCCCCGCCGCGAAGCGCTTATTCCTTCCAGGGGAAGATCATTCCTTTGAGAGTTCTCTTTCCGACTCGTTCTCTATCCTCGGTAAGCAGGGCATCCCAGGGTATGTTCCGGCGGCTTTCAGGATTCTCTTCCAGATAGTCGTACTTGTACAGCCGCAGCTTGAGCGCCGCGTTCCACCAGAGAAAGATCGAAGCGATTCCCGGCAGGAGGAAGGCGGTAAACACGGAGACCGCGAAAGTGATGAGGGTACCGATCAGAAGACCAATGGTGAACAGGGGATTGTCCAGGAGCAGAAGAAACATCTTTTTTATGACCTTGCCGAACTTTTTGTCCAGCCTCGCCTGGATGGAGAAGAAGTATTGAAAGGCCAGAATCCAGAAGATCAGCACCCAAAAGAGAAAGGAGGAGGCCAGGGGGCCGATAAACGACTGAATCCTCCCGTACACCTGAAAGGCAACCTGAAAGAGAATCACCAGAACCAGGTTCACCAGGGCGAAGAGCAGGCTGGTGGGGTAGGTCGCCTTGAGGGAGGGGAGGAAATCCTTGAACTCCGGCTTCGCGTAGTCGGCGATCATCGAGGTCATGGTGCTCACCACTCCGGAATAAACGAACAAAATGCCCATGCCGATGCCGAGAGCCGTGAAAAATAGCACCGGAACGTCGCGAAACAACAGGGGAAAGTATATAATAACGGCAAAGGCGAGAATAAACCCCAGGTTGAGGATTACGATACGGATCAGGTTGTCCCACATATCGAAGAAGGTCTTCTTGATCAGAAAGCCGAACATGCCGAACCGTATCATGAAACTGTGTCGTATGTACACACCCACGGATGTGTAGAGGATTTCTTCTTGACAATACTATCATCATCACGTATACTTTTTTGAAATAGTTAGTCGATTTACAGAAGGGTTGAGCGTTTCAGAATTGGTAAACTACTACGAGGTATTGGGTCTCGATCCAGCCTGCTCAACAGACGAAATTAAACGCACCTTTCGCAGACGAGCGAAAGAGCTCCATCCGGACCTAAAAATATCCAATCGTCAGTATTCCGATGAGAGCATGCGGAACCTGCTGGCCGCCTATGAAACGCTCAGCAATCCGCAAAAACGAAAGTCCTACGACCGTGCCTTTGCCATCCACTTTTCCAAACCCAAATTCGACTACCGGGAGTACCTCAAGAACCGTCCGGATGATCTGATTGCCCAGTCAAAGCTCATCTTCTACAGCTTGCTCAACTCCGAACCGAATGAGGCGCTTCAGCTGTACGACTCTTTATCGCAATGCCGGCCGGACTTCTCACTGGAGCTCTGCCTGGGGCGGGAAGACTACATGGACTGTATTTTTCTCCTGGCCGAGGCATTGGAGAAGAACGGCGAATACATACGCGCCTGCCATCTGTACAAACATCTGTGCGTACTGGAAATGGAGCAGCCCTACTTCCATCATTTTCTCGACGAAATCATAGAACGGCTGAGGAGCATCACCTGCTTCAAGATGGTGACCAAGCTTCCGCCTCAAACATCGATCAACTATATCAAAGAGCTGATCGGTTTCGACTTTTCCCGCAAGGATAATGCCTTCTTCTACAAGAAAATCGCCGAAATCTACTGCGGGTTGGGTCAACGGGAGCTGGCGCTCAGCTACCTCGACAAAGGATTGAAGCTGGATCAAAAACTACCCGGAGTAAAAAAGCTGAAGGAAAAGATCGGCTACACGGATATTCCCGTGAGTCGATGCTATACTTGACAGTACCTTCGCAGGTGATTACTTTGGGTGGGATGAAACGCATATTCCTTCTTGCAGCAGCTCTTCTCCTCGTTACTCCGATTGTTTTTGCGCAGCTGATCGACAAACCCGTCGCAACCGTGAAGCTCTCCAAGTTCGAGGTCATTTCGGTCAAACAGTTCCGCAAACAGATCGAGGATCTGGAGGCCAGGACGCAGAATCAACTGTCCATGGATGACCGCAGGAAACTCCTCGATCTGCTGATCGGTGAGATGCTGATCAGCCAGGCCGCGGCCATGGAGAACATCACGGTTAGTCAGGGCGAGATCGATTCGCGAATTGCAATAGCCCGCCAAACCGGCGGATTGGGACTGAATCTGAACCGGGAGCTCACCGAACAGGAGTTCAGGCAGCTGCTCCAGCAGTCGGGGCTGAGCTGGGAAGAGTACATCGACCAGTTGAAGAAGGCGATACTGCAGCAGAAGTACGTCATGGAAAAAAAGAGGGCGCTGTTCGAAAAAATCGCCCCCCCGACGGAGGCGGCGATCGAAGATTTTTACGATGCCAACAAAACGGCGTTCGTGGCTCCCGACATGGTGCGCTTCAAGCACATCTACATCGATACCCGCAATCTCGCCTCGGCGGATGAGAAAAACAAGGCCAGAATCCGGGCGGAGGAGATATCCCGGGAGCTTCGAAACGGTGCGACCTTCGACGATCTGGTGGTCAAGTACTCCGACGATAAGAACTCCCGCTACAAAGGTGGAGATTTCGGGTATTTGCGCCGGGACGATCAGGCGCGGCGACAACTTTTGGGGAAAGAGTTTTTCGAAGCACCCTTCAAAATGAACGTTGGTGAGATAAGCGGCGTTCTTCAGTCGAACATCGGTTTCCACATCATCCGGGTGACCGAGAAAATTCCCTTTCGGTTGCTTGCTTTGGACGACCCCATACCGCCTCAAAACAACAGCACGGTACGAGAACAGATCAGCGCTCAGCTTCTGCAGCAGAAACAAGCGGAGTTCTACCAGCAGGCGCTGATGGATCTATTGGCTGAACTGAAAAAGAAAGCGGAGATACGCATCTTCGAAGATAATCTCTCCTGGTAGCATGGGCGCCAGAAGAAGAGGGCGGATTCTAGCATTTCAGACTCTCTACGCCTACGAGCTTTGCTCACTGTGTTCGTTGGGTGCGCAAAGCAAACGTACCCTGCAACCTGCGGACAGCCCGATCGAAGAGGTCCCGGATTTTCCTTGGATCGATGAACCAAGCAGGGAAAAAATCAATCAGGAGAGCATCGATTTTGCTCGCCTCATTGCCGGGGGTACGATCCAAAATCTGAAAGAGATCGACGAACAGATCAAAATCCAGCTGGAGCACTGGGATTTTTCCAGGCTGAACAAGGTCGATCAGGCCCTTCTGCGGATAGGTGTGTACAGTCTTCTGTTTCAAAAAGATATTCCCGCCTCGGTTACCATCGACGAAGCCGTGGATATTTCAAAAGAATACGGTACGGATGAATCCTACCGCTTTGTCAATGGGGTGCTGGACGGCATACGTAAGAACCTGGAGCGTTGAAACAAAGTAGTCGACGGTTTCGGAATGTCCTTCTCATCCTAGTAGCGGCTGTAGTTATCGCCGGCGGCACCATCTATCTTGTCTATGCCACCGTAACGGCTCGCCGGAGCACAGCGCTTCGTATCGACGACCTGTTGGTCGAGGCGGACTATGAGATCTCCCTCGGCTATTACGACAAGGCCTTGGAAACCTTGGACGCAGCCCTGGACCAGGCTCGGGGGGCGTTCAACAGCCTGCGAATTCTCAAAAGAGTGTATCAAATATCATACAATTTAAACGACTTTTCTATCCTGCATCGTTTCGCCCGGAGCGCAGCGGATAGTATCCCCGGCAGCCAAGAGTTGAAGGAGATCTACCTGTACGCTTCGATCCGCGCTTCCGCGGAGGACAGCCAGAGGGCTGTCGAGCTGCTCAAACGTAGCCACGGAGATTCGGCCGGAAATTTAGCCTATCTTCGAGCCGAAGCGTATCTAGCCGGTTTTCTGGACACGCCACCGGAAACGAATAGCGATCCGGAGTTGACGAGGATCATGTCGCTGGTCACCCAGCCGTCGCTCGACCCCTACCAGCTCCAGCGTCTGGGCACGGATCTCGACGAACCCAGGATCCACCTGGATGCCGCTCTCCTGTGGATGGCCGAGGGGGATGCCGAGAGCGCCTTCACAGTGGTGAATCGTCATATCGAAGATCCTGCGTTCCGGGAACCGAGCATCTACATTTCCTACGACGCGGGTCATGAGCAAACGGCTCTGTCTGTTGTTCAGGAGTTGAGGGAGCAGGGCAGGATCGCCGATCGGGTGGATCTGCAGGTCATGGAAGCGGATCTGCGGCTGATCCTCGGCGACGGGGGGGAGGCGACCCGGCTGTACCGGCAGATCATCACCTCGCATCCGGCCTATTCCTGGACTCCTTATCTCAACCTGGCGCTGATTTACGAGCAAAACGCCGACAGGCAAACCGCCTATGCCCTCCGGGAGAGGGCCCACGCTCAATTCCCCACCGTCGGAGCGGTGGTCATGTCACACGCCCGGAGCCTGACGGAAATCGGCGATCGGGAGCGTGCTGCGGCAATTCTGCAGAGCTATCTTGCAGAGCATGGGGAGGATTACCAGGCTCAGCTGGCTCTCCTGGACGTACAGAACACCGCCTCGTCCCCAGTGCTGTACCAGGCGGCGCTTTGGAAGCTGTACAACCGGCACCCGGAGAGCCGAATGCTCTGTGAGCATCTGTTTCTCTATCTTCTGGAGTTCAACGACCTCTCCGGGGCCGAGTCCGCGCTGCGGCACTACCAGTTGGCCACAGGCAGGACCCAGGAACCATGGTTTCTGGATTACAGAGCCGTACTCGCCGCGTTGCACCAAGACGACGCTGAGGCCGTCAGGCTGCTTCAGGAAAGGCTTGCACGGGAGGACAGCTGGCAGGCCCGATTCAACCTGGCGGTTCTTCTGGGAAGAGCCAACAGACCCGATCAGGCCATCGAGCAGCTGATCGAGGCGGAACATCTGCTGCCGGAGGAGCAAAACAGGACCTTTAGATCCCGCATCCGATCTCGCATCGGAGAGCAGTACCTGCTCCTCGGAGATGTGGAGGCTGCGCGCCGGGAGTGCGAGTACGCGATCGATTTGGATGTCAGCAACTTTCACGCTCATCGGATCCTGCGAATCCTTGAACGGGAGTAAGAAACGTGATAGGGTTGCCTCAACAAGGAGCGATCAATGGCCACACGGAACGATATACCGAACAACAGTGTCATCGGAGAGAACTCTGTTTTCGAGGGTAAATTCTACGTCAGCGGATCGATTCTCATCGAGGGCAAGTTCGACGGGGAAATCAAGACGGAGGACCATCTGACCGTCGGTCCGACCGGAAAGGTGAAAACCGATATCTATGCCAGGAGGGTGACGATAAGCGGAACCCTGATCGGCAACATTACGGCCACCGAAGAGGTCGATCTTCTGGCCAACGGCAAGGTGCTCGGCAATGTCGTCACCCCCAAGCTGAACGTGGAGAACGGCGTGCTCATCCAGGGGATGGTCACCTTAACCGGCGGACAGACGGACAATGTCCCGCAGGTGATCCGTCAGTCCTTCGGAGAGGAGGCGGAGAGCCTGATTTCCTCTTCCGAACCGGCGACGAAAAAGGAAAAACCTAAAGAGCCCAAACCCGAATAGATGATAAAACTCAAAAATCACGCCGAGATTGGGAAGATCCGGGAGGCGGGTTTTATCCTGTCCGAAACCCTGGAAAAGCTCAAAGCAATGGTGGAGAACGGGATTTCCACCGCGGAGCTGGACAACTTTGCCCGCGAGTATATTCGAAGGCGGGGAGGGGAACCCGCGTTCCTCGGGTACATGAATTTCCCCGCTTCTCTCTGTGTATCCATCAATCATGAGGTCATTCACGGAATTCCGGGTAAAACCCGGTTGAAACGCGGGGACATCGTCGGTCTGGATTTAGGGGTAAACGTGGGGGGATATTACGCCGATGCCGCCGTCACCGTTCCGGTCGGCAAGGTTTCCCCGGCCCGGGAAGAAATAATCCGGGTCGCCAGGGAATGCCTGGAGCTGGGAATCGAGCAGGCGGTTTGCGGCAACCGTATCAGCCACGTTTCAGAGGCGATCTACAATCACGCCAGATCCAACTCGTTCGAGGTGGTTCGCCAATACTGCGGTCATGGAGTAGGTTTTTCTCAACACGAGGAGCCTCAAATCCCCAACTACGTTTCCAGCGGACCGAATCCCCGAATCAAGCCGGGGATGATCCTGGCTCTGGAACCAATGATCAATCGGGGAGACTGGCAGGTGCAGCTGCTCCAAGATAAATGGACGGTGGTTACGGCGGACCACAGTGATTCCGCACATTTCGAGCACACCATCGCGGTTCTCAAGGATCATACCGAGATACTGACCCTGCATCCTGCCCCGGAGCGAGTGTAAGCGATGACCAAGAACTTCCTTCCGTATCGGACATTTCGCAACAATGCCATCAAGCTGGCCTACCAGATCTACAAATCGGGTTTTGTGCCTGATGTGATCTACGTGTCCCTGCGCGGCGGCGCCTATCTGGGCAATGTGATCAGCGAGTATTTCAAATTCATCCGCCTGGAGGACAAACCCGTGTACTACGCCGCCGTGGTCGCCCATTCCTATGCGGATGTGAAGGTTCAGCAGCGGATCAAGGTCGAGGGGTGGACCTACAATCCGGAGTATCTCCGGCAGGGCGATCGGGTTTTGCTGGTGGACGACATCTTCGATACGGGACGAACCATCAACCACCTGGTCGACATTATTTTGGAGAAGGGGATACCAAGAAAAGACATCCGCATCGCGGTCCATGACTACAAGATCCGCAAGTACACCGGCAAGGCTCTTCCCCTGCAGCCCGACTACTACTGCCGAAAATACGTTGTGGAGAGGGAGCAGGACGAATTTTGGATCCACTATTGCAGCCACGAACTGGTGGGTTTGACCCGGGAGGAGCGGGAGACCATGTACTACGCCGAGGACGAGGAGCTTCGCGAGGCCATGGAGTTTCTGTTCCAGGATGCTGGGCAGGGTGCCGCCCGGGACGGCGCCCGGGTAGCCGGCAGCGACCACGACGCCACGGCCGAAGCCGGCCAACCAAGCGATGAGCGCACAACTACGCCAAAATGACCCATAGGATCTTTTTGACCCAATCCGGTTTATAACCTACCCGGAACCCTCAGATATCTAGCAAAATTTAAACCTAAGACTTGAGATTTTCCATTTTCATCCATTGGTGGGTACCCTAGTTCGAGTAAGATATCAAGAAAATCTTTCGATTTTCCTTTTTTACCTTCAGCATACGTGTAACTCGGAGTATGTGTAACTCGGAGAAAATTTAAAGTAAACCAGAAAGACTTTAAATATTGCCAGTTTCCTGAGTGTTTTCAGGGTCGACTCGGGAAAATTCTACTCCTGCACCCACACCCACTTGGTTGTGTCCCAATCCCCCCGCCATAGCCCCGCTCCGGCGGTGCAGGCGAACAGGACGTCAGGATCTTCGTCCGTATTGAGGAGAAAGCTCGTAATTGCCCCGTTCACCAGTTCGATTGGCGGGTATTCGTACAGCGATTGAGCCGGTTGCCGTGTGAGATCCGCAGCACTCACCGGACCGGGCAGGGAGTCGGAGAAGCTGTAGTAGCCGTATGTGGAACTCCCTACGAAAATTTGGCCGCTCGGAACAGATTCCACAAAGCCTCTGAACTGCACGGTATAGTCCCTTTTGTTGACTGTCACGGTTTCTGGATCACCGTCCCATGTACTCCAATTCAATCCATCGTGAAAGTAGATCCTGCCGTGCCATCCGGAGAGATACAGTCTGCCCGACGCGAAGTAGAGGCTGTGCGGCGTGTATAGTGTGCCCTGTGGATCATCGCTGTTGTACGAAAAATCGGGGCTTCCAGCGCCGAAATCTGAGAAATCACTGGGATCACCGGAAACTGTATTCTGGTAGAGGTATACGCCAGAGGCATCAGGGTTGGTGATCAGCCAGTAGTCTGAACCATCCCACTCCACGTCCAGTATCGTGCTGTCCAAATCTGTGCCGAAACATGGATAGAAATCATCGATTCCGGTTATGCTGCTAGCGTAATATAAGTTGTAGAAGGTTTCCTTGTAATCGGGATCGGATTCATCGGCATGGTATACCGCAGTTGATACGAACAGCTCGGTGCCGGCTGCTTTGACAAAGTGGATACTGAATCGCAGATCGGGCCAATCGTTATCGGTGGGCCAACTGTCGTCTGTTATCTCTGTCCAGGGGTCTCCTGGCGCACTGCTGGGATCCCTGCTGTATAGGCCAACAGGCTTGCGGTCCGAACTGTTGTAGAACCAGGCGACGATGTCGCCATCGAAATACTCCAGCCCGCCACAGAGCGCGCCGCTAGCAGGCGGCGTAACGAGCTGCCAGTTCGCCGTTGTTCCCGGATCACGCTGATATACCGATTGAGCGTTGATAAAATACTTGCCCCCGGCTCCCGTATACACGATTTTCAAGACACTAGCTGTATCGTCCAATCCGCGATCGTCGGATGTTTTGTATGCCTTCTCCAGGGTGTAGAAGATTGCCGTGTTGTCACACGCGACGAGGACTATACATAGCAACGATAGGATTAGAATCCCGTGTAAATATCTATATGACTTCATTCCACGATTTCCTCTAGAAGTTGTACTGAGCGGTAAGGGTCAGTTCTAGGAAATTCCCCATCCGGCCCTTGTCACGATCATCCGACCAGAACTGGGGAACCCACCAGTATACCACGTTCAAGCCGAAGCCCCAATTGATATTGTACTTCCAAATCGACGAGAAACCAGGCTTGATAATCCAGGTCAGGTTGAGAACATCTTCCAGCTTGACGATATTCAATCCGGTCCCTACAAAGATCGGGAACTCGAAGGGGAAGAAATGAATGATATACGCCGCCTTGGCCGTGATCGGCAGCATGAAAAAGGATGCGTCATTGATATCTTTGCTCAATACCCCGCCGACTTCGAGTCCGGTCATCCAGTTGTTGCTGAGATGAATGCCCCACTGGAGGGAACCCACAGCTCCAAGTTTCAGATTCGTCTTTGCATACTCCCAGTCGAAGGACTGAAAGAACAGGGGAATAAACAACCCCGCGCTTATGGACAGGGTCTGCTGGCCGAGAGAGTACACTATGAAAGGCTCCTCCGGCGGAGCCTCCTCCGGAGCCTCCTGTGTAAAGACCGGGCCGGCGGACAGATAGAAAAACAGAAGAGCAGCAAGTAGTACAATAATCAGCTTCTTGGGCAATTCGCACTCCTCTCATACCTTGGCTATTTGCGAGCCTCGAGTCTATCACCCTCATATTTTTTATTCAAGAAGAGCAAGGTAATAGATATTTTCAAACACATAGTCTATACTACACCAACTCGTAAAGGTTTACATGATCAATGACAAGATGGTTTTTTTGTATTGTTGTAGTAATCGTAGTGCTGTTGTCATCCTGCATCGGGATTGAAAGCGATCTCCGTATTCGCCAGGATGGTTCCGGAGTCTTGACACTCTCCTACACGGTCTCTCAATTCATCAAAAATATCGATGCCGGGAGATCGGAGAAACAGCTTCCCCTGCCGGTAAACGAAGAGGAGTTCCGCCGCAGCGCCGAGAGGATCGAAGGCTTGCGCCTCACGGATCTGGTGGAGCGTGAGGATGAGGAGAATGTCTACATTCGGGCGGAACTCGAGTTTGACAACGTGGAAGCGGTGAACGCCCTTGGGCGGGAAGGACAACTAGGCATCACTTTGGAAACCCAAGGTGGCACGACCACCTTCCGGCAGCTGATCTACGAGGGACAGCAGGGGGAAGAGGTTACCGAAGAATCGCTCAAGATGATCCAAACCTTCTTCGAGGGATACGAACTGGTATATTCGGTTACCGTGCCGGCCCAGGTAAGGGACCATACCTTGGGTGTTCTGGCGCCGGATGGCCGAACCGTAACATACACCACGACGGTTCCGGATATCCTCAGAACTTCGGAGCCTCTATTTTTAGAAGTAGTCTGGTAACCGGAGGGGATTGGATGAAAGCCGGAGTATCGAAGTCATTGCCGGTCTTTTTGGCAGCAGCTGTTATTTTCGGCTGTCTATCGGGGCCTGCGCCTGTTCAACAGCCACAAATGACGGGGATCAGTGACGGCGAGCTGGCTCAACGACTGAATGAATTCCTGGAAAACGGGATAGCCAAGGTCGAACGGGGTGCAATTTCCGAAGGGATCAACCAGCTGGTGACGGTCCTGGCGGAGGCTGAAGCCGCGGGCAGCACCTCCGGGGATATCAGGGCGATCGTCGATACCGCTGAAACCGAGCTCACCAAGATAGCAGCCGGTTTGGAGATGGAGGCCGGGACGGAATGGGTCGATGCAAACAAGAATCAGATCAGTGCCGGGTCGATCGATGTCGGTAGCGAATATGCCCTCAATCCGAGCATAATCCTGACCTACAACTTCGGATCGGGTAAGGCCCTGATCACGGGCGCACCGATTTATTTCGAGTTCGTCCAGGGTTCCGGTTTGTTGACGAACTTCGTGGCCACGAACGACTACGGTCAATCCAACTGCGCCATCGCCCGCCTGGACAATCCCAACGGTGAGAATATCGTGCGGGCTTCCCTGGTGTACCGGGTGAAGGGCTATTCCTATCCCTTTCAGGGTATCACCAAGGACTTCGTCTACGTCCCGCCGGCCCGCAAGGCCACGATTTTGGTGATGGAGAAGTCGGGAGAGAGGATCCAGGACGATCCTGTGATTCTCGACTCCGTGTACAATCGTTTGAAGGACATGGCCTTCGATTTCAGCCAGTACAACGGCGTGCTGCTGGGAGATGCGTTCATGAAGGTGTTCGGAGGGGACCCGAACGACATCAAGAGAATGGGTCTGGAAAAAGAGGTCTCCTACCTGGTCATGGTGCTCAACGACGGGTACTACGTGAACCAGGTCGAGCTGGGCGGGAAAAAATACAACATCTTCAAGTCCCAGACCACTGCTACCACCCGGATTATCCGTGTTTCCGACGGTAAGATCATGTACTCCGGTACGGTACAGGCGGTAGGAGGCCAGGGGGGAAGCGAAGACAAAGCCATCCTCGACGGATTCCGGAACGCCGCTCAGGCGATGGCGGACAAGCTGAATGCGGATTATCCCGAAATCGACAGAGTTCTGGCCGGACAACAATAGAGGGTAGCAGTAGAGGGGGGAACGCCCTATGCCGATGCGTGCAGCGCTGAACAAGTTTATCAGCATTTTCAGGATCGAATTGGAGGACCTGGAAGAGGATTTCAATGATCTTCTCGAGATTCTCGAAAGGAGAAGGGACAGCCAGGAAATCACCAACTACGTGTACATTGCCAACAAAGGCACCCTGTTGAATGAAATATCCTGTGTTCACGAGCTCCTCGACAGCATCGGCGCCATCGATGCCTACCAATACGAAAGCGTCGAGGCGATGATCGCAGACGTAAAAAAGATGTTGGATAAAAGGATCGAGGACTGTGCCTTCCCGGAAGTCCTGCACAGCCTGGTACGGAGGAAATTCGAAAAAGTCTGCACGTACGTGCTGGGTCCTGAGAAGGCGCAGCGTTGATTTTTTGAGCGCCCTTGATTATTATATCACTCAACAATCACTAACAATTATGAGGGTACGATGGACGTACAGCTTCAGGAACTGATCGATAAGATCAAATCGGAGGGGATCAAGTCTGCGGAGAAGGAATCCGCCAGGGTTCTCAAGAATGCACAGCACAAGGCCAATGACATCATCGCCAGCGCCCATGACGAAGCATCGGGAATCATCGGCAAGGCCAAGGAAGAGATCGATCGCTTCGAACACACTGCCAAAGAAGCCGTGAAACAGGCCGGCAGAAATACGATCCTGAGCCTCCGTACCCGCATTACCGAGCTTTTCGATGTGCTGATTGCGGAGCAAACCAAGGAAGCCTACACGCCGAAAGTGCTCGAAGAGGCGATCGTATCCTTGATCAAGTCGTGGAGCAAGGAACAGATCCCGAATCTACGGGTGCTCCTGTCCCCTTCGGATCTCAAGAAGATCGAAAAACAGTTGAAGAGCCGTTTGGCTGCCGAGCTTAAGAAAGGGGTAGAACTGAAGCCCTTCCCGGAACTCGGGGCCGGGTTCCGTATCGCCATGAAGGACGGTTCGGCCTACTACAACTTCACGGATCAGGGCATTGCGGAGATCCTGGCGGAATATCTGAACCCGAAGATCGCTGAGATTGTTCAAGAAGCAGCTCAAAAGGAGAATTAAGACGGTTGGCCCAGTACTACTACCTGGTAGCCTCGTTGCCCTTGTTTTTCTACGACAGCGAGAGGATTCCCTCTCGTGAAGATTTTTTAGATACCTGCAGGCAGCACATCAGCCCACGGCACTACAGCTTGCTCGTCTCGGCCAGCACGACCGATCTCCAGGCCACGG
>Ga0315551_10000579_pt1 | contig 29100 bp, 16 predicted proteins | sample SalMarSW160290MG_FD_203678 | JGI IMG/M metagenome (GOLD analysis project Ga0315551, IMG submission 203678) | Salt marsh sediment microbial communities from the Plum Island Ecosystem LTER, Massachusetts, United States - Salt Marsh Sediment SW1602-90 ...
CTGATATGGAACGACCTACGTCAAGCGATAATTTTGGGTTATTCTTGAATTTTCTTACATTTTATTTATGACACTTCCAGGTGCAGGCTGCTTCGACGATGAATCAGTCTGATATACGTGGATTATCCCATAGGGACAGAGCCGACATTGATATTCTCCGTCGTGAGCCTTGCCTTCTACAATCGCGAGTTCAGCAGCAACGCCGCCTATCGCATAGGGTGCTCGCAAATGACCCAGTATCGTGCCTGCACCTGTTTGTATCATCCTTATCCTCAATCATAAATCTTCGGAGGAGGGCTGATGAAAAAAATCATGTTAAACCAAACCATCAGGCCGCCTTATGCATATTCCTCACCTGGTACTCTCTGAAAACAGACCAAATAAATCCTGCCAGTTCTCTGGCAACGGCAGTGGTCGCTTTGCATTGCATCTTGCCGCGATGTATCAGATACCAGTAGCGTTTACGAAGCCGCTGTCCGGCTCTGTCTGCGATATCGATCGCCCATTGCGGCTGGTCCTTTCTTCGTTGTTTCAACACTTTACTGATATGGTACGGATGCCGATAATGCCAGGAGACTTCTATCAGCAAACGCCTGACGCGTTTATTGCCTGTCTTTGTAATCGGGCCCTTCTTCTGCTTTTCTCCGCTGGACGATTCCGAAGGTGTCAGACCAAGGTAACTCATCAGATCACGAGGACTCGAAAAACGTCCGAAATCAAATACCTCGGTAATTATAGAAATAGCAGTAAGTGTATCGATACCATGAAAACATTTCAAAAGGCCAACCATTTCCTTGTATGCCTGACTGTCTGCGAGATGTCCGACTTGCTTATCCATAGAGTCCAAACGCTGCATGCAATGCTGCATCTCCGTAAGATAGCTGTCAAATACCTCCTGCAGAAGAGGCTCTTCAAATTCAAGGCCCCGCAGCCAGCGAAGATGCCTGCCGGTCCAGTGATTGCCTTCGGTATAAATGTAACCATGACGGGTAAGAAATTTCAGCAGCTGATGACGAATTCTCATGAGATTTTGACGGGCTGTTTGACGCAAACGGGTCAGTTCACGAGCGGCCTCCTGCTGCGGATCAGGCGCGTGAACCTCGGTCAGCAGACCGGCCTTGAACATCTCAAGTAATCTGACAGCATCCCGGCGATCCGTCTTGATTCGTTCTCCAGGCTTTGTAGGTGTCAGGGACGGTGCAATAACCGCACATTTGCAGCCTAATGATTCGATTCTGCGTTTGAGATTAAAACCGCAAACGCCGGCCTCATAGCAAAACCGAACCTCTCCCGGTGATTTTTTGAGAATTCTTTTGACCGTCTTTGAAATCTCGGAAGATGAATTTTTCATAATCAGGTTTACGATCTCCTGCTGGCCAGGATAATGCAATGCAATTTTGTGTTCTTTTTTGTGTGTGTCCATGGCTACATATGTTATAGTATTTTCCATAACGACCGGCTCCTTTCAATTGTATGCGGCTCTGTTACCGCAAGGTGATAATCCGCGATTATTGGTGGTAACACACCACCTTGTCGCATAAGCTTTATCGGCTCATGACGACCTTTACAATCACGGCGCCGGTCGTTCCATATTTTCTACGTGACTGATGCAATGAAATCTCTCCGTGAAACAACATCTGCGAGTCGCAAGGTCTCGGGCCAGCACGCTCGAAGGAGCCAGCTTCAGCGTGTGGGTTGAATTATAGTCGTCTTATGGATCGTGGGCTTGGTGGCCTTGCTCGTCATCGTTAAGTTGTTACAGGAATCTTCCTTCGGACTTCTGCAGAAAGCAGCTTGGAACGGAGATTTGTCTCTGGTGAAGTGGTCGATCGAACAAGGCACTTCTGTAGATCGGCCTTGTGATTTCAATCGTTGGACCGCCCTTCACGCTGCGGCAGACAAGGGTCACGTTGAGATTGCGGAATTTCTGCTTAAGCAAGGCGCAAATGTCAATGTCAAGGACAAGGATGGGTACACACCTCTCCACAATACTGCAGACTCATTCTTGAAAGGGTTTCCCCGGAAGGGAACGGAAGCTGATCGGAATAGAATTGCCGCTTTGCTGCTAAAATATGGTGCCCGCGTCAACGCCACCATCAATCACGGCGAGACACCTCTCCATCGGGCCGCGCTAACGAACAATGTCGCGCTTGTCCATCTCCTTCTAGAGAACGGGGCCGACCCCAATATACAACAGTCGCAGGGAATGACACCTCTGCACTTCGCGCTTTTTGCAGGTAAGGACCGGGTGCAGGTCGTCCGTCTGCTCATCCGCCACGGCGCCGATTCAAGTGTAACAGACGAGTACGGACTCACGCCTACGGACTTAGCTAAAGATTATCATCCGAAACTGTTGGAGCTTCTTGGCGAGTAGATCATAACAGAGCTCTTGGAGCGTACGCGGTAAACCGCCCCGCTCAAAGCTAACGTTATTCATTGAATTGCCCTCGACTTTGGTGCCACGAATTTGTTGATAATCATGTCTCTGGGAAGTATAGTATCGGCAATTGGAAAAAACAGCAATGCCAAGAAAAAGAAAACTTATGAGACTATTCACGTGGATCACGGTAATATTGTCTCTTGTTATTTTAGTGGGCTTTACCGGTATTGGAATATACGTTTGGATGCAAGATGATAATGGTGAGACATCGGAACTGCTCGCTTTGTCAGGTAAATTTATTATTCTCAGCGGCATTCTTTGTTTCGTTGGTACCTGGACAATCTACGCTTCTGTTCGCTGGATACAGATTCCTATTTGGCGCTGGATGATCGGTGGATTTAAAGGTGCTCCAAATACTCCTTTCGCGCGTTCTGTTATAACGAGAGAGCAGATCACTGAAGCCAAGAAAAAAATGAGCAGGCTGCAACATATTTTTATGTGGGTCGGTAATGTTTTCGCGGCGTTGGGCGTGATTTGTTTGTTAATTGCAGTTCCGTGGCGCATAGTACTTAATATAAAAGGTGAGCAGACTATTGGCAGTACTGCCAATAGGTTACTTTGGGTTGGTTTTCTGATATTATTTTTAGGTTTGTGTATCATCAGAATCAGTATAAGTGGTGCAAAAAATCGCAATCTACATGGGCAAACATAATGGCAAGTTTTTTCCCGCGTGTGCAACTGCTTTCAGGCAGATAAATATTTTTCGCACCCTAAATTTTGAAATCCGAAATCCTAAGCTCTAAATACGAAACAAATCATAATAACCAAAATACAAAGGTTCAAAAATGGATTCCCGCTTTCGCGGGAATGACAGGGTTTTCGGTGTGCAACACACACTGCCCGGCCTTTAAATTATTAATGATAAATGTTTATTGGTCGGAGCCATCCCCAAGCCCTTCAGGCTTGAGGCTGCCACCCCCGAAAAGAATTAAGAATTGTCCTCGACTCAGGTGCCACCGCCGTAAGGCATATCGTCAAGATGGCTTACGCCACTGTGTAGATTTTCTTGATAAACCGGTTCATAGAGAGTATAGTATCGGCAGCTAAAGAAAAGGTAAAAGCTATCAAGCTATAAAAAAGGTGTTGAAATGAGCAAACGCATCATAAAGCTGCCACAGCCGGCTGAAAAGACTATTGAGGCCGTGCTTGACGAGTTCCTTAATGAACAGCAAGAACGCCTGAAGCCTTCAACCATGCGTAAGTACGAAGACATCATCGATTTGTTTCAGTCGTGCCTTGATGGGTATGGTCATCAGAGTCTTAATAAGCAAGAGGCGGCGTTATTCGACCGGCTTTATGAAGCCGAGGGTGATGAGCATCGGGAGTTTTGCCAGGTATTCGGCCCGGAAAAAATCCCCGGCAGTGTGCGTGAGTTCCTGAATTACTTTATGATTCGCAAGGTTATGTGCGGCAAGGAGATGAAACAGGCGGCAGGTACGGTTATCAAGAAGCTGGGCAAATGGCTCAAGGAAAAGGGATATATTGAGTCGGAAAACGCCGCTGAGGTTGTGAGCTGCGGCGCTACTGCCGCCAAGGAATTGCCCGCCACGGAAGAATTAGCCTGGATGCTTGCCGATTATGCTGAATGTACCGCCGTTGATTGTGACGAAGTGGTCGAGGACTATTTTACCATCGAAGCTGTAGAGCCAGGCAAGCTGCACCTATCCGCTTTTTCAGGAGATGAAAATATCATAGTTCCTGTCTCCCGGAACATCAGCGATGCCTGCCGGGTGGGTTGGTCCTTTTCCGGGGCGCTGGGCAAGACAGGTAAGGGGTGGTGTATTCTCGAGGCCTGGAACGTATATCCTTAGAACAAAGCCCGCGTAAAACGCAGGGGTAAATACGAGATTGCCGCGCGAACCTGCGGTTTGCTCGTAATGACAATCTTACGTCGCCGTGCCGGCGACGGCTAAACGACTCCCAAGGTAAACCTGGGGGTTACACAAAAAAGGAAAGGAAAACAGACGTGTACAAGATTGCAGTGATACCCGGCGACGGGACGGGGCCGGAAGTAACGGCTGAAGCGGTTAAGGTATTAAAGACGGCTGCGGACAAGTTCAATTTCAAGGTTGATTTGACCGAGTTTGACTTCGGCGGCGAAAGATATAAAAGGACCGGCGAAACGCTGCCCGACAGCGCTATTGAAGAGCTGCGCGCATTCGATACCATTCTACTCGGCGCAATCGGGCATCCGGAAGTGGCGCCGGGGATTCTTGAGAAAGGGATTCTGTTAAAGGCCCGGTTTGCATTGGACCAGTATATCAACCTTCGGCCGGTGAAGCTTTACCCGGGCGTGGAGACCCCGTTAAAGGACAAAGGGCCGGAAGATATAGACTTCGTTGTCGTTCGTGAGAATACCGGCGACCTCTATACGGGCACGGGCGGCTTTTCAATGAAAGGGACGCCCAACGAAGTAGCTGTACAGTCCGCGGTTTATAATCGCTTTCAGGTAGACCGGTGCCTGAAATACGCATTTGAATACGCACGCAAGCACGGTAAAAAGGCACGCGGCAAAGGTGATAAAAATACGCTTGCTCTGTGCGGCAAGACGAACGTACTGACCTATATTTACGGTTTGTGGGAACGCGCCTTCCACGAAATGGGCAAAGCCGAATACCCCGACATCGAAAGGGAATACTATCACGTTGACGCAACGTGTATGTGGATGGTGAAAAATCCCGAGTGGTTCGACGTTATTGTCACCGGCAACATGTTCGGGGACATCATCACGGACCTCGGTGCAATGGTACAGGGCGGAATGGGGATTGCGGCAGGCGGCAATATCAACCCCGAAGGGGTCAGTATGTTCGAGCCGATAGGCGGCAGCGCACCGAAATATACGGGCAAAGGGATTATTAATCCCTTAGCGGCTATTTGTGCAGGACAAATGATGCTCGAAACGCTGGGGGAAGAAAAGGCGGCAGAGGCGGTCGAAAAAGCTGTCATGTTCGTAACCGCCAACAAGATAAAGAGTCTTCAGGCCGGGCAAATGGGTTACTCAACGAGCGAAGTTGGTGACCTCGTTGCGGAAAAAGTCGCTGAATAAGGCAAAAGCCGATGCCTGCTAACCTGACACCGGAATATTTCAAGGCTGAGAGGTGGTTTCGCGAGGCGACGACCACCGATGAAAAAATCCTCGCGCTCGAGCAGATGCTGCGTGTAATGCCCAAGCACAAAGGCACGGACCATCTCAAGGCGGACCTGCGGCGCAAGCTAAGCAAACTAAAAGAAGCCCCGGCCAAAAAAGGTCACGGCACACACGTTGATATATTCCACGTGCCTCGAAGCGGGGCAGGGCAGATCGCTCTAATAGGGACGCCGAACAGCGGCAAAAGCTCCATCGTTGCGGCGCTGACGAATGCAAAAGCAAACGTGGCCGATTTTCCCTTCACAACGACTGCGCCTGTTCCCGGGATGGTGTTGTTCGAGGATGTCCCCATCGAGCTGGTCGATATGCCGCCAATTACTGCTGATTTTATCAGCCCGGGCCAGGTGGGGACATATCGCAACTGTGATGTAATCGGCATCGTTATTGACCTTTCGGCCGATGTCGAGGAGCAGTTAGGCATCTGCCTGGACTTTCTGGAATCCAGGAAGCTGCTCATCGACGCCGAGGCTCCTGCGGTGGACGAACACGGCAATGCTCTTGCTAAAAAGGCCTTTTGTATTTGCACCAAAAGCGACATTGCTGCTGCCGGCGCCGTTGACAAGCTGAAACAATCGTGCAAATATCCATTTGAGTTCGTGGAGATTTCCAATACAACCGGCGCGGGCCTTGAGAAACTCTCTGCGACCTTTTTTAGCTTGTTAGGTATCATACGCATTTACGCCAAGCCGCCGGGCAAGCCTGCGGACATGAGCGACCCATTCACGCTGCCGGCCGGGTCAACTGTTATGGACCTGGCCACAGCCATCCACCGCGAATTAGCAGGCAAGTTAAATTTCGCACGAATATGGGGCACGGATGTTTATGACGGTCAAAACGCCCAGCGCAATCACGTCCTTAATGATAAAGATATTATTGAGCTGCATTTCGGATAACCGGACCCGATTTAGTCTCGAAGGTCGGACTGAACATCCCACTCCTGAACGATAAAGATATTATTGGGTTGCATTTCCCATGATTTGGCTTACAATATGCCTTTAACAATAAAATAAAAAATTGCGGCTTTGCGGAGGAAAGTTTAATACGTGATTTGTTCGTTTTGTCCTGTAAATCAAAGTTGATTTGATGCGTTTTTTAGTATTGTTGTCCCTTTAAGGAGAACGGAAATGGAAAGAAGATTTAAGATGAGCAGAGTTTGGTTTGTTTGTATCGGCATTCTGATTTTTGCGATACCTGCTATTACGTCCTGCGAAGCCGTCAGAGCCTCATCCGGTGACAGGTCCGCTCAATCAGGCAATCTGATAGAAAATCCCTCATTTGAAAAAGCAGTCAATGATAAGCCTGCCGGTTGGGAAACACACACATATAACGGAAGAGGTGAGTTCAATTATGTTGAAGGCGGCCGAACAGGAAAACGGGCCGTTTGCCTATCGTCGGAAGGCGGGGCCGATATCGGATGGCTGATGTCTGTTCCGGTCAAGCCGCGGTCGAAATATAAGCTGACCGGCTGGATTAAAACGGAAAACGTTGAGGCCGGTTCCGGCAAGGGAGCGCTGTTGAATCTGCACAACATTCAGCCATCGCAAACACGAGCGGTGACGGGGACAAAGGACTGGACACGGGTCGAGGTCGTGTTTGATACGGGAGAGCGAGCCAACGTGGAAATCAACTGCCTGTTCGGGGGCTGGGGATTGTCCACGGGCAAGGCGTGGTACGACGATGTGCGCCTGGAGCTGCTCTCTACTAAAACAACGAAGCTGTCCGTGACAATCGATGCAAGTAAAACAGGTGAGCCAATTTCCAAATATATCTACGGGCAGTTTATCGAACACCTCGGGCGGTGCATTTACGGCGGTATCTGGGCGGAGATGCTCGAAGACCGTAAGTTCTATTTCCCTATCACGGCAAATTACGACCCCTATCGCGGCACGAGCGGCGTCTCAAAAGATAATCCGTTCGCTATAGTAGGTGCTTCGCCGTGGCAAATCATCGGGCCGGCGGATTCGGTGACAATGGTCAAAGAAGGTTCCTTCGTCGGCGAACACACACCTGAGGTCAAAGCGGGCTGGGGAGGGGAACCCAGCGGTATCAGACAGAAAGCACTTGGACTACTTGAAGGCAAGGGCTATACGGGGTATATCATTATTACCGGCAGCGGCTCTCCGAAAGTTCAGGTGTCTCTGGTATGGGGTCCGGGCGAAAATGACCGGCAAAGCATCTCCCTCGATGCGCCTACCGCTAAGTACACAAAGATACCACTGAGGTTTACATCAGGCGCCGCGACGAATGACGGGCAACTGGAAATTATTGCTCACGGCGGCGGGACTTTGCGTATCGGGACAGTATCGCTGATGCCGGCGGACAATATCAAGGGTATGCGTGCCGATACGCTGAAATTGCTGAAAGAACTTAACGCTCCGATTTACCGCTGGCCGGGCGGGAACTTCGTGAGCGGTTACGACTGGCGCAACGGCATCGGGGACAGGGACAAACGTCCGCCTCGCACAAACCCCGCCTGGAAAGGCATCGAGCATAACGATTTCGGCCTCGATGAGTTCATTATGTTTTGTCGGGAAGTTGGGGCCGACCCTATGATTGCCGTGAACTCCGGCTTGGGCGACGACCGCTCGGCGGTAGAGGAGGTAGAGTACGCCAACGGCCCGCCCGATACGCCGATGGGCAAGTGGCGTGCCGCCAACGGTCATCGGCAACCTTACAATGTCAAGTGGTGGTGTGTCGGCAACGAAATGTACGGCGGCTGGCAATTGGGCCACATGCCACTGAATCAATACGTCCGTAAGCACAACGTCTTCGCTAAGGTGATGCGTAAGGTTGACCCGTCTGTCAAACTCATTGCCGTCGGCGCCGTCGGCTCCTGGTCGGAGGGAATGATGAAGAACTGCGCCGAACATATGGACCTTATCAGCGAGCACTTCTACAGGGGTGCAAAGAAATCCGTAATAGAGCACGTGCGTCAGGCCCCCGATGCGGTCCGGGGCATAGTCACGGCCCATCGCGATTACCGCAAAAAATTTGAATCGCTCAAAGGCAAAGACATCCGCATTGCCATCGACGAATGGAACTACTGGTACGGAAAGCACATCTTCGGCGAGCTCGGCACGCGTTATTTCCTCAGAGATGCTCTGGGTATTGCCGCAGGCCTTCACGAAATGATTCGCAACAGCGACATTGTCTTTATGGCCAATTACGCGCAGACGGTGAACGTCATCGGCTGTATAAAAACGAGCAAGACGGCGGCGGCCTTTGAGACGACCGGTCTGGTACTGAAACTTTACCGTGAACACTTCGGGACCATCCCGGTGACAATCACCGGCGACGCTTATCCGCTCGATGTGTCAGCGGCCTGGACGAGTGACCGCAAATCACTAACCATCGGCATCGTGAATCCCACAGAGGACGAACTGGAACTGCCGATGGAGTTGAAAGGGGCCAAACTAACCGGCAAGGCAAGACTCTGGCAAATCGCGCACACAGACCCTATGGCCTATAATGAGCCGGGCAAAGAACCGAACGTAACAATTAAAGAAAAAACAGGCTCTAAAATCTCCCGCAAGTTGAGTGTGCCGCCGTTGAGTGTAAATCTTTACGAACTGCCGATTAAGGACTGAAATCGCTATGTAGAAAACTTTGCGAAATGTCATTGCGAGGCCCGAAGGGCCGTGGCAATCTCGTGCACAATAGACAGCAAAATCCATCATTGAGTTTGAGATTGCTTCACTACGCTCGCAATGACAGTTTCTGACCTAACGTTTTCCGCAAACAAACTAAAATCCGTGTAATATATGGTTTCTGTTGAAGAAAGAGACGTTTGAATATGGAGTGCAAAAAAGAGCAAAATCTTAGAAATTGCAATTGCACATATCCGGGCTGCGACAAAAAGGGGGTATGCTGTGATTGTTTAAGATATCACTTGTCGATTAAGGAACTGCCCGGCTGCTGTTTCCCTGACGAAGTCGAGAAAACTTTCGACCGCAGTTTCCGCGCCTTCGCAAAAGCGTGGGGATTGTAAAACTTTTTTTCATAAACGCTATATTGCGTACACCGCACCGCAGCAGATAGCTACTGATTAGTTGTTCAGGTCAAAACGGGCGAGTGCAAAGGATTTTTTAATCCTCGGCCTGATGTACTGTCACGCTGCCTTGTTTGGTCTCGTCGAGTCTGGGGACGGTTACTTCAATCTTATATTTCTTCGCGTCGCCGGGAAGTTCTATGGGCTTGATCACGGCCTTGTATTTCCTTAGTTCCTGCCGCTGTTGTTTCTCCTGCTCGCTTTGCGCCTGGCCTATAAAATGCCATTGGACGCTCAAAAACGGCTCTCTTATCCTCGGGAAGTTACGCAGGACACATTTGCCCATCTCATCGGTTTTGGCGGCAAAGAGAGTAATCCATTGTGCCCCCATATCTACATGTTTAAGTCTGACCTCGAGACCTTTAATAGGTTGGCCATCGGTGTTTTTGACCTCGAACTCAACCAGACGGTCGGGTATATCCAGAACAAACTCCACATAATATTCTTTCTTATCTTCGGCGTACTGCACGGGCTGGATTTTGTCCAGGTAATAAACAAACTCTTTGTCTTTACTTGCTTCATCCCTATCCCAATCGCCAGGTTTCAAAGAACCATTGATTCTAATATTCAAATTTGGAGATGCGGGACAATTTCGCAGCTGGAATCTTCCCCGGCTATCGGTCTTAGTCGGCGTGGTGTAATCATTGAAGATAGAGTACCCAACATAGTAACCCACCAGCGGGTCGCCGGAATTGTTGGTTACTTTTCCTCTAACTGTGAAGTCGGCCTTTAGTAACTGGAAATTGACATCTTTTAGAAGCATCGACTGAACTACTTTTATTTGCTTACCGCTTTGAGCATATCCGGCTGCCCCGGCTTGAAGCTGAAGAGTAAATCCCTTCCAAAAGCTCGGCAGATTACTCAATAGATACCTGCCCTGGCTATCGGTGACGGCCTTGGGATTATGTTGATTGTCCGGTCCTCCCATTCCTACGGGGCCGGTCACTATCGGTGTGCCGTCGGTATATTTTAACCACACACGGTCGGCATAAATCCGTGCGCCTGCGATTGGTTTTTGTGCCTCATCTATCACCGTACCCGCTATCTGAAGTGCCGGTTCCATTCGGACAACAATCCCCTTTGCGCCGGTGCATTTCAATATTCCGCCGGCCTTTTCGTCAATACTCAATTGGAGGTCGGGGCAGGTTGGGAATGCCCCTTCCAGCTCCTTTTTATCCTGCGGGTCTGTTAGTATAGTCCATGCGACCTTATCGGGCCAATCCCGGTGGAAAACGCGGACAAATATCGGAAACTGTAATTTCCGACGTTGTGGCCCGCTTTTGATTTCGAATTTGCCGTTTTCATCGGTTGTGCCGTGCAGATTCGCAAAGCCGGCCGTGATGTAAACTTCGGCGCCGCTGACCGGTTTGGACGCCTGGTCCAAGACAGTTCCGCTAAAGACGGCCCTTAGTTTTCTCGGCAGTATCTGGTATACTTCGGGGACGTTCAGTAAGAACATCTCATCGGGAATCTGTTCGTAGTCAAAGACATACTCGATTACCACTCCAGCATTGTTCTCATCGCTGAGTACCGCGACATATCGCTGCACAAGCATCGTCATTGAATCGACCCAAATCTTAAAGCTCTCAGCTTCGTACTTAACACCTTCGAGCGGCGGAAAATGCCCCTCATAAACGAGCATCTCTTCCGTACATTCGGAGGGCCGTTTCTTAAGTATTGGTTTTTCTATTTTTGCTCTCTTACCGGCATCCAATCCAAAGTCCCGCCCACGTATCAAAGATGCGTAAGCAAATATCGCATCCGCCTGAGGGTAATAGCCCTGCGTCGAATCCTCAAACTGCGCGGTCTGCTGTTTCTTATCGATAGTCAATCTTTCTTTGCCGTTGTCGATAATCGATATGTCAGGATTTTCGTCTCTTATAAAATTTGGTCTTTTTACCCAATACTCTTCCCGTATCGTTTTTTCCCCGTTCGGGTCAGTTACCTGTCCAACAATATGGACATTCTCAACGTCGTTAAATGCCCGGACTATTTGGGCCCAGGCAGTTGCGCCAGTAAAAGTCCTGATGCCAATCAAAACGGCAATAATTATCATTGCCGCCGCGGCCAGTTTTGTAATTCGGCTTTTCGTAATATACTCCAAGAGAATATATCGTTTTGGTTGCATCAAAGTTTTGCCGAAATCTTCCGACATTTCGCGGGCTATTTGGCGTGCATCGGCAGGCACATCTTCCGTGCCTAACCTGTTCAGGATTTCTTCAATATTATCCGGCTTCATTTTATGTCTCCTAATCCCTCAAAGTCACCAACTTGCTTTTCAAAGTCGCAATCGCCTTGGATACGTGAGACCTTGCACCGGCTTCGCTGCAGTTCAATTTCTCGGCGACGTCCCGGTACCCCTGCTGCTGGAAATATCGCATCACAATCGCCTTTGCCTGCTTGGCCGGAAGCTGGGCCACCGCCTGCCTTACCTTCGATGCCAATTCACGGTTGCTGGCATTTTCATCCGGGCCTTCTGCGACGCCGAGGTGGCTTTCGTTGATTTGGCCGTTTCTGCCGATTCGATTTCGCCACGCCTTCGAGTTTGCCGTCAGGGCAATCCTGTAGATGTAAGAGCCGGCCTGCCTGCCGTTGAGCTTCTCGACGTGCTGCCACATTCCCATCAGAGCATATTGCATCGCCTCGGTAAAAAGCTCCCGGTCGCCTGTTAGCTTCCAAAGCACCGAGGACAGGAAGTCAATATAGTCGGCCTTCACCTGTCTAAAGATTTCCGCTCGCTTTGAATGCTTCATTTCCTACACTTTAACTAATCATCGGGAACCCATTTTGCGAAAGAAAAGCAAAATGGGTTCCCATCCATACATCCGAACATGTTCAGTATTCACCTAATAATAACCTCACAAGGTGGATTGTGTGTAAAAGTTTTCCCGGAAAAATACAACGGGTCACGTTTTTGGTGGAATAAAAATGCCTTTTGCCGTTTATGCAGGGCAAACTATCATTTTACAACGGCCGGCACGGGGGCTTCGAGCATGATGAAAAGCCCGAAAGCGGCTGAAAGAACATAACCTAAAGGCGTAAATTTCAGGACGACATCAGCACCAAGATGTTCTATGACAGGAAGCAAGGCCAGAAAAACAATATTTGCCAGTGCCCAAGTTCCACCTACCATAAAACCCATTCGCCTTCCCAGGTTCGGGCCCGTGGTGCCTCTGGCCAGGGTAATCATCAATGTATAAGCTGAGATTGTACAAAAGCCGGTACCAAATATCATCCATATAGCCATTTTGCTATCTATAAATATCAGGTAAGCCGCCAGGAACGGGACCGCAAGAAAAAGTGCAATGACTGAACAGGGTAGTTCACCTTTTTTGTGAGCGATACCCGCCCACACAAACGAGCCTGCCGCCCCTCCCAGACCAAACATTGTTACCGAGAATCCCCCGAAGGTAAGCCCAAAACCAAGTTCATCGAGCACGGTGGGCAGCAGTGAAGCCAGAACGATTGTAGAAACCGCTGCGGGCATCGCCATCGCAAATATAAACCAGAAAGGTAATCTGTTCTCAGACCCATCCCGCCTATTTGTATTTCTGCCTGCCGGCTCAACCGCCAGGCGGACTCTCAGGAATATGACCAGTAAAATGCCGACAGCCGGACAAAGAATCAGAGGATACAAACCGCGCAGACCATACCGTGACACCAAAACAGTAGAGACCACTCCACTGCTTGCATATCCCAGAAAGCCGCCCGCCATAAAAACCGCCGTGCTCACCGCCGGTGGAATTCGCCTGAGATGGTGAACGGCCCGCAGGGCTTCGGGATGTACAACGGCTATGCCGCAGCCGCTGACTATGGCCAGGACAAACAGAGGGACAAAGGCATACCCTGACCTCGGCAGTACACCAACCAGGCAAATGCCGGCGCCTACTATTAACCCGACGTGCAGGAACAAAGGCCCTCTTTTGTGGGCCCGCATATGACCGGTCAATACCTGCACACCGTTACTGGTCATATTCAGCGCGATGACAAGCACAACGCCCAAAGAAATACTCAATACAAATTCGCTTCTGATTGCCGGCAGGAGCGGGGGCAGCATACCTGCGAACATATCAATAAAAAAATGAACCGCCGAAAGCGCTAATAGCTGCATCCACCAAAATGTTGCGATTCTTTTATTCAAGCCTCACCCAAATCTCCTTACCGGTTTTCCTGCTTTGATAAGGCGGCTTTCAAAAGCTGCCGGGCCTTGGTATACTCAGGATTGATTTGCAGGGCCTGTCGATATGCCTTTACCGCCTCGTCGATTTTGCCCTGCCTTTCCAAAAGAATACCGACGTTGCAGTGCATTTCTATATCATCAGGAGAAGATTCGAGCACAATCCGAAAATGCTCCAAAGCCTCATCAATCTTGCCGATATTAGCCAGCGCCAGGCCCAATCGGCCGTGGGCAATTATGTTTTCCGGCTCTACTCCAAGCGCCTTTTTATAATACTCAACAGCCTCATTAAATTTACCCTTTTGAGCCAAAGCATATCCAAGATTGCTGAGTGTATCAACATCATTCGGTCGAAACCGCAGCGCATCCAGATATTTGACAATAGCTTCATCCGTCTTTCCCTGCATGGCAAGACTTATCGCCAGATTATAGTGTGCTTCCGCAAGGTCCGGCTTCAGTTTTAGCGCCTTTTCGTAATGCATAACTGCTTCATCAATTCTGTTGAGCCTGCGAAGAGCATTGCCCAGATTGCTGTGAACCTCAGCAGAGTTGGGCCTCATTCGAAGTGCTTTGTTGAAATGTTCGATTGCCTTTTCGGCCTGTCCTGTTTTGTCAAGAATGTTGGCATAATTATTATTCATTACAAAGTTGTCACCGGTGACATTGAGTGCGTGTTCAAAAAGTGCCTTGTTATTTCGCCAATGACGCAGTTGCAGGCGTGTACATACCGACAAAGCCAACAGAGCGGCCAGCGCCGCCGCCCAAAGCGTGATTTTTCGGTACCGCCACTTTGCCAACAAATCCGGCAGGCCCCAGGCAATCATGATAAACAGCCCTATAAACGGCAGGTAGCTATAGCGGTCCGCCCTGGCCTGCGCCCCTACCTGAACCAGGCCAATAACAGGCACAAGAGTTCCCAGGAACCAGAGCCAGCCCACAGTTAGGTATTTGCGACTTCGAGCGAACCAAAATACAGCAACCGAAACAGTTATTAGTAACAATGCCGAGGCTGCTACCTGCCACAAGGGCAGTTTGTCAAACGGGTGCGGATAAAATACCGCCAGTCGGCTGGGCCATATCATTTTTCCAATATAGGTAACGTAAGAAACGAGAGCGTTTGCAGCACGGTATTTGAGAGGAACGTTGCCCAAATCCGACACAACACCGCCTCTTTGCTGAACAATATAAGTAACCGCGCTCAAGCCTATGGTAAGAAGAAACAAAGGCGTCTTTTCCAAAAGCAGACGCCGGATTGAGGCCCGCTGAAAACCTGTCTGCTCCGGACCAGGCTTGGAAAAATTTTCCTGTTCACTTAGACGCTTCCATTGAAGGCGTCCCAGCGGCCAATAGTCCAGCAGAACCAACACGAACGGTAAAGTTACCACCATCGGCTTGGTCATTGTAGCCAGGGCAAAAACCAAAACAAGCAGCAGGAACCAGCCGAGGCCCGGACGTTCTGCGTATCGGATGTAGGCCGCTATGGTCAACATCCAGAAAAAGCCGCTCAAAACATTCTTGCGCTCGGCAATCCACGCGACCGACTCGACATTCAAAGGATACACAGCGAAAGCCAAAGCTACAAAAAGGCAGGGCCAAAAGGCCGCAGTCATCCTTTTTAAGATACCAAACAGCAGCAAAGTACTTGCGGTGTGAAACAACAGGCTGGTCAAATGATGCCAGGTCGGGTCAAGTCCAAACAATTCACAATCCAGTAAGTGACTCAACGAGGTCAGCGGGTGCCACATATGGAAGTGAGGAGAGGTAAAGGCCCAGGCAGCCGATTCACGTGTTATTCCGCGCGTGACATTTGGATTTTCAGTCACGTATTTATCGTCATCGTACCTGACAAAATCGCAATTGAGGACCGGCCAAAATGCCGCAATGGCTGCTATGACCAACAAACCATATACCAGAAGAGAGCTTTCCTTATGAAGTGATTTTTTCATTCCTTACGAACCCAGACGGTGATGGCTCTCGTTTTTCCCCCTGCCAAAGTAGTCATGTATCTTATCACAGCGTTCAATCCAAATATGCCGGTCGATATCAGGGGGATATTGTATCTGGCAAAACCCGTCCCTTACTCACGAAGGCAGATGACAATTCTTATTGTAAGAACTCGAACTTTTTCCCGGTCAGGCGTTCGTAGCCCTCGATGTATTTAGCGCTTGTCTTTTGCCTGATATCATCGGGCAGCTCGACGCCGGCGCCGGATTTGTCGAAATTTATGCTTTCGAGGTAATTGCGAACAAACTGCTTGTCGAAACTCTCCTGGTCCCTTCCGGCCTCATATTTATCGGCGGGCCAGAAGCGGGAAGAGTCCGGCGTCAAGACCTCATCGACGAGAATAATTTTTCCGTCAACAACACCCCATTCAAATTTCGTGTCGGACAGGATGATGCCCCTGCTCTCGGCATAGGCGCTTGCCTTTTTGAAAATATCTATACTTTTGTCCCGCACGTATTCGGCCGACTCTTCGCCGATAATTTCCACGGACCGCTCGAAACTGATATTCTCATCGTGTGTCCCCCTCTCAGCCTTGGTGGCAGGTGTGAAAATAAGCTCGGGCAGCTTTTCGCACTGCCTTAATCCAGCCGGCAACTTCTGCCCGCAGACTGTCTGGTTTTGCTTGTATTCGACCCAGCCCGAACCGGCCAGATAGCCGCGCACGACGCACTCTATCGGCAGGACCTCGCACTTTTTGACCAGCATACTCCGCCCGGCCAACTGCTCGCCGTGATTGCAAAACGGCTCAGGAAAACTCGCTATATCATCACTTATCAGGTGATGCTCGATATCGCTGCTTAGGAAATCGAACCAGAAACGCGAAATCTGCGTCAGCACAATCCCTTTATAGGGAATACCGTTGGCCATAACCACGTCGAAAGCACTAATCCTGTCGGTGGCCACAATGAGCAGCTTATCACCCAGATCGTATATGTCGCGAACCTTGCCCCGGCTCGGCTCCATACTCGCTATATTTGTCTGTAATACGGTGTCCATAATAGTACCTTCCTTCATCTTACTTGTCCTTTTCACTTGTCTCCTGCCCAATCCTGAAATCAACATACTCCAGTATTCTGTCTTTGACTCTTTCAATATCCTTTTTTTTCGGCAAAAAGTCAACCAGTATCTCTAAAAAGCGGCGCTGCTTTATACGTTTCAGAGTCGGCACAAAATTCACATCATAGACCCATCCAAGCTGGCAAAGCCTCATATCAGTCATCGTTCGCAAATCGTTATAATCTATCTGCCGGCCAAGCAGAAGTTCCTCAATCACTTTTTTCGAATACTCCGGCACTTCGGGAAGTTCGAGCTCCAGCTTAAAGCCATCCGGATTCTCGGCGTACTGCCTGTAGTAATCCGTAACCACATAGAGCACATCTATCTTATCGGCGTCACGAATCAGTTTTGAAAACAGCAGACAATCACCATCCAAATCCGGCGGCAGCTCTCTTAAGCCATGATATTCAATCGCTTTTTCTATCAATTGCCTTTCCGTCTCATCTACATCCTCAAGCACCTTTATTCGTCGAAGAACCTCCAGGCCCAACAGGCAGTGGTTTACGCTTCTGGGGTCATTATATGTCCGGTACTTAACAAACTGCTCGAAGCGACCGATGTCGTGAAAAAGGGCTATCGCCTCTGCTATTCGTGTTCGGCTGCCTGACAAACCCAACTCTTTAGCTAAATACAGCATCTCTTCACAGGTCCGCCGAGTGTGGTTCTCTTTGAGCTTTACATTGGCATTGATGTACTCATCATCACCGTAAAAGCCGGCCACATAATCGCCAAACCAGGCCCTGAATTTCTTCAACTGATTTTGCTGCATAACACCATCACTTCCAAAAAACAAAACAGACAGGATAACAGGATGAATATAAACAGGTAAGCATTTTATATACACTTTTAAGAAAAATTCATATTGTGTATACAAAAAGTTCCCGCTGCGGGTATAATTACGAGGGAAGATAATAGAATCGGCTAATTGAATTATATTCTAAGGAGGCAAAAGGAAGATGCCTACGGTAAAAGATGTGATTGTCAAAAAGCCGTCCGATGAGGAGGCCGAGGCCTGCAAGGCCTGGCCAATCTGGAAATGTGAATCCAGCACGTTCGACTGGGCCTATACGGAAAAAGAAACGTGCCTTCTGCTGGAAGGCAAGGTGACCGTCTCAGACGGTACTAATTCGGTAAATTTCGGTGCCGGCGACCTGGTGGTTTTCCCCGAGGACCTCGAGTGTACCTGGAACGTCCAGGAAGCCGTAACAAAACACTACAAATTCGGATAACCGGCAAAACGTACCCTGCAAATGCTGGAGCAGAAGTGGATAGGCAGCGGAATCAATACAACGACCTGAAAAGGTTAATGAGCATGTGAAAAGAAATCTATATAGACACGCATTAAATTATTCTTTAGCTGAGAGCAGCAAATATTTAAGATATTAACAACCCCGACTTTTGGAGTCCCTTTAGCTCTTTCGCTTTTTATCCATGCTGAACAATTTGGACTTTCTAATTCATTCGGTCTCCACCACTCAATATTAAAAAGCTTGTGTACTTCAACCATATCCTTCTGTATCTTCGGATTTTTATGCAAATCCGGAAAATCAGGAAGTTGGTCGGATTTTGCAAGCAGATTCTTCAAATCTGAAAGTGGAATGTCAAATCTTACCAAAGTCCTACTCGATTCCGCAAAGCTGCCCGTGTGAAATTTTACATTTTGTACAGATGCCGGCAAATCGGCACCTATAAAGCGTGACACTTTTTCGCCCGCCCCTTCAACATCTACCGGTACATCGGGTCTTTGTCTCATTTTGGGCGCATTTAGGTCAGGATTATCAAACCATACTTGCGCGTTGGGGTGTTTCTGCATGAAACGAGAGTTTTCAATCTGCAAACCTTCTAATTCTTCCAAATCAATATCTACAATGCCCCATTTGTCCTCAGAATTCTTGAACGTCCAGACCAGCACCATTGGGGCGCCAACCTTGGGGGCGCCGTGTTCCAACGCGCCGGACACCGCCATTGCCTCACGCTCGTCCCACATAACCGCTAAAAGCGAAAACTGCCAGCCTCGATTCATCCCCAAAAGCTCATTCGTCTGCTGCATATCACGCTCAACAAGTTGATAATCAGGCGAATAAACCTTTTTCATCAACTCTACATCGCTGGCAACACAAGCCCCGAACCATTCTCTCAACATCTTATCTATCGCCTGCACCTGCTCCGGCCCACGCGCTATACGCTGCTTCATATCCTCACCCTGCACATCAGTTTTGGCCCCGGCTGTGATGCCGAGCTTTTTGAGCTGCTCTCGTACTCTAAACGAGACAATACCGCTTACAAACAGGACATTCGTGCCTTTGCCCTGTTCGGCTTCTAATATTGTCTTGTCATAAGCCAAAGGAATCTCAGGAAGGTCGAGTACTGTTTTGCCTTTGCCGAGGTAGCAGACATTTTCCGACAGCCACTTTAATTCTTTCTCATCCAGAAACTGCTTCACCTGCTGCATAGTGTCGGGGAACTTGTTGTCGTAGTCATTGGCATACATCTGCGCGGCCCGGCTTAGTTTTCTCAACTTATCGGCCGATTCGCCTTTGCTACCGGCATACCTGTACCTCGTGTCCAATATCCAGTCATTGACCATTGCGCCGGGACTTATGTCAAGCCCATCGAGGGTGAACTCTTTGACTTCTATTTCGACGTTGGGTGTAAACTCGCGAATCGTCACGGTAGTCCTGCCTTCGGAGCGCAAGACGTCATGCACCCCTGCCCCCTCTGAGATTGCCTCTGAGATATACCAAACACCTGCGTATTTTTTCCATTTGAGCTGGAGACTGCTTCGTCTTGCCTCGGTACCATCTTCTGTTGAATCCTTTGCCGTGAATTCCCAGGATGACAGGCGCATGCCATCGGCGCCATTTATGAGCAGCATGATGAACTTTTCTTCAGATGTTTCGTTCTTGTGCTCACTAACGATGCGTACGACATCTTTCGATTCCTGCGTAACTTTGAGAGTAACTTGTGGTTGCTTGACCACACCCTCAAGAAGCTCTACGATGGAGCTCTGATACATACGAGGGAATGTTTCAGGGTGGAAATCATACCCCAATTTGCGGTAGAACTGGCCGAAAGGCCGAGCCTGAACTGTGGCGATTCCATATGATGAGTTATAGCGCACCGAACTCATTGGGCCTATCGCCCAGCTACATTCGAAATCTCCTCGTTTGACCTTTTCAGAAGTAAATGCATCCGAGCGTGACAGGTCGCCTTCGAATCTGAAATCAAGGATTCTTTCGGTTCTGGTGCTCGACTGGTTTGAAGAACTGGACCGGACCTCTACCACATGTGCAGAGCCCCTACCGCTGTGAACGTATTTCACAGACTTAAGTTGTTTTACGATGGAAGAAACCGCAGCTCGTGGATCGTCAGCATAAGTATCCACAAGTTCAACCTCACCCGGCACAGTCCCGTAAACACCAGCGTCGACGCGTATAACCGAACCGGCTGGCGCAGCATCAACCGCCTCTTTAAGCGAGCTGTACACAGTACTCTTACCCTCACTAACGACAACAACCCTGTCGCCTCCGGACTCAGAGCTGCTTTGCTCAACTTCTAACTGCGCATCGGTCTCTTCACTTGGTGCTTTTTCTAACATCTTGTAACGGATTTTTACACGCTCAGGATTTTTGGTGAAACCGAGGATTTGCAAAACGCCCAAACCGTGCTCACGGGTCTTAATCAGGTAAGTTGCTGGTAGGCCGGCCTCAACTCTGACCAAAATGGGAGAATCGGTGCTTTTTATCGCCAGGCGGTCAGCAACTGTATCTGCCGCAAGGTCCCAGTAGTGGTTATCAACGCCCAATGCAACCATATCGTAACCAACCAGGCCCATAACCTCGGGTGCCATCCTTCCCCAAGCGTCTACCCCGCTTTTTCTGATCCAATCCACAATCACGTTTTTAGGCTGGGTATCCAAGTCGTCCGGCAGCGACAGGAGTTTCCCTGAATCGAAATCAACAAATATGTCACGTTTAGTCCTACCGCAATTTACTACCAACTCGACAATGGAGCTAAATTTTCTCTCAAACCTGCGGTCTTTCTTGAGGCTCGGCTCAATCTTATAGACCATCACTGCATCGTGGCGCTCGAGCACGGGAGCAGATTCCACACCCAGCAAGACCGCCTGCAAATTTCGATGCATAAGCACTTGTGCAGTCTCACCGTCCTTCTCTAATTGCCTTTGTATGTCGAGACAAGTTGTCCCTGCCTCTTCAGCGTTGTATCCAGCGGCCGTTACCAATTCACTCAACCTCAGTGGTGCGTTAGGGTCAAACAAATACCATCCTGCATTTTTAACGCTTCCAGTAATGGATACCCACCTGTCTGTTTCCGCACGCTCTTTTGCGCTGATCAGCCTCGTCTTAGTCTCGGAACCACCCTCAACCGGCACATCGGTTTTCAGATTCGGGTCGGTCGGTGAGATATTTTTCAATCTATGAATATATTTTGCCCGTAGATTCTTCAGTTCTTCGGTTATTTCGTCAATATCTTTGCTGGGTACAAATTGTTCCTCAGAGATGGATTGATCAAGGATAATATTCCTATAGGTTTCCGTGTTGGTGACTTTTACTTTAGATACCATTGCGTTGGCAGCGGTTAACATTGTTCTCATTTTTGCAATTTCTTCCGGAGTAGCTTCTTTGTCCATCGCTTTGAAGCTTTCTTTGATAGTCTCATCGGTAAGTTCATGCCCAGGTCCTTCAATAGGCTTACCATCGCCTCCGGAAACAAATTTGTAGCGGCGTATCAGAAAATCCTTTTTGGATACCCAATAGGTGTAAGTTGTTCTATGCCGGCTTCCCGATATAACGTAACAGTCGACACCTTCCAGTTGTTCGTCTTCCTGCTGAGAAAGATCCCGTAACTCTCTCAATGTATTTAAGGATGTGTCGAAGAAAAGTGAAGATTGTACTTTGCCCATATTGCTGGCTGTCCAGATCAGAGCCCTGAGGGGTTTCTCGAAGGATTTTTCCTTTCCAAGAATCAATCCATAGCTGCCATCGCCAACAGACCATGCATTGCCGACCTTGCTTAAGTCGCTATCAATGTTATTATTCCATTCGATACAATAAAGATTTGGCCTGGCCATCTTTATGGTAAATATACTCTTAAGTTGTTGCTCTCCCATCTGTTGCAACATTTCCGTCGTCATGCCGGGTATCGAACCCATTGCTCCAGGAGGATGGTCAACACCCGTCAACAACTCACCGATAGCCGAGTAAGTCTTAATGGCCGCGTATCGGTCCAGTACTTTTTGGATAATAAAGGCAGCTTCAGCCGAGGTATTTTTACCCAAGGTGCCATCTTGAACACCGACAACACCAAAAAAATTTTCTGATTCACCTTCAATCTCCACATCAGTCTGAACACCTGGGCGAAGCGAGACATTCTCGAACGTGACCCGTTGTAAGGGCTGGGTCTGGAAATGAATCGTCTTAATCTGCTCCAAAGGCAAATCAATCTGTTTGCGACAATGAATATTTCCTCGGCCCTTTGTTTCTGAACCTTGTTGCATGATATGTTGTTTATTACTTGTATCCACAGCGACTAAACGATACGCATGTCCCTTGCCTTCGGGAAAACGATATGCGGCGTCAATGTAGGTTCGGCCATCTGCTCCGACAGCCGGGTAAAGATCAACGTTGTTAATAGTTGACGATGCTTTGGAAACATCCCCTTCCAACGAGGCTATGGTTTTCCAGTTTCTGTCGAGCCCCACTCCTATTCCAATAGCTGCCTGACTTAGTCTCGGTGAAAAGAAGAAGATAACACCATAGAATTCTCCATTTCTAAACTCTGTTCGTAATCCTCTCTCGCTGTGCAGGACATCCTGGCCGGCCGACCCTCCCTGTTCGGCGGATTCTACCTCATAAACAACATCTTCATCCGATTTCAGTCGCCAGACTAATTCGTACCCCTTTTCCCCACTCATACTATTATGGGAGGAGAATTCCTCATAAGGCCTGTCTTCCCACAGGGTGCCGTCGGGCCGCCACCATTGTTTCCCTTCGCTTGGATGCTCACATACTCCAACCAGCTCAACCGTCACGCCGTTGGGCAGCGTCGCAGAATAAGTATCCCCCGGCTTCTCCGCAGAAATCTTGACATTCAACGAAGCAGCTTGCACATCAGGGTGTGTACTTAGGAACTCAGTCAGGCTTTCGCGTACCTTGTCGGCTTGGCCTGCGTCCAGGTCATATATGAGCCAGTTGTCGCTTTCATTTGACAAGTAAAACATGAATTTGCCGAGCTGCTCTCCATATTGGTCCGTAATGTCGGAAGTAACCGCAAAGGCATCTTTGCTGCCGGCATATACGTTGACAACCTTAATCTTGTGGCCATCTGATAGCTCTTCGGAAAGGTCTGTACCATCCAGGATTTTGTCTACCGCCGAACCGGGGCAAACAAACCATCTGAGTTTTTCATTAAGACCGCCTAATCCGGCAATAAGGAAATTCTCTACAACCTGGCGTGGCCCCATCTTTGCAACATCCTGTTTATTTAACTTGTCGGCTGCTTCGGCAATAAGTCGCATTGCTTTTATGGTCTGCTGGTCGACCGGCGTCATACCTTTTCGCAGTTCCTCTACAAATGTACGGACCTGTTCTTCGGTGAAGTCTCCTGCGATGACCGCCCTTTTCGTCAACGGTGTTTCGATAGTCGGAGCCGACAGAACCCAGCCGTCCACACCTATCGCCAGATGATTGCCAATATTAGCTCTGGTCAATTCGTAGAAAAGCTCGGAGCCTTTTTCATCGAATTGAATACTTATCGTCGGTTTCCCATCTCCATCCTGGGTAGCCTCAACTTTCTCAAGCCCCCAGGCCCACTTGCCTTCAAGCTCAGGCATCATTACGTATTGAGCACGCGCACAGAGCAGCAGATAGGTTCGCTCTTTATAAGCGCTCAAAGGTAAATCTCTGAACCGAGCGGGATTGCCCTTTACCGGCGACCATTGGAAGCTGTCTCCACGAATTGAGCCTGAAAACGGTCCGTTTTGGGCCAAATCATCAAGATACCGTTGATATTCCTCTTTAGTCAGGCTCGGCCGACGACCCGAGCCGTCCACGTTCGGGACGATAGCCAAAGTCAGTATTGAGCCTTCCGGTGCGGCCATAATCATTTGTTCGAGCTTTTCGGATCTGGCCGGTTTCGACTCGGCGGGTGGTTTTGGGAGAGTTTCGGTCGGTTTGATATTGTCCTTGTTGGCCTGCCACCATTTGCGCCATCGCTCTGCGACCTGGCGCCGGTGTTGTCTTTGCCTGTCCCTGATTTCCGGGGTTATGGTATAAGAGCCCAATCGGTCGTACTTCAAATCATAGGCGTGGAAATGGTCATGCCCTTCGGTATGGCCGGTCAGTTTCTCAAGGGCTATTGTGATTTCACGAACGGGCCGACCTAAACCTAAATCCTTTTTAGTCGGATCCATTTGATATTGTTGGATGAACATATCAAGTTCGGTCCTGGGCTCACCAATTCCGTAATCGCTGGAAAAACCGCTGCGTCCAAGCCCGTCAATCAAACCCGGCACGGCATTGGGGTCTCCGATTGCTCTTAACGTAAGGGCCAATCTGCTTTGAGTCTGTGGTTTTTCGGTTCGCCTAAGCTCGGCAACCATCTCCGGTACAGCGGCAGAGCCGATTTCTACAAGCCTGTGAACGGCTGCGAACCACTTCTTCTTGTCTTTGCCGAGACTGGAGTTACGAAGAATATCTATAAGCTCGCTCACCGAAAGCCCCACCATTTGCTCAATCCACTCGGTGTCGGAAAGGGCCGCCTCCCGCTCGGACGGCTCACCGACCACATATCTATTGCCGGTAAACCCGTCATAGACTTCGCAGCCTTCGGGGAAAGCTATGGTAAATCTTTCCGGCGGAATGCCTTTATTAAGTCTTATACTCTCAACGTCAACCTCTAATCTGCGTGTCGGCGACATCGGTGTCAGCTTAAAGACGCCCACCCGCTCTTGTTCTTCGGCAGAAAGAGCCGCGAACCGCGCCAGTGACATTCCTTTGGGCGGGCCGTTATCGTTTGTGGAGAAAGTTGTACGTCGGCCCTCGACAGGCAGCCAAATTCCATCGATTTGTTTTAACCTGATATTGTCAACTCGCCTTGAGACTACCTTGAAGCGGTTCTTGCCGCTGATGCTTTTGCACTTTTCAAACTTTAGCAGCCGGTAATCTCTCTGGTAGTCTATCCATGCTCGAATATCGTAAGATAAGCGATTAACGGCGGAGTCAGTTTCAATATTAATTGCTTCTATTACATAACAGGGATGGCCGTCGATGAATTCAACCTCATCTCTCACGGAAACTGATTCTGCCTGGGCTATCGCTTCTCCAAACGAAAGGCTGCTGAACTCTTTTGCATCAAACCCTAACAATGTGTTAAATGTCATCATTGCTCGGAAATTTGAGAAACTCGGTTTGAATATTGCTCCACGCGGCTGTTTATCTTCAGAGGAAACTCTCAAACTCCATTCTTTTTGTCCATCAAAGGTTCGTGTTACCTTTACTGCCTTATAGATGTTAGTCAGGCTATCTCTTATGTTCTCTGTCCCGCTATAGAATTCCTTACCGGCTTCGTAGCCCCAATCGTATTCATAAAATGTTAAGTTGCGTGCCGGAATAGTACAGATCATATGTAACTGTATGTCTACTGTTTTTCTTTCACTTTCGATAATCTCAGCTACCAGATCTCTGGCGGATATCGGCACATCGGTTTTATGCCCCGGCCGGAGAGAGACGTTTTTGAAGGTAACTCGCTGGAACTTTTGAGTTTGGAATTGGATTTCTTTGATTTGGTCTGCGGGTAGATTAAAGCGGACCTGACAACTTCCAAGCTCGTTACTCGTAGTATTTAAAAACCCTTCCGATTTATGAATTTGGCCTGAATGGTCGACGGCAATGATGTGGATTTGACCATCTTTAATCTGATGTGCGATTGTTACATAGGTCTTGCCGTCTTTCTCAATCGCCGGTTGGAACACAACGCCGGGGCCGGTTGTTCCGCTCTTGTCAACAGGGCTGGGCTGAGTGCATAGTGTTTTCCAATCGCAATCCCGCCCTGCCCCCATTTCCAACCGGATGGATTGTGCATCCGGCTTTACGTATAATATCGCACCATAAGCATTAGCAGCATCCCGGATATTCAGGTTTTCAGCTTTTTTGCTCAGCGGATACAAACTAATATGGCCCGTGATTGTGGAGTTAGAGTAAATTTTAGAACGAATACCCTCAGAACCGAAAAGACGGTAAACGACTTCATATAGTTTGCTCTCCCCTGAGCGTTCAGCGTAGTTCAATCGTTCATAAGGTTTCTCTATAGGCTGACCGTCCAGGCCCCACCATTGTTTGCCCTCGCTTGGATGCTCACAAACCCCAACCAGCTCAACCGTCACGCCGTTTGACAGGGTTGCGGTAAACACAGTTTGAGGAGTTTTTTCAACCTCAACCTGCACATCTGTCTCCATATCAGCTTGCTTTTCAGGCGTCCATTGCTTCTCAGCACTGTCAGTTATCATTTGTTTGTATTCTTCAGCTATCTGGTCAGCTTTTTCGAGTGTCAAACTCATTGAAATAATCTTACCGTCCAAGCCCTGATAGCCGCCTATAGGTTCCACAGACAAGTATTTCAAACTGCTAAGAGGTATCATTTTCAGTGCAATACAATGATTGCTCATTATGGGCGTAACATCACGGCCGGGAATCCAGAACCTCGCCTCGTCTTCTTCAAATTCCTCCGATGAATCTGAGGCGCCATAGTAAAAAAGGGTGTCAATCCCGGCGTATTTGGTTTTTGTATGTCGCGTTTCGTGCCTCTGCAAACCTTCACCTCGATACCAATCCCAAGCTTCCGTGCTAAAATATAGAGGTGTATGCATCGGAAATTCCGGAATCTTAAATACCTGATGACCGAGTTTAAATTGTATGTTATGGGTGACAGACCTTTTTGCAACGTCCTGATAAGTTCGAACAAACGTTACGGTGAATTTTTCCGGCTTTTGGGAACCTTCTAAAATACATCGACCCAGAATCCGCATTGGTTTTCCCGCCTGGTATACTTCGGCAGCCACGAGCATATCCTGACCCGGTGCAAATTCCACATCGTAACTTTTAGACCATATTGTTGTATCATCAACAGAAACTTTTTTAGCCGCTTCTTCCGGGATTTCAGTGAACTTTATGAGTAAATCTTTGTCGGAAAATCTATCTTCGTTCCTTGCCTTTGCCATCGGCAGCAGGACGGCGCCTGCAATTATGATGGCAAGTAAACCTATAATGCCAAGCTTTGCGGTTTTTGGGAACGGGCGGCCGAGGATATGTTTGATTCGACCGGCCAGCGCGCTTTTGGATTCAACAACCCCTATCAGCCGCAGACTCAAGGCCGGCCTCTTAAAAGCCATCTTCGCCACATCAACCAGTGTCTGCGGGTATTGCTGAGCTGCCTTGCCCATCGCCACAAGCACCGCCTCATCGACCGCCTGCTCCCGTATCCTTCGAATCACACAATTGGCAATCCACAACAGCGGATTGTAGAAATAAATAATCTGCAAAACGGTCTGGGCCAAATTCACCCACAAATCGGCACGCCTGATGTGAGCCAGCTCATGCATCAAGACCGTCCTCATGCGAGAAGCGCCCAAAGTGGATGCCAGGTTCCACGGCACCAAAATCACAGGCCTGATTAACCCGCACACCGAAGGCGTCGTTGCGTTTGGCGAGACCTTCAAGCCGACCCTGCATTTTATCTTCATACTCGCACAGCAATATGCAAGCTCATCATTCATCAAACGGCCCGCTTCCTTGGCCTGTGCGACGAGGCCGTGTACAAAGAGCGCACGCTGCAGCAGTAATAATCCCATCGCTATCACAACAGCTAACCAAACCAAAAATACAACGCCCTGCCAGGACAAAGGCGTCACTGGTGTCGCCGACGGACTGACCGTCTCTGCCATCACCGGCTCAACAACAGATGTCACCGGCTTCGTCGGTGGAATGTACGCGTTCGGCTGTATATAGATTGGATTGATACCGGGCAAGGTTTCCGCGGGCACGGGCTCGGCAAGTTCCAGCGATGAGGTCGTTTCTACCAGGTCCTGATATGTCAGCTTGTCGCCAAACAAATACCCCAAGCTCAATGGCGATGACAGCGAAGTAGGCAAAACAAGCTTGAGAAGCACCAGCATCCATATCCAGTACCGAAACACCGCCTTGACCTTTTTTCGCAGCAGCAAATCGGCCAGCAGTAAAATCACAATCAGCACGCCGGACTGGACGAGCATCGGTACGGCAAATTCAATAAACGAAAATCCAGCCGAATTGATATGTTCTACTATCGTATTCATAATACGTCCTCCGCCTATTAAGACGCACTTACGGAATTTCGGTTACAGGAAAAATTATCTTTTTTTGCGGGCAGTACCCTTGTTGCGTCTTTTCCTGATCAGCGACTCCAGTTCAGCCAGCTGCTTCTGCGACAGTTTATGCTCATCCAGCATAAACTGCATCATCGGCGTAAGGGCTCCGTCGAACGCCCTTTTTACCGCGCGCATGATTTCGCCTTTTTGTGCCTGGACTTTGGTGATTGCCGAGCGGTACAGAATGAGATTTCGGATTCTCTCTGTAGTCAGCAGCCCTTTGGTCACCATCCGGTCCATCAGGGTCTTGACGGTGCTGTAGTGCCAGTTCTTTCGGGCTTCCAGCTCTTCCTGGACCGCCGGGGCGGCGCACGGCTCATTTTCCCAGACGGCCTGGATAATTGCCCATTCGGCTTCGGTAAGTTCGGGATTTCTATTTGCCATTACAAGTCTCCTTTTGTCTTTAACTTTGTAAATACTACTCTACACTTGTAAAGATTGCAAGAAAAAAATGGAAAAAATTAAAAATTTTTTGCCTCTTAATCCAGCCCCATAGGCAAGCACTAATACACATCAGGCCAGCTCTAATACTAAACATACAAGTTCGTAACCTATGTCAACAATTTCCATTTCTACTGACATTTACGTACTTAAATGCTAATCATAGTATGTAGACCAAAGTTGGCAAGCCTCTATAATTTGATAAAAAATAAGGAAATATAGCATTATGGCCCAAAAGAATCCAATCCTCGTAAAATTCGGCAAAAGAGTCCGTGAAGAAAGGCTGAAAAGAAACCTTTCACAAGAAAGACTTGCCACATTGGCTGGTGTTCATCGAACTTATATTGGTATGGTCGAAAGAGCG
>Ga0315551_10000582_pt1 | contig 29046 bp, 22 predicted proteins | sample SalMarSW160290MG_FD_203678 | JGI IMG/M metagenome (GOLD analysis project Ga0315551, IMG submission 203678) | Salt marsh sediment microbial communities from the Plum Island Ecosystem LTER, Massachusetts, United States - Salt Marsh Sediment SW1602-90 ...
CTGTTCTGTGGTTTCACTCTGGTCTGATTTGATGTTGTATCGTTTGAGATAGGTAAATTCGCTGTTTTCATCAGTCAGATAATAGAGGCTTTTTGAGTCCGGGCTGAATGTTTGAGGATTGTAAACAACATCTCCTTGATGCGGGCTCAGATATTTCATTTCCTGTGTTTGTGTATCATACAGATACATATCTGAATTGCTGGTTGTGATGGGCTTTGCAAAGGCGAAATATCGTTTATCTCTCGAGATGGCACCCAACTCGTATCCCTTATCATTTTGAAAAACCATTTGAGGAGTTAGAGTCTTTATCTCCATTTCATATATATCCATGAACCGCGCATCTCTTTTGTTTGAGCCGAAGAAAAAGCTCTTTTCATCAAAACTCCAGCCGTAGAATACTGATTTTGCTTTTTCTTCTGGGGTTAAGTCTTGGACCGTGCCGTCTTCGCTTCTGAGATAGATGTGGGTGATTTCATTCCCGCCTTTGTCAGAGCTGTAAAGAATGCGGTTGTCCTTAGGGAAAAAGGAAAGGGCGAAGATAGCATCATCTGTGGAATTGGTGATCTGTGTTGGTTCACCTCCTGTGACAGGAAGGGCATAGGCGTTATAGATTCCGGATTCATTACTTGAAAATAGAATGGTTTGTTCATCAGATGAGAAGGAGCTGCCTCCGATGGAAACTGTGTTCATAAACTGCTCGATAGTGTACTTTGGAACCTCACGATACTCAGCCTTTTGACAGGCGAAAAGAATAATTGAGAAGATGAAGAGTAAACTTAAGATTTTTTTACACATGGTGCTTCCTCCAATTTTTATGTTCCTTTATTTTAACAACAGCATGATATGGATTGTCAAATTTTCAGAGTCAGATTGACTGGCTGATCTAATACTGGAACAGAAATGGAGATGCTCCAAGAGAAGGGATAATTCTACTCAAGAAAAAAAAGATTATTTAGAGAGGAATCAAGTCTCAGATATATCTCTCATGCAAATACTATTACAGAATTTTCGTCCTTAAAAAAGGACATAGAGGAGAGCATTGTATGATCTTTTTACATTAGTAATAGTAAAGGAGCCATAGGGCAATTAGCCTGCATTTATCATTCATAGGAGACAGAGAAGAGTCTAATGAATGAAAAGAGCGCTGACATTTGAATTGGCATGTTTGTTGCAAAATAATTTATGTTGGATCAGTAAGAAAGGAGAGCAAGATTAGAAAAGAAGGAGGAATAGAGTGAAAAAAACAGTTTTACTTTTCATTGCAATATTTGTTCTTGACTTTTTTGTTTTTGCCTTGAATCCTGTTTCAGCTTCCAGTGGAACGAAAAAGTCTTCCAAGGGCTCAATGTATGTGACCGGTCAGATTGGCCTTAATTCTTATACCGCAACTGCCGATCCCTTTGATTCCATGCCCTTTCCCGTAGGTGCTAGCTATGAGTTTTTTTTAACAGATAATATTGGATTGGGCGGCACGGTTATGTTTGATAAATGGTGTGACTACCTGGGATGCTTTTGTGGGAAGTTCACTTTTCGAGTAGTCAAACCGTCATTGGATATCACATACCACTTTAAAACGGAGGAAATAAAAGGCTTGGACTTCTTTACTGGAGCAAATCTTGGGTATAGCATTTTATCTGTCAGTAATGAATTAGGTAATGATTATACAGGCGATCTGCAGAGCGAACCTCACGTTGCTCCTTTTTTAGGGACACATCTTTATTTTTGGGAGGATGTTTCAGGTTTTCTTGATAAAATTTTGGTTACCTTAAAAGTGTATTGGTCTGTAACTGGCGATTTTTCCGGCATATACGGTACAGTAGGCATTACCTATAAGATTAAATAAGCGATCCGTAAGTGCAGCTCTCATAAGCTGTAGTTTCTTATCATTATTACCTCTTATATCCCAGATAAAGGTCAATTGATGGGCCGCTGCTCTGGCCTTTTTGTCAACACCCACAGAAGCGAGAAAAAAAGTCATAAAATTGGACAATTAAAACGGTTGTCGGCAAGGATGAAATTGCATTTTTGGATCGGAAAAAGTATTTTATTCGTAAACCTGATTGAGGAGAATAAAAATGAAAAAAAGGATTGTCTCTATCGCTCTTCTTATTTCGGCTTTAGTTCTCAGTGTGACGTTTTCCAGGGCAGAGAGTGTCATATCCAAGCCTGATTACAAAGTTCGTCTGGACTTAGGGGGAATGATTCCGATGAGAGATGGAGTAAAGCTCTCTTCAGATTTTTATTTTCCTGATGCAGAGGGAAAGTTTGCTACCATACTCATAAGAACACCTTATAATAACAGCATCCCCGTATACGACAGGTATGGTAAGTTTTATACCAGCCGGGGCTATGTGGTAGTCATCCAGGACTGCCGGGGCCGTTATGATTCAGAAGGGGAGTGGTATCCCTTTGTCGGCGAAGAGTATGATGGCTACGATACGGTTGAATGGATTGCCAAACAACCCTGGAGCAACGGGAAAATAGGTATGACAGGAGTCAGCTATGTTGGATTTGTGCAGTGGATGGCAACAGCAGAGCAGCCGCCTCATCTAACCTGTATTTTCACTTACGGCTCTCCGAGCAGCATATATGGTGACACCTGGTTTTCCTGCGGAACACTCTACTTGATGGATGCGATGACATGGGCGTTTTTGATGCATGGACGCACAAACCAGAACTTGGGTGTGAACGAATGGCTTAACCTCAAAGACCATCTTCCGCTCATAACCCTGGATGAGTTTTTAGGGAGAAAGATCGAATTCTGGAAAGAGTGGCTCTCCCACCCCGATTATGATGAATACTGGGCTAAACAGGGAATGAAAGATAGGTATCACAGGATAAACATTCCCTCTGTGACTGTTACTGGCTGGTATGATGACGGGCAGCACGGAGCCTTAGAGAATTACTATGGCCTTATGAGGGAAGGCACTGAGTTTGCCAAAAAAAATGCCAAGCTCATCATTGGATACTGGCGGCATGGAGGCCCTTATCCACATGCCGAGAATAATTACACAAAACTGGGAGCTTTTGATTTTGGGCCTGATGCTCTGCTGGATTTGGAAACCTACGAGCTTCGATGGTTTGATTACTGGCTCAAGGGCTTCAAGAACAATATCATGAATGAAGCCAAGGTGAAGCTATTCATTGTGGGGAAAGACGAGTGGAGGGATGAGAAAGAGTGGCCCCTGCCTGATACAGAATACACAGAATTTTATTTTCACAGCAACGGCAAAGCCAATACGCTCTTCGGTGACGGCCGTCTGAGCATGGAAGCGCCCGGTCAGGAACCGCCGGATGAATATGTCTACGATCCGGCTGATCCTGTGCCTTCTGTAAGAGGGGGAACTGGAGCCAGGGGCGGGATTTCCTCTGATCCAATAGATCAGAGAGTCAACGAAAAGAGAATGGATGTTCTGTGCTACACATCCGATGTATTGAAGGATGATATCGAAATCGTCGGAACTGTGAAGATTGTGCTTTTCGCTTCCTCTTCTGCCAGGGATACAGATTTTTGTGGGAAACTGGTAGATGTTCATCCCAACGGCGCAGCTTACAATGTCTGCTACGCAGCATCCGGTTTGATTTCAGCTAGATTCAGGGAATCTATGGAGAAGCCTTCGCTTATTGAGCCTGGGAAAGTATACAGATATGAGATAGAGCTCAGGCCGACAGGCACAATTTTAAAGAAAGGACATAGAGTCAGAGTGGAAGTTTCAAGCAGCGATTTCCCGATCTTTAACCGCAATCTCAACACCGGCAAGGATCCTTATACGACCACTGACATGGTGACGGCAGAGCAAGCAATTTTTCATGATGCAGAATATCCCTCTCATATTATTCTGCCCGTTATTGAAAGAGAAAAGTAAGAAGAGGTGAGAGGATGAAATTTGTCGAAGACTCAAGAATTAAAATAAGCCGAAAGGTTTTAGCTCTTGCCTGGCTCTTCTTTGCCCTTTATCTTTTATTCATCATGGGGTTGTCTTATCTCCTGGGCATAAGACCTCTTATCTGGGGTTTACCTCGCTGGGTGGCAATTGGAAATATTGTGGTTCCTGCTGTCTTTGTTCTCCTGTTGATATTGGTAGCAGAGCGGTTCATACCTGATATTCCTCTGACAGAAGACGAGGATTCAGAGCAGGAAGAATGAATCTGGCCGTTGTTTCTTTTCTGGCTTATACAGCGCTGTTAATAGCCATCGGCCTGTGGTCATACCGCATTGTCGAGAAAGTTCCTATCTCCAAATACGAAAAAGAGTTCTATGCAGCAGGAAGAGGCCTGGGAGGAATTGTCGTCGCTTTAGTCATTGCCGGGGGATTGGCCAGTGCAGGAACTTTCATAGCCGGTCCGGGAATGTGCTATGAATACGGCTATTCCTGGGTACTGATAAATAATTTCCAGATTTTTATGAATCTTCTGCTGTTGGCCCCGATAGGGATAGTTGTCGGCATCGTGGCCAGGAGAGTTAACGCCCTGACATATTTAGACTTGTTTAAAGCCAGGTATCAAAGCAGGGCAATCATCGTGATGCTGGCTGCTTTAGTCACAATCTTTTTATTACCCTATATGGCAACGCAGTTTGTCGGAGCCGCAAGAGTCATCGCTCAGATGACGGGAATGGGATATCTTGCTTCTCTTGCTCTCGGATCCCTGGTTGTATTGATTTATTGTGTATTAGGGGGAATGCGCGGAACCTCTCTGGCAACCTTTGCCCAGGGCATAATCATAACAATTGGATGCCTGATGCTCTTCATTGGCACGGTAAAATACGCTGGCGGATTTCAGAGAGCTACAGAGATAATCGCTGCCCAGGACATAAATTTTCTCTCTCCGACTATGGGCGGGCAATTTTCCCCTGTGTTTGCTTTTTCGATTGCCTGTATGACTGGATTTTTTGTCGTCGGGATGCCCCATGCCATGCTCGGGGCTCTGACTTACAGGAACACAAGAGCGCTTAAAAAAGGAATCTGGATGGGAGGCATATTGGTCTTCCTATGGACTTTTCTGTTGTGCATGGCTGGTGTTATCGGCCGTTCAATAAAGCCTGATCTGGCCGTCTCAGATGAAATCAGCCCCTGGCTAGCAATGAATGTGATGCCGGAAGCTATGAGCGGGATTGTTCTGGCTGGAATTGTGGCCGGTATCCAGACTACGGTTGCTGCCATGGCGATTATAATCACATCGAGTATCGCTAAGAATCTTTTGAAAGAACTCAAGCCCGGAGTATCAGGCCAGCAAATGAAACTGGCTTCCAGGTGGACCATGGGAGCTTGTCTGACGATCGCCATCGGCTTAGCTCTTTTTCAGCCAAAATTGATCCAATGGATAATCTTTTTTTCCATAGGAGGTTTGGAGGCAGCGACTTTCGGCCCGATCCTGTTGGGTATGTTTTGGAAGAGAGGAAATCAGTGGGGAGCAATATCCTCGATAGTGTGGGGCATGATAGTCTATGCGCTGGCCAATACCGCAGTCCCTCAGCTAAGACTTTGGGGCAGTCATCCCTCTTTTGTATCAGTCTGCAGTGCTGCTGTCGTTTATGTGGTGGTCAGCTCATTCACAGCCCGCCCCTCGGATGAGACAGCCCGGACATTCTGGGGACAGGCAAGGGAAGCGTATAAATGAATCTCATTGTCTTGTGATATGAGAGATTATGAGAGGAGAATAGAGCATGAAGAAGAAATTAAAAATCACAAACATTGAAATTTACAAATCCGATATACCGCTCAAAGAACCTTTCAGGATAGCCATCATGGAGATTACAGATGCCCAGAGCGTCATCATAAAGATTAACACAGATGAAGGGCTCTACGGTCTTGGTGAGGCAAATCCAACCTGGCGAATTACGGGCGAGACACAATCAATCAATCTGGCCGGAGCCGTGGACCTTGGCAGACTGCTACTCAATAAAGATCCTCTCAACATTGAAGAACGGATGAGAGAGATAGATGGATTTTTAGTCCATAACAGCACGCTGCGGAGTGCCTTTGATATGGCATTATACGATCTTTTGGGGAAAGTCGCAGAACTTCCCCTCTATGCTGTTCTCGGTGGAGGAAAGCGCTCTTTCTGGACCGATAACACAATCGGACTGGCTGAACCTGAGCATATGGCTGAGAAGGCTGTTCAATACAAGAACGAAGGCTTTCAGGCGATAAAAGTCAAACTCGGCACCACTCAGAAAGAAGACATCAAAAGAGTAAAAAGAATCAGAGAAGCCATCGGAGAGGATTTGCCAATCCGAATTGATGCCAACCAGGGCTGGGATTATAAAACCGCTGTAAATGTGCTCCAGGCCCTTGAATCAGAGGGAATCGAGTACTGTGAACAGCCCGTGGCGTACTGGGATTATGAGAATATGCGGCGGATTAGAGAGAAGAGCTCGATCGGGATCATGGCTGATGAATCCCTGTTTGACCATCACGATGCCTTTAAGCTGGTAGCGATGGGATGCTGTGATTATTTTAACATTAAATTGGCCAAGTCAGGGGGCATTCATACGGCTCTGAAAATTAACGCTGTTGCTGAAAGTACGGGTATAATCTGCATGGTCGGGTGCATGTTAGAGACAAGGCTGGGCTTGACAGCGGCGGCGCATCTGGTGTCTGCTAGGCCCAATATTCGTTTTGCAGACCTGGATGGATATTTGTTCTTGAAGGAGGATCCTGTGATTGGAGGTGCCCGATACGATGTCGGACAGATCACTCTGCCAGATGCTCCAGGACATGGTGCGGATATTGATCCGGATTTCTTAAGGCATTGTGAGTGTATAACTGTTTAGCCATTCCTAATAAAAAATCAATTACGCAAGAAAAGAAGGTGTTTTATGCGCTCATTTCCTTAGCTGCTGTCTGTGACTTGGTAATACTTGATTGGCTCATTATCAGTAAAATTACACCAAGATTCGTCATTATTCCTGGAACAGAGGTGAGGGACTACAAAGATTTTTCACACCACTATAAGGGACATGCGAAAGCAGCAATTTTGGTGATTCCTCTGTGTCTTATCATTGCTGCAGTAGTAGTGTACATTTGAATCAAGTCAGTCGTAGGGGCTCACAACTGCTTGCTGTCAGGTAAATTCGGAATAACTCTACTGCCGCCGAAATCAGAGAGACGGTGCCGGAGAGATCTGGCTCGCCCTTGAATGGATCCCAGGATACATTATGCTCGGTGGTCTGATTAGCATTTTTGCGAATAAGTTTGCAAGGAAAAGTCAGGGGAAAGTGGGGCTGATTTATCAGGGTAATTGAGGTAGCGGAAGCCTTGCGGCCTCCAAAGGAGGGATATATGAATTATCCGAAGAAATCTGCCTCTTAAAGAGATATGGATAAAAATATAAAAAGATTCAATATGAATTCTATTTTTTTTGAAAAAGAATGGTGAATGTTGTATATTGAGCAAAAGCACCTGTAGGATCATATTCAGAATAATGAAAATATAGCCTCTGAATTTTCCCCCCTTATTTTCCTTATTTTATTAAATATAAAAATGAGAAAGGAGATACTATGCATTTTGAAAAGAAAAATTTTTACCATGTACGGGAGTTCAGGAGTTCTGATTTAGACTCAATAAAACGGTTGATCCAAGATCTTCATCCAGAGTGGTTCACTGAGGAAGCCCTTGAGAACATCCCGCGTGATATACAATTCGCCAGATGTTATGTAGTTGAAAGAGCTGAAATAATTGTTGGTTTTATATCAGTTCATAGCCATGATGGGAAGTCTATGATAGGCTGGCTTGGTGTCGATAAAAAATTAAGAGGTGTGGGGATAGGCAGGCTGCTTCTTAAGAAAGTAGAAAATGAGTTGAAAAAGCTTGGCTATAAAGATCTTAGCGTTGAGACTGTTGGTGAGTGTACTCCTCTATATAAGCCGTATGCAGAAACCTTGAAGTTCTATATATCTATGGGATTTGAAGTTGTGAAGAAGGGCAGGCTGAGAAATAATAGGGGTTACAAATGGAGGTATTCCTCCCTGAGGAAAAAGCTTACAAGTTAGCGGATCAACTTAAAAAAAACAAATTCTCAGTGCGAAAGTTCGTGGTTGTTTAACATTGCTTGACTAGTATTTTATAAGAAAAAAAGCGACAAAAAGGGGCAAAAAAGGACATTTACTTAAAAAAGTTTGACAAGTGCTGATCGTCCTTTCATTTTATAGATGGAAAATCTCTAAGCTATTCTGCATAAGGAGGGATAAAATAATGGAAAAAAATGTCAAGACAACGCTGGGTAAGTTAGTGAAGGCCAAATCCGGCCAGGAGGAAATGCCTTCAATTCCTGTTTTGGTGGATGATGTCAAAGAATTCAAAAACTTCCGAATGACCCGCTGCACCTATTTTTCCATTGAATGCGACACGCCATCGGCAGAATGGTTAATGGAGTTAAAAGACCGGGAGGTGCCCTTTTATCTTTTCGGTCTTTCCGGGATCATCCGGGAGCCAATCGGCACCAAGACGGCATTCGATTCGCCTCAGGCGATCGACGAGCTGTTTGAGACCATTGAAAAAACCCCAGAGCTGTTTGTGGATATAAACGACATATGGCTTCCTAATTTCCTGTTTGAGAATACGCCCACTGAAAGGGGAACTGTTTACCGCATCAAAGAAAGGCTTTTTCTTGAAGCCGACCGTTTCCGTGATGATAGGATTTCGGCGGATCGCTTCCTGAAGATTTGCAAGGAGTTGAGGGATTATATTTCTTATTCAGACACAGAAACAAAATCATTCAAGGAATGGGCCAGCAGCCAGATTGAGATGGCCAAGAAAGTTTTTCCCAAGAATCCTGATCTGGAATTGAAATACCGCACAGAGTAGTCCGTTTAAAAAAAAAGAGGTTAGCTATGTCAAATTTAAATGTCACATTGATAGATGTGGGATGGGGGGACTCTATTTTTATCGAGTCACAGGATGAAAACGCACAAAGCCATTATGCGCTGGTGGATTCCAACGACACCAAGTATCTGCGTTCTTCCTATATTTTTCTCAAGCGTTTATTCGAGAGAAAAGACATTAAGCTCCCGGATGATAAACCCGTCTTTGAGTTTGCACTTCTTTCGCATGCCCATTCCGACCACGGTCAGGGACTCAAGAGAATCCTCAGGGATTTTGGCGCGAAATATTTCTGGTATCCCAAATCGCTGGAGTGGAGCAGCCTGGCAGAGCTCATCCGCTACAGCCACCGGTCCGGCAATGTGGATCACCCTCAGTCTGTGGATGAGACAAAGATTGGGTTGAAAATCGGAGATGTAGACATTGAGATTTTATGGCCGCCTTATGACATCAACAGAATCTCAAGGACAAATGAGAACAACAACTCTGTGGTCATCATCCTGCGCCTGGGTGAAGTGGCCTTTGTGCTCACAGGAGATGCAGAAAAGGATGTCTGGAATCTGATTGCCAGAAAAATTCCTGCAGATACCCGCTTTTTTAAAGTCCCCCATCATGGTTCAGTAAACGGGACATTCGACCAGGATCAAACACCCTGGTTCAGCAACTGCCCCAGCCGGGCCCTTTTGGGCATAAGCAGCCATGTCAAGCCGTTCAGTCATCCCGATCAGGAAGTCATTGATCTTTTTGAAAGACACTACCGCACATACTTCAGGACCGATCTCCACTACCATGTCACATTCCAGACAGACGGCACTGACGTTAAAGTGAAGTATTCCCATATTTGAAGAAGGGCGAGAAGCTGAAGGGATAGAAGAATCAGGATTAGCTTACCTACTATTTTATCATCAGCTATTTACTTTAATAACCCGGGGGAACTCCAGAAAATAATCTCAATTGATTTTTTTTTGATTCAATTATTATAATTAACCTGTACTATTCATAAATATACGAAATTTGTCGTGGAACATTCTGCAGATAACCAAGGAAATTAAGGAGATTTCCGTGAATGATGCAGGTTAAGTGTAAGAATGAGTTATTTTAATCTGATGAAAAGATGGTAGAATCCAAAGAAAAGCCAAAAATTTTGTTTGTGGAAGATGATTTGAGCCTTCAGAAAAGCATTGCTTATATCCTTGAAAAAGAAGGCTTTGATGTCATTTGCGCCAGGACTGGAGAGGAAGCTATAGAGCTGGCAAGGAAAATGAATCCTGACCTTATCCTGTTGGATTTAATCCTTCCTGGAATGAATGGATTCGGCGTATGCGAAGTACTTAAGAAAGACCGCCAAACTGAGAAAATATTCATCATAATGCTCACTGGAAGAGGAATGGTTGATGAAATTGTCAAAGGCCTGGAGCTTTATGCCGATGACTATATCACAAAACCCTTTGAGCCAATAATTCTTATTGCGCGGATCCGGGCTGTGCTCAGGAGGAAAATGAAATCCATACAGAAAGAGCGGAATTTATTGGAATTTAAAGACCTGACCATTGACTTAAAAGGGTATGTGATTCGCGTTGCCGGAGAAAATATTGAACTCACCAAGACAGAGTTTGACATCATCGCTTTGTTAGCCGGAAGGCCAAGTCAGGTCTTTACAAGGGCAAGAATTCTCGAGCACGTGAGAGATGATAATTATCCTATAACAGAACGCGTTGTTGATTATCAGATAACTGGTATCCGGAAGAAACTGGGCAGAGTCGGAGATTATATAAAGACTGTTCGGGGAGTCGGTTACAAGTTTGAAACTTGAAAGATTTACCTGTACCATACTGGAATCTAAAAATTAATAGCGAAAGAAGTGCAAGTACTGCAGGGATTAATGGATTCTGTCAGGTGATCTCGTGATTCGTAAAATTCCAATAAAATTCCTCCTGATTGTTGGATTGTTGATATCCGGGCTTATTCCCACATTGGTTGTTTCTTTTATAAGTTACAGCACTACTCGAGCAGAGATGAAAGGCCAGGTTTTCAGACAGCTCGAGTCAGTCAGAAACATAAAAAAAGAACAAATTTGCAATTTTTTTTACGAACGAATTGCAGATATATCCGCATTTTCCGAGAATCCGACGGTCATTAAAGCCTGCAAAGAATTAGAGGCTGTGTTTAAACAGGGAGGAGACAGATTCAAAGGTTATTCTGGAGAGAAATTTGTGGCCCCCCAGTCTTACATGACTATTCATGAGCGTTACTTTCCTTTTTTTAAAAATCTGATATCCCATTACGGATACTATGATCTCTTTCTATTGGATCCCATCTATGGAGATACCTTGTTCACGGTCAGAAAAGAGGCGGATTTCGGCATCCGGATAGGCGAAGTCTCTTCCTCGCTTCGGGATGTATGGATCGCAGCGGTGAGAGAAAAGAGAATTGGTTTATCAGATACCCGCCAGTACCCACCTTCAAATAACATTCCTGCACAATTTATGGCTGCTCCCATTCTTGAGAATGATGAAGTGAGAGGTGTGATTGCGGTTCAGATCTCTATCGATTCTATAGACAATATCATGAAAGAACGGTCAGGGATGTGGAGGACAGGAGAAACATACCTCGTAGGACAGGATAAAAAGATGAGATCCGATTCTTATCTGGACAGCCTCAATCACTCTGTTTTAGCCTCCTTTAGAGGAACTGTAGAAAAAAATGGTGTGGATACAGTTGCTTCCCAGGAAGCGCTTCAGGGCATCGAAGATAAAAAGATTACAGTGGATTACAGAGGGAAGCAGGCCCTTTCTGCTTATACCCCCATCAATATTAAAGATGTGCGATGGGCTTTGATTGCTGAAGTCGATGAAGATGAGATCAACAAGCAGATAGCCGGGGCATTGAATACAAAGATATTGATTTTGACCGGTCTTTCTGTTTCAGTGCTTATTCTTTTAGCCCTGACAATATCTACCTTTATTAACAAAGGAATCAGAAATATTATCTTCCAATTGGAGAAGATGATAGATGGCATTTTGCAAGGAGAGCTCCATGCCAGGGCAAAGCCTAGTTCTGTGGGTGTAGATTTTCAAGGAGTGATGGCCCGTACGAATGAACTTATAGATGCTTTTGTTAAACAGATGGAGGAAAAAAGAAAGCTGGAGGACCAGATTCAGGGCACGCAAAGGCTGGAAGCGATAGGCACTCTAGCCGGAGGAATCGCACATGATTTTAATAATATCCTGACATCCATGCATGCCTATGCCCTCATTGTTAAGACAAACATTCCAAAAAACAGTGTGGCGGAAGAAAATATAAATGAGCTGATATTGTCTATTCGACGCGCATCGGAACTAGTCGAGCAGATTCTCACATTTAGCCGCCAAGTTAAAACAGAAGAAAAGTTCTTAGACATTTCTGAAGAGATCAGAGAGAGCATAAAATTATTTAAAGCAGCTCTTCCACGGAACATTCTTGTTGAAAGCTATCTCAGCTCAGAGCAATTACTGATTAAGGCGAATCCCTCTCAGATCCAACAGATTATAATGAATCTTTACACCAACGCCTATCAGGCTATGCGGGGGAACGGAGGAACATTAGCAATCTCCACAGAAAAGGTTAAGCTGGGAGACAACGTTGCTTTGAATCTTAAAAATGGCACCTACTGTAAAATTAGTGTAAAAGACACGGGTCACGGAATGGACCGAGAAACCCAAAAACGCATCTTTGAGCCCTTTTTCACCACCAAACCCGTGGGAGAGGGGACAGGTATGGGATTGTCTGTTGTTCACGGCATTGTGCGGAGGTGTGGCGGAGCCATAAAGGTGGAGAGCTCGCCTGGTAAAGGATCATACTTCGATGTCTACCTTCCTTTAGCACAGAAGGCTGGTTTCAAAGAAAGAAAAGAAGAACATGAAATATCTTCTATAAAAGGCGAGGGACACATCCTTTTAGTTGATGATGATGCTCAGATCTGTGATTCACAGAAGAAAGCGTTGGAACGATTAGGCTGCACCGTCACAGCCATCCAGGACAGTCGTGTGGCAGAGGAAGTCTTCTCCAAAAATCCCAAGCAATTTGATTTGCTGATAGTGGATTTGAACATGCCGCATTTAAATGGTTTTGAACTTACCGAAAGAATTTGCAAAACCCGTGCGGATATTCCAGTAATTCTGACTACTGGCTACGCTGAGTTGATTGATAACCAAAAAATTGAAAAGTTGGGATTCCGCTCCCTTCTTATGAAGCCTTATGCAATAAACGAAATCTCTCGACTCATCGCAGAAATTTTGAATCCCAAAAAAAAGAGCAGACATTGACCATTTGTTTTTTTGCTTCAGACCTGCATGGAAGTACAGATCGATATCAAAAACTTTTCCAGACTATTGCAAATGAGCGTCCTGACGCTGTGTTTCTGGGAGGGGACATTCTGCCTTCAGCGAGCTTTCTGTTTGGCTCGCTGAATTTTGAGCATATAGACTTCATTAATGACTACATCGCAAAAGAATTGAATCAGATGCGTAAAGAATTAGAAGATGAGTTTCCCAGGATATTTCTTATCCTAGGGAATGATGATGGTCGGTTTGCTGAGGCCTCGGTGTTGGATGCTGCTGCCAGAGGAGTATGGGAATATGTTCATGATAGAAAAGTCCTTTTCAAGGACTATCCTGTCTTTGGCTATTCTTATATACCTCCAACTCCTTTTCTCCTGAAAGACTGGGAAAAGTACGATGTTTCGCGGCATGTGGATCCAGGATGTGTCTCTCCAGAAGAGGGTATACGGTCTTTTCCTGTTACAGATCATGAGCGCAAGTACTCCACGATAAAAAAAGACCTCGATGATTTGACTTGGGATGAGAACCTAAAGAAAGCTATTTTTCTGTTCCATGCTCCGCCGTATAAAACCAATATCGACCATGCGGCGCTAGAAGGAAAAATGATTGATTACGTTCCAATGGATGTGAATGTAGGCAGCATTGCTATTAAGCGTTTTATCAAAGCTCGACAGCCCCTTCTCACTCTCCACGGGCATGTCCACGAATCGTCAAGGTTTACGCACTCCTGGCGGGACCGCATCGGGAGAACCCATGTGTTTACGGCCGCACACGATGGCCCTGAGTTGGCTCTGGTCCGATTTGATCCTGAAGACCTGGATAGAGCCAGGCGTGAGCTTCTTTAGGATTTTTTTCTCTTCAACATCATCGGCAAAGGACGGGCAGCATCTGTGACTGCGCCTATCTTCATGGCGTTGCTGGTTTTCTTAGCTATATCCGCATCGGTTACAAAGTGGACATCCAGGATTCCACCGGTTTGATATCCTGTGCGAAGCCTGTTTGTTTCATCTAGACATAAACTCCAGCCTTCCAGCCAATGTTCGAGATCTTTTTGCTGTTTTTTTGTCCCCTGAAAATGAATCAGGAGATCGATATCACTTTTAGGGCCGGCAGTTGCATTCTTTGTGCTTCCAAACACATATAATCCTTTTACACCAAAGCGGTCAGGATCGAGCTGGGAGGCAATATGTTCAGCCATTCTCAGCCGCCAGGCCCAATGATTCTCTGCCTTTCTTCCAGTGAAGTCTAAGGGAGCAAGAGAAGGCTGACTGTCTACGGATGGCTCGCTCAGGATTCCCACTGCCTCATCAAGCCCGGCGTTCATTAGGATTCGAAGCAGAAGACCTCCCGTGGTTTCTTTTACATCGATCACTTTGAGCGTGTCAGAAAGAAAGGCATATTCAGGTAAGGCATTGGAAAGCATGTTTTCTGCATTATTGAAAAAACTTTCGTTGAAAACTGTTCCAGAATCGTCAGGATAAAGGGGAAGATATCTGATTTCAGACTCCACTAAATCCTGAAAAAAGTGGGTGCCGAAAGAAGGCTCGGGTAGATAGTCTCCTTTTTTCCTGGCGATTTCAATGAGTGCAGCAGTGTTGCTGATATCTGAATAGGTTACCTTCACTCCCATCTTAATGTCGCCCCGGCTTCCCCAGCGGCCAGGCCCCATGAGGACAAACCGCTTGCGGGGTAAAAGTTTATTGAGGCTTCCTACAGCTCGACCGACAGCAATAAACGAGGAATGTTCTGCAAGCTCGTCGTACTTCTGAGGATTTACATATACGATATGAGAAATGTCAGGGATTTTTCCGTTAGAAATGTAACGGTTGGCGGAAAACACGATTCTGTCTTTTGGAATATTTTTTGGGATTCGTGCTGGTTCTGCTCCTTCGGTATAGCTTTGAGAGCGGCATTGAAGCAGGTAGAAATCCTTTCCATCACAAGCAAACTCGATGTCCACGGGTGTGCTGAGTTTCTCTTCAAGGAAAGTGATTAAGTTATTAAGCTTTTCAATGAATTTTGTTTTTGTCAGGAGCCCTTCGAAAGTAACCACCAGGTTATCCTTCTCAAAATCAGCCTCATTGCCTAAGGGCGTACGGATGACTTGTCCATCATAGATTGAAATGACCTTGTTGATGTTCGGAATATTGCTTCCAAGTTTTTTTATTAATTCCCTTGCTTCAACGGTCTCAAAGCTGTTGGTTTTGAGATTGATGATGTCCATATTTTTCGGAGCATACTTTACAACTTCGTCAACCGTGGCATTCACGCGGAGACCTATCTGGCCTGGTGCAACCAAAACAGGGTAATCGTTGCTTAGCCTGTCAACAGCACGTGTTCCCAGCCCTGGCACTAGACGGAGCAAGCCATCCTCTTGTTTGATCCGCGGGGACCACCTGAATTCGTTTCGACTGAAGGCGACACCAGCATAAGCTGGGAAATAATAATTACCGATTTTTGTGCCCACAACCTCTTGAATCATGATACCCATTTCTTCAACGAAATCGAGTAACCCCCGTTCGGCACGATAATCGATCGGATCAGGCCCATACACGGAGGCATAAACTTCGGCAATGGCCTCTGTCAGCGCTGCCAGGCGTTCTTGTTTGCTGCCTTGATTGGCAAGAAATAGACTCTTGTACTTTCCTGAAAATGCTGCGCCTGCCCTATCCTCCAGCAAGCTTGAGCTTCTTACGATAATAGGTTTATCCTTAAAATCATCCAGAATCATGGAAAGTGCTTGAACAATCTCAGTGGGGAAGTTACAGTTCTTGAATGTCTGGATGATATGAGGATACTCCAGACGCACCTGGCTGATGTCCTTGTATTTTTGCTCCACGACCTCATTGAGATTGTTATGGCTTAGAAAATTAAAAAGGACATCCGAGGTTAGGTACCAGGTATTCGGTACCTTAATATCGTCAAGGGTATCATCAGGATGCCTTGATTTTTTTATGATCTGATGAGCAAGGAACAATCCCGTGCTCTTGCCTCCCAACCTGCCATGGCTTCCAGGAGGAAAGACAATACGGTCCAGTATGTTATAAAAATCATCGATTTCGATATAATCCTTGGCAATATGGATGAATTCAGGTTGGTCGGATAGAAAGCGCCTGATAAGAGAGACCTGCACACCTCTCTTGCTGGCCGGCGGCAATTCAATGCCCTCCGGTACAATATGGTGATACCGCCGGATAGCATCAACAACTTCCGCCAGAGGCAAATTGCGGTTGGCTACCTGAATAAGGAAGCTCAATCTGGCCTCCTGAATCCATTTCTGGATATTGGAAAGAATCTGCTCACTGGTGAGATATTTGGATGCGATTTTGAAGGTTTGGTCGCTCAGCTTTTCAGAAAAAGACAAAACTCTTTTATGGTAGGGGCGGTTTTCATCGTCTGCAAGTTCAATCTCTTCTTTCCTCCAGCCCGGTGCCGAATCCTGGAGGAGATGTTCCGCCTCGTCGATGCCGCTCCAACAAAGATGATTCAACATCCGCCTGGAAATGTTGAAAAAAAGGTTTTTATCAGTCTGACGGAGAAAATTTAAAGCAACCTGCCATTCACTCGCCCTATGTTCAATGATATCTTTTTTACCAGATCTATATTCCTGAAAGACCATCTTCATCCTGTTATACATGATAAAGTGACTGAGCCTGTCCACGATGGTTTCAAGGAGTTTGGTTTCTTCTTTCAAGAAAGGGCCATCGTCTGCTCTCGGCATCTCTTTGGTATAGTATACATTGATTTCTCCCACTTTCTTGTCTTGAACAACGATGGACGCGCTTTGGACCCAGGGCGTCGGCTTAAAACCCGGAGAATAATATGATTCCCCTTCAAGTTTGACTTTGGCAATACAGATATCCGGATACTGCCATCCAGGGGGAATGGCTTCGATTATTCGTTGACACACTTCATCAATATGAGAGTCCGGCTTGTTCATCAGCTCTTCGATCTTGTACAGGCAATTGAGTTCCTTGGCTCTTTCTTGAAGTCCCCATATGAGTCTATCGATTGATTGTTTTTCTTTATTCATGACTGATGACTCCCCGACCTTTCCTCCCGTCGACCTTTATTATTAAGGGAGCAGAAGATCTCACATGTCGAATGAATTGAGTCTCATTTATGACTTTTTGCTGGCTCAACCAGTCCCAGTCAATCTTGTAGTTGTCCCAATGAGCAACAGAAAAATAACAGACCTGAAAACTGGTTATATTATGAAAAAAATGGGATCCTTGACTAAGCATAAAATTCATGTTGGGCAAAGTGGCCTCCACAATGACCTTGGCTCCTGAGATTTGTCCAAACTTCAGGGGGATGCCTCCCGAAGGGTCGGATGAACCCCAGCGTCCGAAACCGATGAGTACATAAGGATGTCTGGTCTGCACCATCTGATGATTGAGTTTTTCCAATTCTTTAGCGATTATGGCGGTTTTATTGGCTTCGAATTTTTCCGGCTTGATAAAAACAATATCTTGAATGGTATAGATAGCTCCGTTCCCGAGCACAGATTCAGAAGCCACAACTACATTATCTCCCGATAGTTCTTCCTTTGAGACCTCGACTTTCTCCTGCGAAACAACCATGGGCCGAACCTGCAGAAAACCGAATCGCACGGGTATTCCGTGGTCCGGATCGAGAGTGACGGCAAATTCTATCTCTACCATGTTCTCCAGTCTTTTTTCACACATTTCAAGCAGTTTCTTTATTATCTCGTTAAGAGGGATCTCGTTGAGTTTTAGGATAGGAGCGAAATCCAATATTCTCGCGCCCCTATTGCCGATCCCAATTTTAATTCTATCATCTTCAGGCACATACGTCGATGCGATGAATTTCAGATTTCTATCCTTCTCGGCATCAGTTATGCTGTATTTAAGCATGTATTCTGTTTCTTTAATCGGGTTATAAGAAAGAGGTTCACCCATATGGATCGCCCAGAATTCTGTCTGGCTTCGTTTTAAAAGATCTTGGAGGGAGTTATAGGGCGGGTTGACTTGAGGATAGGCTGGAGAAAATGACCAGCCTATCCCTTCATCGACGATGGTTTTACCAAGTCCTAACGCCAGTTCGACAACGCCTTCTTCTGGTTTGGCGTGTCCCACGGGATAGAAATTATATGAGCGCGCCACACCCGATATCTGAGGATAGAACCGGTTGTTGTATTGGTTACCAACGACCTCCTGAATAATCACGGCCATCTTCTCATCGGCTATGGTATGTTTGGTGACACCTATGTAATCTTTGGCGCTTTTTAAAAAAGTAGACGCATAAACATATTTTATGGCTTCGATAAGCTTTCTGAATCGAATATCTGGATCAAACTGGTTGTTGGGAATCATTTTGGTGGCATAAACGCTGGCAAAGGGCTCAAACATTGCGTCCTCGAGCATACTTGAAGACCTAATAGCCAGGGGGGAGTGGACCTGGGAGATCAAAGCACGAAGATCTCCCACAAGTTGCGGAGGCAGCTGCCCTCTCTGGAAAGCATGAGCTATCTGGTCATCTCGCATATCGGAATAGGAAATGTCATGCAAATTATTGTTTTCTAGGAAGAGATCAAAAAAATTTGTGGCGATGACTGTTGATGTAGGTATGTGGATCTCGATATCTGTTGAAAATTGGGATTTTAAATCAGCTAAAGCATTTTTGATGTTAGCCAGACCCTGAGCTTTCCCGCCGACCGAACCCTGTCCGATATATGTAAATTTTTCCTTACCTGTGAAAAAATGTCGATCGAACAGTGTTAAGCTTTCTTGATAAAATCTTTTCATCTATCTTGGCGTATCATGATTTCTAAAAAACCGGGATGCATTTGTCTCTCCTGTAAATCACTTCTGAAAAGTGAATGAAGTGGCGGCCCAAAGTTTGAAACCTGATTGCGACCAAGCCCTTTCTCACAATGGATATTCACAAATTGAAGTTTTCTGAATGAATTTCTAGGTATAAATGATTAAACCCAACCTCTGTCTTTACAGGCCTGTGCTACACGAATGACAGCAATATAATAGATGGCGTCACGCATGTTCAGCTTTTTTTTCTTTGCTAATTCTAAAACAGACATAAAAGCGTTGGTCATTTTAACATCCAGCTTGCCCAGGATTTCATCTCTTTCCCAATAGTAGTTCATGTTGCTCTGCACCTGCTCGAAATAACTGCAGGTTACACCTCCGGCATTTGCCAGGAGGTCGGGAATCATGAACATATTTCGCTCGACAATGATTTTGTCTGCTTCGGGAGTTGTAGGGCCGTTGGCTCCTTCAGCGATGATTTTGACTTTATTGCTGATTTTCCTCACATTATCAAGGGTGATCTGATTCTCTACGGCGGCCGGGATCAAGATATCCACATCTTGCTCTAACCAGGCTTCTCCGGGAAGAACCTCATAACCTAATTCGGCGGCCTTGTCCTTATTGATTCCTCCGAAGATGTCTGTGATACTGAACAGCTCATCAAAATTTATACCCGATTCTTTTCTGTAACAGTAGGAAGCCTGATTCTTCTGATCCCAGCATGAAATACTGATAACTTTTCCACCAATCTGTTGGAAAAGCTTGACCGCATGCTGTCCCACGTTGCCGAATCCCTGAACACTGGCGGCAGTGTCCTCAGGGCGTATTCCCAGTTCTTTAAGAGCTTCACGTACAGTAAAAATAAGCCCAAATCCAGTGGACTCTTTCCGACCTTGAGAACCTCCCATCCCAATGGGCTTTCCTGTGATAAATCCCGGATACTTCTCGCCTCTGATAGTCTCGAACTCATCCAGCATCCATAACATATGCTGTGCGCTGGTCATGATATCCGGAGCTGGTACATCCATCAAAGGGCCCAGGTCTTTTGCCAACTGGCGCACCCATCCCCGGCAGATCTGTTCTTGCTCTCTCATGCTGAGATTGTGAGGATCGCAGGTAACTCCTCCATAGCTTCCCCCCAGGGGAATATCGACGACAGCACACTTCCACGTCATCCACATGGCCAAAGCCCTTATAGTATCGATTGTTTCCAAAGGGTGAAAGCGAATTCCTCCTTTTCCAGGACCACGGACATCGTTATGAACTACTCTGAAGCCACGAAATATCTGGACATTTCCATCGTCCATCCGCACAGGTATGGTGAACTGGTGCTCCCTGATCGGATATTGTAAAAATTCTCTCGTAGCTTTATCCAAGTCAAGTAGGTCAGCAATGTGATCAAATTGAGCCTGGGCCATCTTGAAAGGATTAAAGGGTTGAGCGCTCATCGCATGTTTCCTTTCATAAAACTGTCACTGAATATTTTGTTATCGAAGTGACGCTTTATAATTATCCACACTCTTTATGAATGTCAAGGGAGCGGCGAACTTGTTGAAGAAGCGGACTGAGACATGCTGAAATGCTGTGTTTTCAATAATACATTATAGCACAAAGGGAGTGACAGCATGTCTTTTTTCCAAATTCTCCCCCCTGAATATTTATTAGAATTATAACAGAAAACAAACAGATTTATAACAATCCTGTGGTAATTGAATTTTGTGAAGTCAATACATCTCGGATTATTGATCTCAAGGCTACAACATCATCACACGATTTTAAACAACAGACTGAAGAAAATACGGCAATATTTTTTAAAATTAAAAAATTAATAAGAGAGGAGAGTCTTAATGTCTAATTATGTATCCGATTTTATGGGTGAATTAAAGACAAAAAATCCGGGTGAATCCGAATTTCATCAGGCTGCTGAGGAAGTGGCCAAGTCACTTGCGCCGGTTTTCGAAATGCATCCAGAGTACAGGAAAGCCAAGCTCCTGGAACGGATTGCAGAGCCAGAGCGTGTTATAATGTTTCGTGTCCCCTGGATGGATGATAAGGGAGAAATTCATGTCAACCGGGGATACAGGATTGAGATGAACAGCGCAATCGGGCCTTACAAAGGAGGGCTTCGATTCCATCCTACCGTGAATCTGGGAATCTTGAAGTTTCTCGCCTTCGAGCAGGTCTTTAAAAACAGCCTGACTACACTTCCAATGGGAGGAGGAAAAGGAGGTTCCGATTTTGATCCCAAGGGCAAGAGCGACAACGAGGTCATGCGGTTCTGTCAGGCTTTCATGAGTGAGCTTTTCAGGCATATCGGTCCCAACACGGACGTTCCTGCTGGAGATATCGGTGTGGGAGGCCGAGAAATCGGATTTCTGTTCGGGCAGTACAGGAAGCTGAGAAATGAATTCACTGGAGTCCTAACCGGAAAAGGGCTGGATTGGGGAGGATCGCTCATCCGTCCCGAGGCCACTGGCTACGGTGCCGTTTATTTTGCTGCTGAAATGCTCAACACCAAAAACGACACCATGGAAGGCAAGGTGTGTCTCGTATCCGGAGCTGGCAATGTTGCCCAGTATACAGTGGAGAAAATCAGTCATCTTGGCGGAAAAGTTGTCACTTTATCCGACTCTAGTGGATTCATCTACGATCCTGAAGGTATCGATGCGGATAAGCTTGCCTTTGTTATGGAGCTGAAGAACGTGCGCAGAGGGCGAATCAAGGAATATGCGGAGAAATACAAGAATGTTACTTATATTCCGGTTGATCCTAATCTGGATTATAATCCATTGTGGAATCAAAAGGCTGACTGCGCTTTTCCCAGTGCTACTCAGAACGAAATCAATGGCAAGGATGCTCAAAACCTTCTGAACAATGGAGTCTTCGTTGTCTCCGAGGGTGCGAACATGCCCACCACCGCAGAGGGAGTTGACCTTTTCCTCGATAATAAGATACTCTTCGGTCCAGGAAAAGCCGCGAATGCCGGGGGTGTCGCTGTTTCAGGGCTTGAAATGACCCAAAACAACCTGAGGCTCAACTGGTCAAAAGAGGAGGTCGACAACCGCCTTCACAACATCATAAAGAGCATCCATCAAACAGCCAAAGAGGCCGCCGAAGCTTATGAAACGCCTGGGAACTATGTCAATGGGGCTAACATAGGAGGATTCCTCAAAGTCGCCAATGCGATGATAGAGCAGGGATTGGTTTAAAAGAATTATTAATCCATGAAAGAGGGGACTGTCTGATAAATTAAATATACACAATTCCCATCGAGGATTGTTTTACCTTGGAAAAAATATTCGAAAAAACTGGAGATGTCAATATCTTTGGCACTGGCTCTCTGGGAGGAAAAGGGAATGGTTTAGTCCAGATAAACGAATGCAACATTCCTCAATGCAGGAAATTAAAAACACGTATACTCACCACCGTCTTTTTTGACAAGTTTCGAGAAAAAGGGGGAGCGTTTGAAACTGAAGAACTGAATCTGCTTGGCGCAATCTTGAAAGAGCTGGGAGATGTTCCCCTTGGAGTGCGTTCCTCAGCGACCAACGAGGCTTGTCTCTCACCAAAGAAAATAGGTCCTGTTCATGCCGGAGAAAACATCTCGTTCATGATTCCAAATAATCATCCCGATGACAGGACTCGGTTCGACCAGTTGAAACTGGCCATCTATCATATATACAATGACTTCATCCAGAAACAGTCGTCAGAGAGTGTAGAAAAAATGGCCATTGTCATCAACCCTATTCCTGGAATTTTTGATGATACCCTTGCCGGACCCTTTTATTACCCTTACATCTCAGGAGTGGCAAACTCCTTTTTTCCTTACGCACTGAAGACACAGGACACAAATGAAGGCTTTGCCCGAATCGCTTTTGGACACGGATATGCCACGGTTTTGGATGAATTTCCGGTCATTTCCATGGCCACGATAAAAAAACCGATTCCTCTGAGATTCTTGAGGATGGGGAGAGGGCAGCAGTATTTTTATGCACTGGATATGACAAAAAACAAAGGACTGAGCGGAGAAGAGCTGGAGACCATGAAAACACTCCATGTCCGCTTTGCCAACTATCATAAAATCAAAAAATTGGGCATAAAACAAAATTTGATCACTATAGAAGAATTGATCCAAAACAACCATTTCGGCTTCAAAAGCGGTCTGAACAAAATAATGGAATTAATTTCTGATAATATATCTTCTCATTTCCAGATAGAGTTTGTGTTTAATATCGATTTCGAAAAAAAAGATAGAGAAGTGGGCTATTTTCACATTGTTCAGCTAACAGTATTGCCCGAATTGAAATTCGAGACAATACAGATCCCCCAGGATGTGCAACACACCTACCTGTCTATCAATAGCCTTCAAGGACATGGTATTAAGGCAGGTATTAAGTATGCGGTTGTTATCTCTCCTTTCATATACACAAAAGATAAGTATGATGAAGTCAGGAAGAAAATCTCAGATGTTAACCGCTCCATGCGTGAACAGAAAGAGAACTACATCATGATCGTCCCAGGGAGACTAGGGAGCACAAACAGAGATTGGGGAATACTGGTCAATTACAGTGATGTGGACAGGGCTGTTGCCATCTTTGAGTATGGGGTTGACATTGCCGGTCGAGCGGAACCTCTTCCAGAAGATGATAGCCTTTCCGGTGGTATTTATGGTAGCCATTTCCTGTATATGATTCAGGGAGGCTACGATGAGGAGCAGAAGAAGCTCCAGACAAGAATGTACGGCACACAAGGCACACATTTTCTCACCAATCTGGTAAGCAACAATGTCATTTATGGTTTTATCGCTCCCTTAGAAGATAAGGTTGATCCCTGGTTTTTTACCCAGTCGGATAAAGGTGATGCTTTATACGTGCTGGCTTTTCCTAAAAGTGTTACAATCTATGCAGACTCCATAAATCAACGCTGTGCGGTCATTACCTAAGTCCTGACAGATCAATGCAGGGGAGAGGAAAAAAATCAAAAAACAGTTTTAAAGAATTTCCTTTCCTGCCCAGAATCATAGACCCTGTAAAAATCAAAGATGCAGTCTTTTTTTCTGCTGATGAATGTGTACGAAATTCAAAAAAGACCCTCGAGGAAAACATGCCATGGATAGTCGTAAAAGTCTTTTCTGACCCCATATCAGTATCGAATTATCGACCAGACAATGCATCAACATTTATCTTCGATGATACAGCCCTGAATATCGTTGATGCCAAAAAAATCCGTCAAAACAACAAAAATACAGTTTTGATCCTTCTTTCTTCGAATGAATTCCTCCACTGCTCCCCGCCTTCTGTGGCACAAGAAAAATTCCCTTATGCTGCCAAGGCGGATCTCGTGTTTGCCTATAACAATACAGACTGTACTCCGAACGATATTATTGTAGCAGTGGTGAGAGCTGCGGAGGATCTCCTGAATATCACAAAATATTCGAAGGCTCGCCGTTTCATCTTCTTAATCGTGGATGATGAGCCGCGCTGGTTCTCCCAGTTTCTACCCGTCCTTTATAACATCATAGGACAGAGAGCCGGTGTCATGCTGGTGCGAACTTTTGAGGAATCGCTAAAGTTCCTCTTTGGGGTAGAGATAGAATCCGAAATTGATGATGAAACCTATCGTTCCCACGGCTATGGAGATGATGTAGTCTGTTTGATTACTGATATATTTTTTCCTAAAGGTAATGACATGAACAGTACTGCAGGAAAAGACCTCATCAGGCTCACGCGCAAATACTACCCACGTATCCCCATCATCGTCGCTTCCAAGACAAAAGAAGCCGATGCATTTAGAAATATGGCCTTCGTTTTGCCTAAAGGAGACCCTGGAAGCCTAAAATCCTTGAAAAAACATATTCAAGACTCTACAGGGATCGGAGAATTCATCATTTTCGACAAACGGGGTAAGGAACTGTTTCGGGTTAAAAATATAAAAGAGATGATGAAAGTCTTGGACCAGGCCGGAAAAGCCACTAAAGAAGCCAGGGAATTGAGAGAAATACTGGAAAACTACGGTGATAAGGATAATTTCTCTACCTGGTTATATATGCACAGTTACAGGGAGCTAGCAGACGAATTAAGGCCTATGCGTGTACACGGCCACCGTTTGATTACTGTTTTGAAGAGATGTTTGTATAGAGAAATCCTTCGTATGGACTGCACTCCCTTAATCATAGACGATGTTAAAATTTTCAATCTGCAGTGGCTGCTTGACCTGCTCAGATCTGTTAATCCCTTTAAAATACAAGAATATTCTGACAACGACATCTTCTCCTCCTGGTTAGATCGTAAAGGATATACAGAGCTGGCGGATGAGCTGCGGCCCATTCACGGCAGCGGTCTAAAATTGGCACAGACTCTGGCCGATATTGTGGAAAGATGGATGAAAAAATACTGAACGAACGAGCAAGCCGAAGAAGAAATCAGGGACATGTACCGATTTTCTAAAATCTGTAACGTGTCCCTTGATTTCCCATAAGTGTTGTAGGGAATTTATAAATAGATAAATGTCACGGAGTGAGTGGGTAGTACAAAGACCGCAGTTGTGATTTATTTCTTCAGACATAATAGCTTCTAAAATAAAAGAAAATCAGTCGAGAGATCTCTACTTTTTACGAGATGGGTCAGCAAGTGTACTGTAAGTATTGTAGAATGCCGAAAGTTTTTGGGCGAAATTTGTGTAATCCATGAAATGATATTTACATCCTCGTCGTGAACAAATTTGAACTGTGCCGCCGTTTTTCAATTCAAGAAAAGCTAGTGGTGCTTTACACTCTTCACATAAGTCCTTCAACAGAAGAGAGGCGTTACATTCGGGGCAAAAGAATAGTACGATTTCCTCTTTAGGTACATATATATCAGATGTTATGTTGAAACTGCCGAATACTGCGCTTAAATACAAAATGCCAGTCTTTTCACGATGTTGAATTTTTGTCTTCACGCCAGGATAGCCATCGATTTGCTTTCCCTCATCCATAAGACTTTTCCTGCAGTAGGGGCATTTTACATTAACTATCAGTTTCTTCATTTTTTACCTCTTTCTTAATATATGATTGACTTTTTTTTACACATTCAATGCATCCATTTCATTCCATATAAATTGTTTTTGATAGATTTATTGTTCGACCTGTTTTCCACTTTTTATGAATTTAACCAAGTGAGCCTGTGCACTTTCATGCAAGACTATATCAGCACGATCGAGGCCTGAAAACGAAATAATCTCCTCGACCTCCGTATGCGTCGATTCGAACATTTAACATAGGATTGTTATAAATCCATTTGTTTTCTGTTATGATTTTAATAAATATACAATGGGAAAATTAGGTGGATACTGACCCTGCCTAAGGTTGAGGATGCCCGAAAAAGGATGACGGGGTTGAAAAGCCGCTTATTACTTGAGACTTTAATAATCCGAAGTGTGAAGTTCCACAGGCTTACCTATAAGTGAATGATTAGGCGGCGATATGGTATGATGGGGAAGTGAATATCGAACGGACTATCACATCATATGAATTCCAGAATATCGCCGCCGTATCCTATATCCTGGAGTGCAGGGATATTTCAGTGTGGGATATTGTGGGTAAAGTGAAAGGCATGACGGCGAGTCGGTTTTATTTCATCTTTAGGAGGGATCTATATGCCAGTAAGCCAAAAGAAAACGGTCATTTGTGAGGTGTGTAAGCAACCGACAAGAATGAGCGAGTTGTTTCCTTTGGAGGTGGTGCATGAACCTGTAATAAGGATTATCCAGGAAGAACATCCAGACTTACCAAAAACAGGTTACATATGTTTAAAGGATCTCAATAAATACCGCATTGAATTCATAAAAAAAGTGCTGGAAGAGGAGAAGGGTGAACTCTCCGCAATCGAAGAAGAGGTTCTCAAAAGCATAAAAGAACAAGAGACGGTATCAAAGGATATCAATGCCGAGTATGAACAACGTGTTACGTTTGGAGAACGGGTATCTGATAGGTTAGCAACGTTTGGCGGGAGCTGGAAATTTATCATAAGTTTTTTTACAACACTCTTGGTATGGATTATTTTAAATTCAGTAGTGATCTTATCTAAAGTATTTGATCCATATCCCTTCATTCTTCTGAACCTTGTTCTGTCATGCCTCGCGGCTATTCAGGCACCAATCATCCTGATGAGCCAGAATCGCCAGGATACAAAGGATAGACTGAGGTCTGATTATGACTACCGTGTGAATTTGAAGGCCGAGCTTGAAATCCGCCATCTTCATCAAAAATTAGATCATTTCCTCAAGAGAGAGTGGCAAACACTACTTGAAATTCAGCAGATACAAGTGGAACTTATGGATGAGCTATCTGAACGTAAAGAAAAAAAGATGTAATTTCTGAAACACGTGAATCCGCTAATAAAACTGGAATTGAGGATTTGCATAATTGTGTTATTTCATTATTTTAGCTTTAATTGTTGAAGTGATTTATTTTGGTGCACAATAACGTGGCTTAAGCAATCATAAGAAGCAAAAAAAGGGAATAAGTGCAAATAGACACTCCATTTTCTTAGATAGCTCCTTATATTGCGGAGCAGCTTGGATATCAAAACGATCGTGGAGTTATTGTGGCTGATGGGATGGCCGGGAGTCCTGGGGAAGAGGCGGGCTTACACTGTTTATTACGCTTTTGAGCCAATAGTGATGTCAACCGACCCACCCACGGGAATTTTTGAATCTGAACCTGGATTTTGATCGATTACCTTATCAACCTTTGCCTGATTTTCAACCGGCTTATGATTGATCTTACCTAAGTTCAGCTTGACTTCCTTCAGCAGAGTCTCCGCCTCGTCTTTAGTTTTGTCTTTCAGATCAGGAACTTTTGTCTCGGAAACCGGGGATATTCTGAATAGCTTGTTGACCTGTTCATCCAGCCATCTGAATACCTTGTGGGATCCATATCCGGCAATTGCGCCAACGGCAAAGGCTGAAAATGCTTGAGTATCGCCTGCCTCTGCTGGGATAGCAAATCCGCCTCCAAAAGCGGCAATGCCTCCTCGTATGATGGCGTAGACTATGGCTGCCAGGACCACACCGAGCAAGGGAAGAGTTATATTCTTCCATACAAATCTCCAGCCGAACGCCCTCCGCTCGCAATGCCAGATGATAACGCTTCGGATTCCATTGATGGTGCCTCCGAGCCCTCCGCCTATGACTGTATATGCAATAAGGCGGAAGAGAGAAGATCCCAGGATTTTAGCATTCTGTGGAATGAGAAATTTCAGCAACGATCTGTTCCCGGTACAGAGGTCAAAAAGCAGCCAGGAAAAGAAGATCAACATGGCAATCGAGTACAGGATGCCGATGGTTGCAGCTATCGTATCCCTGCACTTTTCAGGTTCCAGTTTATAGACTTTCCCGGTTTGTTCGTCTTGAGCGTATTCTGGTCCTTTTGTTTTTTCTTCCTTTTCAATTGATTCCTTTTTTTCCATTTTAATTCCTCCTGAAACGGTTATATCTATTAGGAATCAAAACCTGAATTTTTGTCAAATTTTTCAGGGAAAATGTCGTTTTATGTCGCTTTATGTCTTTTTATGCCGCTTTGTTCCAGCATCGTTACTCCTCGATTAATTCAGTTCATCCTTGGATATTTTACTGTTTGCAGCAAAAGGAGGTTGATGCTAGAAATGGCTTTTATTTGATCCTGATATGAATTTGCTCGCGGAGATTGCCAGCTCTCCAGCCCCTGATGTACGAAAAGGTTTCAATCCTTTTATGGCGGTTTCTTATTGGGTAATTGATAAAGATGACAATATCGTTTATGGCTATCCAAAGGACTATGAGTTACAGATAATCAACCCAGAGGGTGAGATGATTAAGAAAATCACCAGAGAGTATGATCCGGTAGAAATCACAGAAGAGGAAAAAGAGGAACGGACAAAAGATGCCCCGCGCCAGATAAAATTCGAATTTTCCAAGTATCATGCTGCTTTTCGTCAATTTACACACGATGACGAAGGAAGATATATCGTTAAGATTCCTCTAAGGATGAGACCGATAGTTTGGAAAAAGAATAAACTCTATACCATAGAAGAGGATGAGATGGGATTTCAGATTGTTAAAAGATATAGAATCAATTGGAATATTGACAAAGGAAATTAA
>Ga0315551_10000586_pt1 | contig 28967 bp, 24 predicted proteins | sample SalMarSW160290MG_FD_203678 | JGI IMG/M metagenome (GOLD analysis project Ga0315551, IMG submission 203678) | Salt marsh sediment microbial communities from the Plum Island Ecosystem LTER, Massachusetts, United States - Salt Marsh Sediment SW1602-90 ...
TTGGTGCTGAGAGCTATGACCCGGGGAAACTCGAGCTGAGTGTCACCTACTATTGGCGTATTGATGAGGTCAATGACGTCAATCCCGACAGTCCATGGCCAGGCATCCTCTGGAGCTTCACGACAGCTGGCTTCCTTGTCGTGGACGATTTCGAGGACTACGATTCCGGGGACAACCAGATATGGTATTCGTGGAAAGATGGGCTTGGCTATGCCGCGCACGGTAATGAACCAGCCTATCCCGGTAACGGAACCGGCTCTGCTGTAGGTGACGAAAGCACTGCTTCTTTTACCGAGGAAACTATCGTTCACGGAGGCAACCAATCGATGCCATTCTGGTACGACAACAGCATCCTCATGTATTCAGAGGTGGAGAAGACGCTGACTTATCCGCGTGACTGGACCGAGGGGGGTGTAGGAGTACTGTCAATCTGGTTCAGAGGCAATTCGGATAATGCTGCTGAGCCGATGTATGTTGCTCTCAATGGCAGTGCAGTAGTCACTCACGATAATCCCAACGCGGCACAGATAGATACCTGGACCCAATGGAATATTGACCTGCAGGCGTTTGCAGACCAGGGCGTGAACTTAGCCAATGTCAATACTATTGCTATTGGTTTTGGCGACGAGAACAATCCATTAGCCGGCGGTTCGGGTATGATGTACTTTGATGATATTCGTTTGTATCGACCGGCGCCGTAAGCCGAGAGTTAAATGACCTCCATTGCTTCTGCCGTAAGGCATCTGCCGACAGGCATCCTGCGGACTGTGCCTTTGGATTGACAAGCAGGATATGAGGACACAGTTGATATAGCAGATTTGTATCAGTTCGGGGCTTATATTGAATGGTTCGATATAAGCCCTTTTTTAGTGGTCAGACTTTCAGTTTTATCTTTCTCCGGTGTACCACCTTTTGGGCACATCGTCTCCTGTTGTTTCTTCGATGGAGCTGACATGTCCATCGAGCCAAAGAACATTAAGTCGTCCGCCGGTCCTGAAGTCTTCATAACGCCTTATATTATGTCTGAAAATGTCACGATAGTATTTTGCACGAAAACCACCTAATCGGTAATCCGTTAAATTGTTGGTGCCGGGGCCGTTATTAAAAAGCATGTCCCGGGTGTCCTGTTCACATCTTGGTTCAACGTGGTCGTGACATATAATAAATTCCGAATGAGGCCGTATCTTAGTTGTATCTGTGCCCCTGGCATAGCCATTGAGCCCGAATGCCGCTACCTGAATCGCCTCAGGGTCAACATCATATATTAAATCCGGAACGCGTCTTAAGCTCGGACAACCGAAAATCTTCTTGTTCTTCAGGTAATCTATATACACTATGCCCCAATAAGCATCGTTATCATTAGTTTTTCTAAGGCCACCTCTTGCATCGTACCAGAGAAATCTGTTAGCGTTCCTCGGGTCGGCCAATTTTTGGTCATTGTCGTCCACGTACATTAATATAGCTAATCCCACAGACCTTAGATTGGATCTGCACGATGTCTCCTTTGCTATTTCCTTGGCTTTTCTCATAGCCGGCATTAGAATTGCCAGTAACAGGGCAATGATAGCAATCACAACTAAAAGTTCAATTAACGTGAACCCCGTTAGAAATAATCGTGACTTATCTGGATACCCGCCTTTGGTGCGGACTTCTAACGGGGTAAGGCCTCTTTTTGTGTGCTTAGTGGAATTTGTTTTATAATTCATGGTTGGTTTTACCTCTCATCGTTCTCCGAAATTTCCCTTGTGCTGCAGTTTGGCAAGGCTGCTGTTGGTATTATCTTTCTTATAATACTAAACGTGTACGCAGGTTGCAAATGAATATTCTATAATATCGAATTACAGTTTTTTTCAGCACATAAATATCGATTATTGATTAGTGATTGTTTATAATTGACGGCGAAGACTTCTGCAAAACCTCAATTTTGCATAACTCTATGTAGTAATTTTATATGGGAGATAACTGATGGGGACAATTGATTTACGCAGTGACACTGTCACTTTGCCGACACCGGCGATGCGAGAGGCCATCTATCGCGCTGACCTTGGCGATGACGTTTTCGGCGAAGACCCGACGACGAACCGGCTCGAGGAAATGTCTGCCGAGCGGATGGGAAAGGAAGCGGCACTTCTGGTCGCCAGCGGGACGATGGGAAATTTGGTGTGCACCCTTACTCATTGCAGGCGTGGAGAGGAGGTGATTTTGGGAGACCGGTCACATACGTTTCTTTACGAAGCCGGTGGTATGTCAACGCTGGGCGGGATACACCCGCATACGATATGCAATCAGCCCGACGGTACGATGAGATTGGAGGATATCGAGGGGGCCATTCGCGGCAATAACGTACACTTTCCACGGACCCGGCTGATATGCCTGGAAAACACCCATAACCGCTGTTACGGCTCTGCACTTACGTCTGAGTACATTGATTCAGTTGCAGCACTGGCAAAGGAGCACGGCCTTTCGGTACATCTTGACGGCGCCCGGATATTCAATGCCGCTATTGCCCTGGGGGTTGACGTCAAGGAATTGACGGCGAATGTTGATTCGCTGATTTTCTGCCTTTCGAAAGGTCTATCGGCGCCGGTGGGTTCTGTGGTTTGCGGTTCGAGCGAATTTATCGCGGAGGCACGGCGGGCGCGTAAAGTGTTGGGGGGCGGGATGCGCCAGACAGGGGTGATTGCGGCAGCAGGTATTAAAGCACTGGAGGAGATGGTGGATAGATTGGCAGAGGACCATGAAAATGCCCGGCGTCTGGCTGAAGGGATTGCGGGTATAGGCGGATTATCGATTGAGCCGGCAAAGGTGCAGACAAATATCATTTATTTCGAGCTGGATGAGGACGGAATGACACCTAAAGAGCTGGTGACCGAACTTGATAAGAAAGAAGTCAAATTGCTATCCGTGGGGCCCAGACGACTTCGGGCGGTAACTCACTACGGTATCAGTGCAGAGGATATCGATTTGACAGTAAAGGCCCTGGGTGAGGTAATGAAGGCGGCGTAGTTTACATTGCAGTTGATTGTGCACAGTTTGGATTTTTTAGGCGTAAGGGATTTTCAAGTTATAAAGATTGAGAATTAAATGCAAAACTTAATGAGGAGAAATGCAAATGAAACGAATATACAAGACAACAATTATGATAGCAGTAATCTTGGTTATTGTGAGCGTCTTTAGTATTACGGGTGGTCAGGGGGTGCAGAATAATCCTGCTGGTCAGCGGTTGCCGGGGGCGCGGGCCGTTATTGAAGCCGGCCGTTATGCGACTATCCAGGCGGCGATAGATGCGCTGCCGGAAGAGGGCGGCGTTGTTCGTTTGCCGCCGGGGACGTTTGAGATTAGTGAGCCTTTGAAGGTAACTAAGCCCGATGTGCTTATCGAAGGTGCCGGCACGGCAACGCATATCAAAAACATCAACGCCGAGGGCAAGAGTGCGCTGATACTTCAGCACCCCGGCGGGGGGGAGAATCGACAATCTGAGTTGTGGCGGATTCGGTTGGCTAATTTTCGTATTACCGGCAACGAAAAGAGCGGACATGGTATCGAGGCCAGGCGGATAAACGAAATCTTCATCGATGGCCTTACCGTCAGTTATCACGGCGGCGACGGCATTCAACTGTACTACTGCTACGAGGACCCGCGGATATGTGATTCGCTGATGACCTATAACAAAAAGACGGGGCTGAACATGATTGGTTGCCACGATGTCGTCGTCTCGGCGAACCAGTTTGAGGAGAACCAGGACGCTGTCAGGTTCATCGACGGCTTCAACCTCTGTATGACGGGCAACAACCTCGACGACCATCTGGGTCACGGTGTTGTGATTGAAAATACCTACGGGTCGGTCGTTTCAGGAAATATGATAGAAGAATGTAACGGCACGGCCATTGTGCTTGACAGGGACTGCTACGGTATTGCACTTAGTGCCAATGTGATTGCGCATAACAGCTTCGGCGGGATAGACCTGCGCGATGCACACGGCTGCACTGTGAGCGCCAACACATTTACTATTTCCGGCCCGGACGCCCTAAACATCGGGCCGAACAGCGGGCGCATTACGGTTACCGGCAACAACTTCTCCAACAGCTATATCGGTGACGGTAAGTTAAAACGCGGAACGAGTGACCTGGTTGCAGCCGGTATGGTTCTCAACGGTACATCCGATGTCACCGTGGTCGGTAATCTATTTTCGAGCATTCGGCCGAAAGCCATAACCGTTGCAGGTAAGCCAAGTGAATGTGTATTGTTTACTGATAATGTTCTGGTCGATGTGGTCAGCGAGCACGGAAAATTAGACAAATCTTTGGTCAAGGATAACCTGGAGTCGGCAAAATGATTGAAACTCGTATTAGGTATTGTGGTTTGCGGTATTGTTTGTGGCCGATAGGCCGGTTGGCTTATTTTTGAAAATGAAGGGAGAACGAAGACCAATGAATGATGTTCAAATCTTTACGACGCCGATTTTAGATGGGATTAAAATCAAGGAATATAAAGGTATTGTGATTGCGCGAAACGTTCGGGCGGTCAATATTGTCCGTGACTTCTTCACATCTTTTCGCGATATCTTTGGCGGACGCTCGGCCTCGTATCAGGAAGTTATGAAGGCGATGCAGGATGACGTTATCGCCGAAGCGAAAGAGGAAGCGAGGAAATTGGGCGCTAACGCCATTGTTGGTTTTGCTCTGGATTACGATAACATCGGCTCCAAAAACAAATCGCTTTTGATGGCCTCAGCCAAGGGTACAGCGGTCATAGTGGAGTAAATAGTGAGAGTATGGCGATTAGAGATTTGATAGCCGGACTGGTTTTGTTTGGCGCTTTGCTTTTCGGTTGTGCATCTGGTCCGCTGCCGGAGTATTCGGTTGAGACGCTGCAGGGATATTCGGTTGAGACGCTGCTGGCGTATGATGCGCTGTTTACCAGGACAGAAGGCTGGACGGGTGCGGATGCTGTGTACTCGGTTGCGTTGGTTGATGATGTAACGCTCTGGTTATACGGCGATACGTGGATTGGTGATGTCGTTGATGGAAAGCACAAGGGCGCAACGATGGTGAATAACTCGATTGGGCTTCAGCGCGGCAAAGACCCCGCAACAGCTTCTGTTGAATTTTTCTGGCAGACAACAAAGGAGGGTAAGCCGGCTGCCTTTATCAGGCCAGCCGACGGTGTGGGGTGGTTCTGGATATTTGACGGCATCGTGGCTGATGAGAAGTTATACCTTTTTCTTGTGCAAATAGTCGAAACAGATGAAGAGGGTGTATTTGGATTCAAACACATCGGAACATGGCTGGGCGAGGTCGAAAATCCACACGATGAGCCTTTGACCTGGCGGATTAAACAATACAAAATTCCTTACGGGCGATATTCGAAGGACGGCAATCTGTTTTTTGGCTCGGCGGTTATAAGGGACGGGGATTTTGTCTATATTTACGGCAGCAACGAAGACTGGAGTAAAGGGATGAGCGGGCGAAGCATGGTAGTCGCTCGCGTGCCATATAAAAGAATAGCTGACTTTGAGCAGTGGTGTTTTCTTAGTGATGGAAATTGGCAAACTGATGTGGAAGGTATCACCGAGCTTTTTGATGGTACTGCGACGGAGTGTTCAGTTTGTTATCAGCCGGCGATTAAGCGGTACGTTGTTGTCTATACGGAAAATGGGATGTCGAAGAATATACTGATGCGGTTTTCACCGACGCCGGTCGGGCCTTGGAGTTCTGCTTACGAGGTTTACGAATGTCCCGAGGTCGAGTGGCATAAGACGTACTTTTGCTATGCTGCGAAGGCGCATCCGGAAATTTCAAAAAAGGATGAATTGATAATTACCTATGTTTGCAATTCCACCGACTTCTGGAAGATGGCTTCGGATTCGCGGATATATCGGCCACGTTTTGTGAAGATTAAATTTGACTTTCAAACCAAATAAGAATATGGAATCCAGATGTACGATAGCTTGCCTAAGAGCGTGCGTGAAGCATTAGGCGAAATCGAATTGATGGAATCGCATTAGATGAAGAAGGAAAACAATAACGTTATTGAAGCGAATTTTTTAACAAAGAGGTTCGGTAATGTTACTGCTCTCAATCAGGTCACTTTTAGTGTTAGTGATGGAGAAATATTTGGCTTTCTTGGCCCGAATGGTGCCGGAAAGACAACCACAATCAGAATGCTAACAGGTCTGCTTGCCCCGGATTCGGGGGATGCCTTCATTGATGGAGTTAATATAAAGAGAAATCCAATCAAAGCGAAAATGAAAATGGGAGTTATCCCGGAAATGGGCAATATTTATGCAGACTTAACCGCACAGCAGAACATCATCCTGGCGGGTAAATTCTATGGAGTTCCTATTAGAGAGCTTAGGAAAAGAGCAAACAGTCTTTTAGAGCAATTTGGACTACATGATAGAAAAAATGATCTTGTCAGAACCTTTTCAAAAGGTATGAAACAGAGGGTCAATATTGCAAGCGCTATTGCCCATAATCCGGAGATCCTGTTTCTGGATGAACCTACATCAGGATTAGATGTCCAGAGTCAACGATTGATTAGAAACATCATCAATCAGATGAATCAGAAAGGCACTACTATCTTTTTGACCACTCATAATATTGAAGAGGCAAACCAGCTATGCGCAAGAGTAGCAATTATCAACAAAGGTAAGATAGTTATTATTGACAGACCTGAAAGTTTGAGAAGGACATTCGAGACAACGCAATCAGTTGAGGTTGCCTTTGATAAACCCATCGATGATGGTTTGATTGGAAAAAGCAATCTGGTAAACAGGATCGAAAGACGGGGAGATAAATGGAAGTTATATACGGACAATCCCGACAGACTCCTCAAGTATTTAGTCAAATTTGCTGAAGGTAAGGATTTGATAATTATTTCTATGGAGATATGTAGAGCAAGTCTGGAAGATGTATTTGTAAAATTAACGCAGGTGAATCCACTTAAAAAAGAGTTAAGATGAACCTCTTAATAATTATCAATAATGCAGCTTATGGGACTGGTTATGCTAATTAAAAATTTAGACATCCAGTTTTTCCGTGGGGTAATGGTTGCAACGGAAAAGAATATCAGAATTTATTACACCAAGGCTCCGGTTTTAATATATGGGCTTTTGCTTCCTCTATTTGTGTTTCTGGCCTTTTATTTAGGAAGAGGGGTGAACATGTATTTTTTCTTTCCCGGTCTCTTAGCAATGTCCTTGTTTTTTACAGCCTCGTCAGTTGGTCCGATGATTACTCCCTGGGAAAAACAAGCAGGAACTTACGAGAGATTGTTGTCCTTTCCCGTTAGTATCAATACAATAATTCTGGCGGATATTGCAGCGGGAATGGTCTTTGGCATTATCATAAATATGATTGTATTAATAGTTGGGCTTATATTTCTTGACTACGACATAAATATTCTGCTTTTGTCTTTCGGTATATTATTGGCTTCTTTCTGTTTTTCTTCTTTAGGCGTTTTATTGTCATCTCCTTCCGTGCGCTCTCCATCCCATATTATGATGTTTTCCAGTCTTATCCGTTTCCCCCTGATTTTTATAAGCGGTATTTTTATACCCTTGGAAAATCTAAAAGGAATTGCCAGAGGATTGTCTTACTTGTCACCTATTACTTATTTGGTAGATATATTTAATTTTGGCTTTAAAGGTGAATCCGATATATCCTTGATTATCGATTTTATAGCGTTATTTATGTTTAGCGTAATATTCATATATTTATCAAATAGATTTCACAAAAGAAATTTAATGAAAGGATTATGACTAAAACAATTCGGCTTATATGAATTTGCGAACTTGCTTAAGGAAAGTGGAAATTTGACGGTTGGATGTAAATTATTAAAGAAGGTAAGGTGATAGTTATGGACAAGCTTTATGAAGAATCGGAGACGGGTTGCTGTCCGAGGTTTAATCCTGAGCCGTGGGATAAAAAAGAGATAACCTTTCAGGATAAATTATTCGTTAAAGACCACGTCCGGAGCTTTTTTCACATCCCGCTGAACTTCGGCAAGGTGATGGTGAAAAATATGGAAATGATTAAGCAGGCCGATGCTCTTGTGCCTTTGCCCGTTATGCTCTCGGATGAGAAATCTCTCTGGCGAGCTGATATATACATCGCAGTGTCGAAGGAAGTGCCGGGGGCGAAGATGGAAAGAATATCAGGGACTTTTTTGACCAAGGTTTTTGAAGGGCCATACAAAAACGCCGGCCAGTGGGCGAAAGAAATGAAGGAATATGTCAAATCAAAGGCCAGAGAGATTAAGAAGATGTACTTTTTCTATACCACCTGTCCGAAATGCGCCGAGTTTTACGGGAAGAATTACACCGTCATATTGGCGAAGGTTTAGAAAACTTACGTGTTAGGCGCGCACGGACTGAATTTGTTGGGGGATTTTTATGGGGAGTCCATTATGCCTTATATATTTGCTGTAACCATACCTTATACGGCGATAACCATAATTTTTATTGTGTTGGCCACGGCTATTGGCGCTTTTGTAAGAAAAAGAAGCAGAGATAAGTGCCTTAGAGATTTTGAGCGGAATATGGTAACGTTAGAGGAGACATCCGGTAAGGCTATATGGGGCAAGTTGAGGGTGGAAAATACAGGGCTGGAATTTATTTATCCGGCCAAACATAAAGACGAAGAAGGACACGATGAGGCCAGCTATATTCTATATAAGTATGAGTATCCGAAGATCGGAGCTGTGATTCGTTTCCACGATGAGCTCAGTGAGCGCAATAAGAAGGAAAGAGAAAAAGAACTAAAAAGGACGTATCATCCCGGATTGTGGCGCAGAGGCAAAAGAAGATTTCTGAACGTTTTGCGAACAGTCAGAGACTCTGTAGCGGAGGTTGTCAATCTGCTCATCAGTCAGGCTAAAAAAGCCACGCCTGCGGGCAAGATGCTGACTTCTCAGGATAAGTATGTCTCCCAGATGAAGCAGGAGCTAATGGGTTCGGTCGGGACTTCTTTTGAGCCTTTGCTGGAAAGATATATCGGCCATAAGGTTGTGCTTGAGCTGATTAAGGGTGATAAGATATTTGAATACTGCGGCGTGTTAAAGGAGTACACGGCGGAGTTCGTCGAGATAATGGACGTTAATTACAAAATAAAGGAAGACCAGCCGGCCAGGACGGCGGATCTTGTCGTGCTGCGGAAATATGGGGTCGTCCGGCATCTCGCGGAATAATATCATATTGTGTAGTGGAGGGAGTGGATTAAAAGGTGATTTGGAAGTCTGTGTATTTTGGGTCGGGGGGGATTTCCTCGATTCTCGTTTCTTTAAGGTAGCCGGCAAAATATTCTTTTAAGTCCTGTATGCAATCATCTACATCCTCAGGGCGTCCCTGGGCGAGCATCTCAACGGTGCCGTCCCACAGGTTGCGGACGAAGCCGGTCAACTGACGGCGACTTGCCGCCCTGCGGGCGGTGAAGCGAAAGCCGACGCCCTGGACCCGGCCGACGAAAGTTATGTGTTTGGCAATCATTTTTCGTATGCCGTATTGCGTATATCGTATTGCGTCTTCGAACCAATTAGAGTCAGGACACGTATAATAGCTCCACTCATTTCTTAATGCAAGTGGCAGCGGTTGAATAGATTAAAGTTCACCGGGAGCGGTAAGTTGAGTATAATCCGGTTGGTTTGTAATATTGGTTGATTATGGCGAAAAAGACAAAGAAACAAATAGAAAGAGATGAGCAGATTTATCAGCTTTCCACGCTGGTGGCGGGGGAGTTTTCGCTTCAGGAGGTGCTGGATAAATTAGCAGAGGCGGCGGTGAGGATTGTCGGGGTCAAGGCCTGCTCGATTCGGCTGCTGGATGAAGAGTCCGGCGATTTGAAGATGCGAAGCACGTACGGACTCAGTGATGAGTACCGCAATAAGGGAGTGGTCTCGAAAAACGACCCCGTGGTCAAAGCCGCTTTTGCAGGCGAGGCGATTGTGCTGGACGATATGCGTCTCGATGGCAGGGTCAAATATAAAGAGTCAACAATCAAAGAGGGTCTTGTCAGCCAGCTTACCGTTGCGATGCAGTTCAAAGGCCAGGCGATTGGTGTGCTTCGGCTTTACAGTCCCAGGCCGAAGCGCTTTTACGAAGATGATATTAACCTTGCCAGGGCGGTTGCTTCGCAGTGTGCGGTGGCGATAACGAACGCCAGGCTGTATGCAGAGGCAATTGAGGGCGCGCGTATGGCTGAGCAGATGCACCTGGCAGGTCTTATTCAGCGAAAGATGATTCCGGAAAGGCCTCCCCAGATACCGGGTCTGGATATAGCGGCTGCTTATATTCCCTGCTTTGATGTTGGAGGTGACTTTTACGATTTTCTTAAAGTCAGTGACAATTGTATTGTGGTGGCGATTGCGGACGTGATGGGTAAAGGTATGCCGGCAGCGCTTATGATGAGCTGTTTTAGAAGTGCCGTGCGGGCTTATGTAGATATGGAAGGCGGGGGCAAGGCCATAGAGAAAATTACAAAAAAGCTCAATAAGATGATGTGCGGCGAGTGCAGTGGCGGGGAATTTATCACATTTTTTTACGCGGTCATCGATGCTGAAAAAGGGACTATAACATATTGCAATTGCGGGCATGAGCCGTCGGCGCTGATAAGAAACGGGCGGATTATGGACCTGGAAAAGGGCGGACTCGTACTCGGTGTCGATCCGCAGGCGGAATATGAGGTCGAAACCATTGAGTTAAAAGCCGGTGACAGTCTGCTGTTTTATACCGATGGGCTGATTGATGCGGTCAACTTCGATAACGAATTGTGGGGCAGAGAAAATTTGTTACAGACCGCAAAGAAATTTACCACAGATTCGGCTGAGCAGATGATTAAAGATATACTCGGATACAGAAGGCGGTTTGTGGGACTTGCAAGGCAGATTGATGATACGAGTATCGTTGTAGTCAGGGTTGGTAAGTAATGAGGATGTGAGCAGTGAGTAGTGAGTATTCAATTCACCGATGAACCAATTAACCACTCACCAATTAACTACTCACCAGATATGAGATGGCGGATTTGATAATTACAATTGATGGTCCTGCGGCCAGCGGTAAGAGTACTGCGGCCCGGCTACTTGCCGAGAAGTTAGGGGCGAGCTTTCTCGATACCGGTGCGATGTATCGGGCCGTAACCTTGGCTGCTATGCAGGCAGACGTTGATATGAGCGACGAAGACGAGCTGCTTGGCGTTATGGAAACAAGCAAATTCCAATTCTCGCTGAAGGAGGGCAATATGGTGGTTTGTATCGACGGGATTGATGTTACCGAGCAGATACGACGGCCGCAGATAACAGCTAATGCGCGGCATATTGCCTCTTCACCGAAAGCACGGGAGAAATTAGTTCAAATGCAAAGGCGGTTCGCGGCAGGCCGGGGAAAAATAGTGACCGAAGGAAGAGACCAGGGCACGGTGGCCTTCAGCGACGCTGATATAAAATTTTATCTGATAGCTGATTCTATCGAGAGGGCAAGAAGGAGACAAGCTGAGCTGCGGGCCAAAGGCGGCGATGAAAGCCTTGAGCAAATACAAAAGGCCATCGAAGAAAGAGATAAAAGCGACGAGAACAGAGCGGTCGGGCCGTTAAGGCCGGCCGAAGATGCTATTGTTGTTGACACGACCGATTTGAGTATCGAAGAGGTTGTGGAAAAGCTTTTGGGTTATGTGAAAGAGGGACCCCATTTCGCAAAAAGATAGCGAGGGCCCCCGCAAAGCGGCAACCCAAATGGGAACCCAAAGAAAAATGCTTAAGGAAAAACTAAATGCAGCATGGTTCTGGTACGCGCGCTGGATTTGCAAAGTTTTTTGCATTTTGTTTTTTCGGGTGCGTACCTACGGCAGAGACAATGTCCCTAAAAAATGTGCCTTTGTACTTGTCAGTAACCACCAGAGCTATCTTGACCCGATATTTTGCGTGGGGCCTTTGAAGAGACCTTCGTGCTTTGTTGCGCGTGATTCGCTTTTTTCCAATTGGTTCTTTGGCCCGCTGATTGCTTCGGTGAATGCAATACCGGTAAAGCAGGGCGAAGCGGACATATCCGCGATGAGGAAGGTCCTCGGCAAACTCAAAAAAGGTGAGGGAGTATGTCTTTTTCCGGAAGGGACCCGTACGTACGATGGTAAGATTGCGCCGTTGAAGCCCGGCCTCGGCCTTTTGTGCAGGCGCGGAGGGGCGGCGATTGTGCCTGTGGTGATTGACGGCGCCTTTGAATGTTGGCCGAGGCATAAGAAGCTGTTTTCGCCCGGCTCGATTCGGGTCTGCTACGGCAAAGCAATATCGGCTGAGCAGGCAAAGAATATGGGCGACAAAAAACTGGCGGAAGTCTTGACCGACACCCTGCGTCGGATGCAGACGAAAAGCCGAATAAAGCAGGGCAAAAAACCGTATGACTATTAACTAATCAATAATATTTTCATCCGGACAAACAAAATCACCTTCCCTGGGGCTTTACGCCGTTATATTTAGCCCCCAGTTTTACTGGGGGTTTTATGTTTAGCCCCGACACCTGTGGTCGGGGCATTTAATGCTTTGTAATTCCCATCGCAGCGCATCGAAGTCGAGGAACCTATTGAAAGTGCTTCGCCGAAGGCGAATCAAGAACTTTAACTTTTTTATTGGGAACGGCACAAGCAAGATACTTGCGTTCACTGCCCCCATTCATTTAATAGTTGTTCGGATGAAATAAACCTCTCATCAATATCTAGCGCACTAGTTAACCATCCTCCCGAAGGTATTTTAGGCCTAATTGCTTCAGTTGCTTGCCGTCTTAGATTAACGTCATCAAGAGACCATGAATTACGATATTGACTTAATAATTCCTTGGCACGATTCCATAGCTCCAGAACAGTATCCTTTGAGATAATACGAATTACACCTGCTGACGATTCAGCATCAGGCAGTAATTCAGACAAATGGCTTACAACAGCTCCTCGGACGATATAACCCATATTTTCGTATTCCGATTTGGCACGTGCGATTTGATTATGCACTTGCCCTATGTCGGATGCAGTAATCTTTCCCGAAGGAACATCCTCAATCTTCGCTTCAAGCGTGATCACTTCTTTGCGATTCCCAAATATCCCGCGCCAACGACAGTCTGTCGCGGAACCATGTCGTGGACTTGTTGAATCGTAACCCAGCACTTTACCCAGCTTTTTGAGCCCAGCGCGATATTGATCATGTCGGTTAGAACTCAATTCATCGGTCAGTTGCGTGCACCATCTCCCAAACCTAATCCCCCGAGATCCTACTTCCTCCAGTAAATTGTCGAAAGACAAGATAATTGCGTTTACATATTCTTGGGCAGAAATTTTTTCACCTTCTTGTGCCCGTTTTCTCTCCCTATTCAATGATGCTCTCATTCTATTAAACCACGCAGACATACCTCCTCGATTTATTGCTTTTTCTAAAATATTTAGGGCATCTTGCTTTGCTGCGGGGTCTCCCTGATTACCCTCAAGATAGCGTGCTTTCGCCCAGCACCAACCGTAATAAGCCCCCAATTCTATGATGTTTGCCTCAATCGCTTTATCAAAACACCTCTCAAACCTTTGTGCAGCTATATTATAGTTCTGAGAAGCAAACATAGCCGCCCATCCTAATATCTCATCCTCCACAACATCAACCGACTCACTACTCTTAGGAATACTTGGCACCTTTGCAAGCATCTCTCGAAAAGTAGAATCGAAAGAAGTAAAATCGCCCCCCAAGAACCTCTTAACGTCTCTTCTTAGATCATTTATTTCCATCTCGGCCATATCTTCGGCCATATCAATTTCTGCTGCGATATTCTTCGTAATATCTTGCCTATTCGTCTCCCGACCAAAATGTGTTGCAAACCGTCGGTCAGCCAATACATAAATAGCATAATCATCGTCCGACCTATTGCATCGCCCGAGTGCTTGGATTATACGCTGGTTTAGTCTCCTCTTCATAAAACCAGCATCTCTTAAATATGCACAGAGAAATTCTTCCTGTATATTTATAGCTCGCGGCAATGTCGTCAATACCACAAGTCTGCATTCATCACCTTGGAAATCCATACCATCAAAACGTCCCCCTACAAAAAGATGCCCCTTTTGTGCCGTCTTAAACTGATCTATTTCATCACCGAGGCTACTGAGAACCCATGTTTGATGCCCAATAAATCCATTTTTGTTCAACCACTCAGAAATTATCTCTTTGATTGACTCCGCTTTAGCCTTGCTTGTACAAAGCCATACACTCTTAGGACACTTTCGCAAAGCGGTAATAAAGGCAGCTTGAAGTCGGACAGGAAGGTCTTTACCTTCCTCTTCTATGCGATTCATAACGATAAATCTTCGGCCACATGTTGCCTCTGAAAAATCTTCTGGCACTGGAATCTTTTCAATTCGCTTCGCACCTAACCGACGGCACAGGTCAGATGGCTCCCCGATTGTCGCGCTCATATACAATCGTTGGGAAGCTTCGGCATAGTGAGTATTTGTAATTAGTGGATAGATATACGGTCGAATCCATATAGAGTCACGACTCAAATAAACATTTGATTCATTTAGGGAATTCCGAAGCCTGTTCCATCTAAACTTCAGATTTGTGTCAGTTTCCAATAAAGGTGAAGCATCGACTATTTCTTTAAATCTTTTAGCGATTCGTACCTGGTCTATGAACGATAATAGCTCAGGTGGAGTATTCGGTTCTGCATTATCATCTAGTGCGTCATGAAGAACCGTATATTCTGGAAACTGATTTACCAATTCTCTGACCAAGTCACTAAATAAGTTGTAATGCTTATGCCGATCAATCTCAACTGACCACAGTGAGTGAAGACAGTGCTCTGCTAAGTGCGCATCATCCATAACGAGTAGGTCTGCATTGTCAACTACTGGGTTTTGATTAAAGTATACCCAGTAGTTCATCAATGCAATTTTTATAGCTCTGTGGTAATCACGTTTATCGCGTGCAGGGATGTCAATTCCTCTCCCCTCCATGAGAACCGCCGGTATCCCGAGATTCCTCGACTCCATCTCCATTTGACGTGCGAGAGTCTTGTTTGCACTCAGTACCGCCACCTTTCTACCTTCTCGCCGCCATGCTTCAGCAATCAATAGTGCAATTAATGTTTTGCCCGCACCTGTTGGCAACTCGATAGCAAGATCTTGTTTTTCTGTAAACTTCTCAACATACTTATCTAATACATATTTCTGAGCAGGCCACAGTTTTTTAAACTTCTGTGAATGAAAGGTTCTTAGGAAGTTTGAATAGTCTTGTTTGATAGACATTTCGTATTTCTCCATTTACCATACGTGAATCGAAATTAGGGGCAGTCATTCTATTTTTTCCTATTATCTCTCACTTTCAAACCATTAAATACCCAAACAAAACTAATAAATCCGCTCAATCTGTGTAATCCGTGGTTGCTATTTCGTATGTATCAAAGTTGTTCGTTCCGCTTCTGCCGATGAAATTATGTCCGGCCTTATCATATAAAGCAAGAAAAAATTTAGAATCCCGCCTTGAATTCTAAACAGAGCTCTCTAATGGACAATTTCTTTGATTTAACTTGATTTTTAACGATAAATGTGGTATAATACCGATGTTAGCTTGGCCCTTAGGGGCCAGCAGGCTAACATAAACCGCCAGAAGGCGGCTATAAAAGACATTTCATAAGCCACAGAGTGGCACGGCCTTTCGGGTCAGCAGACTCAGGAACGAATATCCGGTTGCGGTTACGTTTCTCGTTTCGTTTATTGTCTTTCGGTTACGTCTTAAAAGACGCTTTAAGCTTAACGCAACCGAGACGAGTTGCGCAACCGGCCAACGAATTTCGCAACCTGATGGCCTAAATTATCCATATTAGCTAAATTAACCAATGAACCACTCACAACCATCGAGAATCCAGAATCGAGTATCCAGAATCGAGCATCGAGAATCCAATTATTTACGTGCCTATAAGGCACTACATCTGTCGAGAAACCTCTACAAATCACCCCTTTTTATGCAAAACAAACCCAATCTTGTCCGCCGTAGGCGGATTGCAAATGAACGTAAGTATATTTTTACAAATGGATTATGAAAATATAAGCGATTGGACACTTGGTGAAAACAAACCCAATTCAAACCCAATTTAAAAAGAGCCCAAATGAATATAAACTCACTTATAACAAAGGATTACAGAAAAAAAGATGATTTCGCAGTCCGAATAAACAAACCCAATTCAAACCCAATCAAAGCCTGTCCTGAGCGTATTGAGTTTACCCTGAGTGTAATCGAAGGGAATGGGCCAATTTTAGAAAGAATGAATGCAAACTTTTGTGCTGCAGGGTATTATCGCAGGGTAGTATTAGTCCCACTCAACGAGCACATAGATATAATTTGTCAACGTTTTTCTTTGAGCGAGTTTGTCATTATTTTTAACTTGTAACTGGAGGGAATTTATCTTTTCGCGTGTATCGACTACGCTTGTAACATCCCAGGAGTCAACACCCTCATGGTGTTCTTCTTCATGGACAGGGGCCTTTATTGAGGCCCAAATCACCGGTTTAGTCGGCCAGCCTGTGCCTATAGCCCAATCTAATTTTCCCTGGGCAAATCCTTCTTCCTCGAAGTGCTCGACACGAACAACGACTGATTTTATTACAGCATCTGCCGGGATAGATACGTCTGAAAAATCAAAGGAGACGTATGAACAGTAAACGGTTGACCACCGGTTGTTGTCGCTGGATTGGACAAGGTTGACTTTGCCTTCTGCTGATAATGTTCTTTGGGTTCTTTGATTGTATCCATCCAGTACGGTCAATTTTGCTATCTTGGGTGGAGGTGGATTTACTTTAATGGTAAATGATTGTGTATCCAAGGCTGGGGTGCTGTTGCTATCGGCGACCTTTACCACTACCTGCTCATTATTTCCTATTTGTTCATTCGTTGGTTTCCACTGTATCAACCCGGTAGTAGAATTTATGGTCATATCAGCAGGTTTTGTGGTTAAGGAGTATGTTAGCTTATCTCTGAGGTCCGGGTCTGCGGCGTTAACATCATACGTATATAACGCACCGGCTATAGCTGTGGTTACAGGTGCTGAAGTGATTACCGGGGGATCGTTCACCATTTTGACCGTAACATTCACCTTAGCGGTATCAGTCAAGCCTTTGTCGTCGCTAATTGTGTAGGTGAATGTATCGCTGCCGTAGAAGTTGGCGTTGGGGCTATAACTCAGCGTGTCATCGGGATTGATGGTGACCGAGCCATTGGTGCCCTGGCTGACATCAGTTACTGACAACATATCGAGGTATAGATATCTACCCACGTTGTCTACGTCAGTGTCGTTCGCCAGCACATTAATCCTTACTATCGGCGTGTCCTCCTGGGTCGTCGCAGTATCGTCAATTGCCACCGGCGGGTCGTTGACCGAGGAGACCATGATTGACACGGTTGCAGGAGCACTGTCCCCTGCGCTGTCGTTGACTTTGAAGGTGAAGCTGTCTGACCCGTTGAAATTCGTGTTGGGCGTATAGGTAAGGTTCGGCGCTGTCCCCATCAAGCTCCCGTGGGATGGATCCGTTAACATATTGTAGGTCAGCGGGTCTGAATCCGGGTCACTGCCCATCAATCTAATCTCTACGGGCGTATCCTCCACTGTGGTTACCGAATGAGATTCTGCAACAGGGAGGAGATTCGGAACGACATTGATGGATACCGTTGCCGGGGCACTGTCCACTTCGCCGTCATTCAACTTGAAAGTGAAAACGTCCGGACCTGTGAAGTTAGGCAGGGGCGTGTAGATAAGCCTTCCGTTGGTATTGAAGTTTGAGTCGAAGGTGAGTCTGCCGTGCTCAGGTTCTTTGCAGATAATGAACATTAAGGGTTCGCCATCCACATCACTCCCTGTCAAGGCGGCGGATACGGATTTGTTTTCTTTTGTTGTCTTAGACTGAGGATTTGCTGTAGGAGCATCGTTTACGGCCAGCACTGTAACCGATATCATCACCTGGTCACTATTTGCCTTTCCGTCGTTGACCTTGAAAGTGAAACTGTCCGGTCCGCTGTAGTTCAACGCCGGCGTGTAAGTCATATTTGGCGCTGTCCCACTCAAGGTCCCGTGGGACGGACCTGTTACAACATTGTAGGTAAGCCGCCCTCCATCGGGATCACTTGCCATTAAGGTAATCGGCACCGGTTTCTCCTCCTGTGTCATTGCAGTACCAGGCTCGGCCACCGGCGGGTCGTTGATCACGCTCACTCCAAATGTTAAAGCTATAGCTGATAGGATTGCTAATGCTAAAAAGAGGGCAAATTTCCTCTTCGCGGTTTTTAGATGAAAAAGGTGCCGGCGGAATAGCTTGAAAGTCTTTATCTTCTGTGCAGGCTGAGCGTCGAGGCTTTGTCGTTCTATGCTTTTGGCCTTCCCTGCTTCGGCTTCGGCCTTCTCCGAGACGAGCAGGTCCTCTTCTGCCTTTACTCGGGCTATAATTTCAGTCCTTGCCTGTTCTTTAGCTTTGGTTGACTTTTCCTCAGCCTGGGATAGTGCCGCCGCATACGATCGGACCTTCTCTTCTGCTTGTGCCTTGACTGCCGCAATCTCCTCTTTAGCCTGAGCGTCGAGGCTTTGTCGTTCTTTGCTTTTGGTCTTCAGGTCCTCTTCTGCCTTTGCTCTGGCCATAGTCTCAGTCTTTGCCTGTTCCTGGGCTTTGGTTAGCTTTTCCTCTGCCTGGGATAATGCCTCCGCATACGATTGGGCCTTTTCTACCGCTTCTTTTGCTTCAGCCTTGGCTGCCGCTATCTCCTTTTTAGCCTGAGCCTCGGCTCTCTCGGCCAGGACACTATACTGGCGATACTGTGTGAGGAGCATCTTTTCCGCTTCGGTTTTCACTTTTTGTTCCACAGAGGCTCTGTTCTCAATTTCTGCCTTTAGCTTTTCCTCTGCTTTGGCCCTTGCTAATGATTCAGCCTTCAACCTTTCTTCCATTTTGGCCATTGCCTTGGCCTTTTTCCTTTTAGACCAAGCGATGAAACCATGCTGGCGGAATGTGCTTTTCATTTGCAGCTTCGAGGTCTGGAGTTCCTGCTGCTCCAGCTCCGGCTCGTTATAGCCGGCGAGTTGCTGTTCAGGTGCGCCACAAGGTTGCTGGACATCATCGTTTTGCTGAGTCGGTACCCCATTGAAAACCGATGGTATTTTCTTGTGTAGTGCTGCCTTGTTCTTTTTGTGCTCTGACATCGATTATCTCTTGGCCAAATTATGGCCATTGATTATTTACTCTGCGGGAGCGTTACTATTGTGTCTTTTCCATAGGCCTTCTCTGCGCTGGTATAGGTAAACCAGTGATGACAGTATGCCCAAATTCGTTTTCGTCTATACATTCAAACGACTTTAGTTAAATAGCCCAATATCCCGCTGAGCACCCTTGGAAGGTCCGGAAAAAAACGCCATTTTCTTTAAATCTCAGTCGGAAGACAGAAGTCAGAAGTCAGAGGGCAGAAGACAGAAGTCGGAAGACAGAGGTCTGAAGTCAGAAGACAGAGGTCTGTTCTCTGTAATCCCGTTTTTGGTTCGAGAAACCCGCATCTGGTAGGGGCAGGCCTACGTGCCTGCCCAGGGCAACGACATGCCTGCCCAGGGCAACCACATTGGGTTGCCCCTACAGTGATACTCCTTATCTTTATCTTTTGGATACGATGTTCCCTGGACATCCCAGCAGGTCTCGAAATTGCGCTTGACTGCTTGGGAGATTGGAAGTATCTTTATGAGCACAAAGTAGTTGTTTTCAGCACTCCCAGATAAGTTTGAGGGTGTTACCCAGGGTTACTTTAAGATGGCAAAGTCCGGTAATCGAAAGGAGATATTTATGAGAAAGAAGACAAAAAGAAAAAATCACGAGCTAACTCGCAGGGATTTTATCAAGACATCAGCGGTGGCGGGTGCTGTTTTAGCATCCGGCACAAATCGTATCTTTGCTGCCGGCTCTGACGAGCTGCGCATCGGTCTTATCGGGTGCGGTGGTCGCGGGACCAGTGCGGCCTCGCAGGCCCTGACCTGTACGAAGAGTGGTGTCAAGCTCTGGGCGGTGGGCGATGTGTTCGGCGACCAGGTCAAAGCGAGCCTCGAAATGCTGCACAAAGGTGCCGAGCCGAGGTACGACCGCGAGGCCTTTCCGTCACTGTCGGATAAAATGGATGTGCCGAGCAGACGGCAGTTCATCGGCTTCGACGCTTACAAAAAGGTCATCGAAAGCGGCGTCGATATGGTTATCTTGGCCTGCCCGCCACACTTTAGGGCGAGGCATTTCAAGGCTGCTGTTGAAGCGGGCAAACATGTGTTTATGGAAAAACCCGTAGCGGTTGACCCTGTCGGTGTTCGTTCGGTGATTGCCTCGGCGGAATTGGCCGAGCGCAAAGGGCTGTCCGTCGTGGCGGGTACACAGCGTCGTCATCAGGCACATTATATAGAGATTATGAGGCGAATTCATAACGGCGAGATTGGCGAAATCAGGGCTGCGCAATGCTGCTGGGCTATGGGCTTGCTGTGGGTACAGGAAAGAAAACCCGGCTGGTCGGATATGGAATGGCAGATTCGAAACTGGCTGTATTTTACGTGGCTGTCCGGCGACCAGCCCTGCGAACAGCACGTGCATAACCTCGACATTATGAACTGGGCGTTAGGGGCACATCCTATCCAGTGTATGGGCATGGGTGGACGAGAAGTGCGGACCGGTCCGGAGCACGGCAATATCTTCGACCATTTCGCCGTCGAGTACGAGTATCCCAATGGCGTGCGTGTCACGAGTATGTGCCGTCAGATGGCGGGGTGCACGGAGCGTGTATCGGAACGTGTAGTCGGCACCAAGGGTTCTACATATACGGACCAAAGTGTCGGCTTCATCGAAGGGCAAAATGCGTACAAATATGACGGGCCTGCACCCGATCCATACGTGCAGGAACATGCCGACCTGATAGCGAGTATTCGCGATGGCAGGCCGGTGAACGAAGGTAAGCAGGTTGCGGAAAGTACGATGACGGCAATCATGGGCCGGATGAGCGCCTATACCGGCAGGGCGCTGAAATGGGACTGGGCGATGAATGCGTCGAAACTGGACCTTACACCGCCGAAATATGAGTTCGGTGATTTGCCTGTGGCACCGGTTGCGGTTCCGGGCAAGACAAGACTTATTTAGTTCCTGTTGCGGAAAGAGTATTTGTCATTCCCGCGGAAGCGGGAATCCAGCTTTTTCGCTCTGGACCCTTGCTTTCGCAGGGGTGACATCGACGATTTTTGTTTTCCGCAACAGATACTATTTGACAAATTTTTGGTTCCCTATTGTTAATTGAAAGGATTACTCGTGAAAAAGAAAGCAAATGAAAAAAGAGATGGGGTTTCCCGCAGAGACTTTATCAAGGCATCAGCGGCATTGGGAACTGCGAGCTTGTTGTCAGGAACAGGACGAATATTTGCGGCTGGTTCCGATAAGCTTCGGGTGGGTTTGATTGGCTGCGGTGGGCAGGGTACGCGGGATATTATCAGCTTAGTTAAGAGCTCGCCGGGTGTCGAGATAGTGGCAATGGGCGACTTGTTTAAAGACCGCCAGCAGGAGTCGCTCGACAAGCTCAGGAAGGACGTTCCCTCCGCCGTGAAGGTCACGTCAGGCAAGCGTTTTGTAGGTTTTGACGCTTATAAGAAAGTATTGCAAACAGACGTGCACTTAGTCTTTTTGACGGCGCCGCCTCACTGGCGCGCCGAGCACTTTCAGGCGGCTGTTGAAGCGGGTAAGCACGTGTTTATGGAAAAGCCGGCGGGGGTGGACCCGAAGGGCATTCGTTCAGTCATCCAGACGGCGGAATTAGCCCGGCAAAAGCGCCTATCGGTGGTCGCGGGCACGCAGCGCCGGCACAGCAGGAAATACCAGGAGACTATCCGGCGGATCCATGATGGTCAAATTGGACAGATAGTGGCGGCCCAGAGCTATTGGAATGGAGCGGACATGTTAGGCTACTGGCAGTGGTATGAGAAGGAAGGCCGCTCCGATATGGAGTGGCAGTGCCGGAGCTGGCCCTGGTTCACCTGGACGAGCGGCGACCACATTGTCGAGCAGCATGTCCATAATCTCGACGTGCTCAACTGGGCACTCCAGGGGCATCCGGAGCAGTGCATGGGTATGGGCGGCAGGGCTGTGCGCGACCTGGGCAATATCTATGACCACTTCACTGTCGAGTATGAGTATCCGGAAGGCGTTCGCGTTTTGAGTATGTGCCGTCAGATTACCGGCTGTACCGACAGGATTGCTGAACGTGTTGTGGGCACCAAAGGCGCAGCCGATGTTGACCAGGGCGTTATTACCGGCGAGAGGCCTTTCAAGTACGAAGGACCCGACCCCGACCACTATGTTATGGAGATGGCCGACCTGGTCCGGAGTATTCGTGAAGGTTCCCCAATCAACGAGGGCAAGCAGGTGGCAGAGAGTACTATGAATGCCATCATGGGCCGGATGAGCGCTTATACCGGCCGGGCTCTGAAATGGGACTGGGCAATGAAAGCCTCGAAGCTTGACCTGACGCCGCCCAAATATGAATGGTGCGATTTGCCCGTCAGGCCGGTCGCTGTTCCGGGTAAAACAAGACTTATTTAACAAGTTTCGGCTGATACAATTTTTTGAAAGGATAACTTATGAAAGCTAAAGCAATAAATGAAAAGTCTGAGTTGTCGCGCAGAGACTTTATCAAGACTTCGGCGGCGTTGGGTGCGGCGAGTCTGGCCGTAGGGACAAATAAAATCTTTGCGGCAGGCTCCGACAAGGTCCGCATCGGTTTGATTGGATGCGGCGGACGAGGCACGCATGATGCAACAAAGTGCCTGAACTCGGCAGAAAACGTGGAGCTCGTGGCGATGGGTGACCTTTTTAAGGACCGCCTTGACAGGTGTCGCAAAACTCTTGGAAAAAACCTGTCAGATAAAGTGAAAGTAACTGAGGATATGTGCTTTGTTGGCTGGGACGCGCACAAGAAGGTGGTTGGTTGTGATGATGTTGACATGGTGATACTGACGGAACCGCCGCACTTTCGTCCGCAACATCTCAAGGCGGCAATAGAAGGAGGCAAGCATGTGTTTATGGAAAAACCGGTGGCGGTGGACCCGGTCGGTGTTCGTTCGGTGATTGCATCGTCGGAACTGGCGGACAGGAAGAATCTAACCATAGTGGCCGGTACGCAGATGCGGCGGATATCGCATTTAGTGGAAGGTATTAAGAGTATCCACGACGGTGCCATAGGAGAGCTTGTGGGCGGCCAGTGTGTGAGGCTCGGCGGAGGAATGTTGACCTGGTCGTCAAATACAAAACAACGGCAGACGAACTGGTCGGATATGGAATGGCAGTTGCGGCGGTGGCTGTTTTTAACCTGGCTTTCAGGGGACTTTATTGTCGAGATGCACGTGCACAACCTGGATGTAATGAATTGGGCGTTCGGTGGACCTCCCGTCCAGTGCATGGGTATGGGCGGTCGAGAAGTACGAACGGCCCCGGAGTACGGCAACGCTTTTGACCATTTCGCGGTCGAGTATGAATATCCGAACGGCGTGCGGATTGAGTATATGGGTGCGCAGATTGACAAGGTTTCGGACCGCAACGACCAACGGCTGGTCGGGACGAAAGGTCGGGCATATACGGACTTCGGAAGGCTTGTAATTGAAGGCCCGAATAAAGTTGAATACGCGTGGGACAAGGTGGACCCGTGTATAAAGCAACATGCGGACCAAATTGCGGCGATTCGCCAGAGCAAACGGCTGAACGAAGGAAGGCGGATTGCTGAGAGTACGATGACGTCGATTATGGGGCGAATGAGCGCTTATACAGGACGAGCTCTAAAATGGGACTGGGCGATGAAGGCCTCAAAGCTGGACCTCAGCCCGCCGAAGTATGAGTTCGGTGATTTGGTGATGAGGCCGGTTGCTGTGCCCGGTAAGACACAATTGGTCTGAGACGAAAGGAGAATTTTATGAAACGCTATGCTATTGCAATCGCAGTCGTGGTGTTAATGAGTATGCTGTTGTCAGTGCAGACAGGGGCACAAACAGAAAATGACAAGCCTATTATCCCAAAAGAGAAAATAATCTTGTGGAACGGCAAAGATTTTACCGGCTGGAAGCTGTTTACACGTGAGCCTGAGCACGATGTTACCAAGACATGGTCGGTGGCCAATGGCGTGGTTCAGTGCGTGGGCAAGCCTGCCGGCTATATGCGGACCGAGAAGAACTACGCCGATTACCTGTTCCATGTGGAATGGCGATGGCCTGAAAAAGGCGGCAACAGTGGTGCGCTCGTGCATATGAGCGGCCCGGACAAGGTCTGGCCGAAGAGCCTCGAATGCCAGTTGGCTTCCGGTAACGCGGGTGACTTCTGGCTCATCGGCGAAGGACGAAGGTATCTGGAAAATATCGAGACCGCAGAGCACGCCAAGGGAGACGACCGTGTCAGGGAGCGCAGGGTCAGAAAGCTCAAAGACAGCAGCGAAAAGCCGCTCGGCCAATGGAACGCATACGATATCATCTGCAAGGACGACTGGGTAGTGGTTTTGGTGAACGGCGTCTTACAGAATATTGCGACCAAAAGCTCGATAACGTCCGGTAAAATCTGCCTGCAGAGTGAAGGCACGCCGGTTGAGTTCCGCAACATCTATGTCGAGCCGCTCGAATAAGGGCAGTTCACGGACTGCCCCTACTAACGATTGTGCTGATATCGATGAGGTGCATTTGTCGGCCGTTGCCGGCGTGCGGTGAGTCAATGACGACGCTACGGCAGTCGGGACTGAAACGCGGATGCGTATCGCATTGCCATTCGCCCGTGTATTGCGGCGGCAAATAGAAATGGCCGAGCGGAATTTTTCTGCCGGTTGCTACATGGTAGAGATAGACGGTTTGTTTCCGCTCTCTGTCGGGATAGGTGTCGTTGAGAATCCATTCATTACCCGGTAGATATGTGCAGTGGCCGTTTTGGGGCATAACATCTTTGCCGATTACTTCAACCCTTCGGCTGCCCCTTCGACTCCGCTCAGGGCTAAAGGCTAAATCAGGGCGGGCCTTGTCTGTGCCGTCCTCGTAGAGATAAAAGGCGCTTCCGTGCGATGGATGCCAGGCCCAGGCGAGGATGTGGCGCGGGTCGCGCCAGATGAAGTGCGAGGTTTGGCCATAGCTGTCCACGATGTGGGTGTCCGAGCCGTCGGGTTTTGCGGTTAGCATTCGTGTGCCGAAACTCCGCATTCCTTTTGCCCGCCAGCGGTGCAGAAAGATGAATCGAGACCCGTCAGTATTGAATAACAGGTGATTGAAGTAATGCTTTGGTTCTTCGGGATTGCCGGGTATTTGGCCGAATTTGGCGATATCCGCAATGGAGATTATTAAATCCCGGGTGCCGGTCTTAAGGTCGATACGGAAGATGCCTGAGTCGTTAGTGTTCCGATGAATCTCTCAATGAACGGGTTTTGCCAAGAACTTCGATATGCAGTGCGAACTTCCGTTATATCGCAGCTTTCCAGAAAACCTCCTACACCGTTACCATAAATCCCGTCATTGTCACGGAATAGATACTTCGGCTGCACACCAAACGGCATACTGGAACAGCCCGCGAGCACAAACAAGACAAGAAGGTTACAGAGGTTTATCAGAAGGTTCTTTAATAGTATTCATGCCGCCAAGATAATACAATTAGTCGTATGCAGCAAGTTCACGTAAGTCCTGCAGTGACAAAGAGGACGAAGTTATTCGGTGGGACACGTAACATCTGGCGGAGCGAACGCCCCGTGCCTCTCATCAAGGCCGTCCTTGCCTTAATCCATGAAGACGTTGCTCTCGAAGACGCCACTGCCATACTGGAGACAGGGTCTGACTGTAGTGATCCAATTTCGGAAACGTGACGAACTGCGCCCAATAGAACAGTTGAGAATGCAAATCGCTTGTCGCTTCCAAGAAGAATCGAGAATATATAGCGAGGTTCCAGCGTGTGAAAAATAATTTGGATTAAAGGCTTCTATAACTGTTTTTTTACTGCCTGGGCGTGGATTAGTTCGAACACAGCTTTTATGAATTCACCATCCAGGCCGGTCTGTTGTGCTTTGGCTATGTGGTCCTCAAGAAGGGTCTCCCATCGGTTGAGCTGCAAAACAGAGATGTTATGCTGTTGTTTCAGTTTGCCGATTTCCTCGACCCAATTCATTCTCTCTGCAAGGTCCTGTATGATTCTCGAATCCACCTGGGTGATCGCCGCACGCAGGCGTGCTATTCTTTTTTTTAGTTGTTTATCTGCAAATGCCGTGTCTCGAGCCCTGAGTCTATCGAGCAGCTCAATTAATACCTGAGGTGTAATCTGCTGTTTTGAGTCACTTAGTGCCTGGTCAGGATTAATGTGGGTCTCTATCATGAGGCCCTTGATTCCGAAATCCAAGGCCATTTGAGAGACTGGTTCTATTAAATCTCGATTGCCGGCTATGTGGCTTGGGTCGCATATCAAAGGCAAGTTTGGGAGCAGCCTTTTGAGCTCAATCGGTATCTGCCAGTTGGGACGGTTGCGATAATCCATTTCGATGTAGGTTGAAAAACCTCGATGTATCGCAGCGAGTTTTCGTATGCCGGCGTGATAGAGTCTCTCGATCGCTCCCAGCCATAGGCCAAGCTCAGCGCTGATTGGATTCTTTACTAAGATGGGTATATCAACTCCTTTCAGGGCATTGGCTATTTCCTGTACGACAAAGGGACTTACGGTCGTTCTTGCCCCGATCCAGAGGATGTCAACGTTATTCTCAAGGCAAAGCTCAATATGCTTTGCGTTTGCCACTTCAGTTGTAGTCAGTAGTGATGTTTCGGCCTTAACATTTTTGAGCCACGCCAGACCAATTTTGCCAACACCTTCGAAGCTGTCCGGGCGTGTGCGAGGCTTCCAGAGTCCGGCACGAAAGACCTTCACATTGGGAGACTTTGCCAGCTCTCTGGCAGTTAAAATCACCTGTTGCTCGGTCTCGGCGCTACAAGGGCCGGCAATAACCCAGGGAATTCTATCGAATCTCAACCATGTTGAGATGTCCAACAGATTCTTGTTCAGATCTTTTAGCTTTTCAGACATCGATTTTCATAACCATTCACCGGTCCTACCATAATCCCTTTTCATATCGGGGATAGTGATAACTACATCAAGTGCAATGTTCTCACATTTCCAATATATTATACCTGCAATTCACCTTTTCTGACAGTAATTCGCTCCAAAGCATCGCCACTTTAGTTGCATTTCGCCGAGGCGTACCTTAATACCAAGACGGACGTAATTTTCGGAAAGGACAAGGGAAGAACACCTCCTGCTATCCGGCTGAACAAAGTGCTTCACGCAGGAGAATCCCGGATAGCTTGTCCTGATTCAGACTTCATCCTGTCGTCGTCTTACCCGTTGAGGGTCCAGCCTGGGCGGTACTGGCGGCGCAGGAGATCGTTGCCCTCAGCACTGTTGGTGACGCGACCACTGGCGCCGTCGTAATCGAGCTTCTTGCCAACACGGTAGGCAACAAGACCCAGCAGCATCATCTCGTTCGCCGTGCCACCATAGTCGAAATCACAATGCGTCTTCAGGTCGCCCTTACACGCATCGACCCATTCCCTCTGGAAGTGCCCCAGCGGGGGAATCACCTCATCCTTTGTCCGCCTCTTGTGATACGTCAGGTCGGCGTCGTCGCCGAAGGGCAGCAGAATCCGCGAATCGAAATCACAAATAACATAACCCCTGGTGCCCTTGAACATAGCACCGTGTCCGATACTGTTCAGATCGACGTATTTCTTCGGCGATCTCGGCATCATGCCGCCCTGGTACCAGTGGACGCGGATAGGCCCTCGCCAATCGTTCGGGGGGATATCGAAAGAGGTGTGCAATTCGACGGGTGAGACTTCAGGATTGAACTTCTCGCCCTCACCTTCTGCCGTCGTCGGAAGACCCGCGTCAATCGCATTCCACACCAGGTCGATCGTATGACTGCCCATATCGCCGACCTGGCCGGTGCCGAAATCCCAGTACATATTCCACGAGAGGCAATTCGCACCGGGGCCGCCGGAGAAGTACTCCGGATTGTAGGGATGGAACGGCGACGGCCCAATCCACAGGTCGTAGTTGAGGGTTTTTGGCGGCGTGCCTTTGGCGGGCAGGTAGCCCGTTCTGCGAATCTGGCGATTGCCCCATGCATAGGCATCTGTCAACTCGCCAATCGCTCCATCTTTGATCAGCTCGCGCACACGCTCGAAGTTTGGTTTTGCGTGACGCTGTGTTCCTACCTGCGTTGCCAGCTTGTGTTTGTTCTTGAGATAGTTCGCGCGGACCACGCGTGCTTCTTCCACGGTGTTACCCAGTGGCTTCTCACAGTAGCAGTGCAGGCCGCGATTCATCGCCCAGTTGGCGACGAAAGCGTGCGTGTGATCCGTGGTGCAACAGATCACGGCATCGAGGTCCTTTTGTTCAAGGCATTTACGCCAATCGACGTATGTTTTGGCTTTTGGGAACTTCTTGGCGGCGCTGGCGATGTGGTTCTCATCGACGTCGCACAGAGCTACGACGTTCTCGCTCGAGATCGCGTCGAAATGCGCGAGGGCCCGGCCCCATGTACCGATAAGGGCGACATTGAGCTTGTTGCTGGGCGCGTTGGCGCCGGAGAGTGTGCCGCTGGGTAAGATGATCAATCCGATTCCGGCGGCTGCGGTGGATTTCAGGAACTGGCGTCGTTGAACGATTTTGATCCTCATGATTTTTTCTCCTTTGTTATGGTTTTAGTTGTTTGCTATAAAGCCGAAAACATTAAATTTACGCATTAGGACAACTGGATGCAAGAGAAAAAGTGAGACTATTCAACTAAGGGGTGCGACCAGATATTCTGGCAGGGCTATGCAGCCCGTTTTCGCAGGTCCCAGTAGCTTTTCCACGTATTTGACTGCTCCAAAGCAATCAGGGCCATTATTGCATCGGCTCCAGGTCTGTCCC
>Ga0315551_10000587_pt1 | contig 28907 bp, 39 predicted proteins | sample SalMarSW160290MG_FD_203678 | JGI IMG/M metagenome (GOLD analysis project Ga0315551, IMG submission 203678) | Salt marsh sediment microbial communities from the Plum Island Ecosystem LTER, Massachusetts, United States - Salt Marsh Sediment SW1602-90 ...
TGGAGATTGACCGGCAGGCGAAAGAGGTATCTATTACCATACACACCGCCCGTCCCGGCATCGTCATCGGCCGGGGTGGACAGCGCGTTGATGAGCTGAGCGCCTACCTGGAAAAACTCGTTGGCAAGAAAGTCCGCCTGAATATCCAGGAGGTCCGTCAGCCGGAACTGGATGCCATGCTCGTTGCCCGGACCATTGCCGAGCAAATTCAGCGGCGCATCGCCTACCGGAGAGCGATGAAACAGGCGATTTTCCGCACCATGCAGGCTGGCGCCAAGGGAATAAGAGTCAACTGTGCCGGACGGCTGGGCGATGCTGAAATCGCACGCCGCCAGACAATGCACGAAGGACGGGTCCCCTTGCACACGCTGCGGGCTGACATCGATTACGGTTTTACGGAAGCGCGCACCACCCTGGGCAGAATCGGCGTTAAGGTATGGATATTCAAGGGCGAGATTCTTCCCGAGCCAAGGGAGATAGCCGTTGAAGGCGCGCCTGCGGAAATGGCCGAGCCAGCCATCGAAGTGACCGGTGCCGTCAGCGAGGAAATCGCACCCGAAGCAGCACCGGTGGCAGCGGAAGCGGAGCCAGTTACTGAGGCAGTTGCCGAAGAAAAAGCGAAAGAGGCGCCGGCCAGACCATCCCGAAGGAGAAAAGCGGCCGCGATAAAAGAGGAAAAACCGGCTGAGACCGCGGCTGCGGAGGCGGCTGAGGCGAGCGCCGAAGAGAAGCCAGCCGCCAAACGAAGGACCAGAGCCGCGAAGCCTGCCGAAACGGTAGAAGCAGCTCCGCCAGAAGCCACCGAAGCGGTTGCCGAAAAGAAGGTTGAGGAGAAACCGGCGAAGGCGGCGGCAAAACGTACTCAGAAAACGAAATCAATCAGCGAGACTGTCGCTGAGGCAGAAGCCGCCGGCGTAACCGAAGACGAGGAGAAAAATGCTGCAGCCGAAACGGGTTAAATACCGCAAATCCCATAAGGGAAATCGCCGCGGGAGTGCCCAGTCAGGCAACACCACGACCTTCGGCGATTACGGCCTGCAGGCGCTGGAATCGGCCTGGATAACCGCGGAACAGCTTGAGGCCGCTCGGCGCGCCATTACCCGTTATATGCGCCGTGGCGGCAAAGTCTGGATACGCATTTTCCCCGATAAGCCGGTCACCAAGAAGCCGGCAGAGACCCGTATGGGCAGTGGCAAGGGCAGCCCGGACCACTGGGTAGCCGTGGTTAAATCGGGAAGAATTTTATTTGAGCTGGCGGGTGTTGATGAAAAAACCGCCAAAGAGGCCATACGACTGGCCTCGCACAAGCTCCCGCTCGCCACCAGATTCGTGGTCCGGGAAACGAGTGCCACCCTCTCATGATGAAGGCATAAAGGAACTAGCGATGGTTAGGATTGGTGAATTCAGAGCGCTCAGTACGGAAGACCTGAAAAAGCAAATAGAAGAATCAAAGCAGGAACTGCTTAACCTGCGCTTTCGGCTGGCCACAAGGCAGCTGGTAAACCACCGTGAGCTGCCGATGGTGAAGAAGAGAATCGCCCGGATTAGAACCATATTGAGAGAAAGAGAGCTGGGGATCAGGTAACATTATGGAAGAGAAGCGCAAAACCAGAATCGGACGCGTGGTGAACAATCGTATGGATAAGACGGTGGTGGTTGCCGTCAACACACCCAAGCGTTTCCCCAAGTACCGAAAGACCATCACCTGGGTGACCAAATACAAGGCTCATGATGAAAAAAATGAGTGCCGGATAGGAGATGTGGTCAGGATTGTGGAGACCCGGCCCCTATCCCGCCACAAGCACTGGCGCGTTGCCGAGGTGCTTACCAAGGAAGAGGTCATCGAGGTTCAACCCAAGGAGATATCTTAAACGTCAGGATTCGATATTATGATTCAGCAGTACACCAGATTAAGAGCCGCAGACAACACCGGAGCCCGTGAAATCATGTGCATCAACGTGCTCGGTGGCACGAGGAGGAGATATGCCCGGGTAGGCGATATCATTGTCGCCTCGGTGAAAAAGGCCATTCCGGGTGCCACCACGAAAAAGGGCGACGTGGTCCGGGCGGTGGTAGTGCGTACCGCCCAGCCCTACCGGCGTCCCGACGGCTCGTACATCAGGTTCGATGAAAACGCCGCGGTAATCCTGACGGATAAAAACAATCCGCGAGGAACCAGAATCTTCGGTCCCGTGGCACGGGAACTGAGGGACAAGGACTTCACCAAGATAATCTCGTTAGCGCCAGAAGTCCTCTGAAGGCGAGCGATAATGAAGATAAGAAAAAATGATACGGTGCTGGTAGTGGCCGGCAAGGACAAGGGGAAAAAGGGCAAGGTACGATTTGCCAACCCCAAGGATAACCGCGTCATCGTGGAAGGTATCAACTTCATCAAGAAGCACTCACGGGCACAGGGGCAGGTCAGGCAGGCCGGCATCATTGACCTGGAGGCACCCATTGATGTCTCCAACTTGATGTTAATGTGCGGGAAGTGCAATCGCCCTACCCGTGTGGGCTTCACCTTCCTTGAGGACGGGAGAAAGGTAAGAATCTGCCGCAAGTGCAAAGAGGTGATTGACTAGATGTCGCGGTTGAAGGACAAGTACCAGAAAGAAGCATTGCCCGCCCTGATGGAGCGTCATGGCTACCGTAATCTGATGGAGGCGCCGCGCCTGATTAAGGTGGTGCTCAATATTGGCCTCGGTGAGGCGATTCAGAATGCCAAAGCCCTGGAATCGGCCGAGGCTGACCTGTCCGCCATTTCCGGACAGCATCCGGTCATCACCCGCTCCAGGAAGTCAATTGCCGCCTTCAAGCTGCGGACAGGGATGCCCATAGGCATGAAAGTAACCCTGCGTGGTGAACGGATGTATGACTTCCTTGACAAGCTGATGAACGCGGTTCTACCCCGGATGCGGGAATTTTCCGGGGTTTCCCCAAACGCATTTGACGGCCGGGGCAATTATACCCTCGGCCTCAGAGAGCAGATTGCATTTCCGGAAATAGACTATGACAAAATAGAAAAGCTGCGTGGTCTGGAAATAGCAATCGCCACCACGGCAAAGACGGATGAGGAAGGCCGGCATCTCTTAGAACTGCTCGGCATGCCCTTTGCCAAGGACGGAACGGAGTAGCAATGGCGAAGAAATCAAAGATCGTTAAAGCGAGTAGACCGACCAAATTCAGAGTACAGCAGCACAACCGCTGCCAGCTTTGCGGACGGCCACGGGCTTATATCCGCAAGTTCGGCCTGTGCCGAATCTGTTTTCGCCGGCTGGCGCTGGCCGGTCAGCTTCCGGGGGTAAGAAAATCAAGCTGGTAGAAAAACCGAGAGGATAAGATGTCTGTTACCGACCCAATTGCCGATATGTTAACCAGAATACGCAACGCCCTGATGGCCAAGCACGAGCAGGTGCTGGTGCCGTCATCACGGCTGAAGCTATCCATCGCCCGAATTCTGAAGGAAGAGGGCTTCGTCACCGATTGTGAGGTGGTCCGTGGAAAACCACAGCGGGTGATTAAAATCCAGCTCAAATACTATGACCATAAAAAGCCGGCAATCACCGGCATGAAAAGGGTAAGCAAACCCGGACTGAGAGTCTACGTCGGGGGGAAGGAAATACCCCGCGTCTTCGGCGGACTGGGCATTGCCATTGTCTCCACTTCCCAGGGAGTGAAAACGGGACATCAAGCGTGGCGCCAGGGAGTCGGGGGGGAACTGCTCTGCTTTGTTTGGTAATCAGAAAACGGAGTGACATCATATGTCAAGAATAGGACGGATGCCAATAGCCATACCCTCGGGGGTAACGGTAAGCATCGATGAAAACCGGGTGAAAGTGACCGGCCCGAAAGGAGAGCTCAGCCGCACCATCAACCCGGAGATGTCCGTTGCCCAGCAGGATAACACGCTCGTCGTAACGCGGCCCAGTGACGACCAGGAGCACCGCTCCCAGCACGGCCTGACACGGAGCCTCATCAATAATATGATGACCGGCGTGAGCAGCGGCTTTGAAAAGCAACTGGAAATCGTCGGGGTGGGCTACCGGGCGGAGAAGGCCGGGGAGAATCTGGTCATCCGCGTTGGCTATTCCCATACGGTGGAAGTGAAACCGCTGCCGGGAATCACCCTCGCCGTTGAGGGCAATAACCGCATCAAGGTTGCCGGAATCGACAGGGAAGCGGTTGGTGAGATGGCCGCCAGAATTCGTAAAATTCGACCCCCTGATGCCTATAAAGGCAAGGGGATCAGATATGCCGGTGAGATAGTCCACCTCAAGCCGGGTAAAGCCGGCAAGGTGGTCGGGAAGAAGTAGCCATGGCCAAAACAACACCGAGAGCGGCACGACTCAGGCGACACAAAAGGGTAAGGATGCACATGGAGGGCACGCCCAGCAGGCCCAGATTATGCGTGTACCGCAGCCTGAACCATATTTACGCACAGGTCATTGATGATACCAGAGGGCATACACTGGTCGCTGCCTCAACTCTTGACCCGGAAACCAGAGCCCAGGTGGATGGCAAAACCAAAGCCGGCCAGGCAGAGCTGGTTGGCGCGGCAATCGCCAAAAAAGCTTTAAGCCAGGGCATCGATGAGGTTGCCTTCGACCGGGGTGGTTATAAATACCACGGGCGGGTCAAAGCCCTGGCTGAGGCCGCCCGGCAAAGTGGCCTGAAATTTTAAAGGAATATCGAAATGACACAGACATTCAATAAAACGGTTAGCAGAATAGACGCCGCTGACCTGGTCCTGAATGACCGCCTCATGTACATCAACCGGGTGGCCAAGGTAATGAAGGGCGGCAAACACCTCAGGTTCAACGCCCTGGTGGTCACCGGCGACGGCAACGGTCACGTTGGACTGGGGGTTGGCAAAGCCAACGAGGTACCGGCGGCGATAAACAAGGGCGGTGCCGCGGCGAAGAAGAACCTGATCAAGGTAAATCTGGTCGGGGGCACCATACCGCATGAGGTTATCGCAGAGTACAGCGCCGCCAAGGTGATGCTCAAGCCGGCGGCTCCAGGTACCGGCGTGATTGCCGGCGGTAGCGTTCGTGCCATACTCGAGGCCTGCGGCATCAAAGACATCCTGACCAAATCCCTGGGCAGCGATAACCATATCAATGTGGCCAAGGCAACCATACTCGGTCTGAGCCAGCTCAGGGACCCGATAGAGGAAGTGGCCCGACGCAAGGCGGTGGTCAGCACAGAGGAGGCGGAAACAGGTGGCTAAACTGCGCATTACCTGGATTAAAAGCAGCATCGGCTACAATGCATCGCAGAGGCGCACCCTGGCGGCACTCGGCTTTCACCGGCTGAACCAGAGCGTCGTTCGCGATGATTCCATGCCCCTGCGGGGCATGATAGATAAGGTAAGACACCTCGTCAAGGTGGAGGAAGCAAGTGAGGCAAAATAACATCGCGCCACCATCGGGTTCCAAGAAAGCGCGAAAGAGAGTGGGACGCGGCAACGCCAGTGGCCACGGCACCTATGCCGGGCGCGGCCTGAAGGGCCAGAAGTCCCGCAGCGGGAACAAGATGCGCCCGGGCTTCGAGGGCGGGCAGCTGCCCTTAATCAAACGCCTGCCCCGCAAGCGCGGCTTTTTCAATATTTTCCGCAAAGAATACAGCATCGTTAATCTGGATAAGCTGAACGTATTCGAGGAAGGCAGCGAGGTTACTCCGGAAAAGATGCACGAAGCCGGTCTGGTGAAAACATTGAAGCATCCGGTGAAAATTCTGGCCAATGGTGAGGTCAGTCACGCGGTTACCGTCAGGGCCAACAAGTTTTCTGCGGCCGCGAAAGCCAAGATAGAGGCCGCCGGAGGAAAAGCCGAGGAGGTGGAGTATGCGGTCAAGGCCAAGTAAGCCGCGCCTGCTCCAGGCAATGACGGATGCCTTCAGCCTGCCGGACCTGAGGCGCCGCATCCTCATTACCGTCGGCATACTGGTCATCTTCCGCTTTGTCGCCCACGTGCCCGTTCCGGGCGTGAACCAGGGCGCCCTGCAGGCGCTTTTTGAACGCAATGCCCTGCTCGGCATGCTGGACATGTTCAGCGGTGGCGCCATGCGACAGCTCAGCGTGGCCGCGATGGGTGTTTACCCATACATCACCGCCTCAATTATCATGATGCTGCTGGTGCCGGTAATCCCCCGCCTCCAGGCCCTTTCCCGCGAGGGTGAATCAGGGAGAAACAAGATAAATCTCATCACCCACTGGCTGGTGGTGCCGCTGGCATCTATTCAGGGCTACGGACAGCTCGTTTACCTGCAGCGCGAGGGAGTCCTCTCCAGCACCAACCCCCTGTCAATGGCGGCGATGGTGCTGTCCCTGGTGGCCGGCACCTTATTTCTGGTATGGCTCGGCGAGCTGATCACGGAATACGGCATTGGCAACGGCATATCAATCATCATCTTTGGCGGCATCGTGGCGAGACTGCCGGAGATGATCGGGCAGGGCTTCCTGGCCAAGGAGAATTTCGCCGGCCTGAGTGCCTACTTGCTCATTGTGGTTCTCACCATCATGGTTATCGTCATCTTCACCGAGGCGCATCGCCGCATTCCGGTGCAGTACGCCAAGAGCGTTTTCCGCAGCGGACGCATGTACCGTCATTCCGGAGCGACTCACATTCCACTGCGAGTGAACGCGGCCGGCATGATCCCGCTCATCTTTGCCATGTCCCTTGTCCTCTTTCCGGGAATCGTGGCCAGCTATTTTTCCAACCCGAGCGACCCCAACTTCGCCGACATGGTTATGAAACTGTTTGACCCTAGAGCTGCTCTCCCCCTGGGGCTGTTCTACTGGGCGCTTTACTTCTTAATGGCGGTTGCCTTCACCTTCTTTTACACCATGGTGATTTACCAGCAGCAGGACCTGCCGGGAGTCCTGCAGCGACAGGGGGGGTTCATCCCCGGCATCCGACCGGGCAAGAACACCCAGAACTACCTCAATAGTGTCATCAACCGCATCACCTGGGGTGGGGCTTTGTTCCTTGCCTGTGTGGCGGTCATGCCCTTCGCTGCCCGGCAGATAACCAATGTCGAGGTCATACAGCTCTCCAGCCTGGGCCTGCTCATTATGGTGGGCGTGGTTCTTGACACCATGAAACAGCTGGAAGCGCAGCTCGTGATGCGCAAATATGAAGGCTTTATCAGATAGGGGTAAAAGTTGTATAATATAATTTTTGTGGGAGCACCCGGGGCCGGCAAAGGAACGCAGGCTTCGGTGGTGGCCCGGAAATTAAACCTGGTTCATATATCGTCCGGCGACCTGTTCCGGCAGGCGCTGGAGCAGGGAACAGAGCTGGGAAAGCAGGCGAAAGCGTATATGGAAAAGGGGGTGCTGGTTCCCGACGAGATAACCATACAGATGGTCATGGAACGGTTGTCCGCTCCTGATTGCCAGAACGGGGTTATCCTGGACGGTTTTCCCCGCAACCTGCTGCAGGCAGAAGCGCTGGACAGCGCCCTGGACGAGCAGGGAAAAACAATCGATAAAGTGGCCTATATCTGGGTATCCGAGGAGGAACTGATAAAGAGACTGGGCGGACGCTGGCTCTGCCGGCAGTGCCAGGCGGTGTATAATATGATAAACTCCCCTCCCAAAGCGGAGGGAATATGCGATAAGTGCGGGGGCGAGCTTTATCAGCGGCCCGATGACAAACCGGAAACGGTGAAGAAGCGGCTTGACGTATACTTTGCCGAGACGGCACCGCTCATCGATTATTACCGCCGCCAGGACAAGCTTTTGGAAACTGAAGGGGAAGGCAGTGTGGAGGAGGTGACACGCAAAATCGTGTCGGCCCTTCCTGAGGAGAAATTGACCGCTCGATGACGATTATCATTAAAACTGAAGATGAAGTCGCGGCCATGCGCCGGGCCGGCAGAATCGTCGCGATGATATTAAAGACAATGGTGGAAGAGATAAAACCGGGGATGGAAACGAAAGAGCTGGACGCCATAGCCGTCAGAGAGCTGGAAAGACACGGTGCCCGGTCATCATTCAAGGGCTACCACGGCTTTCCGGCCAGCCTCTGCGTTTCGGTAAACAATGAAATCGTGCACGGCATACCGGGAAAGCGGGTGCTGCGCGAGGGAGACATCGTTTCCCTTGATTTCGGCGCCATTTATGACGGTTTTCAGGGTGATGCCGCCTTAACAGCGGGCGTGGGCAGGATAAGCCGGAAAGCGGAAGCGCTTATTGAAACCACCAAAGGCACTCTGAAAGCTGGCATCGATGCCGCCCGCGCCGGGGCCCGGCTGGGAGATGTCTCCCACGCCATACAGAACTACGCCGAATCAAGAGGCTATTCCGTAGTCCGGGAGTACACCGGCCATGGTATTGGTCGCGATATGCATGAAGAGCCGCAGATACCCAACTTCGGCCTGCCCGATACGGGGCCGGTATTGAAAAAGGGAATGACGCTGGCCCTGGAACCGATGGTTAATACTGGTGACTGGCGCACCCGCGTTGGGGAGGACCGGTGGACGGTCTTTACGGCTGATGGCAGCCTTTCGGCACACTTCGAACACACCATTGCCATTACGGACGGCGAACCGGAGATACTAACCAGAGAAGTATATGCCTAAGAAAGAGACGATTGAGGTTGAAGGAACAGTACTGGAAGCGCTACCGAATGCGATGTTTCGCGTTGAGCTGGCGAACGGGCATGTCGTGCTGGCCCACATCTCCGGCAAGATACGGATGCACTACATCCGGGTGCTGCCTGGAGACAAGGTGCTGGCTGAGCTGTCGCCATACGACCTCAATCGCGGCCGGATAGTCTATCGGTTTAAATAAGATAAGGGATTGGTATAATGAAAGTAAAAGCATCGGCCAAAGTGCGATGTGAAAAGTGCAAGGTAGTGAAAAGGCACGGGGTGGTCAGGGTAATCTGTTCCAACCCGAAGCATAAGCAGCGCCAGGGATAAATGAGGTAAGGAGGCAGCAGGATGGCACGTATTGCTGGAGTGGACATACCGAGAGACAAGCACACCTGGGTATCTCTGCAATATATTTATGGCATTGGCCCTCATCTGAGCCGCCGGATTCTGGCCCAGACCAATATCAACCCGGACACCAAGGTGAGCGAGCTTACCGAAGATGAGGTAAACCGCCTCCGTGAGGTTATTGACAAGCAGTACAGAGTAGAAGGCGAACTCAGGCGCGAGGTCCAGATGAACATCAAGCGCCTCATTGAAATCGGCAGCTATCGCGGCAGCCGGCACCGCTTCAACCTGCCGACGAGGGGACAGCGCACCCGCACCAATGCCCGGGCCCGGCGTGGTGACCGCAAGACAGTGGCCGGCCGGGGCCAGAGGCGGGGCATGGCTAAGAAATAAGCGAGCACAGGTAAACGAGATAAGGAGCATCTATGGCACAGAAGAAGCGAGCGAGGACCAGGCGGCGGGAGCGTAAGAATATCCCGTCAGGGAGAGCCTACATTCAGTCTACCTTCAACAATACCATCGTCACCCTTACCGACCCTGAAGGCAACGTTATTGCCTGGGGAAGTTCCGGTACTGCCGGTTTCAAGGGCTCCCGCAAGGGTACTCCCTATGCCGCTCAGATGGCAGCTCGCGAGGCAGTGCGCAAGGCTATGATGCACGGCCTGCGCCAGGTTGAGGTCTACGTGAAAGGACCGGGCAGCGGCCGTGAGGCAGCCATCCGCTCCCTGCAGAGTTCAGGGCTGTACATTACGGGCATCAAAGATGTTACCCCCATCCCACATAACGGCTGCCGCCCACCGAAAAGACGTCGAGTGTAGAAGAGAGGGAAAATGGCAAGATACGTTGGCGCAGTATGTCGGTTGTGTCGCCGCAGCGGCGTAAAGCTCTTCCTCAAAGGTGACCGCTGCTTCACGCCCAAGTGCAGCGTGGAGAAGCGGCCGAGGCACCCCGGACAGCAGTACCGCAGACGACAGAAAATATCCGACCGCGGCATGCAGCTCCGCGAGAAACAGAAGGCTCGCTACAGCTACGGCATGCTGGAGAGGCAGTTCCGGAGAGTATTCGCCGAGGCAGAGAGACAGGCCGGCGTTACCGGCGATAACCTGTTAATCCTGCTGGAGAGGCGGCTGGACAACATCGTGTATCGCCTCGGCTTCTCCGATTCACGCAATCAGGCACGCCAGCTGATACGGCACGGACATATTACGCTCAATGAGCGCCGGACTGATATCCCTTCGGCACTGGTCAAGGAAGGAGATACCATCGGCTGGCGGAAAGAAAGCGCCAAATCGGAATATTACAAACAGCTCACGCAGGTAATTGAATCCAAGACAGTGCCGGACTGGTTGAGTCTGGACAAGAAAAAGCTGGTGGGGCAGGTGGTCTCCCTGCCCACGCCTGAAGCCATAGAGGCCACGTTTGACGGCAAGACTATTGTGGAACACTACTCGCGATAATGAGCAAGGAGGTAGAACCTTTTGTCTCGTCTGGTAATTCCAAAAATTGACTGTGTTGAGAGTGCCGGCAACTTTGGCCGGTTCATCGCCGAGCCGCTGGAACACGGCTTTGGCGCTACGCTCGGCAATGCCCTGCGCCGGGTGCTGCTGGGCTACCTTCCCGGTGCCGCGGTGACACAGGTCAGAATCGAAGGCATCAGACATGAATTCACCACCATTCCCCATGCCAAGGAAGATGTCACCGAATTTCTGCTCAATATAAAGGGGATACGGATAAAGCCGCTTTCCGGTCAGCCCGGGAAAATGGCCCTGGATGTACAGGGTGAGGGCCAGGTTTGTGCCGCGGATATCAAACCATCTACCGACTTTGAAATTGTCAACCCCGAGATTAACCTGATCACGCTTGATTCTCCAGAAGCCAGACTCTATGTGGAGTTTGATGTCGAAATGGGCGAGGGTTACCGCACTGCTGAGTCAAATGATAGCATGCCGGTGGGAACAATGCCCGTTGACGCCATCTTCTCTCCGACACGCAAGGTCAATTTCACCATCGAGGCGGTTCACGCGGGACGCGAGACCAGCCACGAGCGTCTGATTCTGGAACTATGGACCGATGGCACGACAACTCCGGTTGATGCCATCAGCCGCTCTGCCGGCATCCTGGTCGAGCAGCTCAGCCCGTTCGTTGAGTACGTCAAAGTATCCCAGATGAAAGCGGAAGAACAGCTTATCCGCCTCTCCATACCCGATGAGAAATACAATATGCCCGTGGAGCAGCTTGACCTTTCAGTGCGGACGATGAACTGCCTCAGGCGCGGCGGCATTGCCACGGTAGGCGAACTCATCAGTAAAAAGCCGAAGGATTTACTCCAGCTGCGCAACTTCGGCCAGAAATCGTTTAGCGAGATAGAAGACAAACTGAAAGAACTGGGGCTGTCCCTCTCACTGCCGGCTGGACTCAAAGAAGAAATGGAGCTGGAGGAAACGCCACCAGAAGAGACTGACACGGAAACAGAGATGTCAGAAGAAAGCGAACCGCAATCCGGAGAAACAGAAGATGAGGCATAACGTAGCGGGAAAAAAATTAGGCCGGACGACCAGTCACCGCCGAGCACTGTACCGCAATCTGGTGACCGACCTGCTCAGATACGAAAAAATCACCACTACCGAGACCAAGGCCAAAGAAGTACGCGGTTTCACGGAAAAGATGATTACCCTGGGCAAGAAAGGCAGCCTGAGCGCATTTCGCGAGGCACTCTCATTCATATATGACAAGGATGTGGCGGACAAGGTTTTTTCCGAACTGGCCACACGGTACGCCGAGCGACCCGGTGGTTACACTCGCATTGTCAAATTAGGTCCCAGGCTGGGAGACAGCGCACCCATGGTGCAGCTTTCACTGGTCGAGCGACCACCGTAACTATTACGTCAATAAGGGGTTGTCAGCTTGGCAGAGAGCACCAAGATGGTACTGATTATGGAATATGACGGCACAAACTACTATGGCTTTCAACTGCAGGCCAATCAGCCCACCGTTCAGGGCGAGGTTGAGTTGGCATTGCTGAAACTGACCGGGGAAAGGGTCCGCGTGCTGGCGGCCAGCCGTACTGACACCGGCGTTCACGCCCGGGAGCAGGTGGTAAGCTTCCGCACGTCCTCATCACTGCCGGAACGCGCCTTTTCCGGTGGCCTGAACCACTACCTGCCCGCCGATATCGCCGTGAGAGACGCCTTCAGAGTCAGCGATGCTTTCAACGTCCGTCGCAACGCGGTGAGCCGGGAGTACCGCTATCTCATATTGAATCGGACCACCCGCTCCCCCATCCATCACCGCTTTGCCCATCATGTTCCGGGCAGGCTGGACGTGACAGCAATGAATGAAGCCTGCCAGCACCTCGTTGGCGAGCATGATTTCGCCTCGCTGGCCACGGCTCTGGAAAGCCGGATAAAGAGCACGGTGCGCCGTGTCTACCAGGCTGACGTGATAAAAGAGGGCGACCTGGTTACTTTCCGCATCATCGCCAACTCGTTCCTGCACCATCAGGTACGGAATACGGTCGGGGCGCTCATCAGGGTTGGCCTGGGAAAGATGACAGCCGACGAATTTCGTAGTATAGTAGAGGCGAGGAAGCCCGGTCTGGCCGGGCCAACGGCTCCCGCCCACGGACTGTACCTGATGCAGGTGAACTATCCGCATCCCTGGGAGGAAATACGCAATTGAAAACCTACAGCGCCAGAGCCAAAGACGTTGAGAGAAAGTGGCATGTGATTGATGCTTCAGGTAAGACGCTGGGCAAGCTGGCCACAGAAGCCGCCCGCCTGCTCATGGGCAAACACCGGCCGATTTTCAGCCCCAATCTTGATACCGGCGACTACGTTATCGTAATCAATGCCGCAAAAGTACAGGTTACGGGCAATAAGCTGAAGCAGAAGCACTACTACCGGCATTCCGGCTATCCCGGAGGATTCAAGGCAATATCCCTGGGAAAGAAGATGCAGGACAACCCGACACAGGTCATTGAACACGCCATCAAGGGTATGCTCCCGCGTACACGACTGGGTAACCAGATGCTGAAGAAGCTCAGGGTTTATGTTGGTGATTCGCACCCGCATCTGGCGCAGGTTACACAGTCATCAGGTGCGGAGCCAAAGACAGCAGAACAGGGGACAGGTTAAATGGCAGCAAAGCAATCCTATTTTCACGGTACCGGACGTAGAAAGACATCGGTGGCTCAGGTGAGAATTATGCCCGGCAACGGCGCCATAATCATCAATGGTGTGCCCTATGAGGAGCTATTTCCCAGTCTGGAACACCGCCGCACCATACTGCAGCCCCTCCTGGTCACGGAAAGCCTGAGCAAATACAATGCCATGGTCAAGGTAAACGGCGGCGGCGTCACCGGCCAGAGCGGTGCCATCTCGCACGGCATCGCCCGCGCTCTGGTGGCGGCGGATGGAAACCTCAAGCCCATCCTGCGCCTGAACGGCCTGCTCACCCGCGACTCGCGGGTTAAAGAGCGAAAGAAACCTGGCCTCAGGCGGGCACGCAAAGCACCGCAATATACCAAGCGTTAAAGATTCAGATTAAGAGGGAAAAGCAACGGTTTATCTCCTGTGGTAGCCGTTGCTTTTGATTTTAAGGCTGTTTAGCAACCTACACCCCCGCCAGTTTCTTTCCGGACTCAAGCAGCTTTTTCACTTCGGCGTCAGAGCTGCTCTCTGCGTAGATGCGCAGCACCGGCTCCGTGCCGGAAAACCTGACCAGCAGCCAGCTCTTATCCGCCAGGATATACCGGAAGCCATCGGCGGTATCTACTTCTTTTACTTTAATATCTTCAATCGATTCCGGCGGGTTATCGCGCAGCCGGTTGATAATCGTCTGGCGTTCCGCTTCCGGAAACTCGGCATCTATACGCTGGTAATAGTGCGGCCCCACCTTGCTGTAGAGATAGGCCAGAAGCTCCGATGGCTTTTTCCCCGACCTCAGCATGAAATCGAGAAAATAGAGACCGGCCAGGATGCCGTCACGCTCGGCAACGTGGCCGCGGAAGCCGTACCCGCCGCTCTCCTCCCCGCCAATCACCGCGTCTTCCCTGAGCATGATGGGGGCCACGTACTTGAAGCCCACCGTCGTCTCAAAAACCGGCACCTTATATAACTCGCCCAGCCGGTCAATCATGCTGGAGCTGGTGATAGTCTTCACCAGCGGCCCTTTTTCCCCACGCACCTCCAGAACGTAAAGGCAGAGCAGGGCGAATACCTGTAGCTGGGTAAGAAAGTTGCCCTTTTCGTCGATTATGCCCACGCGGTCGGCATCACCGTCTGTCGCCAGGCCAACGCTGGCCCCCTGCCCTTTCACCAGCGCCGAGAGCCTTTTTAAATTAAGTGCGATTGGCTCGGGGCGCACCATGCCGGGAAAAAGCGGGTTCCGCTCGCCGTTTAGCTCGGTTACTTTGGCGCGGCCGCCCTGCAGTAATCCTTTCAGATAACCCATCCCGGCACCGTACATGGAGTCTATTATTATGTTAAATTCTGCTTTCCGTATTGAGTCCAGGTCAACGAGCCTGGCTACCTGCTCAAGATAAACCGGCGCCAGGTCAATTCTCTCCACCAGTCCCTGCCCCGAAGCCTCTTCCAGCGGCACCTGCACTGGCGGTCCTTCAGACAGTGTCCGTTTGATGGACTTCACTATTTCCGCGGTGATGTCATCGGGCGCGCTGGCCCCGTGCTGATTCTTATATTTAAATCCGTTCCAGGCGCCCGGGTTGTGGCTGGCCGTGATGATGATGGCGCCGGCGGCCTTCCGGGCGAGCACGCCGTAGCTGACCACAGGGGTTGGCGTCGCCTTATCGCACAGATAGGTCCTGATTCCATTTGCCGCCGTTACCTCGGCGGCGGCGGCAGCGAAATCCTCGGAGGCAAAACGGGTATCGTAGCCAATGATTAACCCCTGTGCGGTCATCCCCGCCTTTTTCAGATAGTCAGCCACCCCCTGCGCACAGGCCCGCACATTGTCAAAGGTAAAGTCCTTGGCGATAATGCCCCGCCAGCCATCGGTACCGAATTTAATCACGTTTTCCATCAGCACCCCCTTCCACAGGCAAAAGGTCACGGAAATAGTAAGAGTCCCTGGTGACAGTCCTGCCCAGAGTATACGGTATGCTCTCACTGAATATCGGCCCGGCGAAAACGAAGGAGTGGAACTCACCGTTCTCACCACCGGGGTCAATGCCGGGCGGAAGCTCAGCCAAGAAGCGCTCGTCAAGCACTCTGCCCAGGAAGCTCCTGGGCATTACTCTGGTATTGACACAGGTGATAACCGCTTTAAAACCGAGGGAGATAAAGGAACGGGCGAGCTCGGCAGTTTCGCGTCCCCAGATGGGTAAAACGGGCGCCATCCCCACCCTGGCCAGGTTCTTCTCACGGTACTCTTTAATCCACTCCAGAAAGATGTCACCGAAAACCACGTGATTGATGCCATCTGATTTCGCCTTGACCAGAGTATCCATCAAACGGGATTCATATTCCTCTTCCGAGCAGTCCCCGGGTAGCGGTATCTTTATCAGGGGCAGTCCCAGCGCCTGTGCCTGCCGTTCCAGCAGCGTGCGGCGCACGCCATGCATGCTCACCCGATCGTAAGGCTCACTTATCGAGGCAAGCAAAGACACGGCCTGATAGCCGCCGCTTCGCTCGATTTCATAAAGGCTGAGGGCGCTGTCTTTGCCGCCGCTCCAGGATACGATGACTTTTTCCATTATCAAAACAGGCCAGATTAAATATATCTACCCACCGATTTGGCGATTGCCTTCAATTCTGCCATCAGCCTGGTGAAGTCGGATATGGTCAGCGCTTGCAGGCCGTCCACCAGCGCTTCCTTCGGGTTGGGGTGGACTTCAATGAGGATTCCGTCAGCACCGGCCGCCACTGCGGCTCTGGCGATGGCCGGCACCAGCGAGTAGTGCCCGGCAGCATGGCTCGGGTCGACAACCAACGGCAGGTGGCTGAACCTCTTTATCACCGGGACAGAGGAAATATCCAGGGAAAAGCGAATGCTGTCCTCAAACGTCCGGATGCCGCGCTCACAGAGAATGACCTGGTTATTCCCCTCGGCCAGCAGATAGTCGGCGGCGGTCAGCCACTCGGTGACGGTGCTGGAAAAGCCGCGCTTCAGCAGAACCGGGCGCTTGCTCTTCCCCACCTCGGTCAGCAGGGCGAAGTTCTGCATGTTGCGGGCACCGACCTGAAGGATATCCGCCGACTTAGCTACCAGCTCAACATCGTGCGGGTCAACGACCTCGGTTATCACCGGTATGCTGAAGGCTTTTCTGGCTTTGGCCAGCAGTTCCAGCCCCACCTCCTCCAGTCCCTGAAAGCTGAACGGTGAGGTACGCGGCTTGTAAGCGCCGCCACGCAGCACCACCGCCCCCACTTCCTTGACTGCTTTGGCCACTTCCATAATCTGTTTTTCATTCTCCACGGCACAGGGGCCGGCCATGACCACAAAGCGTTTCCCGCCGATTTCTATACCGCCTACATCCACCAGGCTGTCCTCACTCTTGAACTCACGGGAGGCCAGCTTGTACGGCTTCATGATGCGGGTGACGCTCTCCACACCGGGGAGAACGGCGAAGGTGTCCGTCGGTAACTGTCCGGTGTTGCCGCCCAGGATGGCGATGACTATCTTGTCCGTGCCCAGGTTCAACTGCACCTGAAAGCCGAGTGACTTGGCGCGCTGCACCACGCCGTCGACCTGCTGGACATCGACGCCCCGCTCCATTTCAACTATCATAGTAATTCACCACAATTATATATTAGGGGGAAGGGTTATAGAAGAGGGGCTTCGCCCCTCTTGGACTCCCTGTTACTTACCTTGGACTCCCTGATGTATTCCTACTTATTGGACTCCCTGTTATTTGCCCAGTGCTTCTTTTCTCAGTATTTCCGCCTTGTCCGTCTTCTCCCAGGGGAGGTCAAGGTCATCCCTGCCGAAGTGCCCGTAGCAGGCGGTCTGGCGGTAAATGGGTCGGCGCAGGTCGAAGTGCCTGATGATGGCGCCGGGCCGCAGGTCGAAATGCTTTCTGACAAGACCAAGGAGCACTTCATTGCCGACCTTGCCCGTGCCAAAGGTCTCGATGGAAATGGAGAGGGGGCGGGCCACGCCGATGACGTAGGAGATCTGAATCTCCAGCCGCTCCGCCAGCCCCGCCGCCACCAGGTTCTTGGCCACATAGCGCGCGGCATAGGTCGCCGAGCGGTCAACCTTGGTCGGGTCCTTCCCGGAAAAGGCGCCACCGCCGTGCCGGGCAATGCCACCATAGGTATCAACCAGTATCTTACGACCGGTGAAGCCGGTGTCAGATACCGGCCCGCCGATGACAAACCGGCCGGTGGCATTGACGTAGTACTGAGTTTCCTTGTCCAGAAGTGCCGGTGGAATCACTTTCTTGATTACGTGCTCGATAATGTCCCCTTGAATCTGCTCGCGGGATGGTTCGGGATCATGCTGGGCACCAATAACCACATTGGTTACCCGAACCGGCTTTCCGTTACTGTACTGCACGGTAACCTGCGACTTCCCATCGGGTCGGAGATAGGGCAGCGTGCCATTTCTTCTTACCTCGGCCAGTCGCCGGCAGAGTTTGTGCGCCAGCGAGATTGGCAGCGGCATCAGTTCGGGAGTCTCGTTACAGGCAAAGCCGACCATCATTCCCTGGTCCCCCGCTCCAATTTCATCCAGCGCGGTGGCTGCGGTGCCGGTCTTGGCCTCCTGCGACTTATCCACGCCCAGCGCAATGTCCGCCGACTGCTCATGTATCGATACCATCACCCCGCAGGACTGGTACTCAAATCCGTATTCGGGATGTACATAACCGATATCGCGGACCACCTGCCGTACTATCTGCGGGACTTCTACATAGCAGTCAGTGGTAATCTCCCCCATGACAATGACCAGACCGTTGGTCACCGCCGTCTCACACGCCACCCGCCCGTACGGGTCCTGCCGCATTATCGTGTCCAGTATGGCGTCTGATATCTGGTCGCAGATTTTGTCCGGATGCCCTTCGGTAACCGACTCCGACGTCAATAGATAACTGGATGAACTCGCAAAACTACTGGGCATTTTTCCCTCCATCTATATAAATCAAATCTACTTCTATGTTCCTTCTTCCCAGCTCGCCAGGTATTTTCTCTGTTCCTCGGTCAGACTGTCAATGGCCACACCCATCGCGTTTAGTTTTAAACGGGCAACCTCACGGTCAATATCTTCCGGCACGGAATGGACTCTCGTCTCTAACTGGCCCCGGTTTTCAGCCAGATATTCAAGGCACAGCGCCTGATTGGCAAAGCTCATATCCATGACGCTGGCCGGATGGCCTTCCGCAGCCGCCAGGTTGATAAGCCTCCCCTCCCCCAGAAGGTAGAGGCAGCGTCCATCTGCCAGAGAATACTCGTCAACGAAGTCACGTATTTTCCGCTTGCGCTTTGTCATGCTTTCGAGAGCCGGGATGTTTATTTCCACATTAAAATGGCCGCTGTTGGCCAGAATAGCGCCGTCCTTCATCACCTCAAAGTGAGGCCGGTCAATCACGCTCTTGTCGCCGGTGGTGGTGATGAAAATATCACCAATTACGGCCGCCTCCACAAGCGGCATGACCTGGAACCCGTCCATCACCGCCTCCAGCGCCCTGACCGGCGCCACCTCAACGACGATGACATGGGCACCCAGGCCCCTGGCCCGCATGACCACGCCGTGGCCGCACCACCCATAGCCGCACACCACCACCTTTTTCCCCGCCCACAGAATATTGGTGGCACGGGTGATGCCATCGATGGTGCTCTGCCCGGTCCCGTAGCGGTTATCAAAGAGGTACTTGGTCTGGGCATCATTCACGGCAATGATTGGGTACTTCAGCTTCCCGGCACCCGCCATGCTGCGCAGGCGAACCACACCGGTGGTAGTCTCCTCGGTCCCGCCGATGACGTCGCCAATCATCTCCTGTCGTTTGGTATGCAGTGTGGTCACCAGGTCGGCGCCATCGTCCACGCTAAGCTGCGGCTTGTGGTCTATAGCGGTATTGATATGTTTGTAATAGGTCGCCTCGTCCTCACCCTTGATGGCATTGGTCGGAATATCATACTCCACCAGCGCTGCCGCCACGTCATCCTGCGTGCTCAATGGGTTTGAAGCACAGAGAATAAGGTCAGCACCCCCCGCCTGCAGCGTCAGTGCCAGGTTGGCCGTCTCGGTGGTGACGTGGAGACAGGCGGAAATGCGCACCCCTTTCAGCGGCTGCTCTTTCCGGAAACGCTCCCGTAGCAGACCCACCACCGGCATCTCCCGGAACGCCCACTCGATGCGCTGCCGGCCGGCTTCAGCCAGCGACCGGTCTTTAATATCATAATTATGTAAAGCCATTGTGCTCCTTTGTCAAAAATAATGCCATTTTGTTTTAATGATACAAGGGATCGAGCTTTTATTCAAGAAGACCTCCCCTGTTTTATAGCCACTGCTATGCGATATAATATTTATTAGGGAGCAGTGTGAAAGAAGCACCGAGCAAAAAGTGAAACGGTTCGAGCTTATTGAGCACACGGCAGATATGGGACTGGTGGCCTACGGACATGACCTGGCCGAGGCGTTTGCCAATGCTGCCTACGGCCTGTTCTCCATAATGGCTGACCTCAGCAATGTGCAGGAAAGAGAGTCCCTTCAGATAGAACTCGAAGAAGAGGACACGGAAAGCCTGCTCTTCGAGTGGCTCAACTATCTGCTCTATACCTTTGACGTCTATATGCTGCTGCTGAAGCGGTTTGATGTGGAACGTTTCGATGGTTTGAGCTTGAAGGCGACCTGCCACGGCGAAAAATACGACCCTTCCCGCCATCGATTGAAGACCGGCGTGAAGTCGGCGACCTATCACATGATGAAGGTTGATAAGGAGAACAATAAGATACAGGTTATCCTGGATGTGTAGGAGGTGACGAGATGGCGCCCTGGAATGGACCGCTGGAAAAAATAGACGACTATCGCTGGCGAATACCGAAAAGCTACAAGCAGGGCATGCGCGTGCCCGGCATCATCTACGCCGACGCCGATATGGTAAAGCAAATCCGCGGGGAACAGGCCCTGGAGCAGGTGGCCAACGTCGCCTTCCTGCCCGGCATCGTGGACTACTCGCTCGCCATGCCTGATATCCACTGGGGCTACGGCTTCCCCATCGGCGGGGTGGCGGCCATGCGGGTGGATGACGGTGTGGTCTCGCCGGGAGGCGTTGGCTTTGACATCAACTGCGGCGTCCGCCTGCTGCGCACCAACCTGACGAAAGATGAGGTCAGCCCGAAAATGAAGCCGCTGATGGACGCCCTGTACAACAGCGTGCCTTCAGGCGTCGGCTCAAAGGGCAGAATCAGGCTGAAGGGCGGAGAGGTCAACGAGGTGCTCAGGAAAGGCTCCCGCTGGGCGGTGGAACACGGGTACGGCCGACCGGAAGACCTGGAGACCACCGAGGAAAGCGGCGAGATGGCCGGGGCGGACCCTGCCGCAGTAAGTGGTCGGGCCAAAGAGCGGGGCACGCCGCAGCTCGGCACGCTGGGCTCGGGGAACCATTTTCTCGAGGTGGCGCTGGTAGACCAGATTTACGAGCCGGACATTGCTAAAGCCATGGGCATCGATGAGGTCGACCAGGTGATGCTTTACGTTCACTGCGGCTCGCGCGGCCTGGGACATCAGGTGGCCGACGACTACGTCAAGGAGATGGTCAGAGCCATGGCCAGGTATGATATAGACCTCCCCGACCGTCAGCTCGCCTGCAGCCCGGTCAATTCTCCTGAGGGCCAGGCTTACTTTGCCGCGATGCGCTGCGCCGCCAACTACGCCTGGGCCAACCGACAGTGCATCGCCCACTGGGTGAGGGAGGCATTCTGCCGGGTGCTGGGCGTAAAAGAAACCGGCGCCGGCCTGGAACTCATTTACGATGTCGCCCACAATATCGCCAAGATTGAGGAACATCAGGTCGGCGGCCAGAGGGTGAAGCTCTGCGTGCACCGCAAAGGGGCCACCCGGGCCTTTCCCGCCGGCCACCCCGAAGTGCCCAGGAAATACGCTCGCATCGGTCAGCCGGTGCTCATCCCCGGGGACATGGGACGGGTATCCTATGTGCTGGTGGGTACAGAAGGGGCGATGAAGGAGACCTTCGGCTCCACCTGCCACGGTGCCGGCAGGGTACAGAGCCGGTCGGCGGCCAAACGGCACCTCAGCGGCAGAGCAGTGCTTGAGTCGCTGCAGTCCCGCGGCATAACGGTACGTGCGGGCAGTCTCGCCGGCCTTGCCGAGGAGGCTTCAGAAGCCTACAAGGACGTTACCTCGGTGGTGGGAATCACCCACAATGCCGGCATCTCAAAAATCGTAGCCAGAACGAGGCCAATCGGGGTCATAAAGGGGTAGCCAGGATAAAAGGGGAAAAGAAACCGGGCCCTTTGCCTGCTTTTCAGCGGTAAGTGGCCCGGTCGCCTGGTACAGCTACACTACGTTTGGGTTCTTGAGATATACCGCGATTATCGCTATAGGGCGCGAGGTCGCGTCAGATAGACTTCCTGGCTGCGTCGCAGCATTCCGGGCATTTCCCTGATGCTGAACATGGCCGCACGGCCGAGCTGCCTGATATTAATTTTCTCTAGCAACGGCTGCGCCCACTCCCACAGCTTGGAATATGCGGAGACCAGGAAGAGGCCAGCAATGCAGGCAATCGTCAAGAGAACTTGCACGTAGATTGGCAGTTCATATCCAGCTTGCATATTAACCTCCCCTCACTGTCATTCAAGACGCTTTCGACCTTTTTTCAAATCGCCATATTGAGAAAGGGAGTGGCAATTGTTGTTTTTTGTCCTTTCATCATGTTATCATTACTCAAAATTTACCACGCTTATAACAAATAATTATTAATTTATTAGATTTATCTAGTGAATTTTTATTCACTATTATCATTATAAATCATACGGGAAACATTGTCAAGCAGGGAGGGGGTAGCGGCATGAAAGATTGGACTTTTATCACCAGCCACGGCCTTATACTGAATTACATTGCCAGTCAACCTCGCAGCACGGCCCGTCAGATTGCATCGGCGATTCAAATCACGGAATGGAGCGTTCACCGGGTTATTGCGGAACTGGAAAAAGAAGGCTATATCCAGCGCCAGAGGTCAGGACGCAAAAATATTTACGCGGTCAATCCCTCCCTCCACCTGAGGCATGAAACCGTCCGTGATGTCATGGCGGGGGACCTGCTCAGAGTGCTGAGCGGGAAGCGGAAAAGAAGAGGCTCCAGCACAGCATCGGACGTTTGAGTACCAGGCCTGAAAGCTAGGGGTTTTAACCTATCCCCACCCTTTCCCTGACCAGGGCCAGCGTCTTTTCGGCGGTGGGGCGAACCTTATCTGCCCCCTCCGCCAGCAGCCGGTCGATATGTTGCGGGTCGGCGGTCAGCTCACGGTAGCACTCCTGCACCGGTTTCAGGCCTTCAACGACCACCTCAGCCAGCTCACGCTTTAAGTCCACGTAGCCCTTGCCTTCAAACCGCGACTCAATCTCTTCCCTGCCCTGCCTGGTGAACTGCTCGTAGATAACGAGCAAATTATTGATGCCGGGGCGGCTCTCGTCAAAGCGAATCTCGCGCAGGGAGTCGGTGGTCGCCCGCATGATTTTGTTCCGGATATCATCCGGGGAATCGAGCAGGTTGATGGCGCGCCCGGGCTGCTCCTCGCTCTTGCTCATCTTCTGCGTGGGGTCGTCCAGGCCCATGATGCGGGCGCCCGCCTTGGCGATGACGGCCTTAGGCACGGTGAACGTCTGGCCGTAGACGGAGTTGAAACGCTGGGCTGCTTTCCGCGCCAGCTCCACGTGCTGCTTCTGGTCCTCCCCCACCGGCACCTCGTCCGTATTGTAGAGCAGGATATCGGCCGCCATCAGCGCCGGGTAGTCAAAGAGGGCGGTGCTGACCTCCTCCTTCTGCTTCTGCGACTTTTCCTTGAACTGGGTCATGCGCCGCATCCAGCCCATCGGGATAAAGCAGTTGAGTATCCAGGTCAGCTCGGCGTGCTCGTGGACGTGGGACTGGACGAAGAGGCTGGCTATTTTGGGGTCAATTCCAGAGGCGATGAGCAGCCCCGCCACCTCCCGTATCTTGGCCTTGAGTACTCTGGGGTCCTGCGGGACGGTTATGGCGTGAAGGTCAACGACGCAGTAGATGCAGTCGTACTCATGCTGTATCTTCACCCAGTGCTGGATGGCACCGAGGTAGTTGCCGATATGGATGTCGCCGGTCGGCTGGATGCCGGAAAAGACGCGTTTTTTCATAACTTAAATCTGCTCCGCTACAAAATGGGGAGGCCACCTGCCTCCGTTCGCTTCATATTATATTCACTATTGCAAAGCAAATCAAACCCTATTGACAGGTAGTAAAGCTGGATATAAAATGAGACACTTATTAAGTGAGGAGGTGATATATGGGTAAAGGCAGCAGTGGAGGCAAGGGCAGCGGGAAAGGAGGCGGAAAGGGCGGTAATTGGCCGAGTAAGACTGGTAATCCATCAGGTGGAGACAGAGGTAACAACCCACCATCCAAGAAGTAACATAAATAAAAACGCACAGCGAAGGTAAACCATATTCCGCATGCCCAGAGAGGTTCATTGCCCCTCTCGCTTATTACCCTTCAATTGCCTTCTTCAAGGCCGCCCGTGCCAGCAGCCGGGTGGAGTCCAGCACCGGCAGCAGTGAGCTCTATTATACCATTCCCACGGGTGAGTTTTGACGGCCCATTAGAAAGCCAGGGGAAAATAAAGGCGCGTTCAGTCCAACGAAATGGGATACTGACCGAACTCCCGGATTGCCCTGACCATGGCCAGGTAATTTCTGGGGTTGACGCCGGAGTGAATCGAGTTGCTGGACATGCAGATGAGCCCCCCGCCCTTCCCCGCCTTCCTGATGACCTCCCTGGTCTCCTGGCGTACTTCTTCCTCCGTCCCGGAGACGAGGCTGAAGGCACAGCTCACGTTGCCGCACAAACAGATTCTACCGCCAAAAGCGGCCTTGGCCTCGCCGATGTCCATCCCGGCCATGGGGTCGATGGGATGCAGGCCGTCGGCGCCGGCATCAATTATCGTGTCATAGATGGGCCAGATATTGCCATCGGTATGCTTGATTACGGGTACCTCCCGGCTGTGCGCGTAATCCACCAGCTTCTTTAAGGGCGGTGCCAGAAATCTCTCCGTAAACTCGCGGGAGACCATCGGCCGCTCGGTCATCGCCCAGTCGCCGTTTATCCAGAAGATATCGACGCCCAGTTCCACGCAGTTCCGCATGTACCTCAGCTGGTAGTCCAGCAGGAGCTCATTGGCCCGGTCTATGAAGCCGGGGTTTTTCACCATGGCGCGGAAATAGTTCACATCACCGAGGAAGTTCTCACGGCCGAGGGCGAATATATCGGTCACACCCACCACGATGGCCCGCTCACCCTTGAACCTCTGCACCATCTTTCGCAAATGCTGGTACCGCCACTCTTCATCAGCGTCGGGAAGTTTATAGACGTCAAGGTCCCTCTCGGATTTGATTGCCGGCTCCATCGGGACGGGATTATCCTCTGAAGTATAGCGGACGAGCCCGCCCCACTGGTCGCGCTTTATCCTTTTGCCCTCGTCCATTATTTCGTAGCTCCAGGAATGCGTCCGGTCGATAAACCTGACGCCGTCCAGGTCCAGGTGCTCGACGATATCTTCCTCGGAAGCGCCCGGCAGTATGCCCTCCCTTACACTCATGGCAATCCGCTCGAAATGAGGCACCCGGTCCGGCTCCTGAAGCCGTAGCGCCGTCATCACCCGTTCCAGTCCGTTCATTTTTGACTCCTATGATTTCCCAACCAGCTTTGCCGCCACGATTGCCGCCATGGGTCCGTCCTTGGCGTGAGCGTCGGCGCCAACTTTAGCCGCCCACTCCGCTGTGGTCGGTGCCCCACCCACCATCACCTTCACCCTGTCCCTGAGGCCAGCAGACTCCAGAGCTTCTATGATACGAGCGGAGTTGGTCATGGTCATCGTCAGCAGCGAAGACAGGCCGACGATGTCATAGCCGCCGCCGGACACCGCCGAGCAAAATTCCTCCGGGGAAACGTCCACACCCAGGTCAGTAACCTCCCAGCCATTCCCTCTCAGCATCATAATCACGATGTTCTTGCCCAGGTCATGGATATCACCCTGCACCGTGCCGATAAGGTATCTGCCCATGTATGATGCGCCTTCCTGCCCCATCAGCGGCTCAAGGTACTCCAGCGCCTTGGCCACGGCATCCCCGGAGACGATCAGCTCGGGCAGGTAGTACTCCCCTTTCTCAAAAAGCTCGCCGACCTGACGCAGGCCGGGAATCAGTCCCCTATTCAGGATTTCCGCGACCGGCATATTATTGTCGATGGCTTTTTTCGTCAGCACCTCGGCAACGTCAACGTCGCCGGCGACCACCGCCCGGCTCAGCTCTTCCAGATTCACTGCAATACCCCTTTCGTTTAGAGTCCCGATGGTAGCTTGACGCCAAACCGCTCGGCAACGCCTTTCAGGTTACGTATCGTTCCCTCGGGGAGCGGGATACCGTTCTTCAAGCGGTCGTCATAGGTCCTTTCCTCAGGCTCACCAGGCACCAGTATCTCTTTGAATCCTTCCGCCTTGGGCAGCCTCTTTATGCCGTCGATGAGGTTATCGATGTGCTCCTTGTAGCTTTCCACATCGGTGAACTGTCCGATATCGATGGCGGCGACCACGCTGTTCTGGATGGGCCGGGGCGTATGGTCTGGATGTGCACCCTTGGCCTCTGTCTGGGTGGTCTCGGCCTTTTTCTCCATAAGCCTGGGCTCAAGCAGCGGATTGCCGACAATGACGCTGGAGATACACTCAAACATCAGCGACAAACCGGAGCCCTTTGGTCCGCCCACCGGCAGGAAGACGGCTGCCTGAGTGGGGTCGGTGGTGGGCTTGCCATCCTTATCGATGGCCCAACCCTCCGGTATGGGCACTCCCTTGTCCACCGCCAGCCAGATTTTACCCCGCGCCGCCACGCTCGTCGCCATATCGAGGAACAGCACGCGGTGTTTTTTCGCTGGCACGGCGATGGTTATCGGGTTGTTGCATATGCCGGCTACTTTGGCGCCAAAGGGAGCCATATTGGGCGGGCCACAGACAAAAACGATGCCGGCCATATCGTTTTTCGCTGCCATCTGCGAATAGTAGCCCATGGCACCCTGATGGGTGGTGTTGCAAATGAACCCCCAGCCGATGCCCGTCTTTTTCGCCTTCTCCATCACCCGGTTGATGGCGAAGACGGTGACCACCGGCCCGAAGGCCTGGTCGGCCTCGACCACCAGCGTTGCCGGCGTCTCCTTGACCACCTTTATATTCGGCTTGGGATTCATGATGCCGCGGTCAACATTGCCCACGTACCAGGGAATGCGCAGCACACCGTGCGAGTCAACCCCCCGCAGGTTTGCCCAGAGCAGCATATCCGCTTCAATGTCGGCATCTCCGGGCGGCATGCCCACCTTTAAGAAAACCTCTCTGGCGAACTCACGCAAAGACTCTTCCGATACCTTCGTTTCTCCCTGTGTCATAATGCCTCCTTTAAGCTATCTTTTGTGCTCCTGAATGATATTGCCACCGTCATAATAATATAATGGGCAACACTCGTCCGCATTATAACAAAATTTATTCTTTGATTGAAATTTGTGGTAAGATATACGGCAAATAAAAGGAGGTCTGCCATGTATGACATACTGATAAAGGGCGGCAGGGTAATTGACCCGGCACAGAACATCGATGGCACCATGGATGTCGCCATAAATGGGGACAGGATTGCCGCCGTGGACAAGGGCATACCCCCGCAGGAAGGCCGACAGGTAATTGACGCCCGGGACAAAATCATTACGCCGGGCCTTATCGATATGCACTGCCACGTCTTTGATAGCATCATGAAGATTGCCGTTGCGCCCGATGTCGCCGGGGTGAAACACGCGGTGACCACCGTAGTGGATGGGGGCAGTTCCGGCGAGGCCACTTTTGCCGCTTTTCCCAAACACATCCTCCCCGCTGCCCGCACCAGAGTCTTCTGCTTCCTCCACCTGTGCTCTTACGGGTTGATTCCCGAGCCGGAGCTGAAGGACTGGGACGAGGTGAACCTGGAGGCCATGGCAGCGACCATTGAAGCCAACAAGGATACCATCAAGGGGGTCAAGCTGCGGCTGGTCGGCAAGCTCGTCACCAGCGAAGGCATTGAAGTGGTCAAAACGGCCAAAAAAATCGCCGGGCAGTTCCGCCTGCCGATTATGATTCATATTGGCGATACGGATAAACAGGTGCCAGCGTCTTTAACCCCTGAATGCCTCTCCGTGATGGAGGCCGGCGATATTCTGAGCCATGTGTATTCCGGCAACCAGGGCAGCGTCCTGCGCCCGGACGGCACGATACTGCCCGAATTGAAGGCCGCCATGGAGCGCGGGGTCATACTGGATACGTCCAACGGACGGAGTAATTTCTCCTTTGCCGTTGCCCGCAAATGCCTGGCAGAAGGTATATTACCGACCACCATCAGCACCGACCTCAACCACCGGTGCCTGAAAGACCGGACCTTCAGCCTTCCCGTCAATATGTCTAAATTCATGGCGCTGGGGCTGGACCTGAAGCAGGCCGTGGCCATGACCACCATCAATCCGGCGTGCGCCATACATGAAGAGGACAAGATTGGCAGCCTCAGGCCGGGCATGGCAGCGGATGTCTCCATTCTGGAACTCAAATCCGGCGCCTGGACGCTTATCGATACGCCGGGAGAGACCGTAAAGACAGATAAACTGCTCATGCCGGTTACCGCCATAAAGGATGGCAAGGTGATAAAAGCCGAGCCCGTGGCCTTACCGCCGGCAACAGGCTGAATCAACGGTAGAGCTGCTGCGCTCCGTAGAAAAACCGGGGCGGCCGGAGCTGGTGCCATACCTCGTCGCAGGCTTTTAATTCCTCTTTGGCCAGGGTCAGCTCCACCGCGCCGATATTCTCCTCCAGCTGCTTTATTGAGGTGGCGCCACAGAGTACGGAGGTAATCGCTTTATTGTTCAGTATCCAGGCGAGGGCGAACTGGGCCATGCTCCGCCCGTGTTTCCGGGTTATCTCCCTGAACTGTGCCACCGCCTCGAAATCACCGGGCAGCCAGTAGCGGTCGCTGTACATCTTGCCCATCATTTTGTTGCTGAACCGTGTGTCCTCAGCCGGTGGCTTGTTCGGGTCATGCTTGCCGGTGAGCAGCCCGCCGGCGAGTGGATTGTAGACGCATACCCCGACCCCTTCATTGGCACAGAGGGTCAGCATCTCGTCCTCAAGGCCTCTGGTAAGCAGGTTGTACGGCGGCTGCGTGCAGTCATAGCGTGCCAGATTCAACACATCGCTCACCCACAGCGCTTTGCCGAGCTGCCAGACAAGATAGTTGGAGCAACCGATGTAGCGCACCTTCCCCTGGTGAACCAGGTCGTCCAGAGCGCGCAGCGTCTCATCTATCGGCGTGGCATGGTCCCACCGGTGGGTGTAGAAAATATCGATATAGTCAGTCCCCAGCCGGCGCAGGCTCCCTTCGATTCCGTCCATAATGTGTTTCCGCGACGTGCCGATATCGTTCACCGTCGGGCCTGACTGCCAGCCGCCTACCTTGGTGGCCAGCACCACGTTATGCCGCACCCCCTTGAGCGCCCGGCCCACGATTTCCTCGGCCAGACCGTTAACATACTGGTCGGCAGTATCGACAAAGTTAATCCCGGCGTCCAGCGCCCACTTCATCATCTTTGTGGACCCCGCCTCATCGACCTGGTTGCCAAAGGTCATGGTGCCCAGACAGATTTCAGAAACCATCAAACCGGTTCGGCCCAGTTTCCGGTATTTCATATCGGTGCCCCTCCTTACATTATTGTCACGTTTTATGCCTCATTTTATC
>Ga0315551_10000589_pt1 | contig 28903 bp, 27 predicted proteins | sample SalMarSW160290MG_FD_203678 | JGI IMG/M metagenome (GOLD analysis project Ga0315551, IMG submission 203678) | Salt marsh sediment microbial communities from the Plum Island Ecosystem LTER, Massachusetts, United States - Salt Marsh Sediment SW1602-90 ...
GTGGGATAGCCCCAATGCGGAGGGCATTATGGCCTTAGCCGCGATGGATCAAAGCGGACAATGGCAGGCTTATTGGAATCTACAAAATGCCTTCGCAGCATAAGTGCCAGAAAATGATTTCACACCCTGAAATGCCGCGTTGCAAGTCCTTACTTTACAATAGACCAACAAAGGCTAAAGTCGTGGTGATTATGACAGAGGTGCAATATGAACTATAAGGAAGCTGTAGAAAAGAAAATTACAGGAGAAGCTGACGAATTAGAGCGGCGCAAAGAGCTTTGGGGAAATATTGATAACGCAAACGATAAAGGTGGGGAGGATGGAATTAAATCTGTTTTAATTAAGAGTAGTGATAGCATAACTGAGAAATTTGACAAGTTACTAAAAGCACTTAGAAAAAAACTATAAACGCAGGAGCGAAAGAATGGTCACATTGAGACGCCTAAAAATAAAGGGGTTCAGAGCATTTATAGAAGATAAAGAGTTTATCTTTGACAACCCTATGATATTACTCTTTGGGGATAACGGTACAGGTAAAAGTAGCATTTTAAATGCTATTGAGTGGTGCTTGTTCGGGAATGAATGCATAGGAGCAAAGTCCTGCATCCGTGAGCGAATTGATTGGGAAATACCAAATAGAATTTTGGGTTCAAGCGCCGATATTATCGTGGAACTCGAAATAGAAGATGAAAGTACCCAAGGTTATAAAATTTTGCGGCAGTGGATAAGCAAGACTAAGGATAAGTTAAAAGTAATCTTGCCGGATGGACAATCATTAGACGCGCAAAATTCTAAGGCGAAACTTGCCCAGCTTCTTAAATCGTCATTTAGAGACTTCCTGACAACGGTCTATCAGCATCAGGAGGTTATTCGAGCTATTCTTACTGAAGAACCAAAGCAAAGAAACGATGCCATAGACCGTCTATTGGGACTTTCAGACTACAGAAATATACTGACAGGTATTGAAGCAGCAAAACTGAAAGAAAAGCAGAAGGGGATGGGGACTGCTTTCGACAGTTTTAAAGAAAAAATTGAGGGTGCTCTGGGTGCACGACAAAGCGATTTGAAAGATAAAAGAGGAAAAACAGTCGAGAAAGGACTAAAAGAAGACCAGCTCTGTGAGAAAGGGGCATTAGAAATTGCCAGCAGAGTTAAGGACCAATTAGATAAATTTGCCTCAGAAGCAGGCCTTTTGGTTGCTGTTTTACAAGTTCCCGAACAGTGGACGCATTTATATGAATTCCAAGAAATAGCAGGGGGAGAAATAAAGAGATTTCGTTCAGAAATGCCGGATGTTAAAAAACAACAAGATTTATTTGGAAGAAGGGCCAAAATTACAGCATTGAAAGAAAAGTACGAACAAAAGGAGAAAGATTGGAATAGCGTTAAGAATGAATTTGATGTTAAAGAAAAGGAAACTGAGAAGTTACTAGCGGAACAGAAAGAAGTCGGCAAAAAAATTAAGGAGAAAGAAAAACAACTAAGTGAAGCGAATGCAAAAGGGGCCGCGATAAAAAGGGCATTAGATTATCTTCGATTAGAAGGGATAGACAAGAATATATGTCCTGTTTGTGGGAGCAAGCAATCGGATCTGCTAAGCCATCTAGAAAAAGAATATGTGGAAAGGTATGAGAAAGTTCTCGGGAAGATTGAGGATGAACTAAATGGCTTTAAGGACCGGCAAAATGAAATCAAAATTTGGGTTGAAGAATATGATGTGATTAAGAGAAGTTTTGATGGTGCGTATGAGGCCATGAGAAAAGTTAAAAAAGAAATCGGCGAGGCGCTCGATAGAGAAATTACTGCCAAGGATGATCTTGATACGATTCTTGGCAATGCGCTGAAGAAAGTTAATAAAGAATTAGAAGAATTACAACAAGCTGTAGAAACCAAGCAAGAAACATTGGATGGGATTGTTTCTTCCCTCGAAAAGATGCAACTTATTGTGGACATACTTAGTCTTGAGGAAAAGAAGAAAATCGTCGAGCAAATTCAGCAATCATCCGAATACCAGCAGATGGAAGAACTCAAAGATCGGATGGCTATACTGGTTGATGATGTGGAAAAGATTAAACAGGCTATAAGCGAATCATCCCATGAAGCAGCACAGGAGAAGGTTGCCGCAGCGGGAGCAGCGATAGATAATTATTTTCGTCGAATTTCAAACCATCCAGCTGTAACCAAAATAGAATTTTCGGTGAGGGTCGATTCGAGGACGGCTCGCAATTTCTATGAATTTAAAGATCAAAATGGGAAATATCTAACACCTACCCTTAATCAAGGAGGATTAAACGCTTTGGCATTGTCTATTTTCTTGGGAATGACTTCCTTAAAAGGAGCAACGCAGCCATTTGGATTTGTGATGCTGGATGACCCCTCCCAAAGCTCAGGCTCTGCATACAAAGAAAAATTAGTTGAGGTATTGGATGAAGTTCTGGATGAACGGATGGTTATTTTATCATCTATGGATAAGGAATTACAGGACTTGGCTCTTTCAAAAATAACCAAAGCAAAGACAAAGTATATTTTCTCTGACTGGATTCCAGAGAGAGGCCCTGAGGTGAAAAAGGAATAAGGAATAAAGCCAATGAAAACTGAAATATATGAGATGCTAAAAGAATTGCATGACAAATACGGGGCACAAGAATTTGGTAAACTTTGCCAGAAATTCCTAGCTATTGGCTTTCGAAAGGCAGGATATAATCATATAGTGGAACGAGGTGTGCAAGGCGTGGATGTTGACGCAGCAGGAGAAAAAGTAGAAAAATACAGTATTGAAGTTAAAACCACAAAAGCAAAGTCCGTCAAGTTTGAAGAAAAAGATGTCGAAGGTCTCCAAAAGCGTAAAGAGGATGGTTATCAGCCTGTACTGGCTGTGCTTCGCCTCGACAGGTTCTCAAATTGGATTTTCGCAAAGGCAGATACAATCAAATCGGGAAGTTTACTTATAGATTCACTTCGGCCTTATAGATTGCGCCAACTTGAAGGATGTGTATGCCAAGTTATTGATAAAGCAGTTAAAGAGCATTTTGACGGGGTAATGCAAGGAGCACAGAGACATTTAGACAATGTCCTACGACAAAAAGGTGTAAAGGTAGACTCATCTTAAAAGACAGGAAAACTCACCAAATGAATTTGGGGGGATAAAGATTTTGGATTCCCGCCCCCGATCGGAGTCGAGGTCAGGCTTGGCGGGAATGACAACGTAGGGCCTTTTGGGCCGGGCAAGCTCTTTATTGCAAAAAACTATCCTGAGGATGTTGGTATAATGACAGCTCTCAAGGCGGGAGTAGCTTTGTCCTCAGTGCGACGGCCACTTGCAGAGACTAAAATCTCTCGCGAATGCGCTAAGACCTACACGGAAAAAGGTTCGAGAGTTGATGATACTGTCAGGATAGCAAAGAAGCAGGCAGCACATCCAGGGTAGAAGAAAGGTTATGTGTGTAAGAGGTTAGAGGAGTGGAGTGGGCCCCTTTATCCCCTCCATAGGGGTGGGTAAAAAGGACGGACCCCCCAACGCCCTTCGGGGTTGGGGGGCTAAACAGGCGCCGCGATGGATCGTGGCGTTAGATGAGGTGAGGGGTGGGAGAGTATGAGGGGGCTAACAGGTATTGAGCTTGCTTTAGTGCCTTATAGGCACCTAAGTATTTGCTTGCAATGACCCCGCACTACGACCCTCGACAGAAAAGCAAATGAGCTAACATTCCCCTGCTGCGAGTCAAGGGGGGAGCTCTCGGGGATAAACTCAGGGTAAACTCCCGGGCAAGCAATGGCGTGTTGCCAGAAAAATTAGCAACACCTTAACAAATTGGTTTTAATAACCTAAATATTTCATTAGTTAGTATCATTTGTACCTGAACGCTATATAATACTTTGCATTTCTCATGGATGAGTAATGGATTCAGCAAAGAGTACATCACGTTCGACACTGGCTGGCATTGTTTTGTGTGCGCTGGCGATGTCGGTGGGATGGGGCTTCCGGGGCGATTACGGGCATGAGGCCGGTGCCATGGTGCCGGGTGCACTGCTGGGATTGTCAATTTGCCTGGCCTCAGGTCGGCCTGACTGGTGGCGGCGCTCGAGCATTATGGCAATGTGCGGGGCGATAGGCTGGGCATTAGGAGGGCAGATAAGCTACGGCCGGATTACCGGCTACACAGCAAGTTCCTCCCTGCCGGATGTTGTATATGGCTATGCTTGTCTGTTCGTGATTGGAGGACTCTGGGCCGGCATCGGCTCGGCCTTACTCGCGCTGAGCGTTACTAAACCGAGGTCGTATCTGGAACGGTTTGCAGGCCCCTTGGTAGTGCTGTGGGTAACCTGGCTGATAATGGACCTGAGCGGATTGACCGCGTGGATGGTTGATAATTGGTATCTGAATGATACTGACTGGGTCGCAGCTCTCTCAGCTTTGGTCGTGGCCTGTATATACGCACTTGCTGTTCCCCGCAGCCGGACGGCGTGTGGATTAATCATTGTGCTGGCCGTCGGTTGGTGGGTGGGCTATGCGCTTTTAACCGGGCTTCTTGGTCTGCATATGACCCCGCCGCGTAGTGACAACTGGTCGGGCTGCGTTGGGCTGTTCACTGCGTTGGTGATTTATCTGATGCGCCAAAATGATAGGGCCACCTTGAAGCTGGCCCTTTATGGTTTTTTAATTGGCGGCGTTGGCTTTGCCTTGGGTGATTTTGTCAACATGCTCGGAAGGGCACAGTGGGGACCAATCCGTCATTACCAGGCACTGCAGGGCCTGGACTACTGGAAATGGATGGAACAGCTATTTGGACTCATCATGGGGCTTGGCATAGGTTTGGCCTTTCTGCGATATGTAAGACCAAAGCTTGCCTCAGCAGAGGAAGATGAGGATGGCGGCAAGCCCCGCCCTTACGCAAAGGGCGAGGGCAGGCTGAATATCGTGGCATTATTATTTCTTCTCTTAGTTATGATGTGGAGCAACCTCTTCAAGAATGTTCGCAATTGGGCGAAGGGTGGCCACATCCCTGAACACTTTTTTGGCCTCCAGACGGAATGGTGGTTTCTTTTAGTTGGGCTTATGCTCTCGGCAATAGTATTGGTAGCAATCATTCGGTACCATCGTCAGGAATTGCCTTTGGCGCCGTCCAGTGCGTTCGGACGAGGTCAACTTTTGTTCCTCATTATTCTTTGGGTTGCTATTGCCGCTGCCTTCATGCAGGCGTTTCCCGGAATGAATAATAAAGGAGTATTTTTTGTGCATGTGACTTTCTGGCTCACTGGGGCGATTTGTTCACTGCTCGTATTGAGTTTGCCTTGCACACACAAACCGCAGACCGAACAACAATTCAACCCGTCCGATTCTTATTGGAGGCTCGGTAAGAAATATTGGCTGATTTGGTTGGTTATTCCTATCGTAATTTTTCTGATAGCGTATCTGACCGTTGCATCACATGACGAACCATTGCCCGGCAGCCATCTTCGTTTTGTGACTCCCGAAAAGACAATTCAAGAGCCGCTCAGATAATACATTTCTGCACAATCTTATTAAAAACACCTGTCAATGTAATAATCCAGAGATTCTCCTTGACGAAAAGATGACCAATTTGGTATAAAATAGTCTTGGGGCTCTGTGGATTTTGGCTTTCTCGTCCACAGAATCCTTGTTGTTATCTGATGAAGGAGTTACTACCGAAGGAAGGAGGTACTGCCAAGTGGTAAAACATTATCCTGAGTGAGCACTTTGTCTGTAAAAAGTGCAGGTTTTTATCGGTCGTTTTTATTTCAACTTTTTTTGAAGGAGGATTATTATGTCTAAAAAATTGATTTTTCTGATTTATTTTGTTTTGGTGTTGTGCTTAGTTGGAACAAGCACAGCCCAAAATATTGACCCAAGCCTTGTCGGCTGGTGGACGTTCGATGATGGTTCCGGCACAGTCGCCAAGGACCTCAGCGGCAACGGCGCGGACGCGACGTTTTTCGGCGAGCCGACGTGGGGCACGGAGGCCGGCCACGGAGGCATACTCTTGTTTGACGGGACTACGGCAACCCCCGAATATGTTTTGATGGACGGGTCCTATCAGGTACCGGTGTACACGATTACTCTGTGGTTTCGAGTCGAGGACGGCTCGGGCCAAAGAGACATCTTTTCTGCTTACGCACCCGGCGTACAGCACGGTATTCTGCTTGAGCTCGGCGGAGACGGCACCCTGCGCTATTTGCACCGGTATCCCCTGGGTACCGGCGGAGGCACCAATATCTACACTTCCACTACGTACGGCGATGGTGCGTGGTATCACGCGGCGATGGTCAAGTCGGTGAACACGATAGCGCTATACATCAATGGGGAGCTGGTGGATTCAGTAGCTGATACCAGTAAGTTCAATCCCGGTGACACATTTGGAGTGGTCTTGGGCATCCTTGACCATGAGAGAGCTCCTGATCGGCTCTTCCCAGGCGCAATGGACGACGTCCGTATCTACGACCGGCCGATGTCACAGGAAGAGATTCAGGCCATTATGGAAGCCGAGCCATGGCCCTATGCCTGGGGACCCATTCCGGCTGATGGTGGTCTCCATCCGGATACATGGGTGAATCTTGGCTGGTTGCCGGGACCTTTTGCCGTCTCGCATGATGTGTACTTCGGCGACAATTTCGACGATGTGAATGATGGCGCCGAAAGCGCATTTCAGGATAACCAGGACGTGACGTTTTTGGTTGCAGGCTTTCCCGGATTTGCTTATCCGGACGGTCTGGTTCCAGGCACAACATATTACTGGCGGATTGACGAAGTTAATGACACCAACCCGAATAGTCCTTGGAAGGGCGATGTCTGGAGCTTTTTGGTTCCTCCCAAAATAGCCTATGAGCCCGAGCCTGCTGATGGTGCTAAATTCATAGGCCCGGATGTACAGCTTAGCTGGACGGCGGGTTACGGTGCAAAATTGCACACCATATATTTCGGTGACAACTTTGACGATGTCAACAATGCCGCCGGGGGGCTTCCACAGGGAATCACAACCTATACTCCCGGTCCACTTGAATCGGGTAAGACTTACTATTGGCGGGTCGATGAGTTCGATGCCGTCACCACCTACAAAGGTGATGTATGGAGCTTTACGACGGCAGGCCCCGGTGGAGGTGTGCGGGCAGACTACTTCAAGAGCAGAAACTTATTGAATCTTGCGCTGACTCGTGTTGACCCTCAAATCAACTTTAACTGGGACGGCGCGCCGGATGAGGCTGTCGGTGAGGATAATTTCTCGGTCAGATGGACCGGCGAAGTGGAGGCGGCATTTACTGAGACCTACACCTTCTACACCAACAGCGATGACGGCGTGCGTTTGTGGGTGGACGGCCAGCAGTTTGTTGATAACTGGACTGTCCACACAAACACCGAAAACAGCGGTAATATTGACCTCGCTGCGGGGCAGACATACAGCGTTGTAATGGAGTATTATGATAACGAAGGTGTTGCCGTTGCTGAATTGCGCTGGTCGAGTCCCCGTACGCCGAAGGACTTTGTTCCACAGGGAGCACTATCGCTGCCTGTCAGGGCCAGCCGCTCGAAACCATCTAACGGCGCTGTGAATGTAAAGCAGATACAAATTCTTAGCTGGTCGCCGGGAGATTATACCGCTTCGCATGAAGTCTATTTCGGCACCGACCGGGAGGCCGTGCGCAATGCCGATACAGCTTCACCTGAATACAAAGGCAGCCGGAACCTTGGCTCCGAAAGCTATGACCCCGGAAAACTCGAGTGGGATACCACTTACTACTGGCGGATTGATGAGGTCAATAACGTCGATCCCGATAGTCCGTGGGCAGGCAACCTCTGGAGCTTTACGACCGCCGACTTCCTTATCGTGGATGATTTTGAGTCCTACAACGACATTGACCCCCCTGACCCGGGGAGCAACAGGATATTTGAAGCGTGGCTGGACGGTTACGACGACCCGACAAACGGAGCTCTCGTTGGTAATGACTTTCCTCCTTATGCCGAGCAAATTATTGTTCACAGCGGCATCCAGTCGATGCCGTATTTCTACGACAACAGTGTTGGGAACTCTGAGGCAACTCACACGCTGAGTTATCCGCGTGACTGGACGGAGAATGGTGTTAGCACATTAACGATTTGGTTCAGAGGCATTTCGGATAACGCTGCCGAGACGTTGTATGTTGCTCTCAATGGCAGCGCCGTAGTCACTCATGATAATCCTAATGCAGCCCAGATAGAAGAGTGGACCCAATGGAATATCGACCTGCAGGCATTTGCAGACCAGGGTGTGAACCTTACCAATGTCAATACGATTGCACTTGGTCTTGGTAACAGGAACAATCCCGTTGCCGGTGGTTCAGGTACGATGTACTTTGACGATATTCGTCTGTATCCTCCGCCGCCGGAGCCGGCACCGTAAGCTGGGATTTAGGTAGCAATTAAGATTGCGACGTTGATATAGTAGATTTGCATCAATTCGGGGCCTGTACCAAGTTGGTGTAGGCCCCTTTTAAGATGATAAATTAAAATTTATCATTTTAGAGATTGCGCTGCTTTGCGAAGGTACTTTGTGCTTATACTGTGTTGTAACGCTTGATGTTTGTTGAAGACAATGTGTGTTTTGGTGTGCAGCCAAGGCAGGTTTATGTTAACCTTTTTTAAAGGATATTATTATGTTTAGTATGTTTAGAAAAATGATCTGTTTGGTTTCTTTTGTTTTGGTGCTGGGGCTGATTCTGACAAGAGCAGCTGATGCTGCTGACCCGGGTCTTGTCGGCTGTTGGAAGTTCGATGAGGGCTCCGGGACCATCGCTTATGATTCAAGTGGCAACGGCAATGACGGCACCCTGGTTCTGGCTGGCAGTGCCATCTCCTCTGCCTGGGTCTCGGGCAAATACCGCTCCGCCTTGAGTTTTGATGGGGTGGATGATTATGTTAACCTCACAAACCAGCCTCCTATAACGAATGGATTTACGTTTAGTGCATGGGTGAAAAGGAATGGTGATAGTCCTTCTTGTCAAATTATATTTAACAACCATCAATTTTTCTTGAGAACAATGCCAGAAAATGAGAATTCAAATAATCCGTTTGAAGCATTTGTTAATTTGTCCGATGGTTCTGTGGAACCAAGAGCGCAGAGCAACGTGGCTTCTACCATAGGACAATGGTTTTTCGTTACTGTAACTTGGGATAAAACTACACTCAAAATATACGTGAACGGTGAACTAAACGGCAGTTCTACAAGGTCAGGAGAGTTAACCTCTACGACAGTAGAAGCTCGCATCGGAAGGGGTGAACAAACAAACGTGAATGCCAATCCTTTCAACGGTCTCATCGACGAGGTCGCCTTATTCGATGTAGTTTTGGAGGCTGAAGATATTGAAGCGATAATGAACAATGGTCTTGCGGGAATCGTCCCCGGCCAACCGTTCGCGATTCATCCCAGTCCGGGTAATGAGGCAACAGATGTGCCGCGGGATGTGGTCCTTAGCTGGGAGCCGGGAACTTTTGCAGCACAAACGAACGGGCACAAAGTCTATCTTGGTGAGAGCTTCGATGACGTCAATAATGCCACTGGCGGCATCGCTCAGGATGCCAACAGCTATGCTCCCCCGCAACGCCTTAATTTGAGCACGACTTACTACTGGCGGGTCGATGAAGTCAATGCTCCACCAACCAGCCATATAGAGTTTAAAGGCAGAGTTTGGAGTTTTACCGTTGAGCCGGTTGCCTATTCGCTTGCCGGTGAGTATATTACGGCCATTGCTTCCAGCTCGAACAGCGAAGATGAGGGGCCTGAAAATACCATCAACGGCTCCGGGCTGAATTCTGATGACCTGCACTCGACAGAAAATACAGATATGTGGCTCAGTAATGCCCTTAATCCTAACGCGGTCTGGATCGAATATGAGTTTGATGAGGTTTACAAACTGTACCAGATGCGGGTATGGAACCATAATACCGCCGTTGAGTCTCTTATCGGTTTCGGGCTCAAAGATGTTACGATTGAGTATTCGGTCAATAGCACTGACTATACGACATTGGGCAATACTCATGAGTTTGCCCGGGCGTCAGGTGCGGCCGACTACGCACACAATACCACTGTTTATTTTAGTGATGTCCCAGCAAAGTACGTCAGGATTACAGCTAACAGCAACTGGGGAGGCATCCTGGACCAATATGGTCTGAGCGAGGTTCGCTTCTTCTACATACCCGTCCGGGCAAGAGAGCCCAACCCTGATTCCGGGGCAACAGATGTGGAACTGGAACCTACGCTTGGCTTCAGAGCAGGAAGAGAGGTGGCTATGCACGATGTGTACTTCAGCACTGATGAGCAAGCAGTGATAGACGGTAATACGCCTGTTACTACTGTGACCGATACCAGCTATGGTCCTTTGTCCCTCGATTTAGGCAAGACTTACTACTGGCGGGTCGACGAGGTCAATGAAGCCGAGACCCCCACAACGTGGCAAGGCGATATCTGGGACTTTACGACACAGGAATATTTTGTCGTGGACGATTTTGAATCTTACAATGACCTTGACCCCGCCGACCCCGAGAGTAACAGGATATTTAATGTGTGGCTGGACGGATACGACGACCCGACAAACGGTTCTCTTGTTGGTTATGAGAATCCTCCATTTGCCGAGCAAACTATCGTTCACGGAGGCAGCCAGTCGATGCCTGTATTCTACGACAACAGCGTTGGGTACTCTGAGGCGACTTTGACGTTGACTTATCCGCGTGACTGGACCGAAAAAGGTGTTACCACATTAACGATTTGGTTCAGGGGCGATTCGGATAACGCTGCTGAGACGTTGTATGTTGCTCTCAATGGCAGCGCTGTGGTCAATCACGATAATCCTGATGCAGCACAGATAGACACCTGGACCGAATGGAATATCAACCTGCAGGCGTTTGCAGACCAGGGCGTGAACTTAGCCAATGTCAATACGATTGCTCTTGGTTTAGGCAATAAGAAAAACCCGCAGGCTGGTGGTTCAGGCACAATGTACTTCGATGATATTCGACTATATCCTCCGCCGCCGACGGAATAACAAGAACCTTAAGCTGTGTGAGTGGCAATTCTTATAGATGAGGTTTTTGATGCCTGTTGAAAACAATCCCGAGAGGTCGGGATTTTGGTGTGTGGTCAAAACATGGTAATTTTAATTTTATGAACCCCGCCCGTCGTCTGCAGGATGCCTTGCTGCAAAGACGGGGCGGGGTGAAGGAGGACTATTATGTGCAGGAAATTGATTTATCTAATTTCTTTTGCTTTGGTTCCGGGCTTGGCCGGTTACGTGCTCGCCGCTGAGGCCGATATCGAAATTCCGTCCGTGGGATATCCAAAGCCGATTCTCGATGGTGTTATGGATGATGTCTGGTTACTTTCGACAGAACATGTCATGACCTTATTCACTGGAGAAGAACCCACCTCGCCTGAAGATTGCTCTGCTAGCTGGTGGGCGCTTTGGGACGAGGAATACTTGTACGTACTGGTCAATGTCACTGATGAAGCTTTGGTGCAGGATTCAGACCCGTCCCAGGGATGGCTCGATGACCGTGTTGAGATTTTTATTGACGGGGACAACGCCAAAGGGGCTTCTACTGATGATAATGACTATCAGTACAATTTTCGGTGGAACTTCGGACAGGTAGAAACACCTGTCGAATGGTATAATTCGCCGCGAAGTCTTCAGGGCGTGGAATATGGAGTGGCCACAACCGATTCCGGGTATCTCGTTGAAGCCAGGATGCCGTGGTCGACTATGACAGGTGAAACGCCCTATGAAGACCAGCTAATCGGGATTAACGTAATGATTGACGACGATGACGACGGTGGGAATGAGGACACGCAGTTCCAATGGTTTACGGAGACTACTACCCCACACGTTCCCAGTTTGTGGGGTACGGCTGTGCTTGTACCGGGGGCGGGTGAGCCATGGCTATACGTCTCGATACCTAAACCGGCTGATGGTGACATGCTTGAGGACACTTGGGCGAACATTTCCTGGAAGCCGGGGGGGCGTGCGGTCTCGCATAATGTGTATATCGGCGATAACTTTGACGATGTAAATGACGGTGCCGAAAGCACGTTCCAGGGCAACCAGGTCGCGACGTTTCTTGTTGTCGGATTTCCTGGATTTCCTTTTCCGGAAGGCCTTGTTCCCGGAACAACTTACTATTGGCGAATCGACGAGGTCAATGACACAGAGCCGAACAGTCCCTGGAAGGGTCCTGTCTGGAGCTTTAGTATTCCTCCTAAGACTGCATATAATCCCGACCCGGCTGATGGTGCCGAGGTTGTAAGCCCGGCTGTAATGCTTAGCTGGACGCCAGGTTTTGGTGCAAAATTGCACACCGTGTACTTTGGCGACAATTTTGACGAGGTGGACAACGCTGCCGGCGGACTACCACAGGGAACTGCAAACCATACTCCCGGCACACTTAAAATGGCTGAGACTTACTATTGGCGGGTCGATGAGTTTGATGTCACCGACACCTATAAAGGCCATGTCTGGAGCTTTACTACTGAGGGTGCAGTCACAAACCCGGACCCGCCCAATGGTGCTGTGGATGTAAAGCATACACCGACTCTTACCTGGACACCGGGAGTCTATTCTGCTTCCCATCAGGTCTATTTTGGCGATGATAAAGATGCCGTGAAAAATGCCGATACCAGCTCGCCGGAGTATAAAGGCACCGGAGACCTTGGTGCTGAAAGCTATGAACCTGAAAAACTCCTGTGGGATACCACCTACTATTGGCGTATTGACGAGGCCAATAACGCCAATCCCGACAGTCCGTGGACAGGAAAAGTCTGGAGCTTTACAACCGCAAACTTCCTTGTCGTGGATGATTTTGAGTCCTACAACGATATTGACCCCCCTGACCCGGAGAGCAACAGGATATTTGAAGCGTGGCCGGACGGTTATGATATCCCGACAAACGGAGCTCTCGTTGGTAATGACCTTCCTCCATATGCCGAGCAAAGGATTGTTCACAGCGGCATCCAGTCGATGCCGTATATCTACGACAATAGTGTTGGGAACTCTGAGGCAACTCACACGTTGACTTATCCGCGTGACTGGACCGAGAATGGTGTTAGCACTTTATCTATTTGGTTCAGGGGCGATCCGGATAATGCTGCCGAGACGTTGTATGTTGCTCTCAATGGAAGCGCGATTGTCACTCATGATAATCCTAATGCCGCTCAGATAAATAAGTGGACCGAATGGACTATCGACCTGTCCGCCCCAGGCGGATTTGCAGACCAGGGTGTGAACCTGGCTAATGTCAATACTATTGCCCTTGGATTAGGCGATAAGAACAACCCACAGGCCGGTGGTTCAGGTAAGATGTACTTTGACGATATTCGTTTGTATCCAGCGGCACCGTAAGTCTGGATTTAGCTGGCCCAATTGCTTCTGACGTAAGGCATCCTGTGTACTTCGGATCGCGAAGTAAAGTGTTAGGGCTTGGTTGATACCAGGCTTGATAAATTTGAGATTGCGAGTCCGCTTAAGGCGGACTCGCAATTATGTTGAGGATGCGCTCCGTAGCCGAAGCTATGGAGCGGAGGAAGGATTATTATGTGCGGGAAATTGATTTTTCTTGTTTCTTTTATTTTGGCTTTGAGCCTGGTCGGTGACACCTTAGCGGAAGATTTTTCCTGGGACAACAGCGGCGGCGATTCTCTCTGGAGTAATCCGGAAAACTGGGACCTCAACAAACTTCCAGACGCCGGCGATGCAGTCTATATCAATTGGCTGCGTGACCCGACGGAGGTGATAATTGATGCGGATACTGAAGCACGGTTTGAGAGTGTTACCATCAGCAACGACGCTGTTGGGGGCCAGGATTATGTACACCTGCATATGACCGGCGGGACTTTATTGGTAGGAAATCTTATCAGAATAGGCAGGAATCAATTTGGGATGTTCACTCTCGATGACGGCACCGTGACGTGCAGCGCTTTTCAGCTCGGGCGAAAAGACCCGAGCAAAGGCGTGGTCTATATCAACGGCGGGGCGATAACCGTCTCAACGAATACGAGAATCCCACGCGGGGGCTCACAGGGCAGTGAATTGCACCTTAACGGCGGATTTCTTTACACCGGAGGCCTCGTGATGAATGACCCGGATGACCCGTTGTCCGGGACGAATGGAAGTATGGATATTGCCGGAGGTGTGATGGTATTAACAAACGAAGAGGATAAGACAGAGCAAATAAAAGAGTATGTACAGAACGGCTGGATTACCGCCTATGGCCTAAAGAGTGGAGAGCTTCTCGAAGACGGCCGAATGGCATTAGTGCAGATGGATTATAATGTCACTAATCCCGGTATGACCACAGTCTGGGCAATTGCAGTCAATCCCGTACAGGCTCGGGCACCTATACCGAAGGATGGGGAAATAGTGGGCATAGCGGAAGCGACCTCGCTGAGATGGACGGCGGGACAAACAGCAGCCCGCCACGATGTGTACTTTGGGGACAATTTCGAGGATGTAAACCCTGCTGATATTTCCGACGAGACAGGCATATATCGTGGCCGTCAGGATGTTAGCGGCTATATTTTCCCCCAGGCTCTCGAATGGGGAGCCACTTACTACTGGCGGATTGACGAGATTGAGGCCGACAATACTATGCACATAGGCCCGGTCTGGAGCTTTACGGTAGCGGATTATCTTCTTATAGATGATTTTGAAGACTACGATGCCGGCAAGGACCAGATATGGTACGCATGGAAAGACGGATTTGGCTATGGTACGCCGGAGACTCCGCCCTTCTATGCAGGTAATGGTACCGGCTCGGCGGTAGGCGACGAAACAACTGATTCTTATACCGAGGAAACTATCGTTCACGAAGGCGGGCAGGCGATGCCATATTTTTACAACAACAGCAAGCAGGGCTTCTTAAACTACTCGGAAGTCCGGATGACATTGAGCTACCCGCGTGATTGGACTCAGCAAGGTGTGGAAGTATTGTCACTATGGTTCAGAGGCTATCCGCTGTATGTCGGCGGCTTCATAGAGGCGCCGGCCGGAACCTACACTATGACGGCCTCAGGCGTAGATATCTGGGACCCGTCCGACCAGTTCCACTTCGCCTACAAGGAGCTATCCGGTGCCGGTGCGATTATAGCTAAAATCGAGAGCGTATCGAACACGGATGACTGGGCCAAGGCGGGCGTGATGATTCGTGATACGCTTAAGGCGGACTCAAGCCATGCGATGGTAGCCATCACCCCCGGTAACGGAGTTTGGTTCGGACGTCGTGAAACAGCAGGTGACATCAGCGTCAGTACAAAAGAGATCGGAATTACCGCACCTCAGTGGGTGAAATTAGAGCGTACTATAGGCGGACTTGTCAGGGCCTATTATTCGGCGGACGGCAGCACGTGGACACAATTGGATATAGCTTCGGTTATGATGGATATGCCTGCGTACATAGGCTTGGCGCTGACCAGCCATAATGCTGATGCAACGTGCGAGGCTGTGTTTTCAAATGTCAGCTTTCCTGACACTGATATTGAGCCGCAATGGATAGACCAGGATGTCGGCATAATCGGGAACGAGCCTGAACCTATGTATGTCACTGTGGCCAATAGTGACGGCACAAGTGCGACTGTAGTACACCCCGACCTTAATGCGGCACTCATAGAAGACTGGACCCAATGGAATATAGACCTGAAGAGCTTCAGTGACCCCGGCGTGGACCTGACAGACGTTAATAATATCTCTATCGGTTTCGGCGACAAAAGTGACCCGCAGCCCGGCGGCTCAGGTAAGATGTACTTTGATGATATCCGGCTGTATCGGCCGACTCCGGAACCGGAAGCACCCTGAGAGTTATACGTGGCAATTCATTGCCCGCAGTGACAGACTTCGAGCTCTTCATAGGTGACTGGACAACTCGGCTTGGCGACTCGTCTCTGCGAAGTGCTTCGCCGAAGCAGGAAGCTGCGCCGGAGCAGGCTGGTTGATTCATATCGGGGTGCCGGAGAAAAAGAAGCAGCCTCGTTTATAAATCCCTTTTAAAAAAGCACTTTCCAATCTTCTCACAACTGGGCGGTACTGGACTTGAACAAAAACTCACAAGTCAAGTCTGGTACAGCACTTAGCAAAAGTGCCATTTCCGAGAGGGTGCAGAATACGGTGCATGATAGCACAGTTTGCGCCGACTTACAACAAATAATTGATGCCTGGCCGAGCTTGACAGAGGACAAAAAGCTGGCTATAATGGGGATGATAAAAAGTGAATAACAATCGGGACAGTGCAGGCGGTTTTGGCGCTAACCTTTTCCGCTTGCCTGTCCCATAAAAAAAGGTTAGCAAAATGAACAAATCAAAAAGCAAACCGAAAACAAAGCCATGCCGGGCAGTTGAACTTTTGGAGCAAGGCTTAAAAAAAGAATTGTTTGAAATATGGCCGATGTATCCTTTTCGCGAAGGTAAAATCAAAGCATATTATTCGCCCGGCGAAGGGCCGAGATACGGCGCAACGTCACCACTTACAGACAAGCAAATAGCCGACATTGAAAATGTCATAAGATGTCCGCTTGAGCTTTCCGCTTTGAGAGCTTTTCTTGAGCAAAACTGCAACGTTACACAGTTGGAAAGTTTAACATGGCGGGACATTCTAAGGCACTTCCAAAGATATTATGCTGATAATCATAAACCGGGCGAAAATCCCAAAGTGAGTTTGCGAGAATATATAACGAAATATACTGATGTTACTGATAATTTTGGCGCTGATGATGATGATAATTTTGGAATAGTCACCAGCAAAATTACGCGGATTAAAAAAGTTGATGAGGCAGAAAAAATATTACCAATTTTAGCAAACAAACCAGAGAAAAATCAAACACGTCTTTATTATAAAAAAGACTTAGACTCCGTTTGGCTAAAATTGAAAGACAAAATTCCTACATTACCAAACCTAAAAAATATATGCTAAGCTACAATTAGCTATGACATAGCTACAATTAGCTACAATCACACAAATTCTTTTTTGACGCATTTCTAAAAACGGTTTTACAATGGTTTTCGTTATGAAAAGAAGAACTATTTATAAACCGTTAAACACGACAGCCAGAATCTTGGGACTGCCTATGCCATATCTAAGAGAACTGGCCGAGAAAAGAACAATACCTGTATTAGATGTCAATGGCAGATTACGTTTCAATCTGGAAGCTGTCCAAAATGCACTTGATGAAATCGCAGCACAAGAGGGAGGCAAAGATGCCGGATAATTCCCAAATAACTCGTCTGGTAAAATCGAAAGCTGCCGCGTCTTACCTGGCAATAAGCGAACGAAAACTTTTTGACTTGAGCAAACAAAATATTGTCCCGGCGGTGCGGATGGGCCGGGCGGTGCGTTATGACATGCTTGACCTTGATGATTTTATTATGAGGGCCAAGGGGGGGGAAGCATGACGCCAGTTGATTATATCCGAATTGACTCCGAAGTGCTCAAGCTGGAAATCAGCGACAAAGGCAAGATGCTGCTGGGGCTTATCAAGAGATATAGTAATAACGGTGACTGCCTAAAGATGTCGAATCCAGAACTTGCGAAAGTGCTCTGCTGCTCTGAAAATCATATCGTAAAATTGCTTCGTGAAATAAGCAAATTTATCATAATCGAAAACCAACAAAGTCGGTATCGTAGAATATTCTACTCAATCCAAAATGACGGAGTAGATTCAAGGCTACTCAATCCAGAAGGATTAAGTAAAAATGATTCTACTCAATCCAAACGGACGCCTACTCAATCCAAACGGACGCCTACTCAATCCAAAACGATTGACATAACTAAAATAACTAAATTAACTAAATATATATTACTTTTTGACGAAGCACGAAAAATCTATCCGGGGACAAAGCGGGGATTGAATACAGAGTGGGAGAATTTCAAAAAGAAGAATCGAGACTGGAAGGAAGTATTGCCATTATTAAAACCAGCAATCGAGCGGCAGATTGAATGGCGGGAAAATGGGAACGGGGAATTTAGGCCAGCTTGGAAGTATTTTCAAACGTGGGTAAACAAACGGAGCTGGGAAGATGATTGTATAATCGGGAAAACAGCTATTCCGTTTGACGCAGAATCCGCGAAGCAGCGAGAAAAAATGTTGGCAGGGGCGAATTGACATGGAGATACAAGGCGACAAGTTATGGAGCTTGGAGGCCGAAGCTGGAGTTTTGGGCAGCATGATTGTAGGCCCGGAATATATCGGGGACATTCTGCCTATACTCGATGAGAAATCTTTCTTTAAGCCGGAAAACCAAGTGATATACAACTGCTTAGTGAGCTTATATATCGTCGATGTCCCGGTAGACGCCGTAACGCTAAGAACGGAATTAAAGAGCTTAAATCAGTTGGAGCGGATAGGTGGTGTTGACTATATACGTAAACTTATGGAGACTGTCCCACACGCTGTGAACGCCCTGTATTATGCCAAGATAGTTAAAGACCGGCAGCGATACCGGGAATTGATAACTACGATTCAGAAAATACAAAATGTCCCGAACGAGCCGCTAAAAGTCGATGAGCAAATTCAGCGGATTCAGGAATTATCTTTGAGCTTAAAACAAGCTAAGCCAACAAAAGATTATTTCACGTTTACCAGGGATGCTGAGCGAATTGCAAACGACGAACAAGAGCAAGAATCGTATATCTCGACAGGACTAAGGAACATAGACGGTATAATTAGAGGCATTGCGCCCGGGGAGCTTATCGTTATCGCTGGCAGGCCGTCTATGGGCAAGAGCGCTCTGGCTTTGCAATTTGCTTTGAACATGGCAAAGGCCGGATTGTCGATTGTGTTCTTTACTCTTGAAATGACGCACCGGGCATTGATTCAGAGGGCGTTAAAGCAGGAACAGTTGGATTCGATAACAAAGCTGGACGTTGTATTGAATGAATCCGCAAACACGCCGGAAAAACAAATTGCTTTCATAAAAACGAGAAAGCAGGGGCACAAGATCGATATTGTTGTTGTCGATTATCTTCAGCTTATGAGCAGCGGTGGCAAGAGCGAAAATCGGGTTCAGGAAATCACTAATATATCCCGCAAGTTAAAGCTGGCTACAATTTCCGAGAACTTGCCGATTGTCGCGCTTAGTCAACTGAACCGCGAAGTTGAGAGCCGGGATAAGCACCGGCCGCGCTTGAGCGACTTACGGGACAGCGGCAGTATCGAGCAGGACGCCGATGTTGTTTTTTTGATTAACCGTGAAGATTATTACAGACGCAACGAAGACCCGGAAGCGCCCCAGGACGGCAATGCTGAGATAATCATTGCAAAGAATCGCCGAGGCCCGACTGGGATAGCAGGGCTTGTATTTCTCGATGAGCACGTAAAATTTGGAGACAAAGTCTATGGCTGAACCGATGCACATAAAGGAAATCCTGCCGAAAGTTATGAAAAACATCCGGGAACGTTGTGAGAAAAATCGTAATAAAAACAACAATAGAGGATTCAGTAGGACATGGGAACGAAGATGTGATAAGAATAATGCTCAAAGACCCCATAAAGGGGTCAAAAAAGCTGATTCTATAGCGCTTCGCAATCGAAATCGCAACGCTGTGTTTTTTTTCACGGACCCGAATCAAAAAGAGTTAAAAAATGAAACAAGCGCCACAAAATTTGACTAAGAAAACGCGCCATTGGTGGCGTCAAGTCATGGCCGATTACGAGCTTGAGCCTCATCACGTCCGTTTGCTAACTCTTGCGGCTCAGGCATTCGATAGAGCTGAACAGGCGCGCAAGATTTTGGATGCTGAGGGCCTAACGTTTTTTGATAGATATGATAATCCGCGTGCAAGGCCAGAAATTGCAGTCGAGCGGGATAGCCGGCTTGCGTATGCACGATTGCTGCGCGAGCTTTCACTTGATGTCCAGCCGCCAGGCGAATCGAGGCCGCCGGGACTAATTGGCAGATCACATTTAAGGAGATAATTTATGACACGGAAAAACAGAAAATCAAAACAGATATTTGATGTAGTGACATCCGGCGCAGAACAATTCCTAAGTTGGGGCCGATACTACTGTGGTTTCATTAACGGTTGTGATTATGGTGTCATCGGCATAAAAGATTTGAGCATATCGGAATTAGGCGTGCTTACTAAAATATGGGTTGACAACAAGGATTTTCTCATTGCGAGTTACGCGGAAAAGTGGGGCAAAGGACAAAAACCTTTCGGTTATTTTCTCGAAAGATTTTCTACTGTAAGTGAAGCTATTGTGAAATATGAGCGACAAGAGGAGCTCCGAGAGCAAAAACGGCTTGATGCGGAGCAGGCTGCTTTCGATGCCGAAATGGCGAAGGTCGAAGCCGAGATGGCCGAGGAAAAAGTTTCTGGAATTTCAAACATAGATTATGTCGAGGACGATGAGGACGATGATGGATAAAGTGACATTCAGGCCGATCGTTATCGCGGCATTACAGGATTTTCATAAGCGAAAGAAAAAATTGTCCGGCAATAGCCTGTTAAAATCAAAAAAAATTTTAATTGAAAGGAAAAAAAATGTTGTCAAGGAAATCAGAAATCAAGAAATTCAAGGAGCTGAATCCGGAAATTGTCAAACAGATACCAAACGTGAATGACGATCTGGAATTGCGAGCTGCCGGGGAAAAGTTAATCAGTTTGAAGGAACAGTTGGCCGATATCGAAAATAAACTTAACGTTCATTATGAGCCGTATTATGAAGGTGGGTCTTCATTGCCTTCGCCCGAACAGGATGCACTGGACATATTGAACGGTACGCCATTTGTGGTCGAGAGTACCGATACGCAGAAACAGGATTTATCCCGCCGCAGAACAGCTCTTGCAAAGGCGATCGAGATTCAGCAGGGCTTGATTGCGGAACTTGAATCTAAAATAATTCTACGGAACTGCAAGGCATTTGAGGAACTAGGAAACGGATATGTCAAGAAAACTATTAAGGCATTTGAACAAGTTGAACTTGCGCTCAAAGATCAAGAAAAATTTTTCTTACTTCTTAGTACGCTGGGCTATCGACAGGACCGGCGGCCAGCTCGCTGGACTACATGGCCATACGAGCTGCAAACTTTATACGGCGGCATTAGTAGCCTGACTTGGTACTTAGACAGCCGCCGGGCCAGTGTCGGTCTGGCAACAAAAGGCAAAAGCCATAAAAAACTTTAGGAGGGACATATAATGCAAAAACAAAAATATTATTCAAAGGAAAATAAAAATGAAAAAATCTAAAATTGAAAGAGCTGTTATTACGGAAAGTCATTTAGTCATTGCGGCAAAAAGTTTGACTCGCTACCATGATTTTGAGAGAGACCGGATAAATGCTTTTAGCAGGTTAGCGCGAGAAGAACTTGCAAAGACAGAAAATTCCAAAAAACGGAATGAGCTGTTGCAAGCACTTCGCGAAAATGAGACTGAGCAAATTACGCTGGAGCGTGGCTGGGAAAATTCTAGTCTGCGTCGGCGGCTAACAAAAATTGAACAAGCCGAGGCGCCCATATCGGCAATCGAACATCGTCTATTCGCGCCGGGCCGGGAAAGTCTATTAGCCGAACCGACAGAATATCGGGCCAGAGGCGACAAAGTGACATTGTTTGGCTATGCCGCTATATTCGATAAGTTGTCTGTGAACTTCGGCGGATGGAAGGAAAAAATTCAGCCGGGAGCTTTCGATGAAGTTCTGAAATCAAAGCCTGATGTAAGAGCACTAATGAATCATAATTCAGACCTGCTGTTGGCGCGCACAAGAAATAAAACGCTTCGGCTTTATAGTGATGCAATGGGCTTGTTATATTATGCCGACCTAATCGGTGGCGATGCGTTGGGCGAAGCCGTCGCGCGCCGCGTAGAAAGGCAGGATTTATCGGGAAATTCATTTAGTTTTATTCCCAAAAAAGACAAGTGGATTTTAGCTGAACCCGGCGGAATAGATACCAGAATTTTGTTAGAGGTTGCCGAGTTATTTGATGTCGGGCCTGTGACTTTTCCGGCCTTTCCAGATACCACAGTAGCTGTCGAAATCAAGTCGGTTGCTCAACATACTTACACACGCGAAGATTTTTTGCGCGACCAGGACGAAGTGGACGAAATTTTGATGCAGGAAATTGAAAAGAAGCAACAGCAAAATAGACGAGAGCATGAGCGAAAGTATCGATTAGCCGGGCGCATAATAAATCGCAATGGAGGTCGCGCAAAATATAAGCCACCGTTAAGATGAATGATTCTCAATTACTTCCAAGTGGATTTTTCTCTCCTTTTCATTCGCGTAGGGCCGGGAACCGTCAAAAGGCAGCGGGGACGTTTACTCCAGCGTCCGTCCCGGCCTGATTTTTCAAGGACAAAAAATGTTTGCAGAAGTATTAGGAATAATTTCAACGTCACTGGCTATTTTAGGTGTAGTTTTTAACAACCGCAAACTAATCGTCTGCTTTTATCTCTGGCTTGTGAGCAATGCGATAACTGCGGTGATTCATTTTGACGCAGGAATATATAGTCTGCTCATAAGAGATTTGATATTTTTTTTTCTGGCTATCGAGGGACTTTGGAAATGGCGGCAAAAGGTAGTCTCATAGGACTAATCGACTTGAGTTTGGCCATTGTAGGGCAAACTATTGGCGCTCTTTGAAAAATAAATAGCGACTAAGACTCTATTGTTTGCGGTGGAGCTTTGGGTGGCGAGAAAGATATTATCATTAAAACCCGATTCACAACCGAGAAATGCCGTCGGGACAAATGTCCCAACGGTGCACGCGACCCCCGTTTGTGACTCGGCATGTGGGAAAAGGGAACGGCTGTACATTGCGAAAGGGGGAGGGGGGTTTCGCAACAAAATATTTTTATTTTTCTCTTTACTTTTGATTAGAGCCGGGGTACTTTGTGATTGTTAAAACAGAAAGGCATGAAATGTACCCCAGCACGCAAATATTGAAGCGTAGAAACGCCCGAAGGACCAGTCTTTGTGCTGGGGTACAGCCGGAGGGCGTTTCTCATGCGCGGGGTTGCCTATGGGAAAATTACTGGAAAAAAGGATTCTTGGTTAGAATTGTGCTTTTGGCGCATGGCTGGCACTTCAAATCTTTCTGTTTTTTTCGGTCATGCGCCATTTTTTTGCTCACCCCACGGGCGGTCGGCTCACTTTTTTACGGATGCGAAATTACCGACCGCCCATATTTTAAGGGAGATAAAATGTACCCCAGCATATATGTAAAAAAACGCAGGGACAGCCGTCACTGGTGGCGCAGGATGTTGTCGAGAAAATATCGAAAGCCGATTATCAAGAAAATTATTTACATTTGGTTTTTAAGCATTGCGACTTATCTTTTTACGACTTTGCACTTAATACCCAACGACCTATTGTCGGTAGTTTGGGCGATTCTGGTTGTGGCGATAGTCATTCCGGGCAAGTCAGCCGAGCATATCGACAAATCGGCTATTGACATCGAAGAAAAACACTGGATGATCGGAGCAGATAAAAAGCCGGAATCTGATAAGTGGGAAAAACAGGCAATCAAGGCCATAAAAGAGAATTTGAAGGCACAACGGAAAACAGAGAAAGTGAGGTGACTAATGGCAAGCATTATAAAACAAAAAATAGCTAAGGGAATTCGATATGCGGTCCAGCTTAGTCCCGGCGAAAACGAATCAAGGCCGAAAATCAGCTTAGGCAAAGTTAACAAAAGACAAATCGAAACCGCTAAGGTGAATATCGAGAATCTTATCAAGTGCAGGAATACAGGCGATGTAATGCCGCAGGCGGTGCAGGACTGGCTTAATGGTATATCCGATGGACTTAGAAAACGTCTGAAAACTCTGGGGCTTACTGAGCCGAGCCGGGATAAGGGTGTAACGGTTGCCAGATGGGTAAGGCGCTATATCGAAGGCAGGCCGGATGCTAAACTAAGCACAAAACGAAAATGGCAGGATGCCGAGAGAAAGTTAAAAGCATTTTTCAGAGGCCAGCTTGTCGGTGAAATTACTGTCCGGCAGGCAAAGAATTATCGGGTATATCTTCAAAGCGTTTCGGGGCTTGCCGAAAACTCTATAAGGCGTCATGTGGGAATCGCCCGGCAGTTTTTCAATTCTGCGATTGATGCCGAGCTTATTGAAAAAAATCCGTTTCGGGGCCAGCCTGTATCTATCAGAGCGAATCCGGCAAAGTTTTATTACGTGACGCAGGAGATAGCCTTGAAAGTGCTGGACGCCTGTCCAGACGTACAATGGCGGCTTATTTTTGGCCTGGCACGCTGTGGGGGGCTTGCGGTGTCCCAGCGAGGTCCTACGGCTGAGATGGCAGGACGTGGACTTCGACCACGACCGCTTTATCGTCCACGCCAGCAAGACAGAGCACCACGCCGACAGTGGTATCAGAACCGTCCCGATGTTTCCTGAGCTTAAACCGTTATTTCAGGATGCTTTCGATAACGCGCGAGAGGGTGACATTTTCTGCATTACGCGGTATCGCCCGGGCGCTAATGTTAGTGTCCACATGCGGCGCATTGTAAGGCAGGCGGGGCTTGATGTCTGGCCGAAGATATTCCAGAACCTGCGCAGCACACGCGAGACTGAACTGTTCAAAATTACGGGTGGAAACGTCAAGGCAGTTTGTAGCTGGATAGGAAATTCACCGGCGGTTGCGATGCAGCATTACGCACAAATTACAGAGGCCGATATGCGGGATGCGGCCAAGATGTCGCTGCTAAGAAATGCCGAAATTTCTTGTCAAGGAAAAAGGGTGCATAATACGGTGCAGACTACAGCCGCACCGAGCAGCACCGAGCCGCACGAACACAGTGAGGAAAGCGACTTAACCCCTTGTGGTTGCGAGACTAAGCGGGAATATGCTGCTCAGTGCGAAAAGGTGCGAAAACCCCACAACTGGGCGGTACTGGACTTGAACCAGTGACCTCCTGCGTGTCGAGCAGGCGCTCTATCCAGCTGAGCTAACCGCCCCTTGCACAATGCCCCACTGTCTTGCTTTACGAAGTTAAGCAGTAAGGGATATTCGCTTATAGTATGATTAAGAAAAATTAAAAAATCAAGGATTTTTGTGCAAAACAACTGTGTAAATGAGAGATGATAATCTGTACGTCAATGTAAAGATAGATATTAAAACAAGTTATGACAAATTATATCGGTACAACATTGTTTCTGTAAATTTGGTTTGTGGCAGTCAATTGTGGATGCTTTGATATAAACTATTGGTTCTAAAACAACGATTACCAGCTCAAATTTCTTCTGATAACCGCCGCAGCCGAAATCTTTCGTTGAATATTGCCACGCGTAACCGTTATAGAAATCTGAACACTTCTAACCTTTTCTATACTTTCAATAAACACCGTATCCTTTGTAAAAGTCATAGCAGTAACATTGTCGCAAAGTACATAAGGACTACCAGGCGAACCGTCGATTAGATAGAGTTTATTGTCTACGTTGTTATATTGATAGGTTACAAAGTCGCCGTCGGCGGTTTCCAGTGCACATTCATTGTCTGGCGAGTCTGGATTAACCGAATTTGCGTCACGGAGTTGACTTGTTATCCGAAACAGGGCTCCTCTGGCGCTGTTGATTGCCTTAAAGATGTCCTCATTTTCGCGGTAATTTATAATCGAGGCGTTAAAGGCAGTAGCTACCGCAGCGAGCAGTATGCTGGCTATTGCCAGGGCAAGCAGTAGTTCCACAATCGTAAAACCAGTTTCGTATTTCCACCGTAAAGTGTCCTGTGGAGTATCTCGTTTTTTGTATCTTGTATTTTGCATTTCGTATCTCATTATCTGTATCTGTGTTAATCTGTGTAATCTGTGTTTTAGTATAGGGCTCTGAGCCATCTAAATGAGCTGATTTCTCTTGAGTTCAAAAAAACCTTTACAGTTATTCGAACAAAGTGGCTGTTAGGGTCATAATCAGGAACAACCTGTTCAAAATCTGAATCACTGACATTTTCAACTGTAATCTGCTGGCTAAACGCAGCAAGGTCATTAAGAACATCTCCATTAGCGTTTTGTGGCGGGGAAAAGCTCTTGTCGTCAAAAGCATACAAATCAGCATAGCCAACCAAGGCGGTGCGCTCTCTTACCTGTACAATGAGAAACTCGGCGGTTGACAACTCTGCTCCGGCACCGTTAGCTTTTGTGAACGCACTATTGGCTGTAACCAGAGAGGCAATGGCAAGACCGAGCAGCAGTATTGCAATTAACACCTCGATAAGTGAAAACCCACCCTCGTATCTCGTATCTCGTATGTCGTAATCTGTGTTAATCCGGTTAAATCTGTGTGATCTTTGTTTTCGCATTTCGCACCCCCCATTGCAATCGTAACATCCTGAACTATAACACAAGCGACGAATTTATTTACCTATAACAACACTGGACATCTTGAATATCGGCAGAATAATACTCATCGCAATAAAGCCAACCAAAACACCCATCACAACTATCATTATAGGCTCTATCATTGAGGTTACTGCTTTGATAACAGTTCTGAGCTCTCTTGCGTAGTAATCGGAAACATCTTTTAGAACATCGCTCATAGTACCTGAATCTTCACCGCTTCTTATCATTTGCACTACATTGCTCGGCATCTGATTATACTGACTCAGACTGGATGCGATTTTTTTACCCTGACGAACTTCCTCATAGACGCCAAGCCACATCTCTTTATAAAGAATGTTTCCCGCAATTTGTGCTGTTATCGAAATAGTATTGAGTATCGGCACACCGGCTTTTGTCAGTACGCTCATCGTGTGCAGGCTTCTTGTTATATAAAGACTTCGGCAAAGCGTTTTTATAAGAGGCAATACCAATTTGGTTTTGTCCCACCATCGCCCTCCGCCCTCAGTGCCTATAAAATACCAAAATCCCCAGAACGAAGCACCAATAACCGGTATAATAAAATACCAGTATCCCCTCATAAACGCACTGGTGGCCATTAAGGCTTTCGTAGGTCCTGGCAAAAGATGCTCCTTGCCCGCAAAGATGGCCGTAAACCGAGGCAGGACAAAACACAACAGGAAAATAGTCACCGACACGGCCATAAATGCTATGATAATCGGATAAACCATCGCGCCTCTAACCTGTGAGCGGGTATCGGCTTCGGCGTCCAGATACTCCGCTAATTTTTGAAGCATTTTACTGAGCGAGCCGCTGACTTCTGCTGCAGCAACCATATTTATATAAAGCTCGCTGAATATGTCCGAATGCTCCGAAAGAGCCTGGGAAAAACTCTGTCCGGATTCGATTTGATTTTTCAAATCAAAAATGACGAGCTTAAATTTTTCTTTTTCCATTTGCTCAGCTATTGACTCAAGCGAATCCTGAAGACTTATACCCGCCCGGATCATAATCGAAAGCTGTTTCGTAAAATTCAAAATATCCTTTTTGCCAGGCCCGCACTCAACTTTGAAAGTCCTTATCTTTTGCCAGGTGATTTGCTGTCGGTTAATGTGATTTGTGACTGTAGATGCCTTTCTCGGCGTGGACGAGCCGCGACGGGAAGACTCCTGGCCCTGCTCCGGCGGCACCTGACTTGGCTGCTGAGTTTCGGAAACCGCCCCCGCTGCTTCGCGTTTGCGAAGCAAACCGGCGGAGGAACCTTTAGAATTTTGTGATGATTCTTCAAACATAATGTATTCGCCTTATTTTTTTCTTTTTGATTTTACCAGTTTAGGCGCCTGGACAATGTCAACATTATCCCCATGCACAAGGGTCTTTTCCATCTTGGCAGGATTGCTTGAGCGGATAACCGCCTCGTCTCTGTCGATGTAACCCTTGGAATACATCTCGGCAATGCTGTAATCCAAATTTTGCATACCCAATCTTCTGGAAGTCTCAATAATATTCGGTATCTCGTAGATTCTGTTCTCTCGAATACAGTTCCTTACCGCGGAGGTACAAAGCAATATTTCCGTACAGGGCACCATCCCCGGCTCGTCTATTCGCTTAAATAATGTCTGCGAGATGACTGCCTGGAGTGTATTAGCCAACATTGTTCGAATCTGGTTCTGCTGAGCCGCGGGATAAACGTCTATGATACGTTCAATAGTCTGCGCAGAATTAATCGTATGCAGAGTACTGAAGACAAGGTGTCCTGTTTCAGCGGCGGTCATTGTGAAACTGATGGTTTCAAGGTCTCTCATTTCGCCGACCATTATGATATCTGGGTCTTGTCGCAGAACATGCCTGAGACCTGAGGCAAATGCCGGACAGTCACAACCGAGTTCGCGTTGTTCTACCATACTCTCCTGGTTCTCTATGGCGTATTCTATAGGGTCTTCCAGGGTCATTATGCGTTTTCTGTACTTTGTATTAATCAATCCTATCATCGCTGCAAGTGTCGTACTTTTTCCAGACCCGGTATGGCCTGTTACAAGCACCAGGCCTCTCGGCAGGTCTGTCAGCTCTTTAACTATCGGCGGCAGGTACAAATCGTCTATCAAAGGAATCTCATTAGGAATCACTCTAAACGAAATTGCCATTGTTTCCCGCTGATAATGAGCATTAACACGGAACCGATGGCCGTCCTCCAGGCTTGTTGAGAAATCAAGGTCTTTATTTTGTTTGAATTCTTTGAACCTGTCCGCTTCAACCATCGAATTAATCATTTCTTCCACGTCTTTATCGCTGACAACAGGGAAATCCATATCTATCAGCTCTGTGTTCCTTCGCAATATCGGCGGTATTCCAACGTTGATATGCACGTCGCTTGCGTTGCTCTCTATAGCCGTTGCTAATATAGTTTTTATATTTACCATTTCACACTTTCCTTCAAATAACTCGCATTACACTTCGGGTTTTTACTCGACATTTTCGACAAAAACTTCATTTTCGTTTTTGCCGTACACTTCAGTTACTCTAAGCACCTCTTCTATTGTTGTCAGGCCCTGCTTTACTTTTAAAAATCCATCGTCAAACAAAGTCCGCCGGCCGCTTTCTC